>CETA01152121.1_pt1 | contig 75861 bp, 65 predicted proteins | sample 531251 | NCBI WGS metagenome assembly CETA01 (sample SAMEA2622362, study PRJEB7988) | marine metagenome | biome: marine biome (ENVO:00000447); feature: mesopelagic zone (ENVO:00000213); material: "saline water (ENVO:00002010), including plankton (ENVO:xxxxxxxx)" | depth 380 m
TGGTTGCTAAGGTGCGAAGCTGCCATCTGGGCTGATGCTGACGACAGTCAGCTTTCGGAAAAGATTCAAGCGAGCTCAAATGGCCGACATTGGGGCGCTTTGCGGACCGGCTGAAAATGGGCCGGTTGTTGACTGTCCGTTTTCGAGCGTGGAACCACACGAACCAGACTTTCCGCACATGCCTACTCTGCCATTTTTTCAGTCTTTCGCTATTCCCGCTTTCTCGACGTGCGTTTCTACTGGCAAACCCTTGTCCACGCGTTCGGAATACCGATCGACCAGTTGATCTGCATGCGGTCGCAGGAGGACAGTGAAGCGGACCAGTTCCTCCATCACGTCGACGATGCGGTCATAATAGGCAGACGGCTTCATCCGGCCCGCTTCGTCGAATTCCTCGTAGGCCTTGGCGACCGAGGACTGGTTGGGGATGGTAAACATGCGCATCCATCGCCCCAGCACGCGCAACGCGTTGACCGTGTTGAAACTCTGCGAACCTGCGCAGACCTGCATCACGGCCAGCGTGCGTCCCTGTGTTGGGCGCAGCCCTTTGTAGGCCAGTGGCAGGTGGTCGATCTGCGCCTTCATGATCCCGGTCATCTGGCCGTGCCGCTCGGGACTGCACCAGACTTGCCCCTCGGACCATAGCGAATGCTCGCGCAGTTCGTGAACGGCAGGATGGTCGTCATCCTTCACTTGGTCAGGTAGAGGTAGGTCCGACGGATCGAAAATCCGCGTTTCGCAGCCGAACACCTGCAGAAGGCGCGCCGCTTCCTCCACCGCCAACCGCGAATAGGAGCGCTCCCGAAGCGAGCCGTAAAGCAGCAGGATGCGCGGCGGCGGAGTCATGGAGCCGAGACCGAGTGCTGGATTGCGATGGAGATACTCTGGCCTCAGCGCGGGCAGGTGTTCGGGATCGGACACGGTTCGAAGACTGGACATAGGTTGCTTGAACTCAGGATTGAAGGAAGCGATCGCGCGTGCGGTTAGCGAAGGCGACCAGCGACAGCATCACAGGGACTTCCACCAGCACGCCGACCACGGTTGCCAGCGCAGCGCCGCTGGTTAGCCCGAACAGGCCAATGGCGACGGCCACCGCCAGTTCGAAGAAGTTGGAGGTGCCGATCAGCGCGCATGGTGCAGCAATATCGTGCGGCACCTTCCACGCCTTGGCGGCTGCATAGGCGACGGCGAAAATCCCGTAGGATTGGATGATGATCGGGATTGCAATCATCACGATCAGCAGCGGATTGGAGATGATGGTTCTGGCCTGGAAGGCAAACAGCAGCACGACGGTCGCCAGCAGGCCGATGATCGACCAGGGCTTGAGCCGCGCAGTGAAGGCATCGACCGCCGCCTCGTCGCCATCGTGCGAGCGAATGACCTGTCGTCTGGCGATCGCCCCTGCCACCAGCGGAATGACGACATAGAGCACGACCGAGAGGAGCAGCGTCTCCCACGGCACAACGATATCGGTCACGCCCAGCAGCAGCGCCACGATGGGCACAAAGGCGAAGATCATGACGAGGTCGTTCACCGACACTTGCACCAGCGTGTAGGCCGGATCGCCCCGCGTCAGCTGCGACCAGACGAACACCATAGCGGTGCAAGGTGCTGCGCCCAGGATGATGAGCCCGGCGATATACTGGTCCGCGTCACCTTCCGACATCAGCCCGGCGTAGAGATAATCAAAGAACAGCACCGCCAGCGCCGCCATTGTGAATGGCTTGACCAGCCAGTTGACGACCAGCGTGATGACCAGCCCCTTGGGCTTGCGACCTACGTCCTTGATGCTCGAAAAGTCGACGCCCACCATCATCGGGAAGATCATCGCCCAGATCAGCACCGCGACCACGAGATTGACCGAGGCGTATTCGAGATCTGCCAGGAGTCCAATTACACCCGGTGCGACCATGCCAAGTGCCAGACCGGCGAGGATAGCCCCCAGAACCCATAATGACAGGAAGCGTTCGAAGGTGCCGAGGGGCGAGACCGCCGGAGCGGGTTCTGCAATGGTTCGGGTCATTTTACCTGTCCTGACGTTCGCTCAGCGCACGCGCACGCCAGCGGCGTCGACCACGTGTTCGCCGTCTTCCTTGGCGAACGCCCCTCGTTGGGCGGCAGGTATGAGGTCGAGCACTTCTTCCGACGGGCGGCAAAGCTTCACCCCGAGCGTTGAAACCACCAATGGGCGGTTGATGAGGATGGGATGCTCCATCATCGCGTCGATCAGCTGCACGTCCGACAGGCCCGGATCGTCGAGACCGAGTTCGGCGAACGGCGTGCCTTTCTCGCGCAGCAGCTCGCGAGGGGTGATGCCGGCCCGTGCGATCAGGCCTTCGAGCATTGCGCGCGAGGGCGGGGTCTGGAGATACTCGACCACGTGCGGTTCGATCCCGGCATTGCGGATCATCGCCAACACGTTGCGCGAGGTCCCGCATTCGGGATTGTGATAGATGATGATGTCGTTGATCATTCGGGGTTCCTGGCCTTGGTGCTGGCGCCTTCCTCGCGCCCGATCTCGCCGAGTTTGCTGCGCATCGCCATCTCGTCGATGGTCTTGATCGGCAGCATCAGGAACAGTTCGATGCGGCGCTTGAGATAGCTAAGCGTTTCGAGGAACGCCTTGCGCTGACCCTCTCCCTCGACGGCGGCGGGGTCTTCGACACCCCAGTGGGCAGTGATAGGCTTACCCGGAAAAACGGGGCAGCTTTCGCCAGCGGCATTGTCGCACACTGTGAAGATGAAATCGAACTCGGGCGCGCCGGGCTTCGTGAATTCATCCCAACTTTTCGAATACAGTCCGTGGGTCGGATAGCCGAAGTTGCCCAGCACTTCGATCGCCATCGGGTGCACATCACCCTTGGGCTGGCTGCCGGCACTGTAAGCGGAAAACCGGCCTTCGCCCATCCTGTTCATCAGCGCTTCGCCAAGGATCGAGCGCGCCGAATTCCCGGTGCAGAGAAACAGGACGTTGTGGACCTTGTCAGACATCGGAACCTCGAAATGAACGGTGGTTGATGATCAGGACTCGCAGACCGCGATCTCGGAAAAATCGGCGCAGAGCAGCGGATCCCCCTGGCAGCAATCTTCCATCAGGAAGGCGATCAGTTGCCGCATGCCGGCGTAATCCGCGCGGTAGCGGATCACCCGGCTCTCGCGCTGCGATGTCGCAAGGCCTGCCCGCTCGAGGTTGGCAAGGTGATGCGACATCGTGGAGGCGGGAACGCCGCAACCCTGCGCAATCTCGCCCGCCATCAGCCCGTTCGACCCCGCCTTCACGAGCATGCGGAAGACCGACAATCGCGTTTCGTGCCCAAGGGCTTGGAGGGCATCGACGGCCCAGATCTGATTGCCCTGTGTCATGCGAATCTCCGTTTGCTTTGAATGCGTCATAAGGCGCCTGTGCACCGGCGCAATCGATAATTCGAGTATAATCGAAATTAAGTATTTCTCCCGAGTATTCTCCCCGACAGAAAAAAAGTTGCTCGCCAGAATTTGCGTGTATTGAGGGCGGCACGCTCGTCCTTTGAGGTTGATAGATTTTGCAAGAACTGAAGACGAAACAGGGCATCCGTCTCTCCTCCACCCGGTGGTCGATCATCGGCCTGCTGGTGGGCGTCGGGTTCTTCCTCGTCACGGCATATGCCGCCTACTCCAACGTGATCGGGATGCGGGAGAACGAGGCGCGTATCCGCAACACCCACGAGGTGCTCACGGCGCTCGACGAGCTGCTGATCGCGACCCTCAATGTGGAAAGTGGCCAGCGTGGCTTCGTCATTACGGGTGAGGAGGAATATCTCGAACCCTATCGAGCGGGAGTGGAAGATGTTCGCCGAAGCCTCTCCTCACTTGAAGCGCTGACGCAGGCCAACGAGGCTCAGGGCCAGAGCTTCGGCATACTTCGATCCGCGGTCGAAACCCGGCTCGGCCTCGCGGAACGTTCCGTCCAGGCGCGGCGTGACGAGGGCTTCGCGGCAGCCATAGAGATGATCGACAGCGATCGGGGCAAGATCGCCATGGACGCCATTCGACAGCAAATCGCGCAGATGAACGTCGAAGAAGGGCGGGAGCGCCAGCAGCGTGTCGAAGAACTCGCTGCGGCTTCGCGTGCCGCGATCCTCGGCGCCGTGATTACCAGCCTGATCGGCATCGGCCTGACGGTCGCCATCTTCATCATCATGGCAAGAAGTAACCGAACTCGCGAGCGGCAGGGCTGGCTACAGGCTGCACAGGTGGAATTGAGCGAGGCTATGCGCGGTGAGAAGACGGTGCCCCAGGTGGCTGCCGAAGTGCTTTCTTTTCTTGCCGAAAGAACCGGCGCGAATGCCGGCGCACTCTTCAAGGGCGAGAGCGGCACATTCGATCGCGTGGCCTCGCTTGGGATTGCGGACAGCGCATCCGTGCCGGAGTCGTTCGGCCTGAACGAAGGCCTTCTCGGCAAGGTGGCAGCCGATGCGCGGGCCACCACGCTGTCGGACATACCCGCCGGCTATCTGAAAATCGGATCGGCGCTGGGCAGCGAAGCACCGAGACATCTCGTCGTGGCGCCGATCTTCAACGAAGGTTCGGTGAACGCGGTCGTCGAGTTCGGATTCTTCGATGCGGTGGATGATCGCGTGCTCGAACTTTTGGACAACGTCTCCGGCTCGATTGGCGTCGCGCTCCGCTCGGCGCGCTTCCGCGAACGATTGCAGGAAGCACTGGAGGAAACCCAGCGGCAGGCAGCCGAATTGCAGGCCCAAAGCGAAGAACTGCGGGTTTCCAACGAGGAGCTGGAGGAGCAGGGCAACGCTCTGAAGGAATCCCAGGCGCGCCTTGAACTCCAGCAAGTGGAGCTGGAACAGACCAACAGCCAGCTCGAAGAGCAGGCGCAGGCCCTCGAAGGCCAGCGCGACGAACTCAAGCGCGCTACGGCCGCCCTGCAGCTCAAGGCGCGTGAGCTGGAACAGGCGAGCCAATACAAGTCGGATTTCCTCGCCAACATGAGCCACGAGTTGCGCACACCGCTCAATTCGTTGCTGATCCTGTCCAAGCTGCTCGGAGACAACAGCGACGGCAATCTCACCGCCGACCAGGTCAAGTTCGCCCGCACGATAGAATCGTCCGGCAACGATCTGCTGAACCTCATCAACGACATCCTCGACCTGTCGAAGATCGAGGCTGGCCATGTCGAAATCGAGGCTGGCACGGTTTCGACCGACCGGCTGACCTCCGATCTGCGCAAGGTTTTCGAGCCGCTTGCACAGCAGCGCGGCCTGGAGCTCAGCATCGCACTGGAATCCGGTGCGCCGCGTTCGATCGAGACCGACCGGATGCGGCTGGAGCAGGTGCTGAAAAACCTGCTGTCCAACGCGATCAAGTTTACCGAGGACGGAAGCGTCACCCTGACCATATCGCCAGGCGAGAACGATATGGTCGACTTCGCCGTGGCCGACACCGGCATTGGCATCGACGAAGCACAGCGCGAGGCGATCTTCGACGCCTTCCGCCAGGCGGACGGCACGATCAGCCGCAAGTTCGGCGGAACGGGGCTGGGGCTGTCCATCTCGCGCGAGCTGGTCCGCTTGCTCGGTGGCAGCATCCGTCTCGAAAGTGAAAAGGGCAAGGGCAGCACCTTTATCGTCAGTGTGCCCGCCACATATGACCCCGCAATGGTTGCACCGAGGCAGCTTCCCTCTGCTGGCGAGATGGCGACGGAGACGGCGCTCACCCCCTCGCCCGCACCAGCCAAGTCAAAATCCGCAAAAGCGACCGCGCCCGTGCTCGAAGACGACCGCAAGGACCTTTCGGACGACAAGCGGCTCCTGCTGGTGATCGAGGACGACACGACCTTCGCCGGTATCGTGTGCGACCTGTCGCGCGAACTGGGCTTCCAATGCATCGTCGCGGGAACCGCGACCGAAGCCATCGACCTTGCCCGCGAATATCGCCCGAGCGCGATCGTGCTCGATATCGGATTGCCCGATCAGTCCGGCCTGACCGTGCTCGACCGGCTGAAGCACGAGGAAGAAACGCGCCATATCCCGATCCACGTGATATCCGGGACGGACCAGAGCCAGACCGCGCTGGCGCTCGGCGCGATCGGCTTTCTCGAAAAGCCAGCCCCGCGCGAACGTTTGGCCGAAGTGCTCTCGGGCTTGCAGGAGAAACTGGCTTCGCGCGTGCGGCGCGTGCTGATCGTGGAGGATGACAAGATCCAGCGCGAAGCGGTGGCCAGCCTGCTCGGTTCGCAGGATGTCGAGACCGTGGGTGTCGGCACCGCAGCCGAATGCCTCGAGGAATTGCGCGAGGGGCAATACGACTGCATGGTTCTCGACCTCGCACTGCCCGATGCGTCGGGGTTCTCGCTGCTCGAAACCTTGAGTGAGGAACAGGACGGGCCCCTTCCGCCGGTCATCGTCTATACCGGCCGCGACCTGTCGGCCGACGAGGAGCAGCGCCTGCGCCGCTATTCCAGTTCGATCATCATCAAGGGTGCCAAGTCGCCCGAGCGGCTGCTGGACGAGGTATCGCTGTTCCTCCATCGGGTCGTATCGGACCTTCCACCCGAACAGCGCCAGATGATCGAGAAGGCGCGCCATCGCGACGCCGCGCTGGAAGGACGGCGCATACTGATTGTCGAGGACGACGTGCGCAATGTCTACTCTCTCACCAGCATCCTTGAGCCGCGCGGTGCGCTGACGCAGATCGCGCGCAACGGGCAGGAGGCGCTCGACGTGCTCGGCGAAGCGGCGGACGATCCCGATAAGGCGATCGACCTCGTGCTGATGGATGTGATGATGCCGGTGATGGACGGCCTTACCGCCGCTCGCGCGATCCGCGCCGATGCGCGCTGGAAGAGGCTGCCGATCGTGATGCTTACTGCCAAGGCGATGCCCGACGATCAGCAAAAATGCATCGATGCAGGCGCCAATGATTACATGGCCAAGCCGATCGATGTGGACAAGCTGCTGTCGCTGGTGCGTGTATGGATGCCGCGGTGATGAGCGGAAGTATCGAGGATATCGAGATCCAGCTGCTGCTGGATGCCGTCTATCGCCATTATCACTACGATTTCCGGCACTACGCCCGGGCGTCGATCAAGCGGCGGCTACTGCAGGCCCGCAGCCAGTGGGGATACGACAGCATCTCTGATATCCAGTCGGCCGTGCTCCACGACGAGAGCATCCTCCCGAAGCTGCTGAATTTCCTCACTGTGCAGGTGAGCGAGATGTTCCGCGACCCATCCTATTTTCGTGCGCTGCGCGAAAAGGTGGTGCCGCATTTGCGCACCTATCCCTCGCTCAAGGTATGGGTCGCAGGGTGCAGCCAAGGCGAGGAGCTCTATTCCCTGGCCGTTCTTTTCGCGGAAGAGGGGCTGTTCGAACGAACGATCTTCTATGCTACCGATATCAACCCCGCTGCCCTCCGTGCGGCGCAGGCGGGCATATATCCGCTCGACCGCATCCAACTGTTCACCGAGAACCACCGCCTTTCGGGCGGGCATAGCTCGCTGTCGGACCACTACACCGCGGACTACGACCGGGCCGTGTTCAGCAAATCGCTGCGAGAACGCACTGTTTTTTCGGACCACAGCCTGGTGACCGACGCAGCCTTTGGCGAGATGCACCTGATCTCCTGTCGCAACGTGCTCATCTACTTCGATCGCGAGTTGCAGGACCGGGTCGTGGGCTTGTTCGGCGAGTCGCTCGTGCGCGGCGGTTTTCTCGGCATTGGATCGAAGGAAAGCCTGCGTTTTTCGGAACATGCGGACATGTTCGCGGAATTCGTGCGAGAGGAAAGAATCTACCGGAGGAGTTCGCAATGACCCTCCAGGCCGTCGTGATCGGCACTTCGGCTGGCGGCGTCCAGGCGCTGTCGCAGGTGCTCCCCAGGCTGCCGGCGGATTTTCCCGCCCCGGTTCTCGTGGTTGTCCATGTCCCGCCGAAGCAAAGCAATTCGCTCGTCGACCTGTTCGCCGCGAAGTGTCGGCTCCCGGTCAAAGAAGCGGAGGACAAGGAACCTCTAGCGCCCGGCACGATCTATTTCGCTCCGCCGGATTATCACCTGCTCGTCGAAGCCTGTGGAACCATCGCCCTGTCCTCGGACGAGCCTGTCAATCACTCGCGTCCGGCGATCGATGTGCTGTTCGAAAGCGCAGCCGATGCCTTTGGTCCGGGATTGGCCGGCATCGTCATGACCGGGGCAAACAGCGATGGGGCGCAGGGCCTGCGGGCCGTATACGCCGCCGATGGACAGGCCATCGTGCAAATCCCCGCCACGGCAGAAGTCGCGACCATGCCTGAGGCCGCACTGACCGCCTGTCCCGACGCGCGGACGATGGCATTGGAAAGAATTGTACCCGCTCTGGAGGCGATGATTGCGCGATGACCGATACTGTCAAATTCCTGCTGGTAGACGATCTGGAGGAGAACCTCCTTGCGCTGGAGGCGCTGCTGGCGCGTGAAGATCTTGAACTGCACAAGGCTCACAGCGGGGAGGAAGCTCTCGAACTGATGCTGGGCAACGAATATGCGCTTGCCCTGCTCGACGTGCAGATGCCTGGCATGGATGGCTTCGAATTGGCCGAAATCATGCGCGCAAACGAGCGTTCGCGGCATATTCCAATCATTTTCCTCACCGCAGGCAGCGGGGATGCGTCGCGCAAGTTCCGCGGATACGAGGCAGGCGCGGTCGACTTCATCCAGAAGCCGATCGAAGCCGACATCCTGCGATCCAAGTCGAGCGTCTTCTTCGATATGTTCATCCAGCGTCAGCAGATTATTTCCCAGCGCGACAAACTGGCCAGCCTGACTGCGGCACTGCAGGCGGCCGACCAGCAGAAGAACCGATTTCTGGCGGTGCTCGCGCACGAGCTTCGAAACCCCTTGGCGGTACTCTCCAGCGGCCTCAACATTCTGGAGCGCAAGGCGGACTTGTCGACCGTGGATGAGGTGAACAGGTCGATGCGGCAGAACCTGCGCCATATGGTCCGTCTGGTCGATGACCTCCTCGACATCAACCGGATTGAGCATGGAAAGATATCGCTGCGCAAGGAAACGCTCTTGCTCAGCGATATCTTGCCGCAAGCACTGGAGATCGCCGGACCTTCAATCGAGGCGGGAAGTCATGAACTTCTGGCGGAAATTCCCGAAGACCCGATCATGCTCGATGTAGATCCCGCGCGCTTTATCCAGATTGTCGGCAACATTGTCGGCAACGCGGCTCGGTATACACCCAATGGTGGCCGGATCGCTGTCACTGCTGCGAAGTTGGATGACCGCGCGACCCTGACTGTGTCGGACAATGGCGTAGGCATCCCGACCGAACGGCAAACGCTGATATTCGAAATGTTCGAACAATCGGATAATGGTCTCGGGATTGTCGGTGACGGACTGGGGATTGGTCTCGCATTGGTGAAACAACTCGTGGAACTGCACGGCGGGGAAATACGCCTTCTCAAGAGCGCTCCGGGAGAAGGCAGCACGTTTGAGGTGTGGTTGCCGCTAGCACAGCAAGATTGAACTCGAATACAGTCGCTTGCGAACGATTGAGCCCATTTCTTCAATCATCCAGGACGAGATGTGCGGGACTAAGAGGCGCCCGCTGCAGGTAGTCTCATGCATTCGGGCGAAGCTCTTTGAGCGCTCAGCGCTAAGGGCGCGGACCCAAAAGATCCGCATTGAGGACGGCAGCTTTCAGGACAAAAACCCAAACACTCGAATGACTGGGATGAGGGCGCTTTGCCGACTGACTGCTTTTCCCAGGAGCTGCCCGACAGCAAGTGGGGCCGACAGCGGACTGTCTGGTCTAAGGCGAAGAAGTGCTAGAAGCGGTCCCTTGTCAGACCATACCTCTACGTCGCTGCGGAATTGGATGTATTAGGGATTTGTAGGAGAATGGTTCTACAAACTGCCTATGCTCCCTTCCAACCAAATTAGCCTAGCCACGAAATATCTCGTCGATGACTTGCCTGGCGCGCGGCAGATCGGGACTCGCCTGTATGGCATTCTCGTAAAAATAGACTCGGGTGAACCCGTTAGCGAGATGGCCCGAGCTTTCCTTCTGGCCAATAATCTGCTTTGCCTCCACGCGCTGGTTGAGGGCCGCACCGATTTCGACACCTTTGCACTCAAAGCTGGCGACGAGCGCGCGCATCGCATGGATATTGCTAAGATTGCTGCCAGCGAGGCAGCAGACAAGGAAGCGAGGCTGAAAGCTGAACGTGCGGCCGCCAGCGCCGAGATTTTCAGTGACCCACACTACCAGCGTAGGCAGGAGAGCAAGCAGCTGAAGCGAAGGTTCGATTTAGGGTATATCGAACCGGAGCACTATCCGCGCGCTATGCGGCTTCTTCAGTCCTTGGCAAAGGGAAAGAGGCTTCGACCAGAGGACATTGTGTGGCTTCAAGCGGCAGGTGACGAATGTTGGACCGCCGCGGTTGCAGCCGCTTGGCACCTTGTTGAAGCTGAGGTTCTGACCGCCGCTTGGCGCGCATCAAACGATCCGTGGGACGCAATCAACGCCAGCAGCCACTGGCGTAAGGGTGGGCATCCAGAGCTGGGATTGTCCCTAACCGAGGACGCGCTGGCCGCGAACCCAACATCATCACCGAAGATACGATCGGCCTTGGCAACAACTCGTGGCGCCGCGTTGCGAGCCGTTGGTCGTTTTATCGAAGCCAAAGCGTTGGGCGAGGAGGCACACGCGCTGGTCCCAAATGATTACCGCCCCTGTACATTGCTAGGCGCCGTTCTCATTGAACTGGGTGAACTCAATGCCGGGCACGAGTGGTTCGTGAAGGCTGAACAACGGGGGGCTGCTAAAGCGGCAGTCGACCAAGATATTAGGACACTGCTTACCTGCGCATCCTATACGGATAGAGAGCGCATCCGGGCATTTCTGCTTAATCAGGACCCCGTGCGATTTGCTTGGCTGCGAAGCAAACGAGTTCTCACGAACAAGTCTGCTCAGCTGCGCTAGCTGAAATGCTTCTAATTCCGGAGCGACCGCGGCCGCCCGTGCGGGGCTCCAGTGCTCGAGAGACACAATGAGGGCAAATTGGGCCGCAAGCCGACCGTCTGCTGTTGGCAACCGGAGCCGCGAAAGCCGCCATTCGTCACTCGACCTCTGTTGCGGACATAGCCCGATTGCCTGCGAGCGCATCAAATTCGAACACCAATCGCCGCGATCAACTGTAATATCTATCAGTAATAGTGCTTGAAACGCTCATCCTCGCGCAGCGCTTCTGGACGGTAAGGCAACAACTCTCCACACTTCTGAATGGCGGGGAGGGCAAAGCGCTCGTGGACGCTCGGGTGAATGGGTGCCCCACGCACCGCAGTCCTGATCGCCTCGCTCCAGCTCTTACGAAACTTCGTCGGCCACCACGACGGGTAGGAATCTCGCAAACTCTCGACCTCGCAGTGCTGCATGCCAGTCGCGGAAGGAAAGATGTTCAACTTGGAATCGTCGATGTGAAGCGGCTCCGGAAGTGCTTGGGCCTCGTCCACCATCCACTTCAAAGCGATATCTGAGAGCCGCGATTCAGTTTCGGGATAACTTCCGCCGATGTCGGAGTGATTGCCAGCAAACCAAAGCTGGACGAACGGCTCGATATTGCCCTCGCGTGAGTAATCCAGTTGCTTGTAGCCCCACTTAACGCGAGGGAAGTCGGCACGTGTCTCGTCGATCGCAAGCGCGTGCCGGACGAAGCCGACGCGGGTACTCAAACCGCGATCATAGTTCTTCATCCTCCACTTTGCGAAATGCCACCGGGACTGCCCCTTTGAGGGAAAATCGGTGATCCGCTTGAACGACGATCTGAAGGTCTTCCAGCCGGTGTAGAGGACGACCAGCGTGCCCAGCGAGGCGAAAGATATCCAAAACCCCACCGGCAAGGCCCAACTAAGGACAGCTGACACCACAGCGATCGCGGCTAGCGTCAATGCGAGCAGAAAGCCTGAAATCAGCCAACGCACCAAACCCTTGGAGCCAAGCGACGCGACGGTGTCGAATACGCCGACGAAGTATGGATAAACGTTGGCTGCATCGTCATCACCTGACTGATATTTTGCCCGAAACCGTCGACCGAGTTCTTGTCGCGCCGCAAAATGCGACTTGATGTCACGGCCTGCGCCATACTCATAGGCCTTCACGACCGTCTCGTGCGCTATCGCTCGCGCCCTGCTGGTGTGCTTCGGAAAGGGATTTCCCTCGCCATCCGTCGCAGGAATACCGCAAAGGCTAATGAGATTGGCGACGCAGCGGGTAGTGTAAGCGCCCCTGCTGAACCCAAACAGATAAATCCGATCCCCCGGCTCGTAGAGATTCAAGATCGCCTCATAGCAATCGACGATGTTGTGGGTGATGCCACGGCCAGTCGCCGAGGAGAGGAGCTTGTTGAGCGAACGGCGAAGGCCAGTGATGCCTTTCCGCACGTCGTCATCTGTGCCCAATCCTGGGTCATAGAAGCAAACCTGCTTTGCTGGGTCCGTTACGTTGAACGGATCGACGCGCGCCGCTCGATAGATTTTGTAGACGTTGCTGAGCCGCTGATCGGGTTTGACGCCGCCTGCCTGCCCCGTGCCGTCTGAGAAGATGCAAATGTTCTTGCCCATGCTACCCCCGTTCTCGATCTGTTCAAACTATCTTAGGCATCAATGAAACTCAACCTCGCGCAAGGAGGCAATTGGGGCCGGAAATGGCCTGTTGGCTTTGGGGCGATCCGCAGTGAAAATCAGACATTCGATGACAGTGATTGCGAGTTCCCCTCTACTAGGAACTCGATGCCGCTAATCAGAAAGCCTGCGTTTTGTCTCTGCGCGAGCTTCGGCAATCTGCATTTTGACGTCATCGAGGTTCTCAAGGACGATCTGGGCACGCTGAGGTGGAAGATCGTCGAGATCGAGATTCATCCGCATGATAAAGTAATAGGCGAGGGAAAGACGTAGCTCAATGGATCGGCAGTGCCGCTTCATGCCGTAGTCGCGCCTGATAGCGGCAGCCTGTTCGTCACTGAGGCCGGGGTGGGGACAGAGCCGTAGCGTGGTGATGGTATTCCACTCGATATCGTCAGCGGCATCGTAGCTCGCCGCTTCCGATTTCCCAATCTTCTTCACACGAGTGATGACGAAATCTCGGAAGTCACCTCGGTCACAGGCCCAAGCGCGCATGTGCCAGCGATAACCATCAAAGGCGAGGGCATGGGGCGCAATCATCCGCCACCGACTATTGGTAAGCGATTGATACAGAACGTTGATGGCTCGCTTGCCCCGAATTGCCGCGAGAATGGTCCTAAGCATCTCAGGTTCTACATGCCGAACGATGTCCGGAGCCATGGCTACCGGTGGATCTGCTTTGAACCACAGGTCGGCACGCGGCAGCGCGCCAGTGATCCAGGCGCGCAATTGCAAAAGCAACCTGTCTGCCGAAGGCTTGAAAAAGCGGGGCTTGAGTTCGGATCCGGGAACGAACGACTTTATCCTTGCGTCATAGACGAGATTATCGCCGGTTTGCTCGCGATAATTTCTCAGATCGACTGAAGCCTGCGGGGTCGATATGTCGAATTGTTCTTCCAGGTCGCTGCGATTGAGACCTCCTTCCCAAAAAAGCTTCCACTCGATGAACTCGAAGCGTCGGTTCTGGGTCCACGATCGGCGGTTCTCGTCGTCTGCCATTTTTATCCCTTGTGAAACTTGACGGGTAAAGTCACGATACCCATATGGTTTCGCGACTCATCGGTCCACAACCTTGCTACGCTGCAGGGCGCTCGATTGACAGGCCGAAAGCGATCGGTCTGCTGTGAGCGGGACATCGCCGGGCACAAAGGAAGGTTGGAAGATGACTGCTTCGATCGTGTTTTTCCCTGTCGGCAACGGCGATATGACCTTGGTAACGCTGGATAATGATCAGAAGCTTCTGATCGACCTCCACGTGCGCAAGGCTGCCGACAATGATGATGACGACACGCCCGACGTGATGGCTGATCTGCGCGAACGGTTGAATCGAGACGGCCAGGGACGCCTTTATGTCGACGGGTTTCTGCTCAGCCACCCCGACAAGGACCACATCTCCGGGCTCGAAACCCATTTCCACCTTGGACCGCCCGAGGATTGGAGCAAGGATGATGACAAGATCCTGATTTACGAAATGTGGTCTTCGCCGGTGGTCTTTCGCCGTTCCAGCAAGAGCCACACGCTTTGTTCCGACGCCAAAGCGTGGGCCAAGGAAGCGCGGCGCCGGGTCGCGCTGTTCCGTGAGAACGGCATGATTGCGGGCGAAGGGGACCGAATTCAAATCATGGGCGAGGACGAGGGCGGCAAGACCGACGATATCGTCGGCATCGTCGTGAAAGCGAACGAGACGGTCACCAAGGTCAACGAGAATAGCTCCGGCGCGTTCGAAGGCCGACTGCTTGCCCCGCTCCCTCAAGGGGACGACGAAGACACCGAGGAATTGCTCGCCAAGAACAGCTCGTCGGTTATTATCCGGTTCTCGATCCGTGGCGGCGGAATCTTCGACAAGTGCCGCTTCCTGTCCGGGGGCGATGCCGAGGTGGCGATCTGGGAGCGACTGTGGGACGATCTGGGCGACGACAATGCCGACTGGCTCGACTATGATATCTTGCAGGCTCCCCATCATTGCTCGTGGCACAGCCTCAGCTACGACAGCTGGTCCGAGATGGGCGAGGATGCGAAGGTTTGCGAGGCGGCTCGCAACGCGCTCGGACAAATCCGCAAGGGCGCAATTGTGGTAGCGAGTTCAAAGACGATCGATCCCAACGACTCAGACCCGCCTTGCGATCGCGCCAAGCGCGAATACATCTCCATCGTCGACGACAAGAACGATCGGTTCATCTGCGTCGCCGATGTCTGGGAAGATGAAGAACGTGCACTCGAGTACGAGATCACCGCCAGCGGCATCACTAAAACGGTGAAGAGCGCCGCCAAGGCTGCCACGGCTGCCATGGGCATCGGAGCCACCGCGAGCCAGGCTCGCGCTCACGGACGCGCCGATGGCACCTGATGATGAGGCCAGCAATGCCGATCATGTCCTGCGGGTAGCACTTCAGCACTCGGAGTGTGTGAGCGGTGAGATTCTGGACCGAGAGCACGGGTGCGAACGGGTTCGTCTCAACATGAAAGTCGAAATGCCACTCGATATGAAGGCGGATGGCGTAAGTTCGAGCGGCGTGCGGACCTGCGAGCCCGTCGTACTCCAGCTGCCTGCCAGCTGGCCGTGGCAGTCGCCGCGGTTTTACCTGCGCGAGAATTTCCCCCGCCATTTCCCGCATCTGATGCCGTTCTCTACGCCGCCGCGCCCTTGCCTAATCGACGGCGATCAGGATGAGTTCTTCCTGCAGTTCGGGCTCGTCGATTACGGTGTGTTTCACCTCGTCGATCAACTGGCTGTCTGGCTCCGAAAAGCGGCGATTAACTGCCTGATCGATCCCGAGCAGGGGTGGGAGCCCATGTTGAGGCGCGACTATCGCGACATCGTTGAGTTTGATGCGGAGCAAGCGCGATCCCTCGTCGATAGAAAAGGCGGGTCGGCAGTCTGGAAGGGCAAGTACTACCGCAGAGGCGATCCGAGCGGTCGACTCGGCGTCGACGCGGAGGCATGGCTGTCGAGCGATGGCGAGCGAACGCCGCTCAAAACGAGCGAGGGGGACAACACCTTCACCGCGAGCCCGATGCGTGGCGACATCCGCATGGGAAATACCGTTCTCGCGATTGTCTGGCCGGACAAGAACCCTGATGGCAGTGCGTTTGTTCATTCGACCTACATGCCGGAAAACGTAGAAACGCTTGGCCAGCTTCGCGCCCGCGCCCAGGAGGTTGGGTGCACAAGGGGACTGGATTCCTTCCTCAGCAATCTTGAACGCAGCTTCGCCGGCTTCGTGCTTCCCGCTCCGATTCCCGTTGCCGTAATCCTGTGCGCCCGCAGGCCGGTCCACCTTATCGGCGCTGTATCAGATATCGAGCTTTTGCCCTACATCGTGGACATTCGCGCGGAATCCGGCCGACAATCGCTCTTCGCCCAAGGCGATGACGAGCCAGTTTCGCCCGCGGCGCACTACCAATCGATCAGTGCGCCATTGTTGCGCTTGCTCTCTGGATCGCCGGAGCGACCACCTCTCGTCATGCTCGGTTGCGGAAGCGTCGGTTCCAAGCTTGCTCTCCACGCCGCACGTAGCGGGCAGGACATTGTTTGCGTCAGCGACCAATCAAGCCTCCGCCCGCACAATATGGCGCGGCATTCGCTTGGTCCTTCGCACGTCCCCAACAATAAGGCTGAAGCGCTCGCGAAGGAGCTTGACGGGTTAGGTCTGCGGCCCGAGGTGCATAAGGGCGACCTCGGAAGAGATTTGCGCGAACAAGCGCTTTCGAAAACGCTCTTGTCGAAGCGTGCTGGCGCTATCATCAATTCGACCGCATCCTTGTCGGTGCGCGAGGCACTGGTCGATGCCGTAACGCCACGTTACCGTCCGCGGCTATTCGAAGCGGCGCTCTTCGGTCGTGGACGTGGGGCCTTTCTCCTGGCCGATGGTGCACGGCACAACCCGAACCATGCGGATCTCATGGCCGAGATGTACGCCACGATCAGTAACACGCGAGCCGGCGAGCTGCTGTTCGATCCGGCTGAAGGACTTGCGGAAATCCGATTCGGCCAAGGCTGCGGAACACTGACCATGCAGATGAACGATGCGCGGCTTTCGGCCATGACCGCCAGCGTCGCAATGGAGATCGACAGCCTCCTGGCGGCGCCTGCGACAGACGGTGCGATTGTGATGGGCACAATGGACGACGACACTCCGGCCACCAGCTGGGTCCGGTATCAGGTTTCACCATTTGAGACCGTCGAAATCGCCGGAACCGACGGTTGGGAGTTGCGGATATCGAAGCGTGTGGCCAACCGTATTCGGGCGGAAGCCGCGTCGCATTCGGCAGTCGAAACCGGGGGCGTGATGATCGGTTGCACCAGCGCGCGCCTGAAGACGGTAACCGTCGTCGATCTTCTGGACGCGCCGCCCGACAGCAAGCGCAGCGCTGCCCTCTTTGTGCTGGGCACCCAGGGGCTCCATGCGGCCATTGAGGCACGACACGAAGCGAGTGGAAGGACGCTTTTCGACGTCGGAACCTGGCACAGCCATCTTCAGGATACCGGACCTTCAGGGACCGACTGGAATACCGCGGCTGAGTTGGCGGCAGAGCGCACCCCGCCGTCGATTTTGCTGATCACTACGCCGAGACGCTTTCATGCTCTCATGCATACCAAGGTGCCCGATTGATGGCCGAAGGGAAATCCCTGAAAGAGCAGAACGCTTGGCTGATCAGAGCTGCGATGATCGGTCACGTTCTCGCCTTTGTCTGGGTGACGACCGAGCCCACGAAACTGCTGTCTGCAGACCGGGCCACATTGGCGAAGCAGCTGGAGGCATTTGCCGCGCCTGGCACGGCGGCTCTCGGGCTCATCGTGATTGCCTCACTTCTACTGCTGGGCTTCATTCCGCCCATATGGCGCGACCGGCTCATGCATTGGCGCTGGAAAGACCCGTTGCCTGGATCACGTGCGTTTTCGAAGATCGGTCCCGCAAGCGGCAACGTCGACATGCGCAAGCTGCGAACAGACCATGGAACATTTCCCCGGGCTGGCGACAAACAGAACGCGCTCTTCTACCGCATTTATCGTAACCATCGGGAAGACGTTGGCGTACTCGATGCACACGGGCGCTATTTGGCCGCACGAGACATCGGAACAATCACGGCCCTGTTGTCCGTCACCCTGCCGTGGCTGGCATGGTGGGCGACCGGAGACGGGTTCAAGAGTGTGATCTACGGAGCATGTTTGTTGGTAATTTATGGACTCTGCGTTGTTGCGGCGAAAAACTACAGTCTACGCATGGTGCAGAACGTACTCGCAGCAGCAAGCTCAGTTTAAGCGGTTCGATGGAGATTTTTTGCTAGCGCCGTTGGGATAGGAACTGCTCAACAGCCTAAGTGAATGGCAGCTTTCGGGATTACTTCGCGGTTGACCGAATGGCCGGAATGGGGGCGCAAAGCTGACATAAGAGCTAGCTGGAGCGGGCGACCTTGGTCGCAAAACGACAGAACGATAATAATAGTTATGTTAAATAAATCAATGCGTATCGATCTTGGCACAAGCTCATACGGCAATCGCTTTCGAACGGTCACGCTTTCCCCACGAACCGGACAGCAGCATAAAGGTCGTTGAATTTCCGCGTTTCGTCGGAAGCGAAGATTGCGGCTTCGTACTCGGGTAGGTCGATAGAAATGCGGTCGCCATAGAGCTGTGACGTCGAGGTGGTACGGGATGCCTTCTCAACCTCTCCCTTGGCGGCTCCATCCTCCCAGATCGTGTAAAGTACACCTTTCCTCGTCTCATACCATTCGATGCCGTCGAGCGGCTGCAAGCGCCTGCCTTGCGGTTCCTCTGGCTCGTCAATTGGCTCAGACGGATTTACCTGCTCACTCTCGATTATAACTGCTGCAGGCTGGATCGAAGGGACAGTAGCACTGGATGCCTCCTGCGTGATTTCTTCGATCCGTTCAATCGTGGCAGCTGAACGCAGTTTTTCAAGCCATGCCAGCAGCTTGCCGATTTCACGTTCGGGATCCTGATACCAGTCGACCGACCAGATCCGGTAGATCTTCCAGTACAGCCCTTCGAGGACCTGCTGCCGGATACGATCCCGGTCGCGGACGGTGAAACCGGTGTGATAGGGTGCGCCATCGCACTCGATGCCCGCCAGGAAGACATCTCCGCAATCGGGATGGCGCACACCGATGTCGATGCGGAAGCGGTTGACACCCACCTGCGGCACACACTCGAACCCTTCTGCGCGCAGCCTCTCCGCCACGACCCATTCGAAGTCGCTTTCTGCCTCCCCGGCAGTCAAATTGTCGACTGTCGGGTGCTGGTTGAGATAGGTCAGATATGCGTTGAAGGCGCGAATGCCCCGGCTCGATGTCGGGGTGACTTTAACGTCGCCGGGCCGGAGCGAGGTGAATACCCTGATCGACATTTTCGCCCGCGTTACCAGAACGTTGAGGCGGCGCCACCCGACCTCCTGATTCATCAGGCCGAAGCGCTGGAGGACATTGCCGTCTTTGTCGGGACCATAGACGGTCGAAACCAGGATGATATCGCGCTCGTCACCCTGCACATTTTCCAGATTCTTGATGAAAAACTCATCGACTGTATCGGCAAAGTGCTCGACATAGCGGTCGATCACCGGGTGTTCGAGGCGCAGCCGATCAAACTCGACCGCCAGCAATTCCGCCTGCTGGGCATTCATGGCTGCAATACCCAGGGAATATTGTGGGTAGTTGCTCATCAGATGCAGCGCTTCTTCCAGAATGGCCTCGGCCTCCTTCTGATTGATCGATGAGGCATAGAAGGTGCCGGGCTTGCGCTCCGGTACATAGATCACCTTCGCGCCGAGCAGCTCGTCACTGTCACCCGATGGACTGGGAAAGACGACCAGGTCATCGTCATAGAATTCGCGGTTGGAGAATTTGATCAGGCTCTCGTGGCGCGAACGGTAATGCCATTTGAGCCTGCGTTTGCGCCGGAATCGCTGATTGGCGACGTCGAGAATGGATTCCGCATCGGCATCGACCCCAACACCATCGTCGCCATCCCCATCCGGCGTTCGGGCGCCGAAATGATTGCTCGGCGGCAACTGGTTGGCATCGCCCACGACAACAAATTGCTTTGCGCGCATGATTGAGCTGACCGCAAATTCCGGCCGCATCTGCGAAGCTTCATCGACCACCAGTACATCGAAATCGACCGCGCCGGGTTGGATATACTGTGCAGCACTGGCGGGCGACATCATCCAGACCGGTTTCAGCGTCTGCAATGCTGTGCCGGCGCGATGGATCACATCGCGCATGGGGGTTCGCGGCCGTTTGAGGCCAAGTTCGTGGTCTAGCAGCGCCATGTCAGTAAAGTCGCCGCGGCGGCCATGCCCGACGCCATGCTCCGGCCTGTCGTCGAGACGGTCTGCCAGTATCGCCATGGCTTCAAGTTCGTGGAGTTCCTTGTCGATGCGGGCGAACTGTTTCCTCGCATCAGCAAGGTTCAACCCGCCCATGCGCTGGAGCATCGCACCATCGGCATGGAGATGGTGCTTCATAAGCGCGGAGACCACGCGCAATTCATAGGCGTCAGCTAGCGACGCCGGATCCAGCTGCCCCTCCATCGCCGCATGGCACAGGCCGGTCAGGCCCCTCTCGTCGAGATCGGCTTTGTCACTCAGCAGCTTGGCCGCCTCCCGCGCACCATCTTTATCCGCCGCCAGCTCTTCGAGCCTCTCATGAAGGCTCTGCCACCGTGGCAACGTCTCGTGTGCTTCGCTATCATCGAGATCGCGTCCATCGATTCCGCTGGAATCGAACAGGATGGCGCGGGCTGCATCCCATTGTCTCGCATTTGCCACGAAACCTTTACCGATCTTGGAAATTGCGCTGGACAGCGCGACCGGCTGTTCGCTCTTCGTCAAAGCTGTAGTGATCGCGAACGGATCCGGTCTGGCCTGCAACTGACCAACCTGTTCCAGTGCCCTGCCCAACCCGTCTAGTGGTGTGGAAATATCTGGAATCCAGTCTAGCCCTTCGCCGCGGGAGAGCTGCTCGAACTGTTCGCGACAGGTATCAAAAGTCTCGATCCGGGCAGGCAGACTATCACCTTCCCGGATGATGTGGCCTGTCTCACGAGCACCAAGCGCGTTTAACAATTCGGTGATCCGCTTCAGCGTATCTCTGCGTGTTTCGATCGCAGCTGTTGCAGCGAGGAAATTAGCCGTCGGCTCAACGACGCCGGCTAATTCTTCCACCACCCGGGTGAAGCGGGCGGCAAGTCGGCCGGCCTTCTCGCGACCATCGCTATCCAGGCCAAGCCATTGATCGAGAGCAGTATCGAGTTGAGCCTCTCCTAGATCAAATCTTGCCGTCCTGAGTGCGAGCCGCGCTTCCTCCAGTGTTGCGAAGTCGGAATCGTGGCCCTTCCACAGCATTGCTGGGAACAGGGGGCGGACTGCGCTGGCATCCTGGAATTGATTGACGGACTGCCGGAATTGAGCGGCCTCGCGCAAGGTTTCCACATTCTGCAGCCGCTCTGCGGAATCGCGTAACAGGCGTGCGCTGCGCCGCTTTGCGCGCTTGTACTCGCCGCCGAACATACGCGCAAAAATCCCGCTGTTCTCAAGCGTATCGGCCAGTTCCTGCAGTTCGGCAGGCTCAGCATGCAGGGTTTCTTCATGCACGATCTGGGCAAGGTTCTCTTGCGCCTGTGCGATACCCGCCGCCTTCTCGCTCTGCTCGGAAATGGCCAGTTCGCTCAACGGATCGAGCAGGCTGCGATCCATCAATGCGCGGGCGGATGCCGGATGGTTGGCCAGGCGAACGAATACCTGCCCTAGGATTAAGATGGTCGAAAGTGGTAGATCATCAGGTAATCGCAGGAGGGAGGTGAGAGAATCCGCAGCCTCGCGGCCCCCCTGCGCTTCGCTCGCAATCCGGTTTGCGGTGGTAGCTTGAGCCCGCGCCTGGCTGACGGTTTCGGGCGGAGTATCGAGCCGCGCCAGCTGTTCGCCCAGATGAATCACGGTCGGGCGATCGCAATTCTGCGGGTCGGAGATATCCTCGGTCAGCTTGTCGTATAGACGCCGCCAGCGGACCTGAAGCCCCATCGCGCTGCGTGCAATGTCAGGAACACGAAGCGCCGCGATAGCTTCCTGCTCTGTCACATCGACGAGGGGTTGGAATGCTTCGATCTGGTCGACCAGCGGTTCCAGCCCGGCCGATGGGGCCGGGATTTGGAACGGCCCGGCATTCTGAAATGCCTGCAGATCGCCCAGTAAAGCCTGAGCCGCCTCTCCCGCCTGCTTTGAAAGTCGCAGAGGCTCGGCCTGATCGAATACTGGCAATGAGGCAGCTGATAGCCAGAGCGTACGTGGACGCCCCTCCAATGATTGCAGGGCTTGCCCGAAGATTTCTAGCTTGCCGCGCATCTGTTCGAGCTCGACGGCACTGATCGCTGTCGGCTTTGGGCAGGCAATAAAGTCAGTGAGTTGCTCTTGCAGCGTTGCTGGCACGTTCCTGCCGAGATGGATCTGGCGCCAGAACAGATCATAGACCGTGCGATCGAGCTGGCCAGGCCTGTCTTGCAATCTGGCCAGGTAGAGACGCAGCTGTTCGCGCCGCTCCTTCAGCCTCCCGCGCTGCAAATTGAGGTGGCCTGCATCATGCCGGGCCACGCTGGCGAGGCGTTCGCGCAGGCCGTCATAGACCTGTGTCCGATTGGCATTCTCGCCATGCAGTTCAAGCACCAGCGGCCCAAGACCGGCTTCGCGCAGGCGGTTGGCGACGACTTGCAGCGCCGCCTGCTTCTCCGCCACGAACAGCACTTTCTTGCCCTCCGCTATGGCGTCGGCGATGATGTTGGTGATGGTCTGCGATTTGCCGGTTCCCGGCGGACCTTCAATCGCCAGATCCGCACCCTCTGCCACTTCGATCAGGGCTGAATGCTGCGAAGCGTCGGCAGGGCTGACGAGAGCGGGTGCTCGCTCTGCCCAATCCGGCTCGTCAATATCGTAGGGGTCCGACGGGGACGGTTCGCCATGCATGGGCGCGGCACCCATCAAGGCGGGCAGCAAACGATGCTTGCCGAACGCATCGTCCGTCCAGTTTTCCGGGTCGAGATCCTTCCAGAGGATCATTTGCGGAAAGGGCAGAACCGCAAGCGTCACGAAATTGCGCAGTTCGAGATTGCTCCCTTCGTCGAGCACCGCCAGCAGGCGGACGAAATAGGATTCCGGCGTTTCCTCTTCGCGCAATTCCGGGGCCTTTAACCCCCAGTGCTCACGCATCTTTTCGATCAATGCGATATTTACCTGCAGCCCTTCGTCATGCGGGCGCAGCGTATATTCGTAGCGCGACCGTTTGACTTCGCGGTGCAGTTCCACAGCCTGCAGCAATACCGGCGCATGGTTGGTCGTGCTGCTCTTGTCGTCCTGCCACTCGACGAACCCGCAGGCGAGGTAGAGCGTATGAATTCCGGTTTCACGGTAATGTGAGCGGTATCGGTCCCAGATCGCCTTGAGGCGCTTCTGCAATTCCTTTTCGGTCAGCAACACCCGCAAGTGATCGTCGGTGTGATGGTCTTCGACACCTTCGTCGCTCCAGTCGAGATCGAAGGACGGATTGACCCCGTTTGCGCGTGCCAGCGCCTTGATATCCAGTGATTTGCCATAGTCGAGACGCGGCAGGCCCAGTTGCTCTCGAATACGCATCCTGAGGCTGCGTTCGGCGGCCTGCAATGCGTCGGCATCATCCTCGTGATCGCCAAGCTTGTCCGTCGCGGCGAGAAATTCCTCATCGGTCAGCCGCCCGCGCTCGTAGGCAATGCGGAATTCGTCAGTCAGTTCATCTTTCGGCGTTTCATCGGCATCAGGCAGCGGTTCGAACTGCATGCCGCTCTTGTGCAGCGCCTCGAAAATCAGATCGGGTCGTTCATCGACAATACGCAGGATGCTGGCTGACCTGCCACCATGGCGGAAATTGATGAGCGGGCTCTTGCGCGAAAGATCGATGAGCTTGGCGCGCAGTTTTGCCACTGCTTCCTGGGTGTCATCGATGACCCGGGGGTCAACCTTGTCCTTGTTCCCACTCATCGGGTCGGATGCTCCGGATTGCTTGTCGAATGCGCTGAGCCAGGAGATCACCCGCTCGCGAAGTTGAAGGGCTCGTGTTGTCGAACGGTGAACCAATTCCTGATGCAGCAACAGCAATTCGGCCTTGTTGAGCCGGTTGCGCTCCGCGGCTTGTTCTAGCTCGGCTATTGAGCGATCCATCAGGGGCCGGGTCATGCAGTGTCACTCGCGCGCAGATCGTCGAGAAATTCGCTACCCGGCTTGATGCCGGTGACCAGCAGGCGATCGCGTGCGCGGGTACAGGCAACGTAGAGCAAGTGTCGTTCGGTCTCGAAGGCGGTTTCCAGCTCAGCAATGTCGCCGATGGCGGCAAGGCGCACGGGATCCGGCAGCACATCTTCATCACAAGCCATCACGGCCACGGCGCGGAATTCCAGTCCTTTGGCATCGTGCATGGTAGCGATACGGACGCTGTTGCCGACATTAGCAGCCGCAATGGCATCACGAGCGCGGCTGAATTGCCCCTCGCTGCGAACGAGAATGCCGATCTCGCCGCCAGCAATCCTTTCACTCGTGCATTCCTTCAACCATGCGGCGACGCAAGCGATCTCGGCCTGTTCATCATCGAGCAGGCGAATGTCGGGCGCCGGACCATCAAATACCGAAACAGTGCCGCGCCGCCCTTCTTCAACGCCGTCCATATCGGTGATCGAAGGTGGCAGCAGCCGGTCGGCCATCGCCCTGATCTGGTGCGAGGTCCGATAGTTCACTTTCAGCGTGTGGCTGCGCCCGCGAATATCGAGGCCCAGCTTCGCCCAGCTGAACGGCAGGCGGAAGATGCGCTGGCCAATGTCGCCGGCGAGGAATAACGCGTCGGCCCTCCCCCCAACTGCTTCAGCAAGGAAGCGCACTTGCGCCACCGTCAAATCCTGTGCCTCGTCAACCACGACGTGGTTGAACGGCAGCGCTCCGCCGTCACGCAACCATTCGGTCAACTGGCCATATATCATCGCCCATGTCACCAATCCTCGCTGTGTCAGGCGCTGGCGGACATCGTCGAACACCGCCCAGGCGGTCTCACGCTGTCGGGGGCCAAGCCGGGTGCGGCGACCGATACGCGGGATCGTGGCATAGCTTTCCGCATCGGTAACGCCCCAAGCATCGACCAGCTCAATCCATTCCTCTAGCAAGAATTGCGGAGTCAGCTCACCCCCCAGCCCCGCCGACGTAGCTTTCGCGATTATGGCGCGGATCTGACTGGCGGTGGCGCGCGTGGGTGCGCTAAATTGCGCGGTGTAAAGTTCCTCTGCAGCCTGATCGAGCGTACGGACGGTGATCCGGTCGCCCAGATCGCCCTGCCCCTGCACCAGCAGATCAAGCTTGCTTGCAAGTGATCGGGCCAGTTCTTCGGAAAAGGTCGTGAGCAATATTCGCGCCTCTTCATCGCCCCGCGCCAGATGCACCGCCCGGTGCAGGGCAACGATGGTCTTTCCGGTCCCTGCCGATCCGGTGACGCGCGTCGGCCCGGTAACCTCGCGCCCGACCAGTTCGCGCTGCACGGGATGCAGGAACACCGCCCATTTCTCAAACGGCGCATCGAGCGCGGCCTGCAATTCCTCCACATTGTCGAGCACACGGAAACGGCGCTGGGCATCGGGATGTGCGAAGGGATCGCTGCCCGGCTCCACAGGTTTGGCGATGTGATCTTCCAGCCTGCCGCCGGTGGCAAAATCATACAGCGCCTCGGCCGCTTCGGCCGGGAGCCGTTCGAACAGCGCGTCGAGCGCCCCCTCCCCCATTGCTCGCACCGCTTCCAGCCATTCGCTCGGCACGCCGACATCCAGCATCTGGTCGTCAGACAGTGCCCAGAAGGGCTGCGCCTCCTGTGTTGCAGGTTCACTGGAACTCCCGGTATAAACGAGGGGGCCTGCCATTTCCTCACGCTCGACCACTTCGACGATCTGCATCGCCCCGGTGCGTTCATGCGGAATGAACTTGCGCCGCTCAGCCCAGCGATAGGCATCGTCGTGATGCCCGACATAGGCGAGCAGATTGTCGTTCCCATCGCGCCGCAGGATGATCCGCAGGTCCTGGCTGACGCGGGCGGACCAGACCTTGTCATCCCCCGCGCGGTTGAGCCGCTCCATGCTCAGGCCCGTACCCTTCGGGTCCATCATCAGATCGACCGTAGTGATCTTGACCTGCTTCTGCTCATTATGGCTGAGCTTGCCCAGCGCATCTGCGAAGGTGGAGGCGTATAGAAGGGTCATCTATCTCATCTTAACGGGTATTTGTCCGCCGGAAGATCATATTTCTTCACGAGTTCTAACAATTCTTTCCGATCTCGCTCCAGCTTGTCAGAAAGCTTGGCGATCTCCCCCGGCAATCGCCCGCGCCTCTGCGATCAGCTCGTTCTTGTAGCCCCGCTCGACCTCCCAATATTCGCCGCTCTCCTGCCGGAAGCCAGAAAAGCCGGGCATCTTCGCCAGAAACACATCTCTGGCTCGGGAAACCTCAGGCCAGTCGATGACGACAAAGCCGAGCTTCTCCAATGCGGCCTTGCACTCGGTCCCGCCGGGCTGCCAGTCATTTTCAGCCCGCGAGAGCGCGTCGCGGACAATCGCTTTGCTGGGATAGCGCCGCCCTTCGAACAGCAGCCAGAATTTGGTCGGATCGCCCAGGCCCTCTAGCGTGGCGATATAGACCTCAACCGACCCGGCATCATCGCAGGCCTGAATGGCTTGCAAAATCTTGTCCCGGTCGAGCCCTTCAAGCCGGCCACCGGGATTACTCACGGAACTGCGGAAGCGGACATAGGCTCTCGTGGCGGCGCGGCAGGCCATCAGATTGCTGTAGAGCGGACCGGCAATGTTTATCGCGCTGGGATTGGGTGCGCCTGTCGCTTCGTCATCCTTCGAATAGGCCAAGTGGTCAAGAAGACTGGCACAATGGTCGCCATCATACTCGGAATCGAGATCGTAGGCCTGATTCACCTTCCGCCCGTCAGACAGATACGTCGCAACCGTATTGCGTGAATATTCCTGGGCCTGCAGCCAGGCCCTGAATTCCTCTTCCCTCACTTGCTCCCTTCCTCCGCCACCCAGGCGAGCGTGTTCACGAGCCGCAGATGATCGACGCTTTTTGCGTCGAGTTCCAGCAACTTCGGATTGGCCAGCACCAGCGCTAGCGTGCGGGCGCGGCTGATGGCGACGTTGATGCGGTTCTTCGAATAGAAGAATTCGACATGGCGTGGCAGGTCGTCGGGCGTGGAGGTCGCCAGAGAGACGATCACCACCTCGGCCTCCTGCCCCTGAAACTTGTCGACCGTGCCTACCCGCGCGTTAGCCGGCACCGCTGCGGCGAGCGCGTTCACCTGCATGTTGTAGGGCGCGACGATCAGGATATTCTCCCAGCCAATCGTGCCGGTTTCGCCCTTTCGGTCGGTAAATCCTGTGCCAATCAGGTTTTCGACCAATTCTTTCACCCGCGCCACTTCGGCATCGCACCGCTGGCCGCAACCCGTGTGGTCCATCGCCACGAAGCGGATGCCGTGTTCGGCCAGCGCCGGATCGTGTCCCGGCTGCAAGTGCAGGCGCTGACACGCGCAATCGGGGTGCGCCTTCAACCGCCCGTCATAAACCGCATCCGAAATGAAGCCGCAAATATCGGGATGCATCCGCCAGCTGGTGTCGAGCAATATGCCTCGGTCGGGCGCGACGGTCGCCTCGCCCTGCAACAGGTAATCGAGCGCGGACAGCCCGCTCTCGCCCGGATGCGCGCCCTGAATGGGTTCGGCGAGCTGCATCTGGTCGCCCACCAGCACGATATTGCGCGCCGCCGATCCCATCGCCAGCAGGTGCCCGAGCGAAACCTGCCCCGCCTCGTCCACGAACAGATAGTCGAGCGACTGGTCGAAATCCTCACCCGCGAACAGCCATGCCGTGCCGCCGATCAGATCCGCGTGATAATCGAGGACATCGCCGGCGCTCTCGACATCGGTGATGATCCGGCCATTCAGCCGCTGATCGTCATTCCCGCGCGTGCATTTCTTGACCCCGACAAAACTCAGCCCGGTTTCCGCGGCCACCTCCTCCACCTTGGCGAGCAGGTTGTTGATGGCCTTGTGACTGTTGCTGGAGACGCCCACTCGCTTGCCCGACGCGATCAGCGAACAGATCACATGGGCGCTGGTGAAGGTCTTGCCCGTCCCCGGTGGCCCCTGAATGAACAGCGTTGTGCTATCCATCGCCAGGCAGCGCAGCGTTGCTGCCTCGACCAGGGTTTCGCCTTCTCGCACCAGCGGCCCCCCGTCCCAACCGAGCAGGCGCGGTTTCTCGCGTTCGATTAGATCAAGCAGCGCGCGATAGGATTGTTTGCTGTCCACGGTCGCGACCGCCCCGCCCTCTTCATCGACACCGGCCCAGGCCATCGCCACCCGGCGCACCGCAGCGACCAAGATCGAATTGGGCACGGTCGGTTCGGGGATTAGCGAGCCTTCCAGCGGCCAAATACCTTGCGCCGCATTGCCGCGCTTGATCTCCACCGTTCCCGCTTCGCAATCGAGAGCTGTGATCGTGCCTACCTTTGCAAGGCTGGGCGCGTGCAACACCACTGAGCCCTCGCGCAGTTTAGTTTCCTGCGGCGGGAAGCGATAGCTGGAAATCGTGCTGCGCTTCTCTGGGCGCTGCCACACGCCGTCTGGGGCCACATCGGGCAAGATGCCACCGATGCACTCATTGTCCTCTGCCAGCTCATCCGGTTCGCGCTCGCAGCGGTCGAACATGGCCCAGAAGGCAGGCTTGTCTGCGCGGCGATGAAATTGCGTCAGGTGGCCGACCAGCGCCCTGCCCTCTGGCGTGGAGGGTATCTCGCCAGCCTCGATCGCGGCAATCAGCTGCGCAGCGCGTCGTTCCGCGTCCTCGCGCGCTTCGGCTTTTTCGTCAGGGACGGCAGTGGCTGGGCCAACCGGGCGCCAGGGCAAATCGTCCATCCGCAGCTCGACCAACCAGTCCCGAAGCGCCTCGGTATTCTCGCAATCGACCTTGTTGTATTCCAGAATCCCGTCGAGGATCTTCTGCTCGCGGCTTGCCTGCCAGCTCTTGTATTCAACGACCGACTGGTCAGCCTTGGTGACATCGCCCTCCCGCGCTTCGGCGAAGAAGATCTCCATCGTCTTGAGGGAGAGATTGTCCTCGCTGGTACGGATCGCCTGCCGCAGCACGCCATATAGATCGACGAAACGCCGCTGGCGCAGCAGATTGTCGAGCATCTCCTCACGGCTCGCATGGAGGGTAGAGAGGCGGCGCAGCGCAGTGATTTCATAAGGCGCATAGTGATAGACATGCGCGCCCGGATGGCGAGCAAGGTGGTCGGCCATCCAGTCCATCGTGCTTTCGAAGGCAGCGCGCTCATCGGCATGGTTGTGACCCCAGCGGAAGCGGAACTCGGGCCGTGAACCGTCGCGGTAATGCACGCCCCACAGGTAATCGAGCCCGCCTTCCTCCAGCGGATCGCCTTCAAGGTCGAAGAACAGGTCCGCCGGATCGGGCGCAGGGAGATTTGCGAAACCCCTCCCCTCTTCCGGCGGCAGCGGTTCCACCACAGGATCGCCGCCCTGCCAGCGGGGCAATTGCAGCCGGGCCTGTGCGCGCAATTTGTCAAGCGTTGCCTGAGCCATGCGCGGAATGCGCGCGTCATCAGGCAGAGCAGCGAGCGCCGCCACCGCCGTCACACCACCAGCACGCAGCTTCTCGATCTGGGGCTTGCCAATGCCGCAGACGCGCGAGAGGTGGTCTTCGGCCTCCCACACTTCGGCACAGTGATCGCGCCAGGGGCACAGGCCGCAGGCGTTGCAGGGTTCGGGAGAGGTCTGCCCTGCCCCGCCATCGATAAAGACCAGATAGCGCGAGATGGCATTGCTCAGCACCTTGTCGAAATCGACCAGGCGGAAGCTTTCGCGCCTGCCGTCGCCCAGCTGCACATGCACCCGGCGCGGCTCACGGCCCTGAATGGCGGCAATCATGCGGGCATAGAGGCCCAGCTGCACGACATGGCTGGCCTTGGCCGAACGGGCGAGCTTGGTGTCGATCGGCTCGTAAGACCATGCGCCAAGGGCGGAGGGTTCCTCCACCCGGATCAGGAAATCGGCGAATCCGCTCCACGGCGGCTGCAGGAACGCCGCCTGAAAGATCGCCTGCGCACCGCTCTCCATTGCCTCCCGTGTCAGCCGCGCGCGAGTCTCCAGCGAGCCTTCGCCTGGGATTTCGACCAGACCGCCCTGCTCTGCCAGCTGCTCGCGGTAATCCTCTTCATGCGCAAGGCCCGCCTGTTGAACCAGCTCGCCCATCGCATCGTCTTCTGCCTGCGCCGGCGCGCTGTCTGGATCGTGCAGCTTCGCTAGATCGAGCGCGGTCGCATGAGCGCAGCCGAGATAGCGGACCAGGTCCGAGGGCGAATACAGAATCTGGTTATCATACTGGCGCATAAGGCGAATCTCCTGATGCCTTCAATTTGCGCTAGTGCCACGACAGAATCGGTCGTGCGTTGGATTTGTTGGCAGGATGCGGCTCACTGCCACATCGGGCGTTGCAACCAATCCGCCGGAAATCCCATTGCGGCAACGTCACCTGTCGGATGAGTGATAACGAGCGCCTTCACATCTGCCATCCAAGTCGAGTTCGGCGCCACGCTTCGAATGATGTGGCCAATTGTCACCAGTGCATTGTATAGCCTTGCCGGGGCCTGTGCGGCCGACTGGTCAAGCGTATCCCGTAAATCTATCGGTTTCTGGGCCAGTTTGGGCGGGGCGAGAAACCCTCGGTTCCATAACCGGCCGTGGTGGGCACAGATGTTCCGAATGTCGGTGATATGGCGCGCGAAAGGAACCAGAACGGCCTCTGGCAGTCCGAGAGGCCTTGCGATGGCGTTCCGCAATGACCGATCCGCGAGACCGGAATACCATCGTGATAGCTGACCAAAGGAAATCATTTCCGCTACCATCCACACTGGCGGAACCGCGGGCACATCGTATGTGTCTCGATAGTGCTTTATGTAGGTTTCGCGCGAATATCCGACTTCTCCGGCCAGCTTGCCCAAGCTTTTGTAGAATGCATCCCGTGCTTTATAGTGACTTGGATCCAAGAAACTGTGCCCATCCCCGACAAGGGCCAATTGATGTGCCCAACTCCCTCGCAGGGCCACTTCCACATGTTCGCATCCCCGCATGACAATCCGGCGCAGATTGCGGTCAAAGTCGTAAAGAGCGGTGACCTGATCGAAGCTCGTGCCCGACTTGAAGCGAGGTCCGTGCGCTCCCTTGGGATGCTCGAAATATAGCCAGTAGGCGCTCAAGCGGTAGTAACTGACATGTCGTAACCAGTATTCTGCAGCAGCCGGATCGGGAATGGCCATCCCCTCCCCCTGCAAATGTGCAATTTGCTGCGGGATCGTAAGTGTGGGTTTGGTATAGGGTCGGCTCATACGGGCGAATGTCTGCCCGCAAGGCGCTGAAAAGAAAAGACCCGCCCAGTGTGCATACCAAAAGGCAGAGGCCGGGCGGGTGCGATTGAAGTGGATATATCCACCGATTCCCTACATTACAATGAATATTGCACATTCCGGTATGCAGTCTGGCTGACCGTTAGCCCTTGCCCATTTGAACCTTTTTGCTTAAGACGACCGTCAAACAGCTTCAAGGTGGCGATTCATGGCCGATCCGCATTCAATTGTCTCGCATATCGGCGATCTTGCTCAATCGGGTGAGCGGATGATCGAGCGGTTACGGCGCAAGGCTTTCCTGCCGGAAAGCCGCAAGGGGCTCAATGTCCGCTTCGGCATCGCCGAGGCCGCCCAATTGCTCGGCTGTTCGACCAACCGCATCCGCATGGCCGAGGATGACGGCCGGCTCCCCCCTCCCCCTGCCGGCGACAACGGTCGCAGGCTCGGTTACACTGTGGAGGATCTGCTCAATATGCGCAGCGTGCTGGGAGCCTCACCTTACCGCTCCGCCGACGATGAACCGGCAATAATCGCGGTGCAGAATTTCAAAGGAGGCGTCGGCAAAAGCACAGTCACAACCCACCTCGCCCATTATTTCGCCGTACAGGGTTATCGCGTGTTGGTTGTCGATTGCGACAGCCAAGCGACCACAACTACCCTCTTCGGCTTCAACCCGCATTTCAACATCACGCGCGAGGAAACGCTCTACCCGTATCTCTCGATCGACCCGACGCAGGCAGACCTGCTTTATGCGGTGAAACAGACACCTTGGCCCAATGTCGATCTGATTCCGTCGAACCTCGAATTGTTCGACGTAGAGTATGAACTTGCAGCGGCAGGCGCGGACGGACAGAGCGTGTTGGCTGCACGGTTTCGCAAGCTGAAGCAAGGGCTTATGGACCTTGCGCGCGATTATGACGTGGTCATTCTCGATCCGCCCCCCGCCCTAGGGACGATCAGTCTTGCGGTCATGCAGGCGGCTAATGCTCTGCTGGTGCCGCTGGCGGCGACAACTCCCGACTTCTGTTCTACCGTGCAATTCCTCTCGATGATGGATCAGGTGCTCGAACAGCTGATCGAGGCCGGGATTGCGGTCGATTACCAGTTCGTGCGGCTGATCTGTTCGAAGTTCGACGCCAACGATCCCAGCCACGACATGGTGCGCGCAATCATGGAGCAGAGCTTTGGCCCTTCACTGCTGCCGGTGCCGATCCTCGAAAGCGCGGAAATCAGCCATGCGGCGCTGCGGATGATGACGGTTTACGAGCTGGAAAAGCCTATCGGCACACCGCGCACGCACAAACGCTGCCGCGCCAATCTGGACGAGGCGCTGGGCCAGGTCGAGCAACTCGTCCGCAATGGCTGGGGCCGGGTGGACGAAGTGGATGAGGAGCTGGTGGTCAATGGTTGAGAATGCACGTCCATACACACAGCGCCAATTTAGAGCGGCTTCGATCCTTCGGGAACGGACGGAAGGGATCGGCTGACATGGCCAGAAAACAGAAGGACTATCTAGCGGATTTGCTGGCGGACGAGGATGGCGAGGAGGCGCAGGCTCCCTCCCCCGCCCCGGCAGCAGCTGAGGTGGCGCCGCCATCGCAGCCCACCGAACGTCAGCAACGCGCGCGCAGCACCACCCTTCTGGGCCGCGAGAGCGCCCTTGCCCGTGTTGCCACCGGCGAAGTGCGGCAAGTCACGCAATTGCTGCTCGATCCGGCACGGGTGCGCGTATGGCCCGGCAATGCCCGGAGCTATAAGCACCTGACAGAGGAAAGCTGCCGCGAACTGATCGATTCCATCGTCGCCGAGGGAGGGCAAAAAGTCCCTGCTGTGGTGCGACGGGTGGAAGGCGATCCCGCGCATGACTACGAGGTGATCGCAGGTACGCGGCGGCACTGGTCGATTAGTTGGCTGCGCAGCCATTCCTACCCGGACATGAAATTCGTCGCGCAAGTTGCAGACCTGGATGACGAGGCTGCCTTCAGGCTTGCCGATCTGGAGAACCGCGCGCGCAAAGACGTGTCGGACCTCGAACGGGCGCGCAATTATGCTGCCGCGCTCAAGGCCCACTACGGTAACAACCTCACCCGCATGGCCGAGCGGCTGAAGCTGTCTAAGGGCTGGCTGTCGAAAATGCTCAAGGTGGCGAGAATTCCCGATACGGTGATTGAGGCGTTCGCCTCGCCTGCCGAGGTGCAGCTCAAGCCCGCCTATCCGCTGGCCCAGGCGCTGGACGACAAGGAACGCGCGACAGCGATCAAACGGGCTGCCGGTGCTATCGCGAAGGAACAGGCGGCGCTGCGCAAGAGTGGCGAGCCCGCACTACCCTCGTCCGAAGTGATCGCACGTTTGCTCGCTGCCGGCCAGGAAAAGGCCAAACCAGAGCAGTTGGTGCTGGACGGCGCGCATGGGCGTCCGGCGGTGACGGTGCAGAGCAGCAACCGGCAGGGTGTTACCCTGCGCTTGCATGCGGGCCACGGCCTTTCCAATGAAGACCTGCTCAACCGGCTGCGCGATGCGCTCTACCAGCTGGAAGAAGAAGGGCGCGGACTGCAGCGGTGACCGCCCTTCCCTACCCACTGATCGCCTGTTTCCCCGGGGAAACAGATCGCGCCTTAGAAGGTGTTTCCCCGGGGAAACGCCTGTGAGCCGCGCCCGCCGCCAGTCCGTGTCCGAACAGTTCGACCTGTTCCTGCCCTATCTGGCGGACTTACCTCTGCGCGATCAGCGCGAGATGATGGAGCGGCCCTTCTTCAGCCTGGCCAAGTCCAAGCGGGTCAAGCCGATCGATTACACCAGCCCCGATGGCAAGCTGTGGGTCCATGTCAGCGGCAATCCCGATTACGGCATGGCGACGATCTGGGACGCCGATATCCTGATCTATTGCGCCAGCCAGCTGGCCGATATGGCCCGGCGCGGGGTCAACGATGTGCCGCGCAAGCTGCATATCATGCCCTACGACCTGCTGCGTGCCATCGGGCGGCCGACTACCGGGCGCGCCTACGAGTTGCTGGGGCAGGCGCTGGACCGGCTCGTCTCGACCACGATCAAGACCAATATCCGCGCGGAGAACCGGCGCGAGGCGACCTTCAGCTGGCTCGATGGCTGGACGCAGCTGGTAGATGAAAAGACCGAGCGCAGCCGCGGCATGACGCTGGAGCTTTCCAACTGGTTCTGGGAAGGCGTGATGATGCAGGGCGGGGTGCTCAGCATCGACCGCGCCTATTTCGACATTACCGGCGGACGCGAGCGTTGGCTCTACCGCGTGGCGCGCAAGCACGCCGGCGGGGCCGGGGAGGGTGGCTTTGCCATCTCCATGCCCGTGCTGTTCGAGAAATCGGGCGCAGAGGGGCAGTATCGCCGCTTCAAGTTCGAAATGCTCAAACTGACGGAGAAGAACGCGCTGCCGGGCTATGCACTGGCGGTCGAGACCGCGCAGCGTGACGGCGAGCCCATGCTGCGCATGACGCGGGTGGATGGCAAGGACGGCGCGGAAGAGAGCCTGCCAAAGGTCGTCCAGGCGGTTAAGCCAGCGAAAGAAGGGGAGGGGGGTAAGGTCAGTTCTGCGCCTGTTTCCCCGGGGAAACAGAGCGAACCCAAGCCCGAACCCGCTCCCGCAGCCGATCACGCCGAAGTCTCAAAACTCCTGCGTTCAGCCGTCGCCGGATTGAGCGACAAGGCCACCCGCGGCTTCATGACGGATGAAACCATCGAACATCTGCGCGAGAAATGCCCGGGATGGGATCTCTACGCGCTCCATGCAGATTTCGAGCGTTGGGTCGATGCCGATGCCGCACGCCTGCCCGCCAATTGGCAGAAAGCCTTCATCGGGTGGGTCAAACGCCATCACGAAAAGCACAAGCATGAGCTGCGGGGTTAGGGCAGGGCGCGTTTCGTCGCCTCACGCCGCTGACGCTGGCTGACAACCTTCTGGCAAAGCGCAAGGAACTGCTGATGCGACATTGGCCCCTTCGCGTGGTTCACCAGGGCACTGCAGATGCGGAAGTCCATGCTGTTCGTGCCGGTATAATGGTCCACGCTGGGATATTGTCCGCGCTGCAAATGCCTCCGCCTGCCTCCAGTCAGCGGCAAGTCGTGGTTCAACCGGTTCCACTCAAGCAGCTCGCCGGTATAGAAATCCCGGCCCTCACTGCAAAGAACCGCCTTGTGAATGCGCTCACGATAGGCGTCAATTCCGGGTTTCTGTGGCCTTGCGTCACGCTGGCGGCAACTCTGCGCCTGCTTTTCCAGACACTCGGCATACCGCGCACAAGGAACATTGAGCGCACGGACAAAATCCGGCGCGGGATAGGGGTGTTCACAGGTCTCGCCGCACTTTGGCATCACTGTCGTGTAGCCCAGCCACGCTTGCCAGACGGTAAAAGGCGCAACCCGTTCCCGAAGTGTCGCGTCCGAGTCGGTCGATCAGGTTCGCGATTCAAAGGACACGGCGAATTGAACGATAATTCCGTGCGAGCTGATGGAACTGATTCAAATCGTGCGGCTAATCTTACTGGCAGTATGGGGTTTCGACCTTTCAGGAACGCCATACATCAATCCGTCGCCACTTCGGGAACGCAGCGCCGATCTTTCAGGAACAGCCCGCTCGACCTTTCAGGAACACATGTCCGACACTTCGGGAACGCCATAAACATGCGACTCGCGGGATTCAGGGAGTTACAGAGCACGTTCCAGCCTCTAACCTGTCTAACAGACTCATAACCCGTCTAACCCTTACAGAAGTATGTATTTATGAGAGAATTGTTTGAAGAGTCTTTGCTGCGACCGTTTCTGTCGTAACCACCCGTCAGGATCAGCATATGGACAAGTTACCTCTACTACCCGGTGTGCCTGAAGGCAGGGTCCGCGCGATCCTCCAAAAAGCTGGCGGTAACGAGATTGCTTCAGGCAAATTCGCCAGCCCGCAAAGTAGCGCGGCGCTGGCCGTAAACGGCTTTGGCTGGTTTCTTGATCGTCCGGCCGATCTGCCGCCATTTCCGGGTCTGGAGGACTGTGACTGGCCTGCAATCCGCGTCGATGTCGAAAGGCAGATGCGCTTTCCCTGGAGGGGAGGGCGCCACCCCTGGCTTGATGCTGTCGTCGAAACGCCAGATTGCCTGATTGGCGTTGAATCCAAGCGTTACGAGCCCTTCCGCGACCGCAAGGAGGCAAAACTCTCCGACGCCTACAACCGCGATGTCTGGGGCGACGGGATGGATCACTGGTGCGCCATGCGCGACCTGCTCCGGGCCGAGCCACGCCGCTACCGCCATCTCGATGCAGCGCAGTTGGTAAAACACGCCTTCGGGATCAGCACGCAGGCCCACAAATGCGAGAAAGAGCCGGTTCTGCTGTATCTCTTCGCAGAGCCCTCCGATGTTACGGACGGCGCCATGTTTGCCGCCCACCACACCGAAATCGCCGATTTCACTGACCGTGTAAGGGGAGGGCGGGTGCGTTTCGCTTCATGCAGCTGGGCGGAATGGCTAGATAGCTTTGCGGGTGATGCAGGTGTTCACGGGGAACTTGTGCGGCAGGCATTCCGGCAATGAACGACAAAGCAACTGGCCAGAAACAGCTAAGCCGCTAGGTTCACGATAATGCCCCACCGCTACGCCCCTGACGATCCGCTCCACCCCGAACAGCTGAAATCGAAGCAGCGCGAACTGCGCGATGGCTTTCCTTTGCCGCTGACCCTGCGCGTGCATCGTTCGATCAGCTGGCTGCGGCGGGCGGAGCAGGAGGAAGACGACCTCGACGTGCTCTTCGTCCTGCTGTGGATCGGCTTTAACGCCGCCTATGCCGGCGATCTCGACCGCGCTGTGGAGGGTACGAGCGCGAACGCTTCGAACAGTTCTTTGCCGCGCTCGTCGGCATGGACAGCTCCAACCGCATCTATGACGCGATCTGGCAGCGGTTCGCCCATGAAATTCGCCTGTTGCTCGACAACAAGTTCGTCTTCGCGCCCTTCTGGAAGCATCAGGCGGGCGAATTCGGCGGGGCAGGGTGGGAAGTCAGCTTCGATGCCGCCAAACGGGCCGCAAATCGCGCTCTGGCTGAAAAGAACACCGCCGTCGTGCTCTCGATCCTGTTCGACCGCCTCTATGTCCTGCGCAACCAGATCATCCACGGCGGCGCCACCTGGGATAGCAGCGCCAACCGCAATCAGGTGCGCGACGGAGCGGCTCTGCTCGGCTGTCTTCTGCCCGTCTTCATAGACCTGATGATGGACCACCCGGACGCCGAATGGACGATGCCAATGTATCCGGTGGTGGAAGGGTAGGGCGCTTGGCCGGGGACGACTGGACAACACAGCAGATCGACGCGGCGGTGGCGGAGTATTTCACCATGCTGGCCGACGATCTGGCGGGCATTCCCTACAACAAGGCGGCGCATAACCGGCAATTGCAGGCGCGCACCGGGTGCAGCAAGGGTTCGGTCGAATTCAAGCACCAGAATATCAGCGCGGTCATGCTGGGGCTGGGGCAGCCGTGGATCCCTGGATACAAGCCTGCCGCGAACTTTCAGGGCGCGTTGATCGATGGCGTGTTGCGTTGGCTTGATCGGCATGAGGACTGGCTGGCTCCGCGCAGCAGCGTCTCAAGAGTTCGAGATATCGTCAGCCCGACATGGGAGGGGCCGCCTGCCGAAAACCTGCTGGAAATCGGCCCAGTCCCCTCTCAGCGTAACGAACCGCCACCGATAGATCCTGAGTTCATGGCCAAGATCGGCCGTAAATACGATGTGGCGGCGCGCGATGTCCGTAACCGGGCGCTTGGCCAGGCAGGTGAGGAGCGGGTGCTGGCGCACGAGCGCGCGCGGCTGAAGCAAGCGGGCAGGGCGGATCTGGCGCGTAAAGTCCACTGGACCTCTGTGGAGGATGGTGACGGCTATGGCTATGACATCGCCAGTTTCGAGGCTGACGGTGCCGACCGGCTGCTGGAGGTCAAAACCACCAATGGCTGGGAACGCACGCCACTCCACTTGACCCGCAACGAGATCGCCGTGGCCGAAGATCGACGCGACCACTGGCATCTGGTGCGCGTTTGGGATTTCGCCCGAACCCCGCGCGCCTTTGAGCTGCGCCCGCCGCTGGAGGCGCATGTCGATCTGACACCGACGAGCTTTCTGGCGGCCCTGCGGTAGAATAACTTGTCCGTATACGGACAATAACCTTGCAGTTTTAGCTCTGACAGGCCATATGTGGTCAATGGAACCAAACATTGCCGATCAATTGTCCTCTCTTGGACAGCGCATCAAGACGCGGCGACTTGCTCTGGGGCTTACGCAGAAGGCGGCAGCTGAGCGTTCTGGAGTCGCCTATCGTACCTGGCGGCGATTGGAGGGGGAGGCGAAGGCCTCGATTGAGGATCTGGTGCGGGCCGCCATCGCGCTGCGCTGCGAACAGGACTTGGCGCGGCTGTTCCCCGAACCTGCCGCCAGCAGCATGGATGAGTTGCTCGAACGCCAGCGGCAGGCAGAACTCATGAAGCGCAAGCGCGCAAAAAGAGCACGGTTTTGAAGCTCGCCCCCGGAACTCCGCTCGATATCTTGCTGCTCACCGATGAGCACGCAGAGCCGCAACATGTCGGACGCCTCGTGATGGCTGACGGGTTGGCGCAGCTCGAATGGTCGGCGGATACGATTGCCAAAGGCCAGGCCCTGTCACCACTGCGCTATCCGCTCGAAACCGGCCTGCTTGCGGCTCGCACGCGCGAATTCGGTGGCCTGCATGGCTTCCTGGCTGACAGCCTGCCTGATGCCTGGGGCGCTCTGCTGCTCAAGCGGCGCTTGCAGAAACTGGGGCATCGCTATGAGGATCTGAATCCGGTCGACCGGCTTGCGCTGGTTGGCAGCCGGGGCAGGGGGGCACTGACCTTCCACCCAGCTACGTTGGATGCGGGCGAGGGGGCAGGCGCTATCGACCTCGACCTGCTGGCCGATGAAGCGCGACAGGTGCTGCTGGGCGAGGAGGGCGAGCTGGACGCCTTGCTGGAGCGGCTCGGTGGCGGCTCGGGCGGCGCGCGGCCCAAGGTGCATGTCGGCATTGCTGCTGACGGAGGTGTGTATGCAGGCGACGAACTGGCGGGGGAGGGGGGCACCGCCGCAACAGAGTGGATCGTCAAATTTCCCGCTCTCACCGATCCTGCCGATATCGGGCCGGTCGAGGAGGCCTATGCCCGCATGGCCCGCGCGGCGGGCATCGCCATGGCCGAGACGCGGCTGATTCCGTCAGCGGGCAGGGCGCATTTTGCCACCCGCCGGTTTGACCGGCCTGCACCCGGCAAGCGGCTCCACATGGTAAGCCTGGGCGGCGCGGTGGAGGCATCGCCGCATATGCCCAGCCTCGATTACGATGGCTTCCTGCGCGCGGTGCTGGCGATCACCCGCGATGTGCGCGATGTGGAGCAGGCCTTCCGCCGGATGGTCTTCAACGTCCTCGCCCACAACCGGGACGATCATGTCCGCCAGCATGCCTTCCTGATGGATGACAATGGTGTCTGGAGCCTCGCCCCAGCCTTCGACCTCACATACTCCCACGGGCCAGGCGGAGAGCACTACATGGCCGTCACGGGTGAGGGCAGGGCAATCACCGTCGCTCACGTGCGCGCATTAGGAGCAAAACACGGTCTGAAGCCTGCTCGCATTGACGAAATTATCGACGAAGTCCGCGCGGCAGTAGCAGATTGGGATCGCTGGTCCGCCGAAGCAGGCGTAGAACGCAGCACACGCGAGATTGGCGATGCGCTCACCGAACGGTACCGGGAATTTACGAAGGAATGATCGAGCCACTGAATCACCGGCTTTGCCGGTGATTCAGATAATGCGTTGGACGCTTGAACCCGAGCAAGGGCAGAGTCTCTTCATGGCTCATCCTTTCGAAAGCAACGATCACTGGCGAGCGATTGATGAAAGCCGCAACATTGCCCGCGACTATCGCTTGTCGGTGTCAGTCGATTTGTTTGGCTGGTTCATTGTTGAAAGGCATTGGGGCCGGATCGGCAGCAAAGGTCAAAGCGTGATCAGCGGCTTCTCCACGCAGCAGGCTGCCGAGCGGTTTATCGCGTCCATTCGCACCAGGCGTGCTGGCGCAAAGAAGCGGATCGGTGTCGGCTACGAGCGGGTCTGAAAGTTCTGAATATCTTTCAGGACCAACTTCGAGGGCCATCTAGCATCGACATATCTACCGGCTGTGAAGGCAGGCTCATCCCGAACGTGCTGGTAGGGCGGTTTGTCGACCCGATTGTCGGCACAGCTGGGACACACGTTGAACTGCGGTAAGTGGTTTGGGCCAAGGCATTTTATCGAGAGCTGTATCAATGCCCTCTTGTCCCGCGCGCAACAATCAGACATCAAAGCAGCGTCTGTCGGTATGTCCCGAGAGGTGAGGCGTCAGAACCTCAAATCGTCACCGCCGGTCAGCGACTATGCTGGCCGGGTGGCCGTCGCGTATGTCCAGGGTTCCGCCTAAAGGCGGCGGCGCCTTGTGGTGACGCAGGGTTCTGAACACCCGGCTTTGATCCGGACCGCCTCCTAAAATTATGGAGGCGAATTTGGTCCACAAATTTCTTTCGAGTATCCTGCTCGTCCTTTCCATTCCCGCAATGGCGCAATCGAATTCGCCGCCGCCATCAGAAGCGCAGATTCAGGACTTCATGGCGGGGATCCCGGCTGTCCAAGAGGTTCCGTACGAGATAAACGTAAACTGGCGCGGCGTTAGCCGTCCGATCCACCGCGAGCACATGACCTATCATTTCCGCCGCGAGGATGTCGTGGCGTACCGTTTTATCCGCGATCGGAAACCGCGGGATGGGCGAGGGCAGGCGCTTGGAGAGACGGCGCTGACTGGCTTCACTGAGGAATGCGCGGCGAAGGGCGGGTATCTCGAGCCCACCAACCAGAGATCGTTCGAGGCGACCCTGCAGTATCTATTCGCGGATTCCGCTGATTTGCTCTGGCACAAACGGCTCAGTCCCGCCGATCCCTTCTTCGATCTTGTCATTTGCTCAGCGTCGCCTGACCGTTCGCTGGGCGCGCTGACTGTCACCCGAGATCACCTGACCCACCAGACCGCGATAGTTCTGTTTGCGCCATCAGCCGTCGTCACGCAGGCTGATCTCGACAGGCAACGTGCCGCGATGGAGGCACGTGGACGACGTGAAGCGGCTCTGAGGCAGCAGGAAACCGATCGTCTCCCCCAATGGCGCCAATCGATCGCAAACGGCTCAGAGACGGCCTGCGGGCCGGTCCTGCGCACGAATGGCGACCTGGTCGAGGTCGTCGACACCCGCACGCGCCAACCGCGCTGGTACCGGCGAGACGAGCTATTGCCCGCGGTTCGCCTCGACGGTGAGCTCAATGCTTGCCGCTGAACCTGCCCGATGAGGATGAATGCATGAAGAATAACCGAAGGAAAGCGAGCAATCGCGTCAAGCAACCGGATACGATCAGCGCGCTGATCGAGAAGCAAAATATCTGGTCCGAATGGTCCGCGGGTTGCTGGATCGGTCCGCTGTCGTGGGTGCAGATGGCGGCGCTGTTGATGCGCGACACGCAGCCCGAGATGATCGTCAACCGGCTCGCGCCGCTGCTCGATCGCACGCGGCAGGAGGTCGAAGGCAAATACCGCAAGTGGGCAAAGGGCGCACCTGCCGACCCGAAATTTTTGACCACCTACGAGAATTACCGCGAGCACTTCCAGGACGAGCTGCTCGAGCAATTTCGCGGATTTCTTAAGACGCTCGAAGGCAATTCCGATCTCGAATGGCTGCGTGACCGTCTGATCGCCAGCGCGGCAGGCGCGCAGAGCTTCGTCTGGTTCCTTCTGAACGGTATCGCAATCGCCCAAATTGAGGGTGAACTGGATGAGACCTGCATCACGCACGACGCGCGCTGGCTGGCCGAGCTGGATTTCTACGAGCCTGCCTATCTCGCAGGCGACGAGGCAGTCCTGCGCGAGTTCTATGAAACTTTCCGGGAAAGTTTCGCGCGTGCTGCACCGTTGCCGGACAAGCCATCGACATCACGCTGGCTCCAAAGCCCGATTTTTGACAGCGAGGATCCCTATATCGAGCGCTTGGCCGAGATCGAGGCGCGTCAGAACCGGCAGGCGGTGCGCCAGTATGTTTCCCCGTCCGATCCGGTCGACCTGCCGCAGGATGCGTGGCAGCGCGCAATGCGGGCGAACGCTTGGGACAGCGCACTAAACCTTGCAAAAATTCCCATGTTCGGGTGGCAGCGGCAGGTCGCCTTCATGCTGCGTGATGTTTCCCTCGACGAAGTGGCCCTGCGGACCGAGCGCGTACTGCTCGATATGGCCGATCTCACGGATCGCAATGCGATCGAGAACGCGGCCGCGCGCGGACATCCACCCTCAGATGTCGGATTTGACCTCTGGTTCAAATGGTGGCGGGAACACTTCCGCCACTGGAATGATCCTCTCCGCACCGAACTCGAGCGGATGTGCCGGTCGGAGGATGCGAGCTTCGTTGGTGACTGGCTGCCCCGCTTTGAGGGCGCCGTGTTTGCGGGTTTCCTGATCACCTGCGCGCACGCCCGTGTGATCGACGACCGCTACGGCGTTGGGCCCCGCAACGAGCGGCTGTTGAAGTTAGAACTGTTCACCGCGGAGACCGATGGGCCGCTTATGGTATCGAACCTCCACATGATGACAATCGAGCTGTGGGGCCGATTTTGCAACGAGCATGGCATCGCGGATTCCGGCGGCCATTTGGCGCTCGATTTTGAGGTGGATGGGAGGGCTCTTTTGTCGAGCGAGCAACCCCACGCGGTGGTTCGGTTATAATGCTAATGGGAACTCTTGCGTATCCCTTTGAAGCTCAAGAAGCAGACACTAGGAAGCAAAAATTGACCCAGACTGAATTCCTGGACACCCGCGATATAGATTGCATCGAACAGCCCGGTCTCAACGCCCGTGCGCGGTTCTTTGCGCGTCGCCACTGTCTCATTGTCCATGTGATCGTTTCTGCGTTACTCGCCTTCCCGATTGCGCTCGTTGTGGTCATGCGAGCTCGCCAGATAGATGACGTTGTCGATTATCTGATCGTCACGCAGTTCGGGCTTTGTTCCATGCTTGCTTTTATGACGTTTTGGCCGCTTCTTTCTTCGATGAACCGGCCAGCAAAGCCTGTGGATTTTGCGGCCGCGTTTGCAGCAGCCGATGAGCTTGAGCGACCTCATCTTCGGCACAAATTAGAGCAACGCCTCAGTTCTAGGATTCAGCCTGAGCCATTAACGGTCCAAGACCTTGCCTTGGCTTTTTCGATAGTGCGCTCTGAACACGGAAAACAAGCGCGCCGAGCTGCTGAAAAAGCGACGAAAGCGCGAGCAGCGCAGCGAGAGTTTCTTGGGCGAAAAGAAGCTCGCTGAAAAGGCATTTCAGATCATCGAAAATTCGATCCGGTCGGATGCGAGTATCTTGTGTGGGCGCAGTCGGGAAAGAAGTTTGGCATATGCTCGGAATGTGTGGCGCTTCGAGGCCCACGATGCTCTCGACCTCGCATCATTCAGTCGAGGGCTGCACGTCCGCCAGCCCTGTCGCGCTCAGGCGAGCCCATCTGACAATCCTCCGAACGGCCCCAGGTTGGAATGGTCAACAGCAAGGCTGCGCAAATTCAGTTAGTGAACAAGCACTCGACCCACTGTGCTGCGCCGCAGGCGCAGCAGGCGGGACTCTTCGAGCCCTCCAGACTTTTCGGACGCGCGGTGCGGACAGTCCTTTCGGCGGTGTATCTCACGAACTCCCGATCCCTCGATCGCGAATCACTTCTCACCCTCGATTTGGATAATGCATTCCGCCTGACGGCGGCCCGCCCCATCGGAAGTGCAAAACATCCTCAAATCGACAATTGAGCAAAAATCCCGGCTTGATGACAGGCAGGGGAAGGTAGGGGTACACACCCGATGCACCCTAGTGCGGGTCGGAAATGGCGGATTTCTGCGGGTTGCAGCGTTGGTCCCAAGTTTTGCTCTGCGTCGGACCAACTGGCCCAAACTGGTCCACAGAGCGAAATATCCAATAAAAACAGTGTGACTAGTCACGCATGCTCTGTGCAAAAGGCTTGCAGTGGAAGGTGCGGGCACTAAGCTGTATTCGGGAGGGTCACATGGCCAAAGTACCGATTACTGTCTACCTTACGGATCGGCAGCTCGCAGCCATCGAAAGGCAGGCTGAAGCCACCGGCAAATCACGCAGTGCTTGGGTTTCTCAGGCCCTCATCAGAGCAGTAGAAGGGGAGCTGTCTCCGCTTGATGATGTGCTGCTCGACCAGTTGACGAAGGTGAGGGCCAACCAGGAACACGTGTTGAAATCGGTCGCGAGCCTGAGCAAATCGATCAATGCTGCGGACGTTCAAAAAGCCTCGCTCGACCTCGCTGATCGCATGTTCGCTGAGGCCAAATCGCGGGTCGGCAAATGAGCGGCTCGGACTTCCGCCCGAGGCTCGCTGGCGAGCTTCGCACGGACATCGAACGCGCCGCTAAAACGCGCGGGATTTCACCATCCGATTTCATCGAATCTGCGGTCAGAAAAGAGCTCAAACTGGCAGGTAGCAGAAACGAAAGGGCAAGCGATCTGAAGGCAGATAGACAGCTCGACCGGATCGATAGATTCTTCGGCGAGCTGGACAGCTTCATGGGCCAGTTCCACAAGCTTCTGAACACGACCGCGACGGCCATTCCGAAACAGCTCAAAACCGAGTTCGACGCGCTCAAAACCACGATCGTAAACACCGGTGGCACAGGCCATTTGCGCGATCTCCTGAAGCAATTGCTTGCCGACTTCGAGAACCGACAGAACGTGCGTCTATCGAAGCTTGAAAGCGCCGTCGATCAGAGCGCTCAGCACCGTGCGACGCGGGCTGCCATCGACGATCTCAGAGGCAATCAAAATCGCGACAGATGGATGTTGGCTGCCGGGGCAGGGGCGTGCCTCTTGGTACTCGCCGCAGTTGGTTTTCTGTTCGCAGATACAGGCCCAACGCGATGGGCTGCGACGAGGCTGATGGGGGAGAGTTCGAATGTAAATTCCGGGGCCAAACTGATATCGGAAAACGCGGTCATTCGTCAGGCGCTCTACGACACTCGGCTTTTGTTGGGATCGAGCGAAGAATTCACCCTCGAATTTGCCGATTGCGTTGATCGGCTTATTGACGCTGACCAACCGGAAAGCTGCCGCCTTGAATACGATCCGCCGCAAGAATCAGACGCTTCTGATTCCCCATGACCGTCTCGCCTGCATCCGTTTCGGGCGCCGAATATTACGCGCATGATGGCTACTACACCATCGACGAAGGGCCGTCCGAATGGATGGGTGAGGGCGCACAAAGACTTGGGTTGGAAGGGCGGGTAAAGGCCGACCAGTTTGCTCAAATAATCGACGGTGTTCTGCCCGATGGAACTGAGCTGGCGCGCGGCGCTGATGGCACGCGCAACAATGGTACTGACCTGACATTTAGCGCTCCAAAATCGGTCTCGCTGGTTGGCCTGATTGGTGGCGATAAGCGGGTGATCGAAGCGCACAGAAACGCCGTGCGCGAGACCATGATATGGGCCGAAGAAAAGCTTGCGCTCGCGCGATCGGGGGCGGGCGGGGCCGAGCGAGAATTGACCGGCAATCTCGTCCAGGCGCACTTCCATCATGACCTTAGCCGTGCCCTCGATCCGCAGGTTCATACACATTGCGTCGTCGCCAATATGACCCAGCGCGCGGATGGTGAATGGCGCGCTTTGCACAACGTCAAACTCTGGCAACACGCGCCTTTGCTCGGCGCCGCCTATCACGCGCAACTGCGCTCCAATCTGGCCGAGCTCGGCTACGAAACACAGATCACCGGGAAGCACGGATCGTTTGAAGTCTCAGGCATCTCGCGCGAGGCGATCGAGGCGTTCAGCGAGCGTGCCAAAGACATTCGCGAGAAGGCTCGGGAACTGGGTCTTTCATCACCCAAAGCCATGGAAGCGATCGCCGTTCGAAGCCGCGATGCCAAGCAACACGGCTCGAGCGACCTAGCTGTCGAAAAATGGGGTCAGAAGGCGGGGCCATATCGCGCGGAAATCGAGCAAGTGATGGAAGCCGCGCGCGCCCGAACGCAGCCGCGTTCGGTGCTGGCAACGGTCAGAAGCTGGGGCGAGGCATTGCTCGAACGGATCACCAAGGCGCTCGGCCCCAGGCCCGATCCGATGGTCGAAAGCGCGGCGAAGGCACGCAAAGGAGGCGAGCTGGCGGCGGGCTATTCGGCGGCAGCCGGCGTGCGACATCTGGCTGAAAGGTCGGCGAGCTTTGATCGGATGGAACTATTGAAATCGGCGCTGGGGTTCGCGGAGAAGGGAGCGACGGTCAGAACCATCGAAAGCCGGATTGATGCGCTGGTTGGTGAAGGGGTACTTGTGAAGGGAAGGGCGGGAAGCGAGCATGCCGAACGGCTGACCACCCGCGGGCTGCTCGAGACCGAACGCGCGATCATAAATGCTGCCAAAGATGGGGCAGGGCAGGGACAGGCGCTGCTCCCGCAAGACAAAGCCGAAGAGCAGATCGCGGCAATTGAAGAGCGACGCGGCTTTGCATTGAGCTATGAGCAAAAGGGCGCGGCGCTCTCGCTGCTATCCGGCGCAAATCGCATTCAGATCATTCAGGGTGACGCCGGTACTGGCAAGTCGACCCTGTTTGGATTTGTGAACGAGGTGGCGGGCAATGAAGGCCGGGCACCGCTCTTCCTGACATCGCAATCAGCGCTCGTCGCCGATATGCGCGGCGAAGGCCTGGAAGCGCAAACATTGGCCTCAGTGCTCGTGCCATATGCCAATCACGATGTCCGCGTGTCGCTCACCGACACCACGAAAGATCTGCTGTCCGACCGGCTTGTCATTGTCGAAGAAGCTTCGATGGTCTCGACGCTGCAGGCGAAACTGCTGACTGAGCTGACCGATAAAGCAGGGAGCCTGAAGCTCGCCTTTGTTGGCGATGAAAAACAGATCGCGCCGGTGGCAGCAGGACGAGCGTTCGCCCTGATGCAGGAACACGGTGCACCCAGCGAGAAGCTGGTCGAAAACCGCCGCCAGCTTGATCCCGACCTTCGCGAAGCGGTCGAACATGCGCGCGCAGGCGACATCGGCAAAACCTTCGAAGCGCTGGGCGAGCGGGTGGTCGAAGCAGCCAACCCGGCGCAGGCTGCCGCCGAGCTCTATCTTTCTCTGTCACCCGATGAGCGCGACAAGACCTCGCTGCTCACATCCGGACATGTGCTGCGCGAGGCAGTGCTTGACCAGGTGCGCGGGGAATTGATCGAGAGCGGTGAGTTGGGCCGCGAAGCGGTTACCCTGACGGTCCTCGATCATCTCAACCTCACCCGCGAGGAATTGCGCAATATTCGCAGCTGGGGGGAGGGGATGCAGCTCGAACTTTACCGCGATCAGGCGGGTCTGGATCGCGGGCGCTATGAGGTGGGCATCGTCTCGCGCGACGATCATCTGGTGCAACTTAAAAGCAATGGCGACGAGCACTGGATTGACCCGCGCGATTTTCACTCGAACGGTTCAGGTGCGAGCCTCGCTGTCCCAGGAGAAATGGAAGTGAGGGAAGGTGACCGGTTGCTGTTCACCGCACCCGACAAGGGCTTGGGCGTGGTCAAGGGCACGCGCGCCAGCGTGACGGGAATTGAGGGTGACACGCTCCATCTTGCCAGCGGTGAGCGTGACTACACCCTCGGTCCTGATCATCCCGCGCGCGAGCGACTCGGACATGCCGCCGTCATCAATATGCATCGCGCGCAAGGCATCACGGTCGACAAAGCAATCACCGTGATGTCGAGCGGCGATACTCTCCTCAACAGCCAGAGCTTGCACTACGTGCTCCAGACCCGCGCGCGCGAGGAACTTTCACTCATCACCGATGACAAGGCCGCGCTTCAGGAAAGCATTGTTAACCATCGCGGCGATGTGCCACACGCGCTCGATCTGGCACCCGAGCTCAGCGATGCCAATGGTGAGCGGTTCGATCCAAAGACCGGCGAGCTGCTCGATGCGCCTGCCGCAAAGGAGCCTGATGCTGCCGAGCTGTTTGAACGCGCGATGGCGGATGAGTTTGCAGAGCCCGAAAAGGAGTCCGAGACCATGCGCGAGCAAGAGATCGAGCGCGATGAGCCTGATCTGGGCGATGATTTCGAAATGGAGATGTGACGCAGGTATTTTGTGATGAGCGGAGGGCTCCGCATTTAGAGGGTTCAAAGCACGGAGCTCTTGCTATCTTCAATTGACAAAAAATGGCGAATACGCCATATGTCACATTACAAACGACAGGTGACGCATGGCTACAGTAATCGAACAATCCGAAGAAGACTCGCTCGTCCTGCGCGCAGGACAACGGCTTGGCGGCAAGTCTACATTCAAGACACCGCTTCGGAGCCGACTTGATGCGCACAAAAGCATTGAGCAGGGCTTCCCAGGAGGCGTGCTGATCCAACTATCGCGCGACGTCCCTTTGCTTCGAGACACAGTGGCTTTCGAAAAGGCCATGGGGATCAGCCTGCGAACCCTTCAGCGACGCAAGAAGGAAGCGTCGCCAAAGCGCCTGAGCGTAGAGCAAAGCGGGCGGGCGTGGCGTTTTGCCGAGCTGCTTGAAAAGGCGATCGAGGTCTTCGGCTCGCAGGAAGAGGCGGAGGACTTTTTTGGCCGTCCTGCAATCGGCCTCGACCAGCATCGGCCAATCGATCTGCTGAGCACGCCCGCTGGAAGCGAGCTCGTCGAAACCCATCTTGAGCGATTGAAATACGGCGTCTACGCGTGACGCCTCTACCTAGAGCGGTCGGCATGGGCGACATCGATGCCTGGCGGCTTGACGATGAGAAATTTTCGTCGACCTGGGACAGCGGGGAGGGCGCTTATCGCGCTGGCGGCCGATGGAACAGCCCCGGCGTGCGAGCCGTCCATTGCGCGGTTGATCCCTCGACAGCAATTCTGGAGGTTGCAGTCCATAAGACTTTCAGGGTTCTGGACACGGTTCCCCATGTCCTGACCAGACTACGGCTATCAGATCCGGGCGTTATCTTCGTCGTGCAACCGGACGACATCCCCAATCCGAACTGGCTCACACCCGGATTGCCGAGCGCCGGTCAACAGGCATTCGGTGACAACCTCTTGAGAGCCCACACCTTCACACTCATTCCCAGCGCTGTTTCCCGACACAGCTGGAACCTGATCTTTGACCGCGATCATGCCAAAGGCACATACGAAATGCTTTCACAAGAACGCTTTGCGCTCGACACACGCCTCCATCGATAGCGCCCCGTTATGTGGATGGCGTGCGCTCGTCGAGGGCTGAGGCGTGCAGTTCAAGGTGACCGATCAGAGACGGCAAATGGGCCGGTTGCTAACAGTCCGCTCCCAGCCGACTGCGCAGCAGAAGCAGACGGCAGTCTGCTTGATCGAGACCACCCGCTCGTGTTCGCTTTGAAAAGGTTCTTGGTGGAGAGGGTCTCGTTTCTATTTCGCTGTGAACAGAAACCTGAGCTTACGCCGGTCTTCGCCAATACTTCCCTGCTATGCGTTCGGCGATAAAGCTGCCAGCAACTACCCCAAACGTGACCCAGATGATGACGCTTGGACCGTGTTTCCCGAAATCAGCCAAGCCGAATGCCACCATGGCAAGAAGCGCAGCACCAATCAAAAATGCTGGCCCTGCGATCATTGTCAAAAGCCTCGGAAAACGGGATTCCGCGCCACATAGAGCGAGATTCTCATTTCGTGTGACCGGCGGCAAGCTCAATAAGTTTCGTAAAGCAATAACTTACCGAGCTTGCGCGCTCCGACCGACATTTTTTTGCCAACCAAGCATACCGCGAATTTTCGGATAGCCACAGTGGATGAGCGGGAAAGGAGAAATCTGCACAATTACTGGGTTGGCTGCCTGGTTCTGCCAGTGCTCGTTTATGCGATCGTGCGGCTACTAATTCACCTAGCAAGCTAGCCGCAGGTCGCGACCGAGCGAGGCGATCAACAGACTGACCTCCATCAAACCTCAGCTACAGCGAATTCGGGCGAGCCTGCCCAGGTAAGCTCCCAAGTCGCTCCTTGTCGGATGTTCTGGACAAGTGTCGTGCGGAAAGCCGCCAGGCAGCTTCCACCGGCCCGGCGTGACGACGGATAGACAACACCACCGAGATCGGCGCCTCGCAGTTCCCGCGCCAGTTTCTGCCCCGCTGCATGGCCACTTTCCTCAACGGGATCGAGGTAGTCCGCTCCGTCCTGGTCTCGCAGATCCACGAAAGGTCCCAGAAACCCTGCGATCAATTCGCGGTACCGCGTGACGTTCTCGTAGCGGCCGACGTTGTCCAGTTCGCGGGTCAGATGGTGACCGACTTCCGCCACCGCGGTCTCCTTCGGCGCATCGCCGAACGCCGCGTACCATGCGCCGCGATTGCCGTCGTTGAAACGGCTGCCTTGAGGACGCGTGTAACAGAATGCCGCGTTCACATAGGTCCAGCCATAACCGTAAGCGGATGTCAGCAATTCGTCCTGCCGCACATCGGATGGCAGCGGCATATCCTCGTTTTGCCTGAGTGAAGTCTTTCGCTCGATCTCCTCCAGAAAGGCGAGCGCGGCGTCCGTGTCCGCCAGCGGAGCCATCGCAGGCTCTTCGATATAGGCTGTGCTGATCAGCCGGATCGTCGCCGGTTCGACGATCTCGACAAGCGGTAATCCCCGCGGAACTGTGTTTTCGACAAGCTGCACGACCGCCTCACAGGCCGCCGCGCAGCGCGTCGATATGCTGGCGGACCGCCGCCATCGCAGGAATACCGCCGGCGATCATCATATCGACCGGCCGCCTGCCATTATAGGGCGCGCCTTTGTTGGCCAGCGTCGGCCACTCGGTGGTAAGCGGTCCGTTGAACAAGAGCCGCAACCCCTTGAAGATGCCGATGATGAGGCTTGCGCGCGTAACCTTGTCGCGATCGAGGCGACCCTTGAACGCATCCTGCTTCATCCGGTCCCAAGTTGCTTGGGGAACATCGAACAGCGCCGCACCTTCCTGACCGGACAGATCCCAGTGCTGGGCGGCACGAACCACAGCTTTCACGATTACCGAGACCTGCTCGCGATCGGCGATCGGGGCGACCTGTGGACGCTCTAATTCCTGGACGCTTGTCATGTTTCACCTCTTATGATAGAGATATTTATATCATATGAAGTCCGATTGCAAGCGCGGTCGGACGCGCAAGCGAGGCAGGCCACCGTGTCGAAGAACATTCTGATATTTTCCGATGGCACCGGTCAATATGGCGGGCTGAAACCCGACCAGCGCCTGTCGAACATTTACAAGCTCTACAGCGCGGCGCGCCCTTCCATCGACAATTGCATCGACCCTGCCGACCAGATCGCATTCTACGATCCGGGCCTCGGCACAGGAGAAGATGGGGGCGGATGGGGTCAGCGCCTTTCGCGTATATTCGGATTGGCCTTCGGAACCGGCATCAGCGACAATATCGCCGACTGCTACGAAGCTATCCTTAAGCACTACGAGCCGGGCGACCGCATCTATCTCTTCGGGTTCAGTCGCGGCGCCTACACCGCGCGGTGCGTGGCGAACGTGCTAAACCTGTGCGGTGTCCCGCAAAGGCTTGAAAGCGGCCCTATTCCACGCGGCGGGAAAGCACTGCGCGACATCGCCGAGGAAGCCGTGTTCGACGTCTATGAGCACGGCGCCGGCAAGCCACGCGGCGACTACGAGGAAGAGCGCGAGGAGAAGGCCCGACGGTTTCGAGCGAAATACAATTGCTGCGGCGAGGGACTGGATGGCGAGGAGCAGGGCAATGTCGCGCCGTACTTCATCGGCGTTTTCGATACGGTGGCATCGCTCGGGACGGCGCGGGCTCGAGCCTTCATCTTCATCAGCTTCTTTCTCTCGCTCGGAGCCGCTTTGCTCGCATGGTTCTGGACCGAGTCTCCTTGGATTGCTGCTCTTCTGGCGATCCCCGCACTGTGGTTGCTCTACAAGGGCATCCGCATGGCAAAGCGGCAGTGGAAGACGATTACCGACTGGCCAAAGCCTGGTCAGAAGCGATCGCACAGCGCCAAGTGGAGCATGAAGAACGCCGACAGGTTCCTCGACACGAACGTGCGCTTTGCGCGCCATGCATGCTCGATCGACGAAGACCGCAAGCATTTCCCCATCGCAGGCTGGGGCTATTCCTCCGACGTAAAGCGTATGGATCACCTCGACCCACCCTGGCTTCGCCAGGTCTGGTTTGCGGGCAACCACTCGGACATCGGAGGCAGCCATGCAGAAGACGAATCACGGCTTTCCGATATTGCCTTGCAGTGGATGGTGGAACAACTCGACGAGACCGAGCACCCGATAGAACTGAACCGGGCGCGCCTCAATCTGTGGCCCGATGCGCTCGGGATCCAGCATGATGAGCGCCGTGCGCTGCTCGATGCCCCCTGGCAGGCCCTGCTACCCAGGAAGTGGCGGAAAACATGGCCGCGGGAGGCCAGGTCCATCAATCCGCAAGCGGAATTGCATCCGAGCGTTTTGGAGCGCTCCCGCGCAACGTCGGTCAGGAACTACGACCGGCACGAGCCTTACCGGCCGAACGCGCTTGAGAATCATGAGAAGCTATTGGCAACCTGGTCGATGCCAGAGCCTCAAGCGAAACCGACCAGTCCCGAAACGCCGGGCGCCGATGCCGCATAGAATGATCCGCAACTGGTCCCGTCGTTCGCAAAAGACCGGCATGCAACCGAGACCTAGGCCAGCCCGATAGAATTGGCCTCCAACTTCGAAAGCTCCGTTTTCCACGATGCCCTCCTCGACAATCATCAAGATACCATCGGACGACAAGGCCTTCGAGGAAAACTGCGTGCCGCTGTTCTGCGGCGTCCTGAAAGACCCGAACGTCAAGCTCGTCGGCACGCGGGGCAAAGCCCAATCGGGGATCGATCTGACCGGCAGGCGCGACCGCGATCCGACGCAGCTGGTCGGTATCCAGTGCAAGCTCATCACGCGTGGCGGAAAGCTTGCCGAGGAGATCGTCCGCGCTGACTTCGACAAAGCCCTGCAGATCACTCCGGCGCTGACCGAATTCATCGTCGCCACCACCGCAAACGACGATCTCGAATACGACCGCATTGCGAACACGCTGTCGCAGGAACAGGCGGCGCTCGGACGCCGGATCGACGTTCAGGTCTGGGGATGGGACACGCTCCAACCGAAAATTCGCGCGAATAAGGCGGCGCTCGATGCGTTCGATCCCGGTCACAGCGCATCGACCGATCGCATTGTGGCCCTGGGAGAGGAATCTCTCGAGCGCCATGGTGAAACGAAGGCAGCCGTCGATCGCGGGGGACAGGGCGAAGGGATCATATGCGTCGAACGGTGCGGAAACATCGTCAATCCCCGCCGATGACCATCCAGTCCCGTCCCATTTCGAATGCGCGAATTGAGCTCGTCCCGAGCAGCTGCGCAATAAGCTCGGCAGATTCGACGAGCCGTGGGCCGGGCCGATTGAAATAATGATGGCCATCGACGGCGAAGACCTTTCCTTTGCGAACCGCGGTAAGGTCCTTCCAACCGGAGCGGTCGACGAGCGAACCGAGATCGGCGAGTGTCTTCGGCAATTGATATCCGCAGGGCATAGCGACGATCAGCTCGGGATCGGCGGCGATCAAGTCGTCCCATTCCAGCCACGGGGAATGTTCACCGGCTCGCGCGAATAACGGACGACCGCCGGCCGCCTCGATCAGTTCGGGCACCCAGTTTCCTGCCGCCATCAGCGGATCGATCCATTCGATCGCGGCGACGCTTGGACGATCTATCCTCCGCCCTCGGTTTTCGGCCAGCCCTGCCATGCGCCGTCTCAAGCCGTCGACCACCGAAGATGTCCGCTCGGACAATCCCGCCGCTTCGGCGACCTTGGCGAAATCGCCCCACACATCCTCCAGCGTGTCGGGCGCCAGCGAGAGCAGGACCGGTGCGGTTCCGGTCCACTCGCTCAGTGCCTCCTCCAGATCGGCAGGGGTAACCGCGCAGACCGCGCATTGCGACTGCGTCAGGATGAGGTCGGGCCGCAGGTCGCGCAGCAGCGCGGTGTCGACCTCGTATACCGACAGACCCTGCCGCACGATTCCCTGAACCCGGTCGTCGATCTGGCACGACGTCAATCCCTTCTCCAGCTTGGTGGACGTGACGACCGGCAACCCCTTTACGAATGGCGGATAGTCGCATTCGTGAGAGCGACCTACGAGGTTCTGTCCCAACCCGAGCGCGACGGCGATCTCGGTCGCGCTCGGCAGGAGAGACACTATCCGCGGATGCGCCATGTCAGGCGAGCCGCAGCCGCGGCGTGGGTCCGAAGAGTTTTGGAGCGGTGCTGGTAAGGATCCAGTAGGCGCCCGAAAGTCCTGCGAACCACAGTGCATCGTTCGCGAAGATCTGCCCCACGATCGGCATCGCGAAGGTCTCGGTTCCGCCTACGACCAAAGCGAGCCCGAAGAGCGCAGCCTCGTAGACGAAGAATCCGATCAGAAAGGCACTCAGCGTCCGAAACGAACTCAGCTCGTCACGTTCGCCCATGACGGCGGCACCTGCAAGCATTGCCAGAACCGATGCGATGCCGAGCGCACCGCCCCAAGCGAACGCATAACCCGTATGCGGGTAGCCGAGAACGGTGAACCCCAGCACCTGGTTGGTCGCCCAGATCGCGAGGATCGTCGCCAGCGCGAGCGAGCGGTGCATGGTCGCGGCGGTCACGATCGCCAGAGCCACGAACGGCATCATGCAGGCGGCGGCCAGCGATCCGCCCACGGTCGCCAAGGCGAGTGTGACAGGCCATGCGAACCTAGCAGCCTCCGACTGCGCCGTGATTTCATCCGTCATCGAAATTCTCCCTAGAAGCGTGCGCGCGCGCCGACGGCGAACGAGCGTCCCGGCGTCGCGAAGCTGAAGACATCCTCGTAGTCGGCGGCCGTCAGGTTCTCGACCCGGCCGAACAGCTCGACATTATCCATGACCCTCACGTCGGCGGCGACGTTCAGCAGCAGGTAGTCGTCCAGTTGCACGCGAACCGGCACGAAGGAGGGATCGATGAAGGCGCTGTCGATCGTCTCGCCATTGTAGCGCGCGACGAGCGTGACCCCTCCCGCATCCCCGGGAACGCGCCAGTCGACGGCCAGACTGGCGGTATGCGAGGGCCGACGTACCTCGCGCGTGCCATTCTCGCGGGAACGCAGATAGGTGTAGGCTCCATTGACGCGCCAGGCCTCGCCCAAGCGCGCCTCGCCGGACACTTCGACACCGTTTCTTTCAGAGACGGTGTCGCGATTGCTGGGGCTGGCGACGAAGTTCGGGGGCGGAAAGGAAGTGAAGATCTCGTCGTCCAGTTCGCTTTCGAAATAGGTGACCCCAATCGAAGCGCGCTCACCGAACAGCGATTGGTCTATCCCGATCTCCCATCCGCTCGACTTCTCGGGCCTCAAGTCGGGATTGCCTATAAAGCGACCGTCGACGAAACCGTAGAGTTCGTAGAACGAGGGGTTCTTCACCCCCGATCCTGCTGCCCCGCGCACCCGCGTAGCCGCAGCGATCCGATAGCTCGCCTGAAGTCTGTAGGTCGTCGTATCGGCGAACTGGTCGTTCCAGTCCCTGCGAATCGAGGCGGACGCGCTCGCCCGGTCTCCCAGATCGATCGCATACTGGCCGACGAGGCCGATATTGTCGATCTGCCGACGACCGGTAAATGCGAAGCCGGTCGGATCGGTGTTACGGAACCGTTCGCGTTCGACGTCGAGAGCCGCCGTGACCCGGTGTGTGAGACCGCCAGCTTCGATACGCAACGTCGTATCGTAGGACCCTTTCAGCCTCTGCCCTTCACTGCCGTAGCTGCGTCCAGTCGAAGCGAAACCGTCGCGCCGGGTGTCCGCGATCTGTGCCGACAGCGCATGGGTCCAACGATCGTCGAGCAGGTCCACCTCGCCCCGCACCAGCGCGTAGACAGCCTCGTTCTGGAAACGGTTGCCGGGGCTATCGACCTGGAATCCGAACGTCGGGCTTGCCGGATCGGAATCGCTGTCGTTGAATTCGGCATCGGTGCGTGCGTAGCGCAATACGCCGGTAAGGCGTGCATCGGACGTAGGCGCGAACGTCGTCTTGAGAGACACCGCACCGCTGTCGTTCGCAAGGTCGCGCGTGCCGCCGCGGGCGCCTGGCGTGCCATCGGTGGTGTTGAGCGTGGCGGACAGCGCATAGTCGAGATCGCCGCTATATCCGGCGATCCGGGCAGCACCGTTCAGCGTGCCGAACGAACCGGCTTCGATACGCGCGGCCGCCCCGGGAGCATCGCGGCCGCCGAGCGTGATGTACTGGATGACGCCGCCGATCGCGTCCGATCCGTAGATCGCGCTCTGCTGCCCGCGCAGCACCTCGATCCGCGCCGCCTCGTCGGCGATGAGCGTTCCGAAATCGAATTCGCCAGCGTAGGGGTCGGACACCTCGATCCCATCGATCAGGACGAGCGTATGATTGGCTTCGGCCCCTCGCAGCCGGATCTGCGTCTGGCCGGGAACCCGCCCGACCGCGACACCCGGGACGTCGCGCAGCACGTCGGACACCTCGCGCACTTGCCGCCGATCGAGGACCTGCTGGTCGAGGATCGTGACCGATCCGCCAACCTGATCGATCGGCACGGGATCGGTCGCGCGGTTCCCGGTAACGACGATCGAGGTCGTGGAGGTTTCAGGATCGGCATCGGGATCGATCGTTTGCGCGAGCGCCGGACTTGTCAGGAATGCGGAAGACAGAAGCAATAAATGAACGTATTTCATAGACACGAATTTCCAGGGCGCCAGGCGACTTGGCCGGAGCGTCCGCGCAAACGCGGTCGACGAGACTGCCAGGGGACGGACGCGTGCATCCCCCGGCGGTCCTGCCGATGCGGCTCCAACCGCTACTCGTCGCCCAGACGAAATTCGTTTCGCGCCCGGCCAATCCCATGAGCCCGGCAAGAGCGACACGCACCGGTCGGTCTCCTGGCTCACGGGTCACTGCACGCGACATACCTTCCCAGACGGACATCGCCGCCCAGTGGTCGTGGAGCGAACCCCACTCATGTCACGCGCTCGCCGCTTACAGTTGCAGGGACAGCCGCAGAATTGGCCCGGCAAGACCTCACTGCGTTCCCGTTACCGGCACGCACTATCGGCGAGCGATTTCGCCGACGCTGGACGCTCTAGACTTCACCCGAATGTTCGGCAAGCATGAGCTTGCATAGTCGAGCGACCAATCAGCGCGCTCACTCGGGAGCTTGAAGAACGGATGGCTGGAAGAACTATCGGTGCTGTAACGGCGGACTTAAGTTGGTAATGTTGCCCGGACCAAAGTGGGAAACGCCATTGGAGGCCAGAACCTGGCTCATCGAACAGCGCCGCGTATTGAAGTGGTCCCATAAGGACGTGGAGAAAGCCTTTTTTTCATGCGCGGTCAAAAGTGATCTTTATATTGGACCCGGCGGAGGCAGCAGATTTGATCGGGCTACGGAAAAGCGCGTGGCTCGATTCGAACGGGAAGGCGACGCTATCCCGGATTGGATGTTCTGGATGCCTCTTGTCGTTCAGCACGCGCAGGTCGCGTATGAAGATCGCTGGGACTGGGAACGCGAGAACATCCCGCAACACAGCGATGTCAGGCGCGAGCGCGAAGAAGAGGAGTATTAGGTCGCGTCCGTCAAGGTGGTGTAATTTCGGCTGTGGCCGTGGGCCATCGTCAGGCGGCTTTGGCGGTGATGTGTAGGGGCTGATTTTCCTCCTCGATCATGGGTTGGTTGAGTTCGGCCATGCCTTCGATCTGCATGTATCGGTGCTGGAGCTGCCACTCGTCGTTCTGCTCCATCAGCACAGCCCCGACGAGGCGGATGATGCTGTCTTCGTTCGGGAAGATTCCGACGACGTCGGCGCGGCGCTTGACCTCCTTGTTGAGCCGCTCGAGCGGATTGGTTGAGTGTAACTTCGTGCGGTGCTGGGTGGGGAAGCCGGTGTAGGCGAGCACGTCGGTTTCGGCCTCGTCCATGCAGGCGCCGAGCTTGGGCCAACGGGTGCGCAACTGGTCGGCGACCTGTCGCCAGACCTGCGTTGCGCTTTTCTGATCGGGCTGCAGGAAGACCTGGCGGATCGCGGCGGCGACGACAGTGTTCTGGCCCTTGGGCACATAGGACAGGGCATTGCGCATGAAGTGCACCCGGCAGCGCTGCCAGGTGGCGCCCATGACGCGGGTGATCGCGCCCTTGAGGCCCTCGTGAGCATCGGAGATGACCAGCTTCACGCCGGTAAGACCGCGCCGAACAAGGTCCTTCAGGAAGTCGGACCAGAAGACCTCCGCTTCCGAGGGGCCGATATGCAGGCCGACGATCTCGCGCCGGCCCTCGGTGTTGACGGCCATGGCGATTATTGCGGCAACGCTGATGATCCGCCCGCCTTCGCGTACCTTGAGATAGGTGGCATCGAGCCAGAGATACGGCCATTCGCCGGTGAGCGGGCGTTTCAGAAAGGCATGGACGCGCTCGTCAATGTCCTTGCAAAGCTTGGAGACGGTGGACTTGGAGATGCCGGTCATGCCCATGGCCTGGACGAGTTCATCGACCCGCCGGGTGCTGACCCCGCCGATCCACGCTTCCTGGATCACCGCAACCAGCGCTTTCTCGACCATCTTGCGGGGCTCAAGGAAGCCCGGAAAATAGGACCCAGCACGCAGCTTGGGGATTTTCAGGTTCAGCGTGCCTACCCGGGTATCCAGCGAACGGTCGCGATAGCCGTTGCGCCAGGTCGCGCGCTCGCTGCTGCGTTCGTGGCGACCCGCGCCGATCAGGCCATCAACGTCGGCCTCCATGATCAGCTGCAGCACGTTCTCGGCGATGGTGCGCAAAAAATCCGGTTGGCCGCCCTTTGCAGCCAGCTCTTCGATCAGTAATCTGTCCTCGGTCATCGGGAACTCCTCTTCGTCACGGTTGAAGTGTGCAAACTCCACCATAACGATGAACCCGGTGGCCACCAGCGACGCCGCATTCCGGGGTGGGGCATGCCCCACCCCGGAATACACCATCGCCTACACCGGAAATTACACCACGAGCGCGGACGCTAACATTTTCCGTCTGCCAGGACCGACACGAATAAGCGAAAGAACCATGATCCGGCAATCGCCACCTGGGAGCTTAGTCCGATCTTGCGCAGAACGAAGAATCGAACCCTTTGCTTGCCTGCAAATTGCAAGGAAGAAGCAATGGACCGCTCTATGCTGAAGCGATTGGTTGAATACCGGGTCAACTGGATCCTCACTCAAGACCACAAGGTCGCAACAGCGCAGCCAGGTGAACGCCTAAGGACCGCTGCCATGTCGGATCATGTGCGGCGAGTGCTTCGGAATCATCCTGACGAGCGCGTCAGGAGTGCCCTCAGCTTCGAAAACGCGGGCTATAAAGGATTCGCGCTGCTCCTCGATCAAGAGCCGGTATGCGTCGTTCATTTCACCGACAGCGCCCATTACGAACATGCAGCAACCTGGCCTCTCGCCGATCATGAAGTCGCGCTGGTCAACATAATCACATTACCGCAATATCGATCTCGCGGTTATGCCTCCCAACTCATTAAGGAGGCCACCGCAGAGCTGGTGCCAGATCCTTTTGTCCGTGCGATCGCATTCATCTGGTGGAACCACACCGCATCTCTTCGCGCGTTTCGCAAAGCGGGTTGGAAGCGGATAGGATTCTCCCTCGAGCTCGTGCGGCGGAAGGGTCGAACTTTCACCATGCGGATCCCGCTCTTGCCCTAGCCTGTCAGACCCCAGGTGCCGTTGGCGACCGCGGGGGAGCGTCGGACGCCGATGCTGAATGAGGAGGGGCGCATCTTGCTCTGAAGCATCGGGCGCTGCACGGGTACGAGGCGATTGGGACGATCGTCGTGGGCTTTGTCATCGCAAATGGCCCGGTCTGTGCCTGACTGCTGGTAGGAGCCGCAACGCACTCGTCTCTTACGGCCGGTTCCTCCTCAGCAAGCAGGCGTTGTTCGTCGCCATGCTGGGCCTCGCCTCGTTTGACCGCTTCCGCCTCACTCCGGCACTCGAGTACTCGATCAGCGCGGGCGATCATGCCGGCGCGCTGCGCGCGCTGCGGCTGAGCCGGGGCGTCGAAACCGCCCGCATCGTCTCGATCCTGGCGCTGGTCGCCTGGCTTGGGACGCTCGAACCGCCTGCGTCCGCCATGTGAGGGGCGGGCGTTCCAATCACCCGCCCTGGTCGCGCTAGGCGGCCATCTTCTCGCATTCCTCGGCGCAACGGTTACAGGCTGCGACGCAATCCTCCATCCCGTCTAGCCCTTCGCAGCTTGCCGCGCACGCGCGACAAATATCGGCGCACTCGCGGCAGATGTTGGCGTGGCGCTCGGATTTGCGCGCTATGCAGTCGATCGCGACGCTGCAGATCTGCGCGCAGTCCAGCATCAGCTTGATATGTTGCGGTTCGGAGTGTCGCCCGCCCGCCTCGAGGCAGTGGTTAATCGCCATGTGGAGGCAGGTGATGTGGCACTCGTGACAGGCGTCCATACACGCCTTCATCTCAGGATCGATTTGATGCATTGTCTTTCCTTTCATATGAGCCCTGCTCCTCTCGGAGATACGCGGTTCTTGGCGGCATACCTCGCCGGCGTCGGGGGCCTCGCCGCTTTTACGGCTTGGACCATAGTTCAAGGTCAACCCTGTTCTTTCGCACAACGGGTCCCATGGTCAGCGCACGAATAGGGTTGCGACGATGATCCCGGCACCGAGCGCCAGGAGGGTCAGCAACGCCATCGCGGCGATCTGCGGGCGCGTGACGCGCGGTTTGCCCATCATCTCGGAATGCTCGTGGTCGCGCTTAGGGCACTCCGATCGCAAGATCGTCCAGGATCGGGCAATCCGGCCGATCCCCGCCCGCGCAACGACGCGCGAGATCTTCGAGCGACTTACGCATGGCGCGGAGCTCGCGCTCCTTGACTTCCATTTCCTTCGCCCGCGCGAGCGCGAGCGCCTTGACCTCACCGCGCGCACGATCGCTGTTCTGCCAGAGCGCGACGAGCTGCGCGATCTCGGCAATGGGGAAGCCGAGATCGCGCGCGCGCCGGATGAAGCGTAGCATATGCACGTCACGGTCGTCATAGTTGCGATAACCGGAATCACGCCGTGCGGCCTTCGGAATGAGGCCGATCGCCTCATAGTGGCGGATCATTCGCTGGCTGACCCCTGAGGCTTTCGCGGCCTGTCCTATGTTCACTTGTCCTCTCCTCAAGCCGCGGTTGGGCGCCAACGGCGAAGCGTCAGAGCGTTGGCGACGACGCTGACGCTCGACAGCGCCATGGCCGCGCCGGCGATCACCGGGCTCAGATAACCTAAGGCCGCCAACGGAATGCCGACAAGATTGTAGATGAACGCCCAGAACAGCCCTTGGCGGATTTTGGCATAGGTCCGCTTCGAGATGTCGATCGCATCGGCGACCAGGCGCGGGTCGCCCCGCATCAGGGTGATGCCTGCCGCGTGCATGGCGACGTCCGTTCCCGTCGACATGGCGATGCCCACGTCCGCCGCCGCAAGGGCAGGGGCGTCGTTGACCCCGTCGCCGACCATGGCGACCGTGCGGCCCTCTCCCTTCAAGGCCGCCACCGCATCCGACTTTCCTTCCGGCAGGACATTGGCGACGACGTCGGCGATGCCCAGCTTGGCGGCCGCTGCGCGCGCGCTTCCCGCATTGTCCCCGGTAAGCATCACGCTGCGTATACCGCGGCCATGCAGCGCCGCCACGGCGGCCGCAGCGGAGGCCTTCACCTCGTCACCGAACGCGAGGAGGCCGAGGAGGCGGCGCTCGGGAGCGCGTTCCGCGACCCCGGAGACCGTCCGTCCCTCCCATTCCAGTCTGGCCGCTTCGACGGCCAGCTGCTCCAGGGCGATACCTTCGTCCGCCATCAAGCGCGTGCTGCCGAGGATCAAGTTGCGGCCGTTGACGTCCGCAGCGACGCCGCGACCCGGCAGGCCCCGCATGCCTTCAGCGCTGACGGGTTGGACGCCTTCCGATTTGGCCCATGCCATGACGGCCCGCGCGAGCGGATGCTCGCTTCCATCCTGCAGTGCTGCGGCGAGCTCGATCAGTTCGGTCCGTTCGACCCCGTCAGCGGGCAGTCCAGCCAGCAGCGACGGCTTGCCTTCGGTCAGCGTGCCGGTCTTGTCGAACGCGACGACGTTGATGCGGTGCGCGGTCTCCAGCGCCTCGGCATCCTTGATGAGGACACCGGCCCGCGCGGCAACGCCGGTGCCGGCCATAATCGCGGTCGGCGTGGCCAACCCGAGCGCGCACGGGCAGGCGATGACGAGCACCGCGACCGCATTCAGGATCGCGACTTCCACTCCCGCACCGGCGATCAGCCATCCGGCGAGGGTAAGCGCGGCTATGACGAGGACGATTGGGACGAACACGGCGCTGACTTTGTCGACCAAACGCTGGATCGGTGCCTTGGCACCTTGCGCGCTTTCGACCAGGCGCACGATGCGGGCGAGGGTGGTCTCAGCCCCCACCGCCGTCGTCTCTACCAGAATGAGGCCGTCGGCGTTGATCGATCCGCCGGTCACTGGGTCCCCAGCGACCTTGGCGACCGGAAGGCTTTCTCCGGTGAGCATGGACTCATCGACATGGGTCGCTCCCTCGATCAGTCGTCCATCGACAGGGATGCGCTCCCCGGGCCGGACGCGGACGCGGTCACCCGAGCGCACCTCCGCCAGGGCAACCTCTCGTTCGCTGCCGTCGGCGCCGACGACGCGCGCCTGGTCGGGTCGCAGCGCCATCAGCGCGCGGATCGCCTCTCCGGTCTGGCGCTTGGCGCGGCCTTCGAGCCACTTGCCGAGCAGGATAAGGGTGATGACGACGGCCGAAGCCTCGAAGTAATAGTGCGCGTCCATGCCGTGCATCGGTGCGAACAGCAGCTGGTAGAGGCTGAGCCCATAGGCGGCCGATGTGCCGATCGCGACCAGCAGGTCCATGTTGCCGGTTCGGGCGCGCGCGGCCTTCCAACCCGCGCGATAGAAGCGCGCGCCCAGCCAGAACTGCACGGGCGTCGCGAGCAGCAGCTGGATCCAGCCCGGCACTGCCACCTCGATACCGGACGGGGCCAGCAGCATCGGAACGACCAGCGGCAGCGACAGCGCCGCGGCGATCAGCACATGGCGGAGCTCTCTTGTTGCGGCTGCGTCGCGGCGGGCGTCCTCGGCGCCTCGTTCCGCCTCCGCCGATCCGGTGCGCGCCGATGCGGTGTAGCCAGCGCTTTCGACAGCCTCGACCAGGACATAAGCGGGGACGTCACCCACCATTTCGATCCTCGCCGTTTCGGCCGCCAGGTTGACACTCGCGGAGCGGACGCCGGGCACTTTCAGCAGCGCCTTTTCTACCCGACCGACGCACGTCGCGCAGGTCATGCCGGTGATCGTCAGCTCGGTCGTTTGCGTCACCGGCGTGTAGCCCGCCGCGAGCACCGCATCGGCCACGGCGCCGACATCGGATCGTCCGTCGACGAATTCGACATTTGCCCGCTCGGTCGCGAGGTTGACCGAGGCGACGACGACGCCGGGCACCCCGGCGATAGCACGCTCGACCCGACCAACGCACGTCGCGCAGGTCATGCCTTCGATGGGCAGCGACAGCATCTCTTCTCTTCCCGCGTGCGCTGTCGCCTGCAGTCGTGCCGGTGCGTTCATGGTCGTCTCCAATATCGAGTCGACGAGCTTATCGTCCCTGACATCGTGTCAAGGTCAACAACGAAAACTTACCCCTTGACCCTGACACAGTGTCAAACCCCACATTTGCTTCATTCACCTCATGGGAGAACGAAGATGATCGATTTCAAGGTACAGGGAATGACCTGCGGCGGTTGCGTGCGGGGTGTGACGAACGCGCTTCAACGCGTCGATGCGGATGCCGTCGTCAACGTCGACCTGGCGAGCAAGACGGTGTCGGTAAGCTCGGCAGCCGATGTACAGCAACTCAAGCAGGCCATCGAGAAGGCCGGCTTTGTGGTGACGCAATAAACCCGATTTTATCTGAGGGCTTTGCGGGGCGGGCGCGTAAAGGGATTGTGCGGTGATCCGCACGTGCCCGCCTCGCGATCATAAGTGCAGCGGGCCTGTCCACGTTCCGCAGCACAAATGAATGAGGGTGGTAGCGTCATGACCGACATCGAACGCAGCGGGTCCGTGAGCGACAAGGACGCGCGCGAACTGGTCCTCATCACCGGTGCGAGCGGTTTTATAGCCGCCGCGCTCATTGCCCGGCTTGGCGAACGCTACACGGTTGTCGGCCTCGATCGCGCCGGTCCGCCGGACCCGCCGCCGCCCGCGGCGGCGATCGACATAGACCTCGGATCGGACGAAGCGGTCCGCGCCGCGCTCGACGAGGTGCGCGCACGGTTTGGCAATCGCATCGCCTCGGTGATCCACCTTGCCGCTTATTACGACGTCACGGGCGATCCTAATCCGCTCTATGAGAAGGTCACCGTGCAGGGCACCCGCCGACTGATCGACGGGCTGCAGTCGTTCGAGGTCGAGCAGTTCGTCTTCGCGAGCACGATGCTGGTCCACAAGCCGACCCCTACTCCGGACGAGCGCATCAGCGAGAAGTCGCCCATCGGCGCGTCTTGGGCGTATCCGCAGTCCAAAGTCGATACGGAAGCACTGCTGCACGCGCGGCGCGGGAAGATCCCCGTTGTCTTCCTCCGCGCCGCCGGAGTTTATGACGACGACGGGCGCTCGGCGTTTCTCGCGCAGCAGATATCGCAGATCTACGAGCACCGCCTGATCTCGCATTTCTATCCCGGCATGCTGTGCGCGGCACAGTCATCGGTGCACCGCGAGGACTTGGCCGATGCCGTGCTCCGTCTCGTCGACCGGCGGCGCGATCTTCCGGCTGAGCTGCCGCTGCTCATCGGCGAGCCCGACGCGCCCGGCTATGCCGAAATCCAGGACATCGTCGGCGAGACGCTCCACGGCGAGGGCTGGAGGACGATCCGCATCCCGCAGCCGCTCGCAAAGGCCGGGATCATCCTGCAAAACGAGGCGCTTGGCAGCGAAGACTTCATCCAGCCGTGGATGATCGACAGCAGCAACGATCACTACATTCTGGACATCTCGCGTGCACGATCGCTGCTCGGGTGGGAGCCGAAGCACAATCTTCGCGACACGCTGCCGACGATCGTTGCCGCATTGAAGCGCCATCCGCGGGCCTGGTATCGGAACAACAAGCTCAACGAGAACCTGGTCGCCTGGAACGACAATCCAGTTTCCAAACCTGCGGAGTCGGGCCACCACCAAGCTGGAGCAGTCGCCGGAATGGCCGGTATGGGTCACGGCGGCATGGACCATAGCAAGATGGACCATAGCAAGATGGGGCATGAACCCGGCGCCGCGGCGAAGGCCGGCCACGCCGGGCATGGCGACCATATGGCCATGATGGACCGGGACGAGCGCCGCGCGCGCTGGGCGCTTTACGCCAACATCGGTCTCGGTCTGTGGCTCGCCTCCAGCCCGCTCATCTATGATTCCATGACCACGCAGAGCGTCGGCGAAGCCGCGCGTTTCGTAACCGTCGATCGCGGGCTGCCTTCGATCGAATGGCGGGCCAGCGCACTGGCTATCAGCGATGTCGTCAGCGGGCTCGCCATCGCGCTGTTCGGCGCGCTGTCGCTCGCCCCGCGCACCAAGACATGGGCGCAGTGGGCTGTCGCGTTCATCGGCATCTGGCTGTTCTTCGCGCCGCTGATCTTCTGGAGCCCGAGCGCCGCGCAGTACAACAACAACCTGCTCATCGGCTCGGCCGTGATCGCCCTGTCGGTGCTCGTGCCAATGATGCCGGGCATGAGCATGGCGGGCATGATGGACCCCAAGAACATCCCGCCTGGCTGGACCTATTCGCCATCGACGGACGCGCAGCGGCTGCCGATCGTCGCCATGGCGCTGATTGGGCTTCTGACCTCGCGTATCCTGACGGCCTACCAGTTAGGCCACATCGATACTGTGTGGGAGCCGTTCTTTGCTGGATCGCTGGCCGACCCGCGTAATGGGACCGAGGAGATCATTACATCCGACATGTCGAAGGCTTGGCCGATCCCCGACGGCGGTCTTGGTACAGTCAGCTACGTGCTCGAAATTCTTATGGCGGTGATGGGCACCCGCGACCGCTGGCGGACCATGCCGTGGATGGTGACCTTCTTCGGCATTCTCGTCATTCCGCTCGGCGTGGTCAGCATCTACTTCATCATCAGTCAGCCGATCGTTATCGGCACATGGAGCACGCTGGCACTGATCGCGGCGCTCGCCATGCTCATCATGATCCCGTTCGCCCTCGATGAAGTCATCGCCATGGGCCAGTTCCTCGCCTGGGCGAAGCGCCGCGGCAAGCCGCTGATCCGCACCTTCTTCCAGGGCGACGCGGTCGAGGCGGGGGCCGAGGACGCATCCGACGTGATGGCCTCGCCTTCTACCTTCTGGGCGGATGCGAAGCGCGGGCTGACGCTGCCGTGGACGCTGGCGGCCAGTATCGTGCTCGGCGCCTTCCTGATGCTGACGCGGGTGATCCTGGGGAACGAAGGCGAGATGGCGAACAGCGACCATGTCGTCGGCGCCCTCGTGATCACAGTCGCGATCATTGCCACCGCAGAGGTGGCCCGCGCTCTCCGCTTCATCAATGTCGCGTTCGGGGCATGGCTCGTCGCTGCCCCGTTCCTGCTGACAGGGGCCGGCCCCCTCGGGGCGATCGTGTCGGTGGTCGTGGGAATCGCGCTCATCGGGCTCAGCCTGCCGCGCGGCAAGCGCAGCCCCGAACATTATGCGAGCTGGGACAAATACGTAATTTGAGGCCTTATTCGCCTCCAGAGAGGAGGGGCACAGCATGGCGCAGTCCAGGTACCGAGTTCTATCCGGGCGGTCATTCAGGCGGTTATATGGCCGTCGATTATGGCGGTGCGGTTGCCGATGGCCGGGTCAAGAGCGGCCGAGTATGCCGAGATGAACGAGTTCGCGTGAAGCTGCTCCAGGCCGCAGGCGTCGGCGTGAAGTTCGCGATCCATCCGGTTGCGGGGCGCATGCCCGGTCACATGAACGTGCTGCTCGCCGAAGCCGGCGTGCCCTATGACATCATCTTCGATATGGAAGATATCAACGCCGAGTTTGCCAACACCGATGTCGCGCTGGTCATCGGGGCCAACGATGTCGTCAACCCGGCGGCACGCACCGACAAATCCTCGCCGATCTACGGCATGCCCATCCTCGATGCCGACCAGGCCCACCAGGTCTATGTCGTCAAGCGCGGTCAGGGCAAAGGTTATTCCGGCGTCGAGAACCTGCTCTTCTTCAACGAGAATTGCAGCATGGTCTATGGGGATGCCCAGGCGGTGCTGACGCAGATGGTGCAGGCCGTGAAGGATCTCGGCGCGTGACCGTACCCCTTACCCCCGAAATCTGATTCACCACAGGAGAATGGACAATGACCTACGCGACCATCAATCCCTATACCGGAGACACTGTTGCGACCTTTCCCGACGCAACGGACGAGGAGGTGAAGACCGCGCTGGACAAAGCAGACGCGGCTTTCCTCAGTTGGCGCGAAACCTCCTTCGCCGAGCGCGGCCGTATCCTGCAGAATGCCGCAGACATCCTGCGCCGGGACAGCGATGCTTTTGCCCGCCTGCTGACGCTGGAAATGGGTAAGCTGGTCGCCGAAGCGAAGGCCGAGGTGGAACTCTCCGCCAAGATCTTCGAATATTATGTTCGGCATGCGGAAGACCTGCTGAAGCCGGAGAAGCTGCCGGTGCTCGATCCCGCCGAAGGCGAGGCGATGCTGGTGCACGAGCCGCTCGGCGTCCTCCTGGCGATCGAGCCATGGAATTTCCCTTATTATCAGATTGCCCGCATTCTCGCGCCGCAACTCTCGGCCGGCAACACGCTGATCCTCAAGCACGCCTCGAACGTTCCGCAGAGCGCCGCGGCGTTCGAGAGACTGATGAACGAAGCGGGTCTGCCGGAAGGCGCGTTCCAGAATCTCTATGCAACGCGCGATCAGATCAACCTCATCATCAACGATCCGCGCGTTCATGGCGTGGCGTTGACTGGCTCGGAAGCTGCCGGCGCGGTGGTTGCATCCGAGGCCGGCAAGGCGCTCAAGAAGTCGACCATGGAACTGGGCGGCGCCGACGCCTTTGTCGTGCTCGCCGATGCCGACATGGACAAGACGATCGACTGGGCCGTCTTCGGCCGGCACTGGAACGGTGGCCAGGTCTGTGTTTCGTCCAAGCGCATGATCGTCGTCGATGAAGTCTACGACACCTTCCTCGACGGTTATCGCAAGGGCGTAGCCAAGCTCGTCATGGGCGACCCCTCCGACCCCGGCACCACTCTCGCGCCGCTCTCCTCGCAAAAGGCGGCCGACGACATCAAGGAACAGATCCGCAAGGCCGTCGAACTGGGCGCCAAGGCTGAGGAAGTCGGTCCTACAGTGCCGAACAAGGGGGCTTTCGTGCAGCCAACTTTTCTGACCGACCTCGATGAGGGCAATCCGGCCCGTTATTGGGAATTCTTCGGTCCGGTATCGATGCTGTTCCGTGCGAAGGATGAGGACGATGCCGTGCGCATCGCCAACGACTCGCCCTTTGGCCTGGGCGGCTCCGTCTTCACCTCCGATCCTGTCCACGGCGCCGAAGTGGCGAAGCGGATTTCCACCGGCATGGTCTTCGTCAATCACCCGACTAAGGTGGAGGCCGACCTGCCGTTCGGCGGCATCCGTCGCTCGGGCTATGGCCGCGAACTGCTGGGCCTCGGCCTCAAGGAGTTCGTCAATCACAAGCTGATCGATGTCGTCGATATCGACGCGCATTTCTGAGAGAGGAACATCGCCATGGAAAGCACGATGAAAGCCGCGGTCGTCCGTGAATTCGGAAAGCCATTGGTCATGGAGGAAGTCGCGGTGCCCCGACCTGGCGCCGGCCAGATCCTCGTCAAGATCGCAGCCACCGGTGTGTGCCACACCGACCTGCATGCCGCTGAGGGCGATTGGCCGGTCAAGCCCAATCCACCCTTCATTCCTGGTCACGAGGGCGTCGGACATGTGGTCGCGGTTGGCGCAGGTGTGAAGCATGTCAAGGAGGGCGACCGGGTGGGCGTGCCATGGCTATATGATGCCTGCGGCCATTGCACGCACTGCCTGGGCGGCTGGGAAACGCTGTGCGAGGAGCAGCACAATACCGGGTATTCGGTGAACGGCAGCTTTGCCGAATATGTTCTCGCCGATCCCAATTATGTGGGGCATCTGCCCGGCAACGTTTCGTTCGTCGATATTGCGCCGATCCTGTGCGCCGGCGTCACCGTCTACAAGGGCCTCAAGGTAACCGACACCAAACCGGGCGACTGGGTGGTGATCTCCGGCATCGGAGGTCTCGGCCATCTCGCCGTGCAATATGCCAAGGCGATGGGCCTCAACGTCGTCGCCGTCGATGTCGATGACAGGAAGCTCGACCTCGCCCGGTCGCTGGGGGCCACGTTGGCAGTCAACGCCTGTTCGAAAGACCCGATCGCTTTCGTGAAGAAGCAGATCGGAGGCGCGAATGGGGTGTTGGTCACCGCCGTGTCGCCCAAGGCCTTCGAACAGGCGATGGGTATGGTGGGACGCGGCGGCACGGTCGCGCTCAACGGCCTGCCGCCCGGTGACTTCCCGCTGCCGATCTTCGACACGGTGCTGAACGGCGTGACCGTGCGGGGATCGATCGTGGGGACGCGGCTCGATTTACAGGAAGCCTTGGACTTCGCCGGTGACGGCAAGGTGAAGGCCACGATCTCAACCGACAAACTCGAGAACATCAACGACATCTTCTCCCGAATGCACAAGGGCGACATCCAGGGCCGCGTCGTCATCGATTTCGAGCAAGCGACTTGAGCGGAAAGTACATATGTCATACCTGCCCTCATTTCCTCCAAAGGAGCCGCTCGATGGCACCCACTTCTAAAGGCCATTCAGGCCATGTTCCCCCGTCGACGGATCGTCGCGCGCTGGTGGTCTCAGGCTGGCTCACCGGCAGCTATTTCGTGGTCGAGCTGGTGATCGGCCTGTGGACAGGCTCCGTTGCGGTGACATCAGATGCCTTCCACACCTTTTCGGCTGTCGGTGGCGTACTCATCGCCCTGGTGGCGATGCGGTTCGCGGAACGCAAATCCACGCCTGCGAGGACCTTCGGCTACACCAGGGCAGAGATTCTGGGAGCTCTCTTCAACGGCCTCTTCCTCGTTCTGATGGCGCTGTTCGTCTTCGGGATGGGAGCAATGCGCCTGATGGACCCGATCGAGCTGCCAACGACGCCCATGCTTTGGGCGGCAGCGGGCGGCATCGCCACGGAGCTGGTCGCGCTCCGGCTTCTCTACCAACGCCAGAAGGGCAACCTCAACATGAGGGGAGCCTTCTGGCACGTCATGCAGACCTTCGTCGGCAGCTTCCTCATCATCATCTCGGCCCTCGTCATTCGTTTCACAGGCTTCCTGGCCATCGACCCGCTTCTCGGAATGGCATTCGGAGTCGTGCTCCTTTGGGCCTCATGGGGCATCCTCAAGGAGTCCCTGCACATCCTGCTGCAGGGGACGCCGGAAGATGTAGATCTGGATGCCGCCATTTCAGCCATAGGGGGTCTCGACGGCGTTATCGACGTCCATCACGTGCATGCCTGGAGCCTCACGTCGGGACTCAACATCTTTTCGAGCCATGTGCGCGTGCAGGATGCCAGCACGGGGCAGCATATTCTCACCGAAGTAAGCAACCTTCTCCGGGACCGTTTCAACATCTACTTTTCGACCATCCAGATCGAGGAACTCTGCCTCTCCGGCGAAGACAGAGCAGCAGCAATCGACGTCGGGGACCTTTCCATCGGCTCACATGGCGCACATGGCGCACATGGCGCCTGATGACCCTCATAAGGCGGACACATCCTTGGTTTTGCCTCGGCTAAGTGCTTGGCAAGCGTAGTGTGAGGACGCGTAGCTGCGCGGCGCTATCAGATGATGCAGCACTCAAGCGTCTGGCTCTGCCAGGACTAGGGGTTCATGCATCTGATAACGCTGACCGAAACTGACCGCCTGACATTACGGATATCTCTGACCTGGAAGCAGTGGAGAGAGCGCAGATCTGTTCAAGCCGATTCTGGGGAGGCGGCGATGCTTTCCAGCGGAAGCCCGTTTATCGGTATGGTGACGAACCGGAATATCCTCTCGTCAGTCTGCTCGCGATATCACGCGTAACGGCGTCCATGCCCTGCATCCCGTCGATCTGAACGAGTTCTCCTCTGCGGAGATAATAGCCCAGAAGCGGCCCTGTCGTTTCCCGATATTCGTCGAGACGCCTCGCAAAGACTTCCGGATTATCGTCGCTTCGCACTGGGTCGTGGGCGGCCAGGGTATCGGCGACGCGCTTCGCCATTCGCTCGATCAGCACGGCGGGATCGACCTTCAGTTCGATCGCAGCGCTTAGCTTGACGCCCTTTCGATCGAGCATCGCCGTCAGGGCTTCCGCCTGCGCGACGGTCCGGGGAAAGCCGTCCAGAATGAATCCGGTGCGGCAATCCTCGCGATCGATCCGGTCGGATACCATCTGATCGACGACATCATCGGGTACGAGCTCACCGCGATCCATGATCGCTTTGACCGGCAGCCCGAGTTCCGTGCCGCCCGTCACCGCCGCACGCAGCATCTCGCCTGTGGAAAGCCACGGAATGGAATAGCGTTCGGCCAGGCGCCTCGCCTGCGTTCCCTTTCCCGCTCCCGGCGGTCCCAGCACAACCAGCCTCATCGTCTTTTCTTACCTCACGAATTTTCGGCGTCCTGCCGGACCCCTCGGACCCCCGTAACGCTGCGGCCCTGTTCGGCAGCAACAACCGGACCCGCTGAAACTTCTCTCGCGAACCGGAACTCGCTCAAGTCCACGCTCGGCTCTCGCAGAGCTAAACCATATACGAGCCGCTAGGGAACCACTTCATGGGTCCGAAGCCTAGGACTTATCGAGGACGGTGGCGCCAAGTTCGACGTAGTCGCCACTGTCGCCGGCGAGGTCGCTGAGGATGGGACAATCGGGCCGATCATCGCCATGACAAGCGCGTGCGAGATCCTCGAGCGAGCGTCGCATCGAGCGAATCTCCGCCTCCCTGTTTCTGAGTTCCCCGGCCCGTGCGAGCGCGACCGACTTGACGTCCGCGCTCGAACGGCCGCGATCTTTCCACAGCGCCAGCAGCTGCCTGATCTCCTCGATCGGGAAGCCGAGGTCGCGAGCGCGGCGGATGAACCGCAGCATATGAAGGTCGCGCGCGTCATAGTCGCGATAGCCCGATTCCCGTCGCGGCGCCTTGGGGATGAGTCCGATCGCCTCGTAATGACGGATCATCCGCTGGCTGACCCCCGACTGCTTCGAAGCCTGGCCGATGTTCATGCTGTAGCTTCTGCGGCGAGACCATATTTGCCATGGCCGATTACCGGGCGGAAACGCTTCAGGCGAAGGGCATTGGCGAGCACGAACACGCTGGACAGAGCCATCGCGCCCGCGGCGAAGACCGGCGAGAGAAGCAGGCCATAAGCGGGGTAGAGGATGCCGGCTGCGACCGGGATCAGCGCGATGTTATAGGCGAAAGCCCAGAACAGATTCTGCCGAATGTTGCGGATCGTCGCCTTGGAAATGGCGATCGCGTTCACCACCCCGCGCAGGTCGCCGGACATCAGCACGACATCGGCCGACTCGATGGCAATGTCGGTCCCCGTCCCGATCGCGACGCCGATATCCGCTTCCGCAAGCGCCGGCGCGTCGTTGATGCCGTCGCCGACAAAAGCGAGCCTGCGCCCTCCCTCGCGCAGTTGGCGAATGGCCTCGACCTTGCCTTCGGGGAGCACCTCCGGCACCACCTGGTCGATGCTGAGCCGGCGAGCGACCGCTTCGGCCGTGCCGCGATTGTCGCCGGTGATCATCGCGACCTTGAGGCCGAGGCGATGCAGCGCCGCAATCGCTTCGGGAGTCGTTTCCCTGATCGGGTCCGCCACGGCAATGGCGGCCGCAATCCGCCCTTCCACCGCAGCGTAAAGCGGCGTCTTGCCCTCGCCCGCGAGGCGGGCGGCCTCGGCGGCGAACAGGCCCACATCATGGCCGAGCCGCGCCATATAGCGGTCGGCCCCGACCTCGACGCGCCTGCCCTCCACGTCCGCGGAAACGCCAAAGCCCGGGAGCGTCTCGAACGACCGCGGGGATGCCACAGAAAGGCCGCGCTCACGCGCCGCTTCAAGGATCGCCTCGGCGATCGGATGCTCGGATCGGGATTCCACAGCAGCAACCAGCGCAAGCACCTCGTCGTGCGCAAAGCCCGGCGCCGGCGCAAGGTCGGTGAGCGCCGGCCGTCCTGCGGTGAGAGTGCCGGTCTTGTCCAGCGCCACCACCTCGACATCGCGGAGCGACTGCAGCGCCTCTCCTTTGCGAAACAGGATGCCGAGCTCCGCGGCGCGACCGGTTCCGACCATGATCGAGGTCGGTGTCGCGAGGCCCATCGCGCACGGGCAGGCGATGATCAGCACGGCCACGGCGTTCACCAGCGCGAAGGTGAGCGCCGGCGACGGCCCGAGGACGAGCCAGACAAGGAAGGTGAGCGCCGCCACGGCCATGACGGCTGGCACGAACCAGCCGGTGACCTTGTCGACGAGCGCCTGGATCGGCAGCTTGGAGCCCTGTGCCTGCTCGACCATGCGGATGATCTGGGCGAGCAGAGTATCCGCCCCGACCTTGGTGGCGCGGACGCTGAACGCGCCCGTCTTGTTGATCGTCCCTCCGACCACGTCTGTGCCCGCTGCCTTGGCTACCGGCACGGGTTCGCCGGTGATCATGCTCTCATCGACATAAGACGAGCCGTCGACCACCTCTCCATCAACCGGGACCTTCTCGCCGGGACGCACCTGGACGATATCGCCGCGGCGGACGTCCGCCAGGGGCACCTCCACCACTGCACCATCGCGCTCCACGCGAGCGGTCTTCGGCTGAAGGCCGACGAGCCGCTTGATCGCTTCCGAGGTGCGGCCCTTCGCCTTGGCTTCGAGATAGCGGCCCAGAAGGATCAGGGTCACGATGACGGCGGCTGCTTCATAATAGACATAATGAGTGCCCGCGGGCAGCAGCCCCGGAGCGAAGGTCGCCACCAAAGAATAGGCCCAGGCTGCGCTTGTGCCGATCGTCACCAGCGAATTCATGTCTGGCGTCCCGCGCAGCAGCGCCGGAACGCCCTTGCGGAAGAAGCGCAGCCCCGGTCCGAACAGCACGATCGACGCCAAAGCGAACTGAGCGAGCCAGCTCGCCTGGATGCCGATGGTCCCCATCACCAGCCGATGGATTGCGGGCACGAAGTGCGAGCCCATTTCAAGAATGACGATCGGCAGAGTGAGCAGTGCCGCGATCAGGGTCGAACGGCGGAGGCTGGAGATCTCCTGGTCCCGGACAGCACGCTCACGATCGACTCCGCCATCATCGGCGATGATACGCTTTGCCTCATAGCCTGCGCCCCGGACTGCCGCTTCAAGGTCTTCGATCGAGGCGATGCTGCCGCGGAAGAGGACGCTCGCCCTGCCGGTAGCCAGGTTCACGGTCGCGGTGGTCACTCCGGGCACTTTCAACAGAGCGCGTTCGACGTGCGACACGCACGAGCCGCAGGTCATGCCCTCCACGGCCAATTCGACCTGGTTTTCGGGAACCTCATAGCCCGCCCGTTCGATCGCTCCGACGACACCGGCGACATCGACCGCGTTCTCGAACTCAATCTCGGCCCGGCCGGTGGCGAGGTTGACGCTGACAGTACGAACGCCAGGCACCTTCCCGACCGCCTTCTCCACGCTCCCCACGCAGGAGGCGCAGGTCATGCCGGCCACCGGCAGCGTGATGCTGCCGCCCTGGCCGTCTTTCGCCTCCGGGCGTGCGAGTGTCTGAACGTCCATGTCTTGCCTCCTCTTGCGAGCAGACCCTCATATGCGCCTTGACATGATGTGAAGGTCAAGAGGCGAAAAAGCTATCATGGTCCCTTGACCTTGACACGATGTCAAACCCCACATCGTTGTCATCGAATAAAGGAGAAGAATGATGATGAAGTTCCGTGTTGAAGGGATGACCTGCGGCGGCTGCGCCCGAGGTGTCACCAATGCCGTTCGAGCGATCGATCCAGAAGCCGAAGTGGCAGTGGACCTTGCTGCCAAGTCGGTCGCGGTCCGCTCCAACGCCTCCGCCGATCGCATACGCAGCGCAATCGATGAGGCAGGCTATCGCGCGGTCGTCTCCGATTGACCATTTTCCGGAGGCTCTCCGCCCCCCTCCTGCAACTTTCGGCTAAGCGGATCGTCCCTCGTGCAAGGCGCCCGCACACTGCGTGCCGGAACAATCCGACTCAGATAGGATCGTGCGAGCAGAGGGACGTCGTTTTAGTGGAGAAGACCTATGCACCATATGCATCCGATGATATCGGCCCTGTCCGTCGTCAGAACATTTGGCACAACTCGCGGCGTAGATCAGCGGAGTGTGGGCCTCGTCTTGGATTGATGTTTAGGCGGCGAGCGTGCGGTGTTGCAAGCGCCGATGTTCGAGTGTCTTTCGCTTGATCCTT
>CETA01009582.1_pt1 | contig 66869 bp, 39 predicted proteins | sample 531251 | NCBI WGS metagenome assembly CETA01 (sample SAMEA2622362, study PRJEB7988) | marine metagenome | biome: marine biome (ENVO:00000447); feature: mesopelagic zone (ENVO:00000213); material: "saline water (ENVO:00002010), including plankton (ENVO:xxxxxxxx)" | depth 380 m
AATAAAGAAGATTTTAAGCTTTATGAATATGCACTTACACGTTTTGAGCGGCAAAAGCAGGCTATAGAATCTGATACTCCTTTTATTCGCTTTGGTAAAACAAGCATGGCTGCAAGTGATGAAGGCAAAGTGATGAAAGGTTGGGCCGCCGATTATAACAGTCAGTCCCCTGTAGCTATAGAAGTGCGTGTTGGTAAGAAAAAAATAGCTGAACTATCAGCCAGTGAATACAGAAGCACCGCTAATGAACGAAACATTCATCGAAATGGTTTTGTTGGGTTTAGTTTTGCTTACCCTAAAAAGCTTAAAAACGATACTCAAGTAGATTTTATCGTTAAAGGAACTGGTGAAGTCATGCTGAGCGACATTGTTGCTCGCTAGTTTTTTTAAACTTCCCAACTATTTTGAATGTTAATTAATTGGTTTTTATTACTCTTACACAGAATTGTTTAAAACTCGAAAGAAGTTCACGTTGAACAGCAAGGCAATAGCTTGAGCGTTCTACTACTCAGCCGTCAACGTGAACTTAAATAATTAAAGTTTACTTCGGGTAGAGCTTATATAGCTTAGCTGAAATAGGATTTAAAAAAGCAATCCATTACCCTTGAAACCACTTCTCCTTTCACATGAATATTGTCGTCCTCAAATGCAAGTTTGCGCTCTGACAATGAAACTATTTCGTAACTAGGAAAATAATCAACGAAATCGTACTTCCGCCAGAGATGCTGAGCAACACAGTGTAGCGTAGATTTAGATCGTTGATTAGCCACTAATATATGTTCTTCTGTAAAAGTACTACCAAGAGGTACAGGCGAAACGGTGAAGATAAATTTCAAGGAAGGGTTGATTTTACGAAAGTTATCAATTGCTTCTTCTAAAATAGCCAGCGTTTTTGTTTCATCTAAAACCTCAAAAGAAAATTCATCTGCTATTTTTCTTAACTTTGGATCAGCAGGCGATTGATTGACCCAAGCACGCGATGGCTTGTGATACCAAGCCTCGATGAAGCCTAAAGTTATGATAACTACATCGGTTTTTTCTAAATTTTTATACGTGTCGATTAAGCCTTGTCTGATATCTCTCGCTGTTTCTACCTCCAGGCCTTTTAAACCATGGGTGAGTAAGTCGTAATTTAATCCACCAACCTCTGTTATTCCAACATAGGGATCATCCTGTAAAATGAGGCGACTGGCTTCTAAAACAGCGCCAGGGGTGTATACGTTCTGATATCCAGCGCGTGCACTGCCCCCCATCTTGAAATATTCACCCTCGACTAAAGGTACTTGACTGAGGTAGGGAATTTTTTTTCTGTTCATATAGAACTCTATATTTCGAGCGAAACAAGAGCCTATTGTAAAAAACTTAGTGTTTGTAGTTAGTTGAAATTTGGGAGAGTGAGTAAGCGTGGCAAAGCCGTCATATTCTTTATAGTATTTACTCGTTGCACGATCTTTATTTATTTTAGCGTTATTAAGTGCTTCGCTAGCGTCCATATTTTACTCCTGAAGTTTCTAATCATTCCATATCGAATGTGTAGCGCTTTAAATGTGGCTTGTACTGATTAAATGTCTTTTAGCGAACCGATTGTAGAGAATCAATATGGTTTATGTTATTTTCTTCACAAAATGATTTCCAGTCATTCACCTCAGTCCATTGACCTAGAAATATGAAGTCTAATCCATGTTTATTTGAGGAAAAGTAGTCATATTTACTATCGCCAATAAATAATGCCGGAAGAGTTATATTTTCTCTGGCGAGCTCTCGTTCAAAAATTACTTCTTTTGAATCAGGACTTCCGTATATTCCACCCTCAAAAAGATTAGCCAAATCACGTTTTTCAAACAAGGCTCGCAATTCAGACTGAGAGCCGCCCGATACAATCAGCCAATTAGTGTTAGGCGTTTTCTTCTTTAGCTCGTAAAGATCTTTGTTAAATTCACAGTTCAATAGCCCTTCTTCAACAATGTCTGCGTATCGCGTCAATAACTGCTCGTAGACATCATCTCTAAGAGTCTTTTCAACAAAACTGTCTACAAACCATTGGAACTTTTTAAATCGAGAGACTCCACCATTTTGCGTATGATACTTTTTAAGCGCTTCAGCATTCTTTTCACCATAAGGTGATGCAGCGTCATAAAAAGCGTTTGTTTTCACCTTGTTTGAATTTAATATCACGCCATCACAATCAAACGCGATAGTTGAATAATCAGAGAGTTTCATTCTTAAATCCCCTAGACTTCATAGCTTCTTCAACTATCGCAACGTCAGAAGGGGCGTCAACTGCATAGCTTCCTGGCTTGGTTTCAATCATTTTTATGGTTTTACCGAATTCCAGAAATCTCAGTATTTCTATATCTTCTGATTGTTCTAACGAACTTTTCCTACCAAAACTGCCAAAAGTTCTCAACTCGTTTTTACTAAAAGCGTAAATACATACCTGCTTTTTATATTTCTTTGGCGCGTTTTCTTGGTCCTTGAAACCTGGTATAGGTGCGCGAGACATATATACTAACTTGTCGTCTTCAGTTGTAATAACTTTTGGAATATTAACGTTTGAAGGGTTTTCATCTTCATTTAAATAGCTAAAGCCGTTAATAATAAATTCAGGGTGACTTCGTTTGTACTCTAAAACTTTTAGAATATCTGATGGGTCAGCTAAAGGCTCATCGCCCTGAACATTTACAAAAATCTCTGCGTTAACCTGTTCCGCCGCTTGAGCCAATCTATCTGTACCAGTCAGTGCGGGTCCTGTCATGACTATATTAAACCCAGCGTCTTCTACAGCATCCTTAATACGGTCATCGTCTGTTGCAATATAAACATTCTCTCGGCCTATTGCTTTCTCAGCGAGTTCCGCAACCCACAATATCATTGGTTTACCAAGAAGATTAACAAGTGGCTTTCCAGGATACCTGCTAGAAGCGAATCTAGCAGGTATTATCACCACAGCTCTTTCATTGTGTGACATGTTAGACACCATAAACTGAAATAGATGGAATATCGTATTCTGTATAGGTAATTGACGTCACTGGCAACTTTACCTGCTCTATAAAAGCATTGAAGACTTTTTGCATCTCTTGCGTTCTATTATCTCCAGAGCCGAAACCATCAAAGCCTGCTAAATAGATATGTTTCGCAGAGCCTGCAGCAGCAACTGCAAGCGCATAACTAATAGCCAATGAATTTGGTATTGAAGCGGAAGTTTCACCTATTGTGAAGTTGTTTTCAGTAACTTCTAGTGCAAAGTCATAAAGAACCTTGTCTTGTAGAGAATCAGTTACATCGTCAGGTAATGCTGACGCAGGTGTAATCAGCGGTTGAGGTAAGTTCAAGTGGTGCTGACAATCTGCAAGCAAGCGAACAGGATGACTAGCAATTCTTAGGTCAATTAAATCTTCTACAAGAGAACTTTGTGCGTTCATTGCTATTACCACAGGTGAATACTTTCTAATGAACGCTTGTACCGCAGCCTTGTGCTCTGTAAGCCCTGGGCCAGCCCCAAGTATGAGCACGGGCTTTCCAAGAATTTGACTCTTAGGTGACCAACTACCAGAGCCTTTTTCTTTAAAAAAGTTTCTCGTAGCATCTAACGTATTGAAACTAAATTTCGAACCACCTTCTACCCGCAGGTGTTCAATGGCGGCTAAAATATCTTCTTCGCTGTAACGAGGATCGTTCAGCATTTCCTGAATAAAAGTGGGATGGATTCCATATTTACCAGAAAGGAAATAAAATGGGTTGGACCCCCAGCCACATTTATTCTTAAGGGGTTGAAAATACGAGCGAATCACTGCCATCAATGGAACAAGATTAACGCTTTTGTTCTGTAGAGCTGCAACTTCTATAACTAACTCTTCTGTTCTTGCGTTACCGGGGCCACGCCCCATACCTGTAACGGTGGCGTCTAACCATGTCACCCCTTCCTCAATGGCTGTAAGGGTGTTTTGTAATGCCTTGCCCATATTATCGTGCGTATGAATACCGATAGCGCCATTCCAGTGTTTTCTAAACCAGGTGATAATAGTTTTACACTGTTCTGGCCCCATACTACCCATTGAGTCGGCAAAATATAGTGCGTCAATATCATATTTTGAAGCAGCTAATGCTAGCGCTTCGACCTCAGTTTGAGAGCGTTCTGCTACCTGCATCAAATTAAAGCCGACTAAGAAGCCTCTGTCTTTTAACCATTTGCAAGCTGGCAGCGCCTGTTCGAATTCATGTACGTGACAGGCAATCCTTACTAAATCAACTTTTGATTCTTCGGCACTCTTCGGGAAAAGCGAAACGAGTGCTTCTTCGAGTGATGAAGCACTGACTAACTCAGAAGCATTTACCATCACCCCAACCTTTAACGAAGGTGGTAGAGGCAGCGTATCTAGGTATTCATCTGTAGTAAAACCAGCTGCGCCTTTAAACCCTTCGTTTTTTAACGAGCGCATGCCTAATTCAACAACGTCAACGTTAGCTGCATCCATGGCCTGTAAATATTGTTCCACTACGCGCTGTGGGAAATTCCAACTATTATAATATCCGCCATCACGTAGCGTACAATCTAATACTAACATTCTAATTCTCCATGTCCCTTATCTTACTATTTGAAGCTAGGGAGTTAACTTTTCGTTTGCAAACTTTGCCGCAGGGTCACTCAAATTCCGTGAAAACCATTTCATCGCGATACATGCGTCGTTTGAGCCGATGTCTAAAGTTTGCTTAATGTCTTCAATATTCACGCAGTTTTCAGAAATATCCCGCGGATTTATACCCCTAGGGGCTGGCTTCAGTGGTTTTGTGACTACAATATTTTTTACTTTAGGAGCAAAATCAGGGTAAGTATTACCTATTAGCTTTGAAGCTATAGTAGGCACGATACCTTCTTCTATCGGCCATAAAAGGGCTTGATTTGAAAAAAATTCTTCGTGATAGAACTTTTCAAAAAGTGCTGACATTTCAGCCCACAGTTCAATAGGAAAGAATGAGCCTTCTTGCCGCCCAGTAATTATCTCTTCAGGCTTGATGCCTAAGTAGTCTCTTAATGCACTAAAGTATGGGTCTTCCATCATCTTTTTGTAATGCGGCCAGTTAACAGAAGGCCTTTGTTTTAAAAAGCCACACTGATGCTTATTTACATACTCAGCTAAATTGCCTTGAACTATTAGGTCTGCATCGGTGTGAATATATACATAGCCAAATTGTTCTGCGCTAATAAGTAAGCGTTTACTGTTAGCAATTTGCCCACCGAAGTTACAGAGATTACTTGTACGATATGAAGAGGTGGCAGCGTCTACATCAATATTACCTAAGCTCAATAATTCTTGAGCATCAATATCGCCGTCTGAGGCGACATGTAAAAAGTGCTTAGCTTGATTACCGTGGCTGGCTTGATAATTAGTCAATTGCCTTTTAACCAGTTGTGAATTAAAGCTGACGCAAGAGAGTACAGCAACACGTTTATTTGTCATTTATTACATTCCGGCAATTTGATCTAACCAATGATTGTATTTAACGCCATTGCCGTCAAAGAAATTGCAGAACTTTGCAGCTAGCTTTGTTCTGTTTTCAGTGAACTCTTGCGCATCAAATTGGACTTTCGACCATAGCTGTTCCAATGAAAAACCCTTTATTACTTCCCCTGCCATAACGTACGGCACCTTTAATGTTTGGCATAATTCCAACGTTCTAGAGTCATGTACAATACATAAACTTGGAATTCCAACCTGAAGACCTAAGACTGCTCCGTGAATTCTAGGCCCTACAATGAAGTCATATTTTCTGTAATGTTCCATCCAGTTAGGAATGTCAAAGAAAAGGTTACCATGGCGGTTACACCAACGTATAAAATACTCGTCGCTGGCGAAAGGCATAATGTAGTTTTTACATTCTTTGAAGTGTTCAGCTTCAAGTTGAGTTACCTCGCCTCTAGTAAGCTTAAACATTTCAAATGGGCTTTGCCCTATGTAACTACCATCTGTTTCGGTAACAATGTGAGCTAAAGACTGTTCAATCCTAGCCAAATGGTGCCATTTCTGATGCCCACTGGGAACAGCTACTCTTTGTGGGAAAGTAGCCATTTTCTCTGCGATTTTAAAGCCTAAGTCTTTATCTGGGTTAAGGAATAATGTCGGACAACCTAGAACTTCTACTTTTTCATCGACGCCATAATGTTCAAGAACTTTCTTTGTAAAATCACCTCTTACGCCAATATTGCTTTTCGAACCTAGTGATTTAGTACCCATTGCCTTAATCCAGTTCAGCGTTCCTTCTGGAACTTCTGGAATGTTCCCAGTGGTGCCTGATTGTGCGCCTAGACCTAAGGCTATTACATTGGATGGTAGCTTATCGACTTTATCAGATAGCCAACCATAATTAGCATGAGCACCTACTTGGTTTGCACAGGGTAATATTGCAGTGCCAGACTTTGTTGCCAACTCTGATGGTTCGCTGCCCCACCCAATAGCGCTTTGATTGGTATGGACCATTTGCTCGACGGCGAAATGAAATGCGAGGTTACCAGAATTTTGACCGGTAGCGTTATACAGTCTTTCTGTAGGAAGTAGAGAAGAGTTCTTGATACTAGAATCTAATCCGAAAATAAATGAATCTGTCATTTGAGTCCTGTCATGCTTTTTAAAAGCGCAAGGCTAAGCCTTGTTGAAAAATGTTAAGTGCAATCCTGCACAATCGGAATAAGTCAAAGGGGCGACGATGCCATTCAATAATGTTTGCCAAGTATTAGGGGAGATGGCGTTAAGCATAACTTTCGCCAACGACTGCGGGTTTCTAGCACTAAAATGAAGGCCATTAACGCCATCATCAACCTTTTCAGCCATGCCACCAATGTTCGAAACAATTAAAGGTCTACCAGCAGTAAATGCTTCTTGAATCACCATAGGGGAATTTTCCCACCAAATTGAAGGTACTACAACCCAGTCAACTTCTTGAAGCCTATTTCGCTGTTCATCTGGCCTGTAAGGCCCTACCCAGCGTAGACAGCCTTCAGCAATCAGCTTTTTGGCTAGCTTCTTTATCTTAGTTTGAAACTCACCAGACTGTGCTTCTATATTCGCACCGTGTATCTCAACAAGAACCTGCTTTCTTTCGTCTTTTGTCATGCTGCGCAAAGCTTCTAAAAGAACGTCTATTCCTTTATATGGGTTAACTTGCCCAAAAAAACCGAATCTATTCCTGGTTTCACCATCTTTAATCGCACGGGGGGCTAACGGAGGTAAGTCGCTCTGACCGTTCTCAATAACAACAATATCATTTTCATCAATACCCCAGTTGATATATCGCTGACGTAAAAATTCGGAGGGGGAAATGAACCCGTCGGCTAGATCAAAAGTGGATTTAAAGTGATGCTTTCTTAGCCAGAAATCTTCGGCAGTATTTTCTGGAAAACAGCCTCTGCACTCATCAAAACTTTCGCTGCTACATAGCTTCATACCTTCGCCCGTCTTGACCATTTGGCCATTGTGTTTACAAATGGCCATGTACTCGTGAAGGGTTAGGTAAACTTTAATGTTGCTATCAAACTTTTTAATTGCGCGTATGAACTCAAGCCCGATATGCGCGTAATGATGAATATGTACAATGGTAGGCTTTAATGATTTAAGCAAGTCAACAAACCATGTGGTTACAGATTCTTGATGTGCAGATTTCATTAAATGCCAATCGGCCACACCTTGTTCCCACAGGTATTCGTTGTCACGGCGCTTGTGAATTTGACCTGTAACGCCTCGACCGCGGTCGGCGCGGGCGAGAAACCACGTATCTTCCACATCGTCATTTTTTTTGAATGCTTCATACAAGTTATAAGCTGCAATTTCAGCACCACCTAAACTAAAGTCTGGGTGACCATGAGATACGACTAAAATTCTTTGTTTCATGTGCTTAGTTGCTTCCTTTTAACCTTTGCTAACGCTTTGTTGAAGTAATGAGGACCATTTATTTTGATGGCGGGTAGCGTTATATATTACCACTTTAGTTCTGAAGTCGGGAGCGCCGGTTAAGTTGAACGATTGTCGCTCTAGGTGCGTTAACTCAACAGTGGGAACGTATATGCAATGCTTACCTTGTTCTCTTATCTTGAAGCATAAGTCAGAATCTTCGAAGTCGCCTATCAGGTAACCGTTATCCCAGCCCCCTACAGAATCAAACAGCGCGCGGGTCATTAGCATACATGCACCTGTCACGGCAGGAACCATAATTGCTTCGGTATGTGGGTCTAAACTCGGGTCTATGCCCATGTTAGGATGGTGGTTAGTCCAAATAGACAACTCATTCCTATATACGAATTCCATACCAGCGTGCTGGATAGAACCGTCTGCGAACAATAGGCGAGGAGAAACTACCCCATAGTCGGAGTTACTATTTAAGGCATCCGTAAGCTGTTCAACCCAACCAGGATTCTTAGGGAACGCATCGCTATTTAAAAATAGAAGATAATGCGCCGTTGCGTATTCAACACCCAAATTATTTGCGCCTGAAAAACCTCTATTTAATCCACCCCAAACAACTTTGAAAGGTATGCCATAAAGCGCATGGATATCGCTAGATAGTTTTTTAAAAGGCTCAACCAAGGTAGGGTCGTCGATAACGTAAATCAATTCGCAATGATTTTGAATAAAGAGATCTTTTGAGAAACACTGCATTTGCGCTTCTACAAAATCCACTCTGCCGTACAGGGGAATGATTATGCTTGCTTCAGGATTGCAACACTCCCCAAAGCTATACACTTCATGTGGCATAGCAGCGATAGCTTTATTTTTTTGCGCGATAGCGCTGGAAATCAAAGGCTCATCAATTTTGCTAATTCGCTTTGGGAGTTCTGATAAGGGCGTATCTATCGTGGCTAAAAATTCAGCCAGTTTTTTTGGCGTAGACTCAATACGCTCAACTTCACACTGAGCGACTTCGTGAGCACCTTCTGAAGATAAAGCGTAAATTTTGAGAACTGTCCCAGGATTACATGCCGTCAACGCTTGAACAAAACCCGTAAGTGGTAACGCTTCAGTCATCTCATCTTCGAAAGCGTTGTATACATCCTCACGATACTGGAAAAAAGCGGAACGCATCGGATGAATTTGTCCTTGATTCGTTTCAAACCAAATAAATGAGTTCTGCTTTCGTATAACCCACCCAGAAGTGACTGCTTCACTTCCACTTCCAGTGGCTTTCACTGAATCGATGAAAGCTTTTACATGAGGATGAGGCCCATTTGCTTTCGGTACTATTTTTGTCCAGTTTGCAAAGCGTTCAAAATCGTTCGAAGAAAATTCAGTGTTAGTGCCAAGAATGTCACATGCTTCACTAAAATATTTAGAGTTTTCGTACTCTGAATCGGCGAAGTTATTTGTTCTAACTAAAGAACGCAGGTCGTCATTACCTTTTGCGACTAGACCTCCATTGCGACCCTCGGCTTTTCCGTAATGTAAGTAATGGAAAAATGGATTGACACCGGAAGAGGCTACATCAGGGTAGGCAATCAAGTATTTACTTGTTGAAAACCACTCACATGGATCTAGTCCTTCTTTCCACCCTTCTTTTAAAAAGTGGCTAAGGTAGTCGTCTGTTTCCAAAAACTTATATTTTTTTGCGTAAAACTCAGCATCGAACTCAGTTTCTATGAGGTTTTTTATTGAAGCTTCTGTAATGTTGCCTTTATTTTTCTTGAAAACGCTAAGCACCTACTTCTCCATGTGAGGATTGTCATTATTCGATAATTTGCATGAGATGTTACTACAACCGCATTATCTGGTGCAAAGTATAGAGAAAACCAATATTGTAGATTGTACTATTTGAGGTCTAAAAGTACCTAGATTGAGAACTTGCAGATATCAGGTAATATTGTGTTAAATTTATATTAGATGCATTCAATTGTGCTCAGAGGAAGTTGAGGAAAAATATGTCGGAGCTAGAATCGATCTTGAAGGGCCATATAGACCGTTTTGAAAGCGGCGTGTTACAGGGATGGGCTGCGAGAGTAGGCGACGAATCTCCAATCGAACTGGCGGTGTACGATGACGAGGGGGTACTTCTCGGAGAGGGGGTTGCTGACTTATATCGAAAAGATCTTGAATCTGGGGGTATTAACAAGGGTAATCACGCCTTTTCTTTTGAAGTGAATACCTTACTTATGGAAGCAGGTCGAGCAATTGTTATAAAATGCAAACAAACTGAAAAGGTCATAGCAAGATCTCGTTTTGAAATAGAAATTTCAAAACCATCTGCAAGTGTGACAATAGAAAACCTGTTAGGCAATAAGCTTTCGTTTACAATATACAATTATAGCATCGGCGACGAGAGCAAGATTCTTACCTTTAGCATAGGCAAAGAAAAAATTGGTACCTACGAGTTCAGTAAAAAAGAGAAAATGCACTCATCTCACATCTGGGTTCCAGCAAAATTTCTTGATAATGCGTACCATGTCATAAACGTAGGCGTGCAAGGCGAAGTTGCAAGCTATGGAAAGTTGGAAATAAAAGGTGACCCAATCCTCACGCCATGGGAATTTTTAAATCATAGTAGAAAAGAAGCTCATTTCATTTCTAAACCTGCTAGTGCTAATGGTCGTTACGAGTCTTTAACACTTAATCTAAGTGATTCAAATAGAGTAAGCGATATCAAAGATTTGTCTATTGCACATACAGTGTTGGTTGAGGGTTATCAGGGAAGAAAAGTATACCCGCCATTTTCTCTTCCTAAGGTTGAAAACCCTGTAGCTTCTATAATAATTCCAGCATATAACAAATTTGAGCTTACTTATCACTGCATTGCCTCTGTTCTTCTTGCATACAACAAAACGTCTTTCGAAGTCATTTTAGCCGATGATTGCTCTAGTGATGAAACAGCAAAAGCGGAAGAAATAATAGGTAACCTGGTCGTGTCTAGAAACGACGAAAATTTACGCTTTCTTAAAAGTTGTAATAAAGCATCTGAACTTGCTAAAGGCGATTATATCGTTTTTCTAAATAATGACACTGAAGTAAAAAGTCACTGGCTTGACGAACTTGTGGCGCAACACAAAGCACATGAACACGTGGGGCTTACTGGTTCTAAGTTATTAAACCTAGATGGAACTTTGCAAGAAGCGGGTGGAATAGTATGGGCTACAGGAGAGCCTTGGAACGCAGGTCGTAACAGCAACCCATTTGACCCAGCTTGGAACTATGTACGTGAAGTGGATTATGTTACTGGCGCAGCAATGTGTGTAACTAAATCAGTGTGGGAAGAGGTTGGTAAATTCAGTGAGGAATATGCACCATGTTATTACGAAGATACGGACCTTTCATTCAAAGTACGGGACGCAGGTTATAAAGTGCTTTATGTGCCCCATTCTGAAGTTATTCATTTTGAAGGTCAGTCTCATGGTACAGACGTAACTAAGGGCTTAAAGCAGTATCAAGTAGTTAATGAAACAACGTTTAGACGAAAATGGTTTAACGCTTATAAAAAAGGGTCCAAACCATCTCTTAGTACTATGCATCTCGAAAAAGATAGAAATATCGAACAGCGTGTGTTGGTCATAGATTATGCTACACCGATGCAAGGAATGGACGCTGGCAGTCATGCTGCATTGCAAGAGATAAAAATGATGCTGGCGTTAGGGTTTAAAGTAACTTTCGTGCCAGCGAATCTAGCGCCTATGGGCAAATACACCAGCGTTTTGCAAAAAATGGGCGTAGAGGTCTTGTATGTGCCTTTCTACTATTCATTGGATGATGTATTACAGCGCCGACTGGGTGAGATGGATGCTGTTTATATTACTAGATACGATGTCGCACAAAAGTATGTCGACGTAATAAAAGAATCAGGCAAACCAATCCTATTCAATAATGCAGACCTTCATTTCCTCAGAGAAATTCGTGCAGCTTTGGTTAAAAATGATGAGGAGGCTATGGACTTGGCCCTATTAACGAGAGATGAAGAGTTAGAGGTCTGTCAGAAAGTAGACGCCATTCTTACATACAACACTACAGAACAGGCAGTAATTTCGAGCCATATAGCGCAAGAAGCCAATATGCATATTACTCCTTGGATAGTCGAACCAAAAGATAGCGGCCCCCAATTCCACGAGAGAGAAGGTATTGCATTTCTTGGTGGATACAACCATAAACCGAACACGGAAGCTGTGGAATATATGGTTAAAGAGGTGATGCCGAAACTGAAAGTTCAACGACCTGACATCACCTTTTTTATTTACGGCAGTAAAATGCCCGAACATTTCAAGGACTTTGAAAGTGATAATGTAAAGGTTAAAGGTTTTGCAGAAATATTAGACGGCGTTTACCACGATCACAAGGTATTTATCGCGCCTTTACTCTCTGGCGCGGGGATCAAAGGTAAAGTTTTAGACGCTTTAGCATATGCTACACCTACTATCCTTACTTCCATCGCTGCGGAAGGAACTGGTCTCACAAATGGAATTAATACGTTAATTGCCGATGACTTAGACGAGTGGGTTGAGGCAATTATAAAGCTGTACGACGATGACAAACTTTGGAAACAGTTTAGTGAAAATAGCGAAATACTAGCTAAGGAGAATTTTTCTTACCAAAATGGCGTTAAAAAAATGAGAAAAATCTTCGAGTCTGTTGGTATTTTTACATCCTTATAGGACCTTGCAAGTTTGATAAAAGCCACTTTCCAAGTGGCTTTTTCATTTGGTACACGGAAGTAAATCAAATGTTCCGTGAGATAGGCGTAAACATTATTTTTTAGTTTCGTCGTTGAAAAAACGAACAGCGTGCTCTAATGTAATAAAAAATTTATCTATTAGTGTTTTAAATTATTGACAGGGACGCCTCATGAGTACCATTCGCTTGGTTTTAGCTAAATGCTTATTAATTGCACTAGCTTCACTTTCTACACAAGTTTGTGCTGCAACTTACCAAAGTTTTCAAGAGTTGATAGACAACGAGTCATTAATTCTCTCGGTTGACAAAACCTCCCTTGATGAATATGGGATTATCGTCGAAGGAATATTAGTCAAGTCAAACTCTGGCTCATGGAGCTTCTCTGATTATACACAAACACAGATTGTTCCCTCCTACGATATTGTTTTTACCGCAGCTGGAAATCAGCTCACCCAAACTTATCTAGACAAATCCCACGGAAGCTCGTCGTTTCAGGAGTATGATGTTTACACCAGTTCGTACCGAGATCGATGGGGCGACCTTGTTGCTGACCAGCTCATCGCAGCATTTGAGCAGGGCTTGATAACACAAACACCATCTTTGCAATGGTCAAGTGTAACTGACAATGTTGTTTACACTATAACCAATGCAGCTGACGGCTATTTCGACCTTACTGCAAGTGTTACAGTAGAGGAAATTCTCTATATCCCAGAAAATGTCGTGAATGGAATTGAGGGGGGCTGGCAAGGTGAAGCGGAAGTTTCTGCGTTTTCAACAGACCAATATGATGGACTGCGTTTTGAGTTTGGGATAGCGGATAGAGGAATCACGTTTGATAGCTTAGAAGGTATGAATGCTGCTATTCCAGTAGTCGATGAAATCGACTTTCACTTCGGCGACGAAGTAAATTCGATTGTGCATGACATTTTCGAGTTATCGAGCACATCTATAACATCAATAAGTCAAGTTCTTGAAGACGCATACACAACTGAACTTAGAAGTAACGAAATTCTAGTTAATATGAATGGAGTTCTGTTTGTTATCACCCCCATACAGAAAGTTAATGAGTCGGTGTGGACTGTTCTCGTTGAAGTAAGCGCTGAGGGGGAAACGTATCGCTTTGCTCGTGAGCTGGTGGCGATTGATGGCTCGGCTAAAAATTTCGGTTCTGGGTTAGTCTCAAACTTTCCCTTTGTTTATAGCGCTAATATTAACGGTCGTATTGACGCTTGGGCAAATGACAAAGGTTGGCCTATTTGCGACATGTTATTTGCTTACTCCTTTAACAATGACGGTACTTTCAATCGAGGTGTTCACTGCACCAATGATACGATGCAAATGGGAGTTTCAGGTTGGACATGGACAGTGTTAGATGGGAAGGTCTCGTTAAACTTTGACTCTAGTTATGCTATTCGAGAGAGAAACTGGATACCGCTAACAACCAACGATAATGGATTAACGTTTGTATTGGAATACAGTACTTACGAAGACGTTCCTAGTGGTACAAACGGTGTTTTTATCGCTCCTCGTATCAATTACTTGGAGCTAGTTGATCTTAGTCAATATAAAGATGAATACATCGCAGGTAGATTTGATGGTGATAATGACGGTGACGGCATATCAGACTCTGATGACGACGACGACGATAACGACGGCATGGAAGATTACTTCGAAGAAAGTTATGGTCTAAATCATTTAAATAGCAATGACGCCAATCAAGATGCAGATAATGATGGGTTAACCAACCTTGAAGAGTTTACATTAGGAACGAACCCTACAAATTCTGACACGGATGGAGACCGAGTACCGGACGTAGTTGACGATTTCCCGACAGACGCATCAAGAACAGATGCTTCAACTCAACTGTTTTCATTTACATATATATTTGACGGCAACGCTCGAGGTACTGCTGGGCATGGATTAACTGCTGTAGTAGAAGGTGCGTTGCTCGAAGATAGTGACACAATCGTAATAACTAATGTAGTAAGTGCCTCTTTATCGGGTATTGAGTACGACATCACTAGCGACTTAGCAATAAGAGCCGCAAACCCATCGCACGCCGCGAGGATGAGTCTTTCCGGTAATACACTAGATTTTTGGGTCTGTGTACAAGGATTTACATTTACCGACAATGGAGGAGATTGTTCATTTGGACTTGATGGCGGTTTCTTGATATCCCCCTATTTAGATTTTAATTCTCTAGACTGTATTGCCTCTGATCAACAAGGTGACTGTATAACATGGGCTTGGGCTGGTATTCCTGAATTAGGCGGTGATTATCGCGATGGTGACATTCCCTTTAATCTTGCGAACTGGTCCGCACGAGAAATAAGAACTTACACACCGGTAAATGATCTAAATGCAGATGGTAAGTCTGACCTACTATGGCGCAGTTTTGATAAAGGTTGGAACTTTTTGTGGACGATGGATGGAACCCAAGCTTCTGCTGCCACGCCAATCAACGTTGTACAAGAATATACATGGACGATGGACGGTCTCGGTGATTACGACGGTGATGGTAAGTCGGACATTTTGTGGAGAAATAGCGCTACAGGTATGAACTTCATGTATTTGATGGATGGAGCAAGTATCAAGAGTCGATATGCGCTAAATGTCGTGACCGCAGGTAGGTGGGAATTAGTAGGTAACGGTGATTTTAATGGGGATGGTATAGGCGACGTAATGTGGCGTAACGTAGAACGGGGAGACACGTGGTTCTACATGATGAAAGATGGACTTATTGAAACAAGCCAACCATCTCTTTGGGTAACAGACTTAGATTTCGAAGTGGCAGCGACAGGTGACGTTAACGGCGATGGCTCAGAAGACATAATTTGGCGTCACAATGGTACTGGCCGCAATTACATTTGGATAATGGAAAATGGTGGTATAGCGAGCAGATACAGTCTCAATGTCATCAACACAGACTGGTCTATTGTGGGGGCGGGAGACTTAGACGGCGATGGAACTGATGATATAGTTCTACGCAATCAAGTTGACGGTAGAAATTGGGTGTATTTAATGAAAGATGGTCAAATTGAAACTAGCACTCTCATTAATCAAGTTGCTGATTTAAATTGGGAAATTGGCTATATTGGTGATTATGACGGCGACGGCAAAGCAGATTTCATGTGGCGAAACGAAACGACAACTCGTAATCTTATCCACTTAATGAACGGAACGACAATAAAAGGTCGCGGAGTGTTACGACCGACAGACGATACATGGAAAGTAGCTAAGTAGGTTTACTTATACTAAATAAAAAAGGCGGTTGAAGCGCCTTTTTTATATATAAGTTCTATGTTATTTTGAAACAATGTTTAAGGAAAGGAAATCCGTAAATGAAGCGTTTTTCATTTATATCAGGGATGGTCGTCATAAGCGTTGCTAGTGGTGTATTGTACCTAAACACTATTAACGACGAAGAATTATCCCTTCAAAATACCCACTCTCTCATCAAACACGATGAAAAAGAACAAGATATTGAATACGGCAACAGTGACTCGCCACAGGCACCCAGCAATATATCAAAGAGTGTTTCTGAACCTGAAAAAATGAGGCTGAAAGAACAGCAGGTAGAGCAGGACGAACCCCTGACGACTGATGTTTTTTCATCTACCAGCCGTGACGGGAACAGCCAATCACGTATTAAAGTACAGTTACTAGATGCTAATAAAAACGCTCAAACAGTGACCACGGGCGATATCCATAAGCAACCAACTTCACTACTGAATTACGGCTTTAAACGAACAAAAGACGTTTATTCTGGTATTGATGTTATTGAATATGTTGATGGAGGAAAAGTCGACTTTGATTTTCACGTAACACCCGAAGGTCGCATTTCCGATATAGAGATGCGCTTTTCGGAATCATCAAGCGTGACTATGGATAGTGAAGGAAATCTTCTTATTACAGCGAGTAACGGTACAACACAGTATGTAAGTCGTCCAAGAGCGTGGCAAGAAAACGATGGACAAAGGCAAGTGCTTGAAAGCAACTATGTAGTCGATGGCAATCTTGTGTCTATTGATGTACCAAATTATCGTTCAGACAAAACACTAGTTATTGATTAATATAAGGATATAGAGGTGAGGAAACTTTACAGTTACTTCTGCATTGGCGTGTTGGCAACAGTTTTCCTACTGTCAAATGCTGTAAATGCTGCGCCAGGAGATATTAAATGGTCTATCGATCTAAATGCTGGTGATGTTATAACCGTCCCAGCCGTTGCTGAAGATGGCACGATTTACATTGGTACTTACTATGATGGACTAATGGCATATTCTATCAACGGCTCACACCTTTGGACTTATAATTCTTATACGAATTACGGCTCTTCGCCTGTAATAGGTCAGGATGGCACGATATACGTCGGTTCCACTGATAACTCTCTCTATGCAATCAATGCTGACGGTTCGTTGAAGTGGAAATTTACTACAGGTGCCAATGTTTCATCGACGCCAGCGCTTGGCGCAGATGGAACTATATATGTGGGTTCTGACGATAATAAATTTTACGCAATAAATCCAGATGGTACACAGAAATGGGTTTTCCAAGGTAGCGGAGATTTCTCTTCAGGTGCTGCGATAGCTACAGACGGTACAGTATATGTTGTGTCTGAATATCGTGATATTTATGCGCTAAATCCGGACGGTTCTTTGAAGTGGCAAGCTGAAACAGAAGGATATAATTACGGTGCTCCGAGCATAGACGAAACAGGGACCGTTTACATTGGTTCAACTGACAACAAAATGTATGCGCTTAACTCTGACGGCACGCAGAAGTGGGTTTTTGAAACAGGCAATGACATCAGAGGTTCAGCAGCAATTGATAACACCGGAAATATTATCTTTGGTTCGGCAGACAACAATGTTTACTCGTTATCCCCAACCGGCAGTATCAATTGGGTCTACACCACAGGTGGTTACGTTTATAGTACCCCAGTAGTTGGAGCAGATGGAACTATCTACTTTGGTAGCAGGGACAATATTTTTTATGCTCTTAGCAATGCAGGTGATTTTTTATGGAGTTCGAACGAAACGGGTTTCTATGATTTCGATGCGTCTGCAACCTTAGTTTCAGACGGTACACTTTATGTCGGTAACGATAATGACGAGCTAATCGCTTTCGAAACATCGACCTCGCTCGCTGAGTCCGCGTGGCCTAAAGCATACGGAAATGTAAAAAACACGAGCTTAGCTGGCGACGCTTCTGGTCAGATTACAGCATCACTAGTGCCTTTGCTTACCAATATCAATACAACCGGTCAATGTCCTGAAATGGAAATGACGGTAACGGTACTAGATTCCTACAGAAACAACATATCAGGCCTTACGGCTGACGATTTTGATATTTTTATAAACGGTGACCCGGTGGAGGTCAATACCGTAAACTTAGTTTCCGACGTACGTTCATCAGTTTTAAATGTCGCCTTCACACTAGATTACAGTGGTTCAATGAATTCTACTGATATCATCTCGATGGAAGCTGCAGCTACACAATTCGTGTCTTACATGCAACCTGGCGACGAAGCTAGCATAATCAAATTTGCAAGTAGCGTAGACGTCATACAGCCATTCACTGATGATCTTGCTCTTGTTACAAGTTCTATACCTGAAGATTATGCTGGAAGGGGTGGTTCAACTGCATTGTACGATAGCGTATATCAGGCTTTATCGAATGTATCTGGCCAACCAGGTAGGCAGGTTGTGGTAGCAATGTCTGATGGCTCTGACAATAACTCATCGTTCAATATTGACGAAGTGGTCGATTATGCAAATCGTCTTGGTATTGTTGTTTATACAGTAACACTTGGTTCTGGTGATAGAGATGCCATGAACACTCTAGCACAACGAACTGGTGGCCTGAGCTATTATTCTCCAACGTCGACAGAGTTGGAAGACATCTATCAATCAATAGTTACAAGCATTCAAAGTCAGTATGTAGTCACATTTACAGACCCAACAAATGGTGGTTCAGATCACAACATTGAAGTCGACGTTACAAAGGACACTCAATTCGGTTCAGTGTCTTCTACTTATGATAGTTGCCGCGATTACAATACAGGCATTAACCAGATAGTGGAATATCAATGCCCGCTACTTGAAGCGGTGGTGAGTGTTTACGATCAAAATGGTGTGCCTTTAGATGGATTGGGTATAAATAGCTTCGACTTATACCTTGATGGTACCGCCTCTCCAATCAGTAGCGTCACTCAAGTACAGTCAGCCAATTCAAAAACGACTTTCGCGGTGGTGATGGACTACAGTGCTTCTATGTCGTCTTCTGATATAACTAGTATGCAAACGGCTGCTAAACTTATCATTGAAAATAAGTCGGATGCCGATGAGGGTATGGTTGTTAAATTTTCTGACCAGCCGAATGTCGTACAAGCCTTAACGACAGACACTGCTTTGCTTTCTGCTGCTATCGATTCTCATTTCGATAACTACGGTGCAACAGCAATGTACGATGCGATTGATGTAGCTTTAACTGATATCGCTAATACATCGGGCAGAAAAGCTATTATTGTTCTGACTGATGGTGACGATACAGCCAGTAGCGGAACACTCGATTCCGTAATTGCTAATTCTAATCAGTACGACATACCTGTATTTACAATAGGTTTAGGTCAAGCAGATGCTACCGTACTACAAGAATTGGCAAACAGAACTTATGGTATTTACTACTACGCGCCAGATAATTCGGAGTTGGCAAACATCTACGCAACCTTGTCTGACGTTTTACAAAGTCAGTACCTAATAACGTTTGCCGATATCTTTGCTGACCAAATGCAACATACTGCGGTTATTAACACTGTCGTTCAAGGTAGACCTATCGCAAGTTCACAACGTAGCTTTTTAAGCTGCGCTCCTCCAACAACTAGTGCACTAGATTTTGAGTCTGGTGACGCATCGCTAAGCCCCTTTGTTCTTACAGGTAACGAAAATTGGGAAGTAAGCGACATAGATCCTATAGACGGCTTATATAGTTTAAAAGTGCCAGATGCACTAATCGACGGTCAATCCGCAACAGCAGAGTTAACGCTTGAAACTGCTGCTGGTGATTTAAGCTTTGACATGAAAGTCGATTCAGAATCTGGTTATGACTTCTTAAAATTCTACATAGACAATGTACTGCAAGGTCAGTGGTCTGGTGTAAGTGCAATTGAAACCGTTGTGTTTCCAATTAGTGACGGCACTCACACCTTCAAGTGGGATTTCTCAAAGGATAGTTCGGTTTCTCACGGTCAAGATTCTGCTTGGATCGATAACATAGATATCCCAGGTGTAGACAATGGCAGTGGCACTGATAGTGATGGTGATGGCGTTATTGATAGCATTGACGCCTTCCCCAATGACAGATTCGAATGGGTAGATACTGATGGCGACGGCATAGGCAATAATAGCGATCCAGATGATGACAACGATGGTTGGCTAGATACGGTTGATGCGTTCCCTCAAAACCCTGCAGAGTGGCTTGATACCGATGGCGATGGTATTGGTAACAACGCCGATGACGATGACGATGGTGACGGCATTGTTGACCTTGCCGATCCCACTCCACTTGGCTATGCAGCGATAAACGATGTAAATGGCGACGGAAAGTCCGATCTACTATGGAGAAGCTTTGCGAAAGGTTGGAACTTTTTGTGGGCTATGGATGGTACTCAGCTGTCTTCAGCAACTCCTATCAACGTCGTGCAAGAATACACGTGGTCAATGGCTGGTCAGGGTGACTACGACGGTGATGGCAAATCAGATATATTTTGGCGAAATAGTGATACAGGCAAAAACTTTATTTACTTGATGGACGGCGCAAGTATTAAAGAACGCTACGCTTTAAACTATGTCACTGCTGGAGTGTGGGAGTTAGCAGGTAGTGGCGACTTTAACGGCGATGGTACGGGTGACGTATTGTGGCGGAATATAAACCGAGGTGATACATGGTTTTACATGATGAACAACGGTTATATCGGAACTAGCCAGCCGTCTCTTTGGGTAACTGACCTAAATTATAACATTGCTGCAACCGGTGATCTGGACGGTGATGGCGACGATGATGTTATTTGGCGTCACAGTACTACAGGCGTAAACTACGTCTGGTTAATGGAAAATGGTGTCATTGCTAATCAATATACGCTTAATACAGTGAATACAAATTGGAGTATTGCAGGTACTGGTGACCTCAATGGAGATGGTATTGACGACATTGTTATGAGAAACCAAGTTGATGGCCGTAACTGGGTTTACTTTATGCATGCTGGTTTAGTAAGTACAAGTACTCTTATTAATGAAGTTGCAGACCTAAACTGGCAAATTGCTAACATTGGCGACTATGACGGCGATGGAAAAGTCGATTTTCTCTGGAGAAATGAAGTGACTTCAAGAAATATCATCCATCTGATGGACGGTACCACTATAAAAGATCGCGGAGTCTTAAGGCCAACCGACAACAACTGGCAAGTGGCCAAGTAAATTAAAAAAAGAGAGCGTTTGCTCTCTTTTTTTTCAGTAGGCTTGCGCTTTAGTTGAGCGCAAAGTCTACTTCGTTAAATAGCCGTTTACTTACACAATGTAACTATAGATATTGAGGTGCTTTGCCTTAAGCTTGGTAAATCAGTAAAAAGCAATTTAAATAAGTTTGTTTATTGCGTTTTTGTAGTCACATAGGTTCTTATTTAATCAGATTAAGATGCTCTCGACACCTGGATATTTGGCCAAACCTTTACACTGCGATGTAAGTACTTTTTGAATACTGCGCGCCTTCTCTTTGTTCCCTAAATAGGCCCAGATGACCATTGAACGAAACTTCGCGCCAGGGTCAGAAATTTGGCTTTCAATGCTAATTAGCTCGTCACGAATTCCGGCTTTTACTGACTCTGTTTCAAACGTATCGTTAATTCTGGAAATGTGCAGATAAGCATATAACTGATCAACTTTTACCGTTGTGTTTTGACTAGATTTTTGTGAAATTTTTACTGCATTTTCGTAAGCTTCCATTGCCTCTTGTTTCATGCTTTTAGCCAAATATGAATCTCCCAAATTTATCCAAATAGGATAAAGGCCATTACTATTTGTATCAGCCATGGAATCAAGGCTTTTCAAATTGTACCCAATGGCGTCGTCGTATTTCTGCATATAGAAGCTAGCGGTTGCTAGTAGGTGATCTGAAATGTTGGAGGCACCAAACTCGTGTTCCATTGCTTTATAGTTTTGAAAGGCTGCCTCAATGTTCCCATCGCAAAAATAGATACTACCCAAGTTAGCTAAAACGTTTTGAGTAACCTCAATCTTTTTACTCTCTTCAAACTTTTTCAATGCAAGCGAAGTGTTGCCTTCGTAATAATGTAGGCGGGCTTCAATAAAGGGAATCATCCAATCGTTAGGCGCTAACTCACCTGCTTTAACGATGCTTCCTTTAGCTAACGACATGGCTTCAGAGCTTTTTGTCATTAAAAACTGTTTTAAATAGCCCTCTGTCAAACCTACGTAGGCGGAATAATAATTAGGACTTACTTTCAACACATCCAAGTAATAAGCGATGGCTTCATCAATGTTATTTTCTCGACGACTTTTCTGGGCCAATGAAAATAATACTTCCGGTTTACCTTCAGCTAGTTCGTTCGCTCGGTTGCAAGCATTGTTAGCGTGAGACAAGTAGTTTTTATCCGCCGTTAAATACATTTTCTGCGCATACAAATTACAAAGTTGAGCTAGGGCCATTGGGTTTGTTGGCACAGACGCTAAAATTAAATGGGTCTTTTCAAGGGCAGCGTTAACGTTATCTTCGTTTAGGCCTTTATGAAGCAATGCTTGGCTAGAAATATAATTTTTCGCGTTGGTCTCGTTCAACCCCTTATAAGTGTATTCAGGTGAAGCTAAATACTGTTTTAAAGCGCTTTCTAGTTTAGCAGAAGATTCACCTATAGTTTTTTCGGTTGCAACAGTTTCACTGTCTACTAGAGATGCGAGCAAAGTCTTGCTTGTATTGGTGTATGCGAAGCCCAACAATGCTTTATAGATACCTTTTTCAACTAACTCTAATGATATGATTAAATCGACGTTATAGTTTTCCGTTAACGAATAGGGCGATTCATTTCCTGCAATGTCTGAAATAGAAACGGAAGATATAGTGAAATCTTTTTTTAATTTCTGGGTCAGGCTTCTAGCCAACTCTTTTTCTAACTCGCTAGTACCTTTTATGATCATCAATGATTGTATGGTCGGTATAGCCGTTGGGTTTGAATCAACAGTATTTTCGTCTGTATTCCATAATAAGGTTAGCGAAACCAAAGCGACAGAAATAACAAAGAAAGCCACAATGTAACTATGTCGTAGCGTTCCGGCGTTTCTTTGAGGTTTGACTGCGGTTGCTCGTGGAGTTAAAGCAGGTTCGCGATTTATGAAGCTATCTTGTTCGTTATCCTCAGAAGCCTCAAAGCCCTCTTCTAAGATTTTACTTTGAGGTTCTAATGTTTCGTCACAATTAATCTTTTCGGTTACCGTTACTGGGTTAAGTTCCTCTTCTTCTGCCAACTCATCCTGGGTAAGAAATAGCGAATGAGGGGGGACATCCAGAACAGTGGCGATGCGAGTAATAGTTTGGTGAGAAACCCTTGTTTGACGAAAAGTTCTATTAACCAGGTCTCTAGGAGGGGAGTTGATGTTTTCTTTTTCTGCAATAAGCTTGGCAAGTTCAGACTGAGAACGAATGCCTGCATTAAGCATTGCTACTTCAAGCTTATTTCGTGACGCGATAACACCTCTAACCCGCTTTCTTGTAGCCATTTTTCAAATCCTTTTCTTTGGCGTTACAAATAATTCTTAAATGTCTTTATTTACGGTTAAGTACTGCTAACTACGTATTCCTTAAGTTACCAAAAACTGTATTGTTTGAAAAGTGAGCAGGTGTGTTTTTGGTAGTTACCCGCTCATTTTATAGAGAGGGAAATCTTCCAAGTGAGAGAGCTAGCTCAGCTCAATTCTAAGTTTTCCTAAAATTCCGATTAATAATCAAATTCAATGCAATATTAAGGCGGGTGACACATGGACTGCGGTAACTACAAACCTAAAATAAACATAGCAATATTATTGTATAGCACTTTCTTAATGATGGTGTCGTCAATGGCAAATGCCATGACATTAAGCGTTACAAAAACAACTGACAAAGCTTCAAGTGGTGGTTATGTCTACCACAAAGTAATTGTTTCAAATGATTCAAGCTCTACAAAAAGTGACGTTACTCTTTACGTAAACGTTGGTGAAAACACATTTTTTGTTGACGCGTTACCCTACCAATCTGGAGGGTGTAGCGGCGCTTGTGGCTACAGTGAAACTGCTAGATGGGAGTTCGGTGACCTAGCGCCAGGCGCTTTTAAAGTAATTACGCTCCCTGTCTACTCTTCTAACCTATCAACTGGCGATGAACGCACCTTAACAGCCAATGTAACCTATTCAGGGCAGTCCAATACGCTCGAAGTGCTAAAACCTTCAACAATTAATAACTCTCCATCTGTCGCTTTGCACGTAGCTGCAAAATCACAAGTTGCTTCCGCAAGTGAGAACGTAGATTTCGAGATTACTTATGGGAATGTGGGTAGTACGGGTATTGCTACTCCTTCTATGGAAGTGAACATTCCTGCGGGAATGAGTTTTGTTTCTGCTTCTCACAACGGAACGGTTTCAAACAATAAAATTGTATGGAACTTGCCTGCATTGAACCCTGATATTGGTAAGAAATATCTATTTACGTTGAAAAAGTCTAACTCATCTTCAAATGGTAAAGTGGATGAAGTGATTGCGCAGTTTTTCAATGCTTCTAATGCGATTGTCACTTCGGAAGAGGCGGTAGTAACAAGTAACTTACCGCAATTAAGCTTAACGGTAAGTGCTAATAATGACTATTGGCAAGAGGGGTCTTACAGTGTAATGCGCTATATTATTAGCAATAACAGCGGTGTGGCTGTGCCCGAGGTAAGCCTTTTTTCCATGGTCGCTCCGGGAACTGCACATACTCTGGCTAGGCCCTCCATAAACGGTGGTTGCAGTGGTGCATGTGACTCGTCTGAGTGGGGCCGGTGGGAATTAGGAACCATTGGTGCTGGCGAGTCGAAAGTAATAACTGTGCCCATTTATAACACCAATGCCGATTCTGGAGAGCCAATTGAAAGCTTAGTTCAAGTGACAACGGGCAGCGGAGACTACTTTCTAGGAACGCGCCCTACGGTTATTCGTGCAAACGAATCAACAGTCGATTTAATTATCTCTCCAAGTAAAGGTATTGTTGCTAACAACGAACCTATTAAGTATCAAATTACTTATGGAAACCAAGCCACTAGTGCTTACACGCCTATGAAGTTGCTTTTTTCTATTCCTGAAGGATTTGATTACGTTTCAAGTAGTGACGGTGGAGCGGTAGTCGGCTCAAACGTAGAGTGGAATTTAGGCACTATCAACCCAGCAGTCGGTGGAACACGGTTCGTAGAAATCAAGCCTTCTTCATCTTTGACCAACGGTCACATCGTTAAAACAGAGGCAATACTTCAAAATGACAACTGGATTCAGCGTTCTACAGACTCTGTTGTAATCAATGGAACGTTAAACCTAGACGTTATTGCCACTATACAAAATGACATGAGCCAAGAAACAGAGTTAACGTTTATAAAAGTGCTAGTTGCTAACAAAGGAGCACTAGACATCAGCGAGCTCAACTTATCTATGATGGTGCCGTCAAGAACAGCCTTTACACTACCTATGCCAGGTATTACAGGCGGTTGTTCAGGGGCTTGCGATTCTGGTGAGTGGGCAAGGTGGACATTCCCTGTAATTGGTGCTGGCGAGTCACGCTTTGTTGTGGTTCCTATCTACTACAATCAAATTACAAAGGGTGAGCCTTTAGAAATCCAGCTTCATGTAGACGATGCTACAAAGTCATATAACCTAACGCTACAACCTACGTTTGTTGCTAAGAGTGATAATGACATGCAGTTATCGCTTGTTTCAGATAAACAGCAAGTCGCTGCGGGCGAGCGTGTACGCTACGAAATGACCTATGGCCAACTAGGTAGCGATGCATACACCGACGTTATGTTGAAGTTACCTATACCAGAAAACCTGACTTTTGTTTCGGGAAGCGACGGTGCATTTATAGAGAACGGTCAACTACAATGGAATTTAGGAACAGTAAACCCTGGTGATGGAGGTATGCACTACGCCTATTTTGACGTGGATACAGAGCTTAGTGAAGGCTCACCTATCACACTAGAAGCTGCGGTTTATAACAGTACTGAACGTGTTCAACGCTCTGCAGATAGCATAGTAATTAAAGAAGACGTGAAACTAACTGTTACAGCGTCACGAGCAAGCACATTACACCAGCAAGATTTTTATAGTTACCAAAAGTTTGTGGTTGCAAACGAAGGCGCTTTGGACATTTCAGATGTGCAGTTACATGTTCAAACTGGCACGCGTTTACACCATTCACGCCCCTCTCCTGGAATTTCAGCGGGCTGCAGTGGGGCGTGTGACTATCATGAAAGGGGGCGCTGGATTTTAGACACCTTAAAAGCAGGCGAGTCTAGAACTATATCTATTCCTTTTTACACAACTAATGCAGTATCGGGTGAACCATTAGACATAATCGCATATGCGACTGAAGCTTCTGGTAACCTACAAGTAGCAGCGAGACAATCTTTGTTAACCTCAGCTGTGCTGCCGTTAGAAATGGTGCTTTCCTCGCAACGAAGTGTAATAAAAGCGAATGATATTCAAAGCTTTCAAGTCAGTTTTGGCAATTCAAGCGCAACCGCATATCCTAATGCACTGTTAAAGGTAACCATTCCTGAAGGATACAGTTACCAAAGTGCCACTGGGGTACATGAAAAGGTAGGCAATGTATTGTACTGGCCCTTAGGTACGATAGAAGCCAGTCATTCAGGTGCGGTAGCTTTTAGCTTGAAAGCGAACTCTGCGTTAACTAATGGCCAAACAATGAAGGTAGAGGCGGAAATAGTTAGCGAGGACGATGCTAATAGTGTTAGCAGAAGTAGTCTCGTTACCGCCGTAAACAATCAAGTGCCTTTCGTGTTAGACGTCGAGAACGTATATACCACGCCGGTAACCAGTGCATCGACAGCTACGGTAAATCTTGACTTAGAAGTCACTAGCCCTACCCAAATTGCAGAAGTCAGAGTTACCTCTAATGCTCCGCAATATAGTACTTATCCGAACAGCACGACTGATGGTGGATGTTCTGGCACCTGCGATGGTGGAGAATGGGGAAGATGGGAGTTAGGAAGCTTAAATAGCGGCGCTATATCACCTTTAAGCTACGTGCTTTCCATGGGTTACAATCTTCCTCCAGGTAAGTTACTTATTGGTAATTATGTGGCTAGTTCTACCTCATCTCCTGTATTAATGCAGGCCATCTCGACAGTAATTCCAACAGGCACTACCGTTGTTACATCTCCTAATCACGATAGTGACGGCGACAACATTCCTGATTGGTGGGAAATTAGATATTTAGGCGCAATGAACTGGCTGCTAAGTGATAGCGACGGGGATGCTGACGGTGACGGCTACACAAATTGGGATGAGTTTAGAAATAACACAGATCCGTCAGATAGCGGCAGTACACCACCGGACAACGACGGAGACTTTATCTCTGACTTACTCGACCCAGATGACGATAATGATGGGGTAAATGATGAAGATGATGCGTTCCCGTTTGATCCATCACGTTACAAGCCAACTAAATTCGATGTAGATGGTGATGGCAATGCAGACTTACTATGGCGCAGTTTCAATAAAGGTTGGAACTTCTTGTGGGCAATGGACGGCACACAAATATCAGAAGCAACGCCAATTAATGTTGTTCAGGAATACACATGGACGATGGATGGCCTTGGTGACTACGATGGCGATGGAAAGTCAGATATTTTCTGGCGCAACAGCGACACAGGTAAAAACTTCATTTATCTAATGGATGGCGCCAATATTAAAGACCGCTACGTGCTTAACTATGTGACCGCTGGTACTTGGCATTTGGTAGGTAACGGCGATTTTAATGCTGATGGCGTGGGCGATGTCATGTGGCGCAATGTTGAACGAGGAGATACGTGGTTCTACTTAATGGAGAATGGTCGTATTGGTGAAAGTAAACCTTCGCTTTGGGTTACAGACCTTAACTTCCAAGTCGTCGCAACGGGCGATATTGATGGTGATGGTGACGAAGACATTATATGGCGCAGATCTACCACGGGTTTAGTTTATATCTGGTTAATGGAAGACGGAGAAATCTCAAGCCAGTACAGCTTAATTACCGCTAACACGAATTGGCAAATTGCTGGAACAGGGGATATAGATGGTGATGGAACTGCAGATATTATCTTGAGAAACCAAGCAGATGGAAGAAACTGGGTTTACTTAATGAAAGACGGCCAAATAGACACCAGCACGCTTATCAATGAAGTGGCAGACCTTAACTGGCAAATCGGAAATATAGGTGATTATGACGGTGACGGAAAAGCAGACTTAATGTGGAGAAATGAAGTAACTACTCGAAATATTGTTCATTTGATGGATGGTACTACAGTAAAAAGTCGCGGAGTATTAAGGCCGACGGATAATACTTGGCAGGTGGCTAAGTAATACGTTGAAAATTTACTCTAAAACTTTACAGGTAAACACAAAAGCCACTTCTTTATAAAGAAGTGGCTTTTGCATTTTTGTGTACTTAAATCCTATCTTATATACATATTTTTCATTAGTATTCAGTTATACAGTCAGCTTTAAATCCCATAAGAACAAAGCAAAAAAGGAAATAGAAGTGATCCATAGAATTACAGTAAGCGACGAATTACTGGCCTACTTGAATGAGCATCGCGTTTACTTCACACCATTTGGCAACTGCAAAGTACAAGGACGATTTCGACCAACTGACCAGCTCGTATTTCCCTCTAACGGCCGTATTGAGCCTTATAGTAACTACATCAATGGTAGTTTTTTATTTTCTATGGGCTCGTTTTCATTTACACGAAGTGTTTTTCCAATAAACACCGTCATCGGCCGGTATTGTTCTATAGGAGCTAGAGTATCTGTGATGGGGATAGACCACCCCATAAGTCGGTTTACAACGGCCAATATTACTTACGACCGCCAGGCTATTACCAACGCACAGTTTTTTAAAGACCATCCCGAAATAGAAAACTTCCAAGTAAATAATCAAGAGCCTAAAAATACCCTTAGTGCGACCATTGGCAACGACGTTTGGATTGGAGAAGATGTAACAATTGCCCGCGGAGTTTCTATTGGCGACGGTGCAATATTGGCGTCAAAAGCTTTAGTAACGAAAGATGTCCCTCCTTACGCTATCGTAGGGGGCGTTCCTGCTAAGATAATTCGTTTTCGTTTCCCTCAAAATGCAATTGATAGGCTTGTTCAACTGAAGTGGTGGAACTACGAGGTTCAGAGTATTCTGTCTGCATCTGCCGATATACCCATCGAAGAATTTGTTGAAATGGTCGAAAATGCAGTAGAAAGAGGTAATGCAAAGCAGTATAACCCTAAGGTGGTAGACGAATCTATATTAGCCCCATACATTAAATAAAATACTTTTTATCTAATCTTTAATTAATTGCTCGCAGTACGATGAGGTAGTGTTGAATAACGCTACTTCATCCCATGCCGTTGTGGTGATTGGTTTGTTATTTTCATAGCCTCTAAACAGACCGAAAGGCGTTCTATCAGTATCTTTGTCAGGGAATGAAACGTGACGATCATTGCCTGCTGTCCATATAAAATATGCAGCTGTTATAGGGTTCTCGCACGACAATGCATGATAAAAGCCTTTCAAATAAGCAACTCTATCGGCTTCCGTATACTGAACGCTTTCCGATTCGTTGCTTAACCTAAAACCATACTCATCTATCCATAAAGGAAGGTTTGCTTGCTTGTATATAGCTATAAACTCCTTGAGCGCAGTCGAGTAATCACGCCAACTACTGGAAGGCGGAAGAGTACGGTTGTATAGATTAACTGGTAAATAGCTAAGTTGTGGGAAGTGTTTTTTAACCCATTTAACATAGGCCAATGCTTGATCTTTGTTGCGATAAGTTACCGTGTCAAATAAATAGTTCTGAGAAGCTAAACTACTGTATTTGTGATTTAAAAAATGGGGTAAAACCTGAAGAAGCCAGTCAGCTTGGTACTGGGCGTTAGACGGTTGAACATCTCCACCCAATATTATCATGTTCACATGCTCAAGCGGTATGCCAAGCAAAATCGATTCAAAAAACCTTACATCATTTCTAGGGTCTGCGAACCACCTCGTTCCAGACAGTACAAGCTCAATTTTAAGGCCATGCTCTGCCACTTTTCCAACAAGCTGAGCAAGTACAGATAGGTGTTTGTCGGCTAATACAGGATAAATTTCGTCCATACTAAAACCACACCGGGGGGCGTAAATGTTGTAAAAATCTTTGCTTACGAGTAATCGAACCCAGTCAAACCCTGCGCTTTTAATTTCCTTCAAAGAGTTCTCAAAACGTTCTGAAATATCAGCTCTAATGCCTTTACAAGCGTTGTCCCCGAAAAAGAGTTTCTCAGCCACTTGCACGAAGTCTTCTTGATCTCTGCCATTCAAATAGAAAAAGTTAACTCCTTTCGCGGGGTGGCTTACGGAAGGAAGTACATTGTTCTCTTGTGATTGAACAGTAAATGAGCACATTAAGAGGGCGCTGTAGCCAAGCAGTTGGCGGTAAATAAATGTTTTATAAAGAAGAAAGAATGTTTTTTTCATATCGCCTCTGCTTAAGTAAACTCAAGGTGTTATACCTGTTATTTAGTGGTAGAATGCAAAGCATCAATTGATTGATTTTAGCTTGGCCAAAAAGGAATTAGCGATGAAAACAATAAGCGTTATAACAGGTTTTGTTGTGATTGTAGTTTTTTTCGTCTTGTTTTTCGATTTATTTCCGAATGACAGTGCGGACCATTCGCTAGAAAACAGTAATACTTCCCCAGTTTCCGTTAGTGAAAATACCCAGAGCGAAAGCATACCTCTACCGCAAGATTCAAATACCGATGATTTGTATCTTGAAAGAAATAATTCTGATGCCGCTAAACTAGGTCTACAAACCGATCCTGAACTCCTTGCTGAAATAGAACGAGAGATGCAATTTTCTGAAGCACCTGAAGGTGACTTGTCTTATATGTCTCCTGAATCTGAAACTTTACAATTAGACGAAGAGTTTCCTGCGGTTGCGCCAGACCCACAGATGACCATGCCTGGAAATATCGCCGCACAAGATGATATTTCATCAAAAGATATTGGAAAGCCGTTAGAAAAAAATACGAAAATGGATGATTTACCGCTCAACTAATTGGTATGGTACAAGGTTACAAAGTTAGAACGGTCTATATAGTGTTATCAATCAAATTTTTTCAACGTATGAAGTCGTGTGTGTGTAGTAAGGCGGTAGTAAGGTGACAGTGGGATGAAATTAGTTGTTATTGGCAATTGCCAGGCTAGGCCCCTTGCTGATTACATTGAAAAGCTTGTACCAACCATAAGCGTAACAGCTACGCCAATTGTTCATTTATTGAAAGATAGCGATGAGGCAGAATATCGCGACGCGCTCAACGATGCAGATGTTATTGTTACGCAAATGATTTCAGATGCTTACCCATGTAAGTTTATTCGAACCAGCGAAATAAAGCGCTTGTATGGCGATAAAACGCATACTATTTTGAACCTTTATTTTAGCGGCTTTACCCCCGATTTGATGTACATTCGCCACCCTGAAGTAGCCACACTTAGGGGGCCTCTTGGCGAATATCATAATAAAACTATTCTTGATGGATGGCTGTTAGGTATCATTCAGCAGCAGGTTGCGAACTGGTTGTCAGACCCGTTCTACAATAAACAAGAATATGGTAAAGAAGATCAAAAGTCGCTTGACGAATTGAAAGCAAGAGATGCAGTAGTAGATGTAAAAATTGCAGATTTTATAGAGTCTACCCGCAAGCAATCGAGAACTTTCTTCACTTTCAATCATCCTGCATCGGTATTGTTAATCGAGTACGCAAAACGAATCTGTGAGCGAATCGTGGGTGAAAGAGGAAGTGATATCGCTATAAACTCACAGTTAGAGCCGTTAAACCAGCTTATTCCTCTTGTTCCCCCTGGCATTCAATGTGTTGAAGTTAGTAGAAAGGAATCAAAAGGAACAAACGTACTATCAATAGACGGGCCCAATGTGGAGCTAGGTGGAACTGCAATGTTCACCAACGAAGAGTTAGTATCTCAGTTTTACGCTATCTACGAACAAAATGCAGCATTTTTAAGATCGAAGTATGACACCTAATACTATTGTTCAGTACTGGAATACGCCAGAGTTACCAAACGATATTGCAGAATTAGTAGAAACATGGAAGAACTACAACCCTTCAATGGAACACAAGCTGTTTGGGTATGAAGAAGCCTGCGCCTTTATTGGTCAGCATTACAACAGTGAAGTAGAAAGCTTGTTCAAGTTAGCGGCACTTCCTGCCATGCAGTCTGACATATTTCGTGTAGCTTATTGTTTAAAAATGGGTGGGTTTTATGTTGATTGCGGTATTAGATGTAAGGCGCCTATACAACCTTTGCTGTCTAGTGACTTACTACTTTTAGTTAGAAAATGGCATGGCGGTATTATGAACGGTGCAATAGGGTGTCGGGCTGGTCATCCCGCACTAGAATGGATTTGGAATCGCATTTTAAAAAACTTGAAAGAGCGCAATAGTAATGATGTCTGGCGTTTAACAGGGCCATTGTCGTTTAATCAAATGGTAGAAAGTGGCGAGTTTGAAAATAGCTTAAACATTGTGGAACAGGCGGCTACCAAACCCTTCTTTGCCATTGTTAATGAGCTAGAACACAAAAAAAAGCACTGGTCTAAAGAGCAAGAAAAGCAAAGCGTGTTTTCGGATGAAGCAGTAAGCGAAGAAACCAATGTTTTGCAAAAACTTGCTCCAGATCAGAAAACTAATACATCGTTTCCAAGCTCCGAAGTTAAATCCTTTACGGCTAGAGACAGTGTCGACACTTCAAACTGCCAAGTGACTATAAGCGGGGGATTCGTAAAAGAGAACGTAAGCCGCTTAGTTATGAACGTAAGCGGAATTGTACTTACATCGGGCGAGAGCAAACCGTTTCCTATCATTGTTAATAAGCGTGGTGAAAGAGCGGAAGTAGAATTCTATACGCCATTGCCTCATCGCTACTTCCCTCTACGTCAGTTTGTAACAAGCGGTAATAACGGCGTTACCGACTACATGCTAGTAATGCCCGAAAACGCTGAAAATAGTGCGTTCTACAAGCTTTCAACCACCGACCAATCCGATTTGATAACTATACTAATGCAACTGCACATAGCGTTATCGAAACAACAGGCTTTGTTTGAAAAAAACGTAATAGAAACCACTATTGGTGGCTTAGAAATGTGGTGCCAGACAATTGAAACGCTTATTGCCAGGTTATCCGACGTAAAAACAAAAGAAGTAAGCAATAGTGACACTAGTAGTGCCAGTATAAAAATAGCGGTTAAGAAACTAGCTTTAATAACTAAAACTGACGCCAACAATGCACCTAATAACAAGTTAGCGCTCAGTGGCGAGGCTAACATTGAGGGGGCTGCAAAACCTACATTTTTCAATGTGCTTTTGTCAGCAGACAGTAAAGTAAATAACGTATTATCAGTTAATGTTGACAACCCAGCATTAAAGTTACGTACAGTAGAGTTAACTCAAGCAATCGCAGAAAAAATACACAAAACTGATTGTAAGGGTAAAACCCCTCAATATTCGCTAGAACGCTGGTACTTTGCAATAAAGAGCTTTGTTAATGAAAATGGCTAATAGCAAAACAGTAAGTTCATCTTTGAGCAGCATAATTAAGGGATTTTAAGTGGGTCAAACGTTAGTTATTGCACCTAATGAAAGCTTGTTCACTTATGCAGGTATTCAGGGTGAAGAAAAAGAACACCAAAGTCAGCAAGGGGCGCTCGCTTTAAGCCTAGATTGGTCGGAAGAACAGGGATCGCAAAGTAATACTGCTGGTTACATCAAGAATATTGTTAATGCTGCCGCGCCAAACCTAAATATAGCGATAAAGCAGGCAGGTGAAGATATAAGTAAGGCACAATCGATTACAGCATTGCTTATTTCGCCAGAAGCTTATGTGGTTGCGTTGTTTGCGAGTAGGCCTGTAAAAGAAGCTGAATTATCTAACGCTTTAGAAAACTGGAACAATTACTTCAAAGCTTTGCAGCAGCATCAGTACTTATTGGGCGAGCAATTTTCTATCAAATTGTTAAGTGATTCTGTGTTGTCAAACGAGCAGCAAGTACTAGCCCGTACAGTGCGTTGTGCGCTTAAAGATAATATTAAAACAAATGAAATACTGCTGCAGTTCGAAGGTTTTAGCGTAGATGATAATACTGAGTCGTGGGCTAAGGTTGTTCACTTTAGTTTGCAGCAGTATCAAAGCCTTATAAGAGCAAAGAATGAAAATGCGAAGAAAGATTCATTATTAAACGCCGCTAAAAACGAAAAAGAAGGCATTGAAAAAGCGCTTAAAGAACAGCACGAAGAAGAGAAGTTAAATAAACAAAAAATTCAAGCTCTTCAAGGCGAGTTAGAAACAAAGTTAACCGAAGCTAAAAAGAACCAAGCTGCTATTGCCGAACTAACACAGCAAAACCGCGATATTAACTCTGAACTAGCGCAGGCTAGTGGGGAAAACAAAGCACTTGTAGCTGAAAGCAATGAACAAAAAAGCGAGAATGAACTGCTAGTGCTTCAAATTCAGCAGTTGCAAGAAGAACTAGAGGCTGTTTTTACTGATGCTGAAAACAGCAAAGTTACCATTGCCGACTTAGAAGTTAAGCATGCCGACATCAATCGCAAGTTGGCCGAAGCTAATTTTGAAACGCAATTTCTAATAAAAGAGAATAAAGTTAACGCAGATGAAAACGCGCTGTTACAACTTCAAATTCAACAGCTTCAAGAAGAATTAGAAGCAACCTTTTCAAAACTAACGCAGGTGCAACAGCAGTTAGAAAACGCAGAGCAAACGAATACGCAATTAAAAGCTGCAACGAAAGAAAAACAGCCAGACCCTGAGGTTGTTAATACGTTAAAAGAAAAATTGTTGGCTGCAGAAGATGAGAACGCGCTCTTAGTATTGCAAATAAGCCAATTGCAAGAAGAGCTAGAAAGTATTTATGTACAATTCGAAGAACATAAAAATACAAGCGCAGGCCTGATAAATAAGCTAGAGGCTAAGTTGTCAAATTCAGAAGATAATGGGCCAGCATTAAGGAAAGAGTTAGAAAACGCTATGAGTGAACAGGAACTATTACAGTTACAAATAAAGCAGCTTCAAGAAGAGCTAGAGTTTTATTTTACTGAATACCAAAAACTAAAGAGCGAGTCACCCGATAATAAAGCCCTTAGTGAATTTAAGAGCAAAATAGAGGAACGCTTCCCACATCTGGTACTAAGTGAAGGCGTAACCTTAACCGGTGGTGCAAACCAAAAAGATCTTCAGCGCATAACTGCTCGTTTCACTCAAGTAGAGCACGCCGACAAACACTGGAATGCATTTTCTGTAATTGTAAACGACAGAAAAGGTGTACTAGACGTTGAGTTTCATGCGCCAGATAACAAACGTGTTTACCCATTGTCAAAATTTGTTAAAACGGGCAGCAATAAAGTATGCGACTTTTCGCTACTTAGTCCATTTACTGATGCGGGCAAAAAAGCGTTGGCAGAGCTATCAGCAGAAGATCACCTATTGCTTATAGGAATAGTTGAGGAACTAAAAACTAAACTTCAGCAAAGCGACGTGCAACGTACAGATGCCACCGCGAATCTAGATATTGCCCCATGGCCAGAAAAGCTATTAAAACTTTCAACTGCACTAAAAAAGCTTACGCCCAGCCCAGCACCAAAACCGCTTAACTTTAAAAAGCTAAGCCTTAAACAAAACATGGTAGGCGCTACAAACGAGCATTTACTTATTTGTATTGAAAACTTACAAGCAAACGGCATTAGCTACCCCGCTTTCGATATTAAAATTGGCGCAAAGCAAATAAAAGATAAAGTATTCACCGAATACGGAAGCTTGGAGTTTAGAGAACTTGCCAACAAGCAAGCGCCACTGGCTAGCTGGCCGCCCGCAACAGAAGACAAGTGGGGGCTAAAACTAGTACTTGATTTACCTGTACAGCTAAACGAGCAGCAGCAAAACGCAATCGACAGCTTAAAAGAAGAAGACAAGTTGTTCATAAAGGAGCTGCTAACCAAGCTAGCTGACAGGTTTCATACGCTCGACCGTAAGAAGCTTAAAGTTAACCAGCCGCTTGAAAACTGGCAGACGCTGATATCAGGTATGGTTGCAAAGTTCTAAAAGAACGTAAGGAGGGGCTATGAGTGATTTATTACAAATAGTGAAAGGGCTGTCGATGCAACCCAAGTGCGTGTTAGTTCTTGGTGCACGTACTGAAGCTATGCTTAATTGGTTGTTTTCTTTAACAACTACACAAGTTGTTTTGGTAGAGCCAGAACCTGCAATGTTTGAAAAAGCCACATTACTGCATAGCGCTAAGGGCTCGCCCGAGAGTGTGGTAATAAAGCACGGCGTACCAGCGTTTGAAGCTAAGCAAAAAAGCATGCGCTATTTTGTTTCAAATGTGCCGGGCTATTCTTCTGTACTCCCCCCTAATGTGATTAAAAGTATTCGACCTGCACTGGAATTTACTGAACAAGATACGGCAGTTATTGAGCTTAAGCCTTTGTTGCAGCAGTATGACATTTCAGAAAGCCGGCCCTGCTTGCTTATTTCCCAGCTAAATGGGGCAGAGCAGCAATGCTTGAACTACCAATTATTAAATGCATTCACCCATGTGGTAATGCAAAGTTCATTAAAGCCTGTTTTTGGTGAAAGTAAACCAGCAGAAAAGCTTCAAAAAGAGTTTACAGAATGTGGGCGAGATTACCTTGTATTAGCTGAATCTATGCCGCCATACTCCAATTTTTTGGCAACTAAAAAAGTAAATACTAAGCAAGCACTGAGCTACTTTAGCCAAAGGCAGCAGCATAGAGAAATTAAAGCAGAGCTGGAGAATCAGTTAAATGCTTCTCAAAGCAATGCTAAAAACGTTGAAGAAGAGCTACACCAGACTAAGCAACAGTTGCATGCAGCTAAACAACAAAGTGAAGAAAAACAAAAGCACTTAAGCGGCGAATTACAGCAGGCTAAAGAGCAACTTCAAATTGCGAAAAAGCAGAGTGAAGAAAAGCAAAAGCAGTTGGGCGACGAATTACAGCAGGCGAAAGAGCAACTGCAAATTGCGAAACAGCAGAGTGAAGAAAAGCAAAAGCAGTTAGGCGGCGAATTACAGCAGGCGAAAGAGCAACTGCAAACTGCGAAACAGCAGAGTGAAGAAAAGCAAAAGCAGTTAGGCGACGAATTGCAGCAGGCTAAAGAGCAACTGCAAACTGCGCAACAGCAGAGTGAAGAGAAGCAAAAGCAGTTAGGCGGCGAATTGCAGCAGGCGAAAGAGCAACTGCAAACTGCGAAACAGCAGAGTGAAGAAAAGCAAAAGCAGTTAGGCGACGAATTGCAGCAGGCTAAGAAGCAACTTAAAACCGCGAAACAAAATAGTGAAGAAGTACAAAAGCAGTTACGTGACGAGTTACAGCAGGCTAAAGAGCAACTGCAAACTGTGAAACTGCAGAGTGAAGAGAGGCAAAAGCAGTTAGGCGACGAATTACAGCAGGCTAAAGAGCAATTGCAAACTGCGCAACAGCAGAGTGAAGAAAAGCAACAGCAACTGTTGGCAGAACTGCAGCAGGTTAAACAGGACTTGAAAGCAGAAAGGCAGCGTTATGAGGAATCTAAAGCTTCATTCAATCATGAATTAGCGCTGCAAAAACAAACTGTGGAAAATGTATGCTCAGAAAGAGATGAGCAGCGCAAGGAGTTACTTGAAAAAATTGAATATGCTCAAAATTCGGAAAATAAACAGATTGCAGTATTAGAACTAACAAATAAGTTGAATTTAAAGCTGCAAGCGGATTTAGACGCATTAAGAGATAGTTACGCTAAGAAAGCTAAAGATGAAACTGAACTTAAAGAATTGGTAAACGAGCTTTATGCAAAATTGAAGCATGCTTCAAAATTCTATTACGAGTTAGAGAAAAAATACCCTGAGTTAATAGAAGAGCAGCGTGGATAAACAAGTGGATAATTTCAAAAGGCTGAGGGTAGAGCTCGATGAGGCTTTATCTCTATTAAATGATAGTGACAAAGTGACTAATAGTTTAGGCGCTTTGGAAACTAACACTCTTGTTGATGCTCAAAGCCTCCTTTCTCGTTGTGAAAATGCGCTAGAAAAAAGGCAATCTAATAAAAAAGTGATTAGGTCGATACATCATTTTGCTTGCAGCGGTGGAACTGTTCTTTCGAAATGTATCTCAGCTATGCCTAATACGTTCTTAATTAGTGAAGTACACCCAACAACAACACTCACAATTAACCCATCGATTATTGAGTTTCGACCAACCGATATTATTTCGCTTGGTAGGTATGCAAAACTTCCAAGAATGGATGAATTAGCTGAAAAAATGTTCCTATCGCAAATAGGTGTAGCTAATGAACATCTGAATGCTATGTCCTCTAAATTAGTCCTTAGGGAGCATACTCACTCCGATTACTGCTTGGGCGATGAGGACGCTATCGCAAATGAACCAGTGTTAGTGAAGCTGTTTAAGCAGCGTTATTCACATAGAAAGCTCGCGACTGTAAGAAACCCGATAGATTCTTTTGTGTCGCTACAAGCTAATGGTTGGTTACATTTTAGCCCTCCTACATTCGATGAATATTGTGGGCGATTGCTAGCATTTATCGGTCATTTTAAAGAGAACGAAATTGTTAAATATGAAGACTTTGTCGCTCAACCCAAAATAGTTATGGAGCAAATTACAGAAATTTTAGATATCGAATACTCTCCATATTTTGAAGATGTTTTTAGTATTTTCAACGTGACGGGGGATAGCGGAAGAAGTGGCGACCATATCCATGCACGGTCAAGACGAGAAGTAACCAAAGAGTTACAAAGTGAAATAGAAAACTCAGAAAATTACAGAAAGTTGAAGCAAGTTCTTCAGTACTAATTTTATAAAGGATTAAAGAGGTAAAACTGTGAAGTCACTCATTTCAAAGAAAATGGCTGAATTACTAGAGTTAAGAAGATGCGGCCAAATTACGACTTTGCAAAAAGCAATTAAAGAGTTTGAAGCTAATGCTAATACAGATATCGAGTTAGATTTTGTTAAAAAGCTTAAAAGTATTAGTTTTGATACGGATTTAAATATAAAACGCGACGATATTGTTAGCTCGTGGGAAAAGGTAACGGCAACCGAAGGTAAACCAATATTGTTTGAAGGCGGCTTAAGAACTAAAGGGGTTTACCGTGAAAGCAAATCAGATCTACCTTTAGTTACTATTATCACCGTAGTATTCAATAATGTTGAGACGGTTGCTAAGTGTATAGATTCTGTATTAGAGCAAACCTACGCCAATATTGAATATATTATTATTGACGGAGCGTCTAATGACGGCACGCTGGATGTTATCAAGCAGTACCATGAGCAGGTCGATTACATAGTAAGCCAAAAAGACAATGGCATTTACAATGCAATGAATAAGGGGCTAAAGCTTGCAAAAGGCGACTACATTGCTTTTATTAATGCAGATGATTTTTACATATCTACAGCAGTTGAGTGGTCAGTTGAGAATCTGTTAAAAAATAGCTTAGATATTAGTTACGCTGGTTTCTATTATGCGGACGAAAATGGTGTCGCAGTAGTCGCTGATGAGTCAAAACCTTGGTCAGAAGCTATGCTGGTCGAAGGAGTACCCGGCGGGCATGAAACACTATTTTTACATAAGGACTGCTACAACCAACTAAATGGTTATGACGAAAGCTACAGGTTAGCGGCAGACTATCACCTATTTGTAAGATGTTTCTTTGCAGATTTTAAAGCTGGCCCACTGCAAAAGAACATTTTGGTAATGATGCCAGGTGGTACTTCATTCAACGAAGAAGTAGGGATAAAAGAAAATAGAAGAGTTTTAGAGTATTGCTTTGGCCCTCTTGAAAATGACTTTTTCGAATTTTTGTACGGTTTGAAATACTACAAAAATTGGCATGGATACCCAGTAGATGATAAAGCGATAGAGCACTATTTATCTAAAGCTGCTGAGAGCAACTCTCTTTTACACAAAGCTATGTTCGAGTCTATCGAAAATCGTAAACGTCAACTAAAAGGGCGCATATTACCTGCGGAAAAAGAAAAGGGCGATAAGCTTAAGATATGTATAGCGTTAAATTATTTAACCAATGCATCCGGCGGCGCTGAGAGAATAGCAATCGAGTCTGCTAATAGGTTTCATAGAGAAGGTCATGCAGTCACCGTAATTCAGTGTTTCGGAATAGCGGGCGAGCCTTACTACCAATTAGATTCAGCTATTCCAGTAATAGACTTGGCTGTATTTCCTTACAAAGATGAATACCTAATGCCCGCGGATCAAATCGATATCTCATTTGAGCGTTACGGCAATAGGAATTTTCCAAGATTAGATTTTCAGCCCACAGAAGAAGATTTTGTAAATTGGCAAAAGAGCCCGCATTTCTGGCGTTCTCAAGTGTATGCGGGTTTCTTTCATCATCATAAATTCGATGTTGTCATATCACATATGCCGTCTACTTACCCGTATACGCTTCTCCCTAGAAATAATAATGACAAGACTTTACATATAGCATCATTGCATAACTCTCCAGAGTTTAAGTTCTATTCGCCACTATATCCGGCCGAATCTGCAATGGAGCGTTACATGCGCTTAGTCTCGTTAGAAAATGCTGATAAGATTGGTCTGCTTTTTGAAGACTTTAGGTCGCAAGTTCCTGAGCAATTCCAAGAAAAGTGTTTCGTTCTTCCCAACTTTTTAAGCCAAGATATTGTTAGTGTGGCTGATAGCATAGGGAATAATGTAGAAGCGAAGAGTAAAGTAATACTCTCAGTAGGAAGGCTCTCTGACCAGAAAGATCACGCTACTCTTATCAGAGCATATGCAAAAGCCAAGCAGAACCTAGCTGGTTGGTCATTAAAAATTTATGGTGAAGGGCCTTTAAAAAATAAGTTGGAAAAACTTTGTGTAGAGCTTGGACTGGAGCCGTCTGAAATTCTGATGGGAGCCAGAAAGGATATACACAATATTTATCCTACAGGTGCTGTTTTTGCATTTCCTTCACTATTTGAAGGCTTCGGTTTGACTGCGCTTGAAGCAATGAGCTTTGGTCTTCCCGTTATTGCTTTCGACAACTGTGAAGGTGTGAAAAACTTAGTAGACAACGAGCAAACAGGGTTGCTGATAGACAGTAACGATCGCATAAGTTCTATGTCGAACGCGCTTGTTAAATTGTGTGGCAATACCGAATTAGTTTCTAAACTAGGGAAGTCTGCATCTGAAGCTGCTAGAAAGTATTCCCTTAATGCTTACGTCAAGTCATTTGAGCAAGAAGTAGAAGGCTGGAAAACTAACACAAATTTATTGCCAGTTGTGCCTACAAAAAATAAGTTGAAGTACGCTATTCTGGCGACTTACACTGAGGGCGGGGCAGGTATCGCCGCAGTTAGGCTCGCGAAGGGATTGAGACAGCAAGGCGTGGATTGCAGCGTGATAAGTTTCTCGCCAAGAATGCATCCTTCAGACTACAAAATGGAGCTTTCTCAAGAGCAGCAGGTTTTATATGATAAATCACTATCGCTAGACAAAAATCATACGCATGAGGGAAGTACGTTTTTCTCAAATCAAATGTATCCGAGTTTAGAAAAGTCGCAAGTAGAATTCTTAAGGCATTTCGATGTAATTAATTTGCATTGGATACAGATGTTTTTGTCGGTAGAAGTTATTGAATATATATTGTCTTTTGGTAAGAAGGTTATATGGACTTTACATGATATGGCACCATTAACCGGCGGTTGCCACTACAGCAATGGTTGTTTAGGTTACACAAATAATTGTTCAGAATGTCCCCAATTAGACAGTAAAGTTAACAATTACCCTCAACAGGTACTCAGCGAAAAAATAAAGCGTTGGCAAAGTAAAAACTTAACTATTGTTTCTCCAAGCCAGTGGCTAGCCGATTGTGCCAAGCAAAGTCAGGTTTTTCGCAATACACCGGTGAAAGTGATAAGAAATGGCTTGGATACAGATGTGTTTGTACCCACAGGTAAAGAACATGCGCGCAGCTTCTTTAATCTACCCCAAGACAAAAAGATCCTTTTGTTCACCTGCCAAAGTCATGGCGAGCGTAGAAAGGGCTTTAAAGAGTTGATGGAAGTGGCACATAAGCTTGCTGAGCAGCGAGATGATTTACACGTGCTAATGTTTGGCCATGAGTCGGAAGAAACAAAGAAACTACCTATACCTTACACTGCACTGGGGCACATAGATGAAGAGTGGAAGTTGGCAGTTGGGTATAGTGCAGCTGATGTGACATTGTTGCCAAGTTTAGAAGACAATTTGCCTAATGTAATTTTGGAGTCGCTAGCTTGTGGCACTCCTGTAGTTACTTTTAACAACGGTGGTTGTGGAGAGTTAATTTTCAACGGAGTTAATGGTGAATTGATCGAAGCCAACGATGTAAGTCTGTTTTCAAATGCTGTGCTAAGGGTGTTGTCGAGAGAGATATATCTTTGTAGAGAGGTAGCAACTAAAACTTTGAGTAAGCAACACTGTGCTTTAAATTACATGGTAAACGCATGTGGGTAAAAAAATGATAGAAGAAAAAAAACTGGTAATCTATGGCGCAAGTGTATCTGCCCAGTCCAAGGAAGATTCTTTTTGGCAAAGATTAAAGAGTTGGCAATATGAGCAAGTTAAAAATAAGAATGGGTTTTGGTCAATTGAGCGATTAACATTCCCCTCTGCTTTTATGAGCGATGCGGCATTATTAAACTTGGATCATGTGATTGCAATGAATCCAGACGTAGTTGTTTTAGATTGGTTAAGCACAGAAGAGCAGAACTGTTCATTTGAAAAGATTTACCATATATATGAAGAATTATGTGGTCGAGGTATAGATGTCATAACCTTAGCCGCTGTCAGGCTTGATACTTGGGATAACGTCACTTTACAGTACGAACTTTGTTTAAAGTTGTCTAAATTCCTGAAGCAGTCGTTTCTCGATATAAAAGTTTTGGCAGAGCAGAAAGGACTATCTTGGAAAGATTTAACCAGAGATGGTGTCCATACTTCTGAAGTTGGGGCTGGAATCATTTCTGAGGCAATAATCCAAGAGATCTATGAGCGAGATACTGGAAACGCCAACTATATATGTAGGGATGTTAGTGATTCAGCGCTGGCTATACCGCAAATTCGACAAACAATTAGTCACGTTGAGATAGGAAAAGAAGTAAGAGTTGAGGATAAACAGCGCCTTATTTTAAAATTGCATAAGAATGCTGGGAAGAGTGCGCAAGTATGGTGCTTGCAAACAGTTGGACCTTATACACCAAAGGTAAAATGCACTATTGAGGGGCGCGTAAGTGAAATAGTTTTATTCGACCAATGGTGTAAATTCGAACGTTTTGCGTTTAAACCATTAAGCCCAGAATTATCGAGTGATAGGGCTGGTGAATTCGAAGTATCTTTAACTCTAACAAAAAGCGTTTTGGATGAATCGTTACTTAAACAAAAGATAGAGCAGTCCGCATATTGCGAGGGTGTCATGCTCAGGATTCATGATAGGATCAGTTTGGTAAATTGTACTTTGAAAGGGTGGGAAGTTGTCTAGAACATTAGTTATGCATGTTGGTGTTGGCAAAACAGGCTCATCGAGTATTCAAAAGGCTCTAGAGTCTTTCTGTACTACCAACTATGAGGGAAAAACTAAGTACCCTATTAGTCCAGCTTCTGGTTTATTTTCTGAGTATATGTATCGTGCATTTGAAAATGGTTATGAAAAAGACAAAAGTGCAGTCGACAACGCATTTTCTAACGAACAGTTTTCGGAGTTTATCATTTCAGGTGAAGCTCTTTCTCATGGTGACCTCTTAACTAAAGTTAAGCTTATGGACTATGTTTCTAGTAAGTTTGATAAAGTTGAAATTGTGGCATATGTGAGAGAACCGTTTAAGTGGAATGCAGCGGCTTCTAGTCAACTGCTTATCGACGGTATCCCTATAACTGACTTAGCCAGATGGCCTTACGTTGTCACTCAATACGGATTTTTGGAGGTTTTTCTTGAATATGCAAAATCAATTAATGGAATTCAACTACATATTCATAAGTTTGAAGACGCGATCGAACACAAAAACGGCATTTCAGGTCATTTCTTTGATATTCTTCAAAGTTTGAATTTACAAGATGTTCCCAAGGTCTCAAACAACCTTCATGAAAATAAATCCTACGACATTCTCCAATATATTTGGCTGGGGCATATGAATAGGTTACTAAAGGAAGAAAAAATATCTCATCAAGAGCATTCTGATTTCGCATTTCTGAATTATCGAGCGGGCAATTCAAATAAATTATGGTCCAAAAAGTTTTTCCAGTTTTTTTGTACTGAGAAAGCACTACAAGCGATTTCATATGACAGGTTGATGCTAAATGAAAGATTCGGCTTAGACTATGGTGCTGTTAGCATTGATCCACAATTAGTGATCCAGTCAAACTCAATCATGTCAAAGTTCTCAGAATGCTCCAGCGTCAGTGAGATGATCAAAGTTTTAGAATTACATCAATTGGAAGTAAAATGAAAAAAGCACTTATTACCGGTGTAACCGGCCAGGACGGCTCTTATTTAGCCGAGTTTTTATTAGAAAAAGGATATGAGGTTCACGGTATTAAGCGTCGTGCTTCATTGTTTAATACAGAACGTGTTGATCATATTTATGAAGATCCACACGTAGAAAACGCTAACTTCATTTTGCATTATGGTGATTTGACGGATTCTTCAAATCTTATCCGTATTATGCAAGAAGTGCAGCCGGATGAGGTTTATAACCTTGGTGCACAGTCGCACGTTGCGGTATCTTTCGAAGCACCTGAATATACTGCAGATGTAGATGCAATGGGTACACTACGTTTGCTAGAAGCTATTCGCTTTTTAGGCCTTGAAAAGAAAACTAAGTTTTATCAAGCGTCTACTTCAGAGCTTTACGGTGAGGTTCAAGAAATTCCGCAGAAAGAGACTACGCCGTTTCACCCTCGCTCGCCATATGCAGTAGCAAAAATGTATGCCTACTGGATTGCGGTTAACTACCGAGAGTCTTACGGTATTTATGCATGTAATGGTATTTTGTTTAACCATGAATCTCCACGCCGTGGTGAGACTTTTGTTACCCGTAAAATTACCCGTGGTATCGCTAATATAGCTCAAGGTTTAGAGTCTAAGCTTTATTTAGGCAATATGGATGCACTTCGTGATTGGGGGCACGCAAAAGACTATGTACGTATGCAGTGGATGATGTTGCAACAAGACAAACCTGAAGATTTTGTTATTGCTACAGGTAAGCAAATCTCAGTTCGCGAATTCGTACGTATGTCAGCAGAAAATGCAGGTATTACTGTTGAATTCACTGGCGAAGGTGTAAAAGAAGTAGCAACGGTAACAGCTGTAGATAACGAAACTGCACCAGGTGTGAAAGTGGGTGATGTTATTGTCGAAGTTGACCCGCGTTATTTCCGCCCTGCAGAAGTTGAAACGTTACTAGGCGACCCAACAAAGGCGAAAGAAAAGCTAGGTTGGGTACCAGAAATTACCGTAGAAGAAATGTGTGCCGAAATGGTGGCACACGACCTTGGTAAAGCGAAGCAGCACGCTCTATTGAAAAAGCACGGTTACTCGGTTTCAGTAGCAAAAGAGTAATACTATAAATAATAGTCGACTCAAAAGCGCACAGGTTCTACTTGTGCGCTTTTTTTTGAAGGAATTTGTCTGAATGTATAAAACAGAGTTGGTGCGAGAGATCGACGTGCTTGTGTCTAAAAAGCATTGGGGTGAAGCAGAAACCTTGTGTCAAACGGCTCTTTCTAAATATCCAAACGATTTGCCAATAACGTTACGACTTGTCAATGCTTTAGCTAAACAGCAGCTTTACGATAAAGGAGTGAGTATTAGTGAAGCACTTTGCCAAAGCTATCCAAATGATGTGCGAGCATTACATGCACTCCTTGATATTTATATTGCTAAAGAGCGTTTTCAAGATGCAGAGTTGGCTGGTAAAAGGTGGTTAGGCCAAGAAGGAAATAGCGATTTTTTTGTTCAAATGAGGCTTGGCCGTTTTTTGAATCGCCAAGGTAAAGGTAAGGAAAGCGTTGATTGGTGGGCAAAATTATATAAAGCAGACGCAGATAACACTTTTGTAGTAGAAGGATATGTTGACGCACTAGTTTTGACGAATGACTACGAACAGATAGAAAAAATTTGCAATCAATGGTTAAAGTGCAACAAAGATGACGTATCTATTCGACTAAAATTTGCGAGGTTGTTAACAAATCGAAAGAACTTCTTGAAGGCATTAGAATTATGGAAAAAACTTTCAGAATTAGAAGGCTCAACTTCAGATATTCGTATTTTCCATGGTCTTCTGGATTGTTTATTGCCTTTGAAAAAACTTGATGACGCAAGATTAGTTTGTGAAGAATGGCGGTCACGCTCTCCCACAGAAGAAACAATTATCATTCGAAGTGCTCGTGTACTTATGCAATGCGGTTTACATGAAGAGGCTGTAAACCTATTAATAGGTATTCAGATTAATAACGACCAGAGAATATTCTCGTTTCTAACCGAATGTTACCTAATTTTAGACGACATTGAAAACGTAAAGACTACTGCCCAACAGTGGTTAAAAGCGCATAGTGATAACGTAGAACCAAAACTCCATTTCACTAGAGCATTACTTATCTTAGGGGAATACAAAGAGGCAGCTGTTCTTCTTAGTAATTTAGAAAATGAGCAACATAGCTTTTCTGATTCTCAAACAAAGTTGTTTGTAGGTTGTTTGCTTCTATCAGAGCGGTTAGATGAAGCACAGAAAATTATCATTAAGTCGTTAGCAAAAGCTGAAGTAAATAGAGATTGGATACGCCTTTTAGTTCAGTACGCTCAACATTCCAGAAATGCAAGTCTATCTAGCCTTGCTCGGGCTTTAGATATATTAACATTCCTGGGCTTTGATACTAAAAAAGTAATAAACGCAACGGGGATACTTGCCCTGAAGAGTAAAATCGACTTTTATGCCTTGTCACAGCTTCTCGCTGATGCTTACAACAAAAATAGCACTAATAATGAAATTTTAAACGTATTCTATTCAATTCTGGCGCGTTGCCAACTTGATGCGAGTGAAGTCACCCGTTGCCTTAAATTATTTAATAAAAAAACGAGCCGAACAAACCATTACCCCAATCTCTACTTTAAAACCTGTTTCAACAAAAGCTACAAGACAAAGCAAACGATCTGCCCTATTACTTCTGGTGTCGACTTAACATCTGATGGTAAGCGAAACTCTAACAAAGTCGTTATTGCCTTAAATGGTATTGGAGGCGGTTTTGGTGGATTCCCATTAGAGTTCTTGGATAATTATTTTAAAATAAGGAACATAACGTTTGTTGTTCTTGATGATGTAACTACAAGATTTTACCTCTCTGGTGTACAAAGTTTGGGGGAGAGATTTCAAGACACAGTTGATTACTTAGCTGAAGAGTACAAGAACCACGAATTCTACTTTATGGGGAAGTCAGCAGGCTCTCTTGCTGCTATGCACTTCGCTAAAGCGCTCGATGCTAAATCAGTCATTTGTTTCGGAGCAGCTGTAAACTGTACATTGGAATTTTTCGAGCGCCAAAACGACTTTAGAGCTAGGCCTGTGGTAAGAAGGCTCAGCCGTCTTGTACATTCAGAACTGTTAGATATAAAGCCGTCTTTAGATGATGGTACTTCTTTCAAAACATTTTTATGGTTTGGCGAAGAAAATCGTGAAGATTTAGTTCACGCGAAATATATTGAAGATATTCCTAAAATCTACCTCAGGTCGATACCGGGCTTTAAATTTCATGACGCTCTGGGAGGGGTTGTCAGAGCAAATCTTTTAGATGATGCTCTGACTGAGTTTTTAGCATAATCATACAAATTTATTTAAAGGATATATACAACCTACTCTGATTCATTTGACCTTGGAGTGAATAAAACGATTTGCTGATTTCTAGGATGGTTAAAGTTGCCTATGAGTTGCATTTTCCACCCGGTTTCCGAAGCTACTTCATGTAATTGACGTACGGTGTAATGATAAGGATCAGTATTTGGGTAAGTTTTAATCCCCATTTTTTGCTTCAACTCGCGATCGAACTCATCTTCTTTACAAAGAAATACTGATGCGTAAAATTTCCCGCCCCTAAATTTCGGAGCTAGCTTAGCTAGGCATTCTTTAATTCTATCTTTAGGTAAATGTGTGAAGACAGACAGTGCTAGCCCATAGTCAAAATTAGTACAATCAAAGTTTATATCAAAGTTATCACTCGCGATAAAATTGCTGTCTCGAACTTTTCTGTTTTGTTCCCGAGTTAGTTCTTTAGTTCTGCCGGCCTCGATTAAACTTGGGTTGAGGTCCGTGCCATAGTAGTTATATTCATTTAAGTATTCTATAAAATGCCGTCCTCCTCTCAAAGAACCGCAACCAACGTCTAACATCTTGTGATGCGGTTCTAAACCTTGTTGGACTAGAAAGTTAAATTGCAAATTACCCATTTCCTCCCAAAGCCCACCTACGTAGTTGCGATGAGCGTTGTCAGTAAAGTGCGAGGCTTTTAAGTCATAGTGACTGTCAACGTTTTTATCTGGCCTCAATGTAGGTAATTTATCTAAAATTTCATTCCACCAGAATTGCAGCCCCAGCTTTTGTAAAACCTCATAACGCTTATTTGGTTCATTAAAGAATGGGGCAAGTTCAGACTCCCATTTTGTCAAACTTGCTTCGCTTATTGCTTCTTTCGTCCAATCATCCACAAAAACAACAGGAAGCCGAGCGTAACAGGCGTTTAATGCAGAGCTTTTCACAATAGGAATGGCTCCATTTAGTAACGCATGCCACGCCTTGGGCGAGGGGTCGAAACCACCTCCTTCCACGCAAATTACAAACTTGTGGGTTCTGCACAGTTCGAAAAAGTGAGACTCGGAAACTTCTTCCGCTAACAAGGTGCAGTGGTCTTTCCATTGTCCACTGGCTAAGTCACTAACTTGTTTTCTTATTTCCCATTGCTTCCCTTCACGAATTCTATGAGCGCACAAAACTGACTTAGAACGCTGAGAAAGCGTAGGTACAGATTGTAGTGGTAAAGAAGGCAAGGTTTCAGAATTTGGATAAACCAAGCCTAAAGGTATGGGTGATAAGTTTGGGTACTCACTAGAACTTAAGTTCTCAGCGTACCAGTGAAGTAATTGTGGGTGCTGGATAATTTCCTGTATACAACGCTTTTCATCATTATTGTATTCGCGCCAACGTTTGTCTCGTTGCTTTGGGATAGTCACATCTTCTGAGCCTGAAATTAAAACAAACGGCGTTGTTAGTTGAGGTAGTACAGTATCATGAAAAAACTTTATCGCATCAAATGGAGCGCGTAAGCTCAGAAAAATGGTTTTAGGATAGTTACCAGACAAGTTTTTTATTAAATGAGCTTTGAGCGATTGTGTATCAGACAACACAACCCAATCACACTTTTTTGCTATACCCGTAAGAACATACTTATCTGCTCCTAAATTCTTCGGAAACAGCCTTGTTTGCTGGCTCTCGAGCGGGGCGACATGCAAAAGTTTCGCGCTACAGTCACTACCAACTAATAAGATGTTTGCCTTTTCAAGGTGTTTTATGATTCTTGATGCTAAATCTAATTTTAGGCGCGTGATTGAGCAGTTGTTTACAATGGCACGGTAGTGATCAAGTAGCGTATCTAAGTTCTGATCACTCAGTAAGTTTCCATAGGTATTATAGTATTGCTCTTCCCCCCCGTCGTCTTTATATAAACTAACGAGTCTCTGTATTTTCTCGTCCTCACCTTTATGAGTTACGTTTGTTAGTTCTTTTTTACCAAACAAAAGGTTTAACGACATCGACGGATTAGTGGCTTTTTCGAAAGATACGCTTTCATCTTCTTCTCTATAATCTGCAAAATCGAGTAGCGCTTTCCATGTATCGTTTAGTTCTTTTCTAAGGCTGGGCTCAGTGACAAAACTAACGTTCAGGTTAGCTTTGTCGTTGATCAAAGAGTGCGTAAAGGGTAACGGCGCGTTTTCATCCAAATTGAAGTTGCCAAGCTTATTTAAGCTACTAAGAACGGGCGCACCGTTGAAAAGCGCCTTTTGGGTTACTAGCAAACATTGTGTAGGATTACTTTTTATAAATGACAAAAGGCGAGAGTTGTAAGCCAGCCACATCTTTGCTGCTAGATTAGGCTCATGCCAGAACCTATTGTTCAACGCGCCCTTGGAACGGTTAGTCAATAGAGCTATTTCTCTGCTATGTCGGTGATGCAGAGATTCTATGCAGCTTTGCCACGGACGACTAATGAATAGAAATCGAGCGCGATCACCTAGATGCTTTTGATAGGCAGGCAAAAATAGGCTCAGACGCGGATCTTTAATCCCCCAAGCGTTGCCAATAGTGTCTCTTTTAGCAACATAACCTTTGAGCGAAGCAATATGTTCTTCACCTAAATTAAGATTGGTTTCACCGCAATATTGCCAATTTGTATTGTTTTCATTAAGCCAGCTCTCATGCATTTGTACGGCGGGCATATCTTCAAAATAACCTTTCCGATTAGCAATATGAGGCTTAATAAGCTCGTTACCTAAATTAAGGCCTGCGTTGGATAGTAAGTTACCACAGGCCGAGGTGCCGCTTCGGTGAAAACCCGTAAGAATAAGAACTGGTGAGTTAGACATTTAAGTGCTTGTTAAGACAATTATAATATGTCTCAGGTTAATGAGATAAACCAGGCAGTGCAAACCTAAATTCCTTTTTCCTACGGTATTTTCGTTACTCATTCATTCTATAGAGTTAACATTTACAATTGTGGTATTGATATCTTCAAATTGCTCGATATTAACGCTCATGTCTTTGTTGCCTTGTGGAGTGCTAAGCTCCTGAAGTAATGATAATAGATTCTTTCGTGGCAGAGTTATCTTTTCAGTTATTTCTTTCTCAAGTAGATATTTAGAAATTTCTAGTGGATTGGAACTCAGTAGGGTCTTTACGCCAGGTTCTTTACTCTTAATATGTTGTTTAGCTGATTCTCTGGTTTTAGCTATATAATAATCACTCTGGTTAGGCTGTCTCGTTAGTGTTAGCCAAGGTTCCCTATTTTCCTCATCTTCCAGTCTTGTTTTTTGCACTCTGTCAACTTGTAGCATAAGTTGATCAATAACAATAAAGCTTTGGCTTTTTTGTTTGTGCGTTCCTGATGCACCGCCCCCAGCGGTAAATACTACAGGCTTGTCGAACGATGATGTTTTAGCGCATACAATGATAAATTCACCTTCAGCATCTCTGTACACGTTGTTGGTTCGAAAACCTTTCTGGGGGCCTACAGGTTCGATAAGATATACCCGCCAGCAATCAACTTCGGCTAGCACCGTGTTCGACATGCCTATTGATGCAATAATGAATAAAAACGAAAAATAATTAATTTTCATTTGCATAGACCTCTCTTAACTTTGGAGTCATACATAGTTTGATTTGCTCTACTTTATTTTCACCCTTGTAGTCTTTAAATGCTGAATCACAAGCTTTAAAGGCCTCGACAACAATAGATACACCTTTATCTGTTTCCATTACACCTGGTACTCCAGCGAGGCCAGAAAACATCGGTACTTGCACGGTGCTAAAAGCGTTGTTTAATACCCCACCCAAAGTTGCCATAGCTGCGCCCACTATTATTGCTGCGAGCCCCGATGACCCCGTTTTGAAATTGAAAGAAACTACACCATTGCTTGCGCTTCCCTCTGCACCACCTTCATTAAAGCCTAAAACAACAAACAGCATTCCAATGGAAATTACCGCAAAGCCTATTTGTACAACGGTTACTTTCATAATCTGTTTGTTTATCATGGTCTTTTGATTAGCGCTTTCTGCGCTCAACATAGCTAAAAGTGCATAATCGTTAGGATTTTCGAGGTGGGCTTTTGCTTCGGAAAAGCTCTGAATAGTTGAATCTAGGCTTCCCGCATAGCTTATTTCTTGGTTAACGGCTGATACATTAGTGACAACTGCACCCATTAAATAAACAGGAATTGTGATACCGAAGATAGCCACTGCAAAGTATTGAATAAACTTGTTCATTTCTTGACCTTCTTTAATAAACCTAAACGACAATAACCCTGCGCTCATCGCTGGCATTAGTAAGTGTTATCGTAGTTAAGAACAACTCCTCGTCTTCACCCACGGTCTCCTGAAGCAATAAAAGGAAGCTCAATAATCGTAAGTTAACGCTCGATTTTGCCCATCCGAATTTTGAGTACAGGTCATCAATAGCATTTTTCACTATGCTGTCTACTTCAACCCAATCATCTAGCTCGCGTTGAAATTTCTTGTTCAACCCCTTCAATGTGGCATTGAGCTTTTCTAAATCAGCTTTTTGCCCTGATGTCACGATGAAGCTATCTACCGCAGATTCTATTGCATTCAGTGTGGTTGGTAAGGTTCTAAGCGCGCCCGCCATTTCTGCGTATTTTTCAAGTTTTGAATTAACTCTAAGCCAAAAAAATTTTTCTTTTTTATACGGTAGTTTCGATTTCCGCTTCATAAGCTTTTTGAAGCTGTCTAAATCTCTTAAATCATTCTTTATTGTGTATAAACTTATATTGGTACTGTTTGGTGAACCAAGTAGTAGCGAAAATAGTTCATTGTAGTCGGCATATTTGGAGTCAAGTTCTTCATAAATTTCTACAATATTTTCCATGGCCTCTTGGTAAAAATCGTCTCTTTTTGTTAAGTAAATTAAGTAGGTCATGGCATTGTTAAATAGGTTGTGACCATTCACGCCCAGCAGCTTTCGGTAGGATTGTTTGCTGGCTCGCAAGCTAATACATATTTCGCTAGTGGTGAATTGGGTAGGGGCTTGCGTAACTATCTTGTTGTATTCTGCAATTGCTATGTTTTTGCGGTATTCAGGTATTAAAGTGGGTACTGATACATCATTTGGCAGGTTGTTAAAGTGGGGGACGTCGTTAAAATCTAAAGAATATAAAAACTCTGATATTTCGTTTACAGTATGAAGCTTAGAATCTCTGTTCGTGTAGTTAAAACCCAAGCTGCCCACAAAGTCGGGGTTTTGTGATGCTTGCGCGATACCATAGGTAAGATTAAGTACGGCCTCTCGTGTTTCGCCAAGCCCGCTGGCAGTAGCGGTAACTTTGTATTCTTGTTTAACGTACAAATTACCGCTGGTATCAACTTTAACGTTTAGTTGTTTTATCACATCCTTCACAGATGTAATGTTCTTACCAATAATACTCAAACCTAAGGTTGTTGTATTGTTTCGCATTGTTTCAATACCGGTAGACTCGGCTAGTATTTTAACTTTACCGGTATTTAGTAGGGTAGGTAGCATCCTAGCCACTTTTTTATCGTCGCCAATGGCTAAGCTTCTATAAAAGGTTTGAACATCAGGCGACTCTGGTGCTTCTAGTAGTAACTCCAAGGTATGAGATAGCGACGTAGAACGTTTTCTTAAATCGTCATAGGCCAGCCCCAGCTTAATGTTGGCTGACTTTTCTAATGCAGCAGTAATTTTCTCTTTAAATTCACGGTATTTCGAAATGATTTTATTAAAGTTTTTCTCAATATCGTCATCGAATTGCGTAACAGCTTGTTTTACTTCTTTGCCTAATGCTTCTACTGGCTTAAGTACGTCTTTAGCTTCGCTCTCTATCAATTGCTTAAATTTATCGGCTTGCTGACGTAGGTGTTGTTGTAGCGTTTCTAATTCAGCTTGGAGTGCCTGCTCAGCCGCCTCTCTGTAGCTTTCTATAGCAGTGCTATCACTAGCACCAAATATATCTAATAATTTTGTTACTACTTTGTCGGCCAGTTCTTCTGCATCGTCTTCACTTGAAAGTGGTATGCGGTCAATAACATTCTGAAGTTCGTTGCCGATAAGGCTTTCTACCGCGTCATCAACGCTTTCTTGGCCAAGAGCTAAACTAGCGATGGGCTTGTACCACTTATCTTTATCGACATTGTTATCTAAACTTTCTAGTAACATAGCGCCAGGAGAACTGTTTTCTTCTAGCCACTGCACTATTTTGTTGCCTTTTGAAAGCAGCATTTCAACGTATTGCCCAGCGAGTTTATCCAGCCCTTTAATTTGCGCCTGTAACGCTAGGTTTAATGCGTTAGTACGTTCGTCTGCCTCTTCAATCATTATCTTTAATAATGGTTTGCCGCTGCTAGCGTGTTTGGTAACAAACACGCTTACATCGCCTGTTATAGTGTGTTGGTGAGACGCGCTTATTTCGGCAGAAAAATCGATGTCTATTACATTGCCTTTCAAATCGGTTTGAGTAACCAATGATTTACCTACACCCATTTCTCCTTGAATGGTAAAAGACGTGCCTGTTTTTAATGCACATGCGCGATAACCAAGGCCAGTACCGCTATTTGGCACTGTAAGAAGTGCGTTTACAGATTTTAGGCTCCATGGCACGACAGGAGCTTTAAACATTGCCCATAGTGCGCGATATGTTGGGGTGTTGTTTTCTACTTGAAAATAGGTGTCTAATTTCAACTCGCCAGCCTTCGCTAAACTTGCACTGATATTGATAAAGTTTACCGCGCCAGCCACCGAAGCATTCACCTCATAGGCCGCGGAAAGCGTTTGGTTTACAAGGCATTCATTGTCAGCTACCTCAAGTTTAAGAAGTGTTTGTGCTTGTTTTTTGGTAAGTACGTTGATGTTATAAATGCCAATAGCACCAACCCGAAGACCTATCTGAAAATCATTAAATTTTGTGTCGTAGTCTTTATCAAACTCAATGTTTCTATTAAAACCGTTGGTTTGTGAGCTTATTGGAGCGCTAATTTGCTCCCACTTATCAAGTAGCTTGAGTGATTTTTTGTAGATCTGTGATTCTGATATTTTTTGTTGTTCGTCGTCGGGAAATAGTGCCACGGCATTTTCAATAATTGCTTTAACGGCTGTGGGGATATCGTCAATGCTGAGGTCATTATCTAGCTGTTTTAGCTCGTTGATAATACTATCAAGCTTATCTAGTTTGGCTTTCTGCTCATTTGAAACACTGCTTTCAATAGCAATTTTTATATTTTGTAAACTAGTAATTAGGTCGTGTAAAGCAGCTGGGGCAAGGTGCTCTTTGGGTACAGCGCGCTCGAGTGAAGGTAGTAGTTTCATGGTTAATTCCCTTTAAGCCAATGGCAATTGTTGAGTTATTTTTTCATCATTTACTTCTACTTCTATATCGCTTCTTGTATTAAATCAGCTTTCTAGCGGTACCAAGCGGGCATTGTTATGCCTAGCAACTTTTGCTTTTCTATTTCGAATGAATTCTTTAAATACGACTTGCTGGCAAGCATTATCCCTTGGGTTTTTATCCAACTAACATTCTCGTCTTTAAGCCACTGCTTCATGCGCTCTCTCACTCTATTGTAAAGCGCTAGTCGGTTTTCATAATTCACGTCTTTCATTTTAATGTCGGAAAGGTCCATCGCTAGTAACTGCGTTGTTGCTTCTCTTATACGCGCAGCGCGACTAGTTACATTAAGCGGTAAATGGTTTCCCAAAGCTTTGGCATTATCTTTATGATTTAATATGTGCTCTACAACCTGCATGCCTCTTATACGGCCTAACAGGTAGTCGTGTTCGCGCAGGCGCTTGTCTAGAAAGCCTAAAAATCCCGCTAGATGCTCGCTCGCTAAATCTTCGTTAGTCGTTGTGATGGTATACACCTTCATGCTTTCACGGTTTTCTAAGCCGCCTGACTTTTCCATTATCACAATACCTTTAATCCAGGTGTCTTTTAGTAAGGGTGACAGCTGCTGAAGTTGCGGTGTTGTGCAGAACGCTTTTTCTAAACGCTGGAAATCATTGGTATATGATGAGGGGCCGTAAAGCGCATGTAAAAGTGAGTCATAAGCTGCGCTATGCGTTTGTAGTTGGCCGGGATTATTGCTTAATACTTGTAGTAATTCTTCGGCGCGTTCATCCAACTGTTTTACTTTTTCGTTTACCGTTTCAACTTGCATCCATTCTTGAAAGCGCCCTTGCCAAAAAATGCTTTTTGCCATTTGCAAAGCGGTGTCTTTCATACCAGAGGTGGCATCCACTTTAAAATTTGCGTCGCGCACAGAGTTTTTGGGGTTTGGTGAAATGTAAAAGTAGTATCTATTTTCAAAGTCTTCTGGAGTACTATCAATTTTCCTAGTCAGCGTTCTAGCCAGTCCTAAGGGATAGTTGTTGAATGCACCTCCGTCCATGTAGTAAAAGTTTTCGTCTTTACTGCCGTTGCTAAACGGAGAGGCGCCTCGGCTAGCATAATCATGCTTATGGCGAATCCAGTTTCTTGCTAACTTCATAGGTGAAAAAGCAAAGGGAAATGCCCCGCAACCTCTGCATGCTGTAATGATATCTTCCCACTGTTTTTCTTTGTACTCGTTGGTTAGCTCTTCGGTTACTCGGTCTTGAAAGCGGGTTTGTACAAATTCACCTTGGTCCAACCCTTCCTCAGAGGTTGAAAACACGTCAAGCTTGTAATCAACGCCATTTAAATTCGACATGGCTAAACCAAGATGGATTTTCTTTGCTGCGGTATTGTGTGGGCCAGGTTCTGATATTTCGTTGTTCTTATGTCTTTTTGTAATCAAGTCTTCCGCTATTTTGCCGACAAAGTTAGAGGAAAGAAGTGAAGTCCTAGTGAAGTCACCGTCGTGATGGGAAAGTAAGCCCTGTATATCTACTTTTTCTACCCAGGCTTTATAGGCGGCATTATCGGTTTCACCGTTTAACATAGCTGGGTCGTACAGCAGCTTATGGGCGATAAGCGCTGCGGTCATCCCACCAGCCGAAGCACCGCTAAGTACATCAATCTCTATACGGTCGTTTGAATTTTCTGGAAGGTTTTTATTGTGCTCTGAAAGCGCACTTATAATTTCATAAATTGTGCCTGCTTCATAAGAACCTAAGCTGACGGCACCTGAAATAGCAAACGCTACGCGGTAAGTCATGGTTTAGCTCCGAATTCGAATCCCTTTGAATCACTTAGCAAGCTAGACTACAGACTCTTTTCTGAAGAGTTGTATATTATTCATGCAAAAATATAAAATTAAATTGATCAAAAATCAAACAGTTTGTCCCAGGAATGAGTACTGTGATGATAGGGAGTTTGATATACGTAAGTATTGATTTGCATACTTAAATGCTGCTTTTTTCCTTCTTAGTTTATAGCCTGTATATATTTACTCACTTATACTTTTCGACGAAAGCGAACTCAGTAACGGACTATGGAGTGTTCATGTTGTTTAAATACACCACCTACCTAGCAATTTTACTTACCTTATTTTCATCTTTCCCTCAGGCGCAACCGCAAGAAGAGCTAAAGACATCTAGGCACATCCACGGTGTAAATACTCATTCAATAGAAGCAAGTGAACGTTCAGTTGCTTCCAGCGGCAATCAAACATATTTGGTTGAGTTTTACGGCCAGCCGCTTTTAAAAACTAGTGAGTTTAGGGCTTATCAGTCACTAAAACTGCAGCAAAATGTAGTAAGTCAAAGTGGTACTGTTAGCAGTCAAAGCCTAAAGCAAGCAGCCAAAATTTCGGTTGCACAAAAAGTGACGGCATTAAACACGTTTCAGCAAACCTTTGTGAAAACCCACGTGCCTTCAGCTATTAGCGTTAAGAAAAGGCTAACGCGCGTAGCCAACGTAATAGTTGTACAAGGCGATGAAAGTAAAGTACTCGCATTATCGAAGCTGCCATCGGTAAAGCGTATTGTTAAAAGTACGCCGGTAAAAAAATTCCTTGCTGATAGTGTAGCTATGGTTAATGCCGACAAGGTTTGGCAGGAAAAAGATTCTTTCGGAAACAACATAACAGGGGAAGGCGTTGTTGTTGCCGTTGTTGATAGCGGTGTCGACTATACTCATTCAGACTTAGGCGGCTGTATTGGCGCTGAATGCAAAGTAATAGGTGGCTACGATTTTGTAGATAACGACAGCGACCCTATGGATGTAGATGGGCATGGAACTCACGTCGCTGGCATTGTTGCTGCTAACGGCAGCGTTGTGGGTGTGGCGCCAGATGCTTCAATTCTTGCAGTTCGAGTGCTTGATGAAAATGGGGATGGGGTAAATATTCACATTGTTGAGGGTATTGAATATGCAGTCGACCCAGATGGAAACCCAAACACTGATGACGGGGCCGATGTTATAAACCTAAGTTTAGGCGGGCCTGGCGATGCTGATGATCTCGTTGCGTCTGCTGTTGATGCAGCTACTGCTTCGGGTGTAGCTGTAATAGTAGCAGCGGGCAACGGAGGGGAGTATTTAGAGATTGGGGGGCTGTCTCCATCTTCAGCAAGAAGTGCTATAACAGTAGGGTCTGTAGAGCCCAACGGGAATATCTCTAGCTTCAGTTCTAAAGGTCCACTATTAAACAGCAGTTTTGGTAAACCAGAGCTTGCCGCGCCAGGCGGAAACATTTACTCGCTGGCTATTGGCGAAAGCTATACTACCGAGTCGGGAACAAGTATGGCGGCACCTCATGTTTCAGGTGCAGCAGCACTATTAAAACAAGCAAGGCCTACACTTACTCCTCAGCAAGTAAAATCTGTATTGATGTCTTCAGCGCGGTCAGACGAAAATGACAGTTTCCAGCGCGGCTTCGGATTATTAGATGTTGAGTCTGCACTTTCTCAAGGTATTGCTGTAGAGCAAGGTCCACTCTATTTTGGCCGTGTGAATGCCAGTGATTACCAATCGGAAACGATAGCATTTTCGTTAACAAACACGTCGAATAGTCAACAAACGGTGCGTATCGATTTACCTAATACATTTCCTGCGGGAATAACGTTGTCATCGAGTAAAAGTGAAGTAACGTTACCGGCTAACCAAGGGGCTTCCATAAATGTAACCCTAAGCGTTAACGATGCCTCGGCACTGGGCAATTCAGCACACGCGATTGGGGGCTATTTTGGTGACGTGATGTTAACGTCAAATACAGGCGAGCAAGTCGCATTACCTTTATCTTTCATCAATGCTAACGAGTTTAAGTTTGTAAACGAAAGTGCTACTAGAGTTACTGCAACGTTAGATGGTGAATTTGGTGAAACCTATTTTTGGAAAGAAATGGAGCCAGGTGATTCCAAAACTCTTTTTCTCCCAACAGGAAAATATTATTCAAAGGCTTCTTATTGGGGGTTGTCGAAAAGTGACCTCGCGCACCTTCCAGCGTTACCTAGTACAAGTGCTTCACAGCGTATTGAAGGGCTAGAGACATTCACGCTTAATTTAAATGGCGACCAAACGTTACGACTAAAACCTACGAACTTACAACATATTATAGGTAACGATGGTGTACCTTCTAATAACGCCGTTTCATTAGACCAGCTCTATAGTGTTAAAACCAAAACACATATAACAATTGCTGATACGGGAATTACCTATGGTTCAGCAGTTGTTTCGAATAGCCGCTATGAATCACTACGTTCAAACAGTTGGTTTGCATTGGGTAATTTATCACCGGATATACCCGTACAACTTGAACTGCTTGAACGACTAAACAACACAGCAGGGCCTGATACGCTATTTTATTTCAGCCACCCTGAGGCAAGTGGTATTTCGCAAAACGTTTTATATTCCTTGGACGACGTAGCTACAAGCATAGACATTAATATATCCAACGATGTTTCCCCACCTGTATCAGATATTGCCGTTTATAGTGGTGAAAAGCTGTTTGGGGTAGAGCGTGATCTTACCGGTGTACGCGACCAAAACTTAAAATTATCTATTATTAATGGTAGTGATTTGAGTCAGTCATTTTATGTAGCCTTAGTTGAAGGTGATGATGATAAGAATACAGGTAATTTGTTGCAGGAATCGCCGCCTCTAAATTTTGGTTCTGCAAGTGGAATTGATGTTTTAGAAACTGGTGAATATTCGTTTGGACCTACATCGGCGGTATTTTCTCAGCCTTACTCTTTTGAACCTAACGGTATAATTACAATATTTGGTAGCCATTTTACGAGTCCTTCCGGCGCAGAGGTTGTATTTAAAGATCAAAACTTTGCTTTCTATTGCGATGGAACAGAAACGCACAGTGGTGTATTCGACCACGATGCGTTAGGTGATGTAAGTATGTGTGACAATGCAAGACTTAAAATTACTTATGCATCAGGTAATGATGATTTACCTAGTGGAGAGATTAACTATTACCCTTCAGGTATGGTGGCTGAGGTTGCAGGCCTAGTGGTAAGCGCCGTAGATGAAAACGATGATATTTATTCTACAAATAGTGTCGGCTTCCAACCGTTTACGCTAAAGGCAGGCGGGTCTGTGCTAAAAAGTGTTACGGATATAACATCAATCCAATGGAAGTTTGCCGGCGAAAGCACATGGCAAAGCCTCGCTCTTGAATCTGAAAACGATAGTGACTTTTCTTCTAAAGTTACATTCCCTGAATTTTTGGTGCCACTTACTTCTATAGATGTGAAAATTGAGTACTCCACTTACAGTTCTACTGTCGATCAAACCCTGTTTAACATGTTCAACGTTGGCGTGGATTTGTCTTCTAACATCGAAGATTTTGACGGGGATGGTATCGTTAATGCTGTAGATACAGATAACGATAACGATGGCTTAACCGATGAGGAAGAAGAAGGCCTAGGCACGTCACCCGTTAATGCAGATACTGATGATGATGGCGCAAACGACCTCAATGATGCTTTCCCAACTGATAGTTCTGAATGGGCCGATACAGACGGTGATGGTATAGGTGATAACGCTGAATTACCTGTAAGGGCCGACGTGGATGGTGACGGTCGTGCTGATATTGTATGGCGTAATGCTAGCGATGTTAGAGGCTGGAATTTCCTTTGGACGATGAATGGTGAAAACGTTCTTCAGTCTCGCCCTATAAATGTTGTGCAAGGAGAAGATTGGCAGTTAAACCTTGGTGATTTCGATGGTGATGGAAAAACTGATTTGTTCTGGAGAAACCCATATTCACACGGTGGTTACAATAGACTTTACCTAATGAATGGGTTCGATATCGTATCCAGCCCGGTACTAGCGCGTTTAGACAGTGACTTTAAAGTAGAAGCTATCGGAGACTTAAACGGTGATGGCAAAGACGACATAGTATGGCGTAGGCTTAGCACCAACCAATTAGCCATTTGGTTCATGGATGGTGCTAGTAGACGTAATTTCTGGTCTAACAGTATTGGGGATGTGGTCATTGAAGGCATTGGAGATTTCAATGGTGACAGAGTCAAAGAACTTATCCTGCGCGATGGCCAAACCTTAAAGGTATGGAGCTTAGAAAGCGGGGGTAGTAGCTTCAATGAAACCTCGTTATCTTCTGGTGCCCCTAGCCAATGGAAACTTGCTGGAACAGGAGACATGGACGGTGACGGTACTGAAGATCTCATTTGGCGCAACGTTCAAGATGGTAGAAATAGTGTCTATTACATGACAAACGGAGCCATTAGAGAACAGAAATTGTTGCCGCAAGTAGGCACTGCGTGGTCGTTGGCTAAAGTAGAAGACTTTAATGGAGACGGTAAAGTTGATTTCTTGTGGCGAAACGAATCGTTTGGCGGTCGCAATATTGTTCATATCATGGATAACACTACACGTATTGCTGCAGGGGTTGTAAAACCAGTTGGTGGAGCATGGTTTATGGCTGACTAACTGTTCTTCTAGGGCACTATATTCATAGTGCCCTGACTATAATTCTATATTTCAGTGTGGGACCAAACAATAACTTATACATAGCCCTATTTTCTTATTTGCTTGGAAAATACTAACGAGTAGTGCAGGTTAGTATTTTTAGCCGTATTATTGCGTAACTTTTGGTATAGTATTACGTCAGTCGGTCGGCATCCGTTTTACCGTCATGAATTCAAGTTTAAATTAGGGATAATTTATGAAGACGTTTTTAGCCATAGCGCTTGTTCTTTCTATTGCCTTTTCTCTTTTTGCGTTGAATAACGACATTTCTGAACAGAGTAATGTTAATACTGTACACCTTGCCGAGGCTGAACAAGTAGAGCGGGCCAGCGATAATAATCACTCTTTCCGTGGCCACGATGGCGATGCTTTAAAAGAACCCCGCGATTCTAATAAATTCACCAGCCTGCAGACGGCATATAAAACAAAAAAACAAGAAATAGATACCGAAACGGCCGATCATCCAGAACAAGTGTTAACATGGATTGATGATAAAGAAACATTAGTAGATATAGATGCAGAAATGGGGTTTGAGAAGCCGACAGAGTATGACCAACTAATGTTTGAAAGCGAGTTGAGCGCTGTTCAGCAAAACACAGAACCTAGCAACGAACGCATTCGTTCTATTGCTTTGTCGAAAGACCAAGTGCTTTCGACAAGTTCACCAGAATTAGACGGTTTAATGATAGAAGAAGATTTACCTGTTTCCTCTATGATGGACCAATATTGAAATTTATAACATTAATATCTGTTTGAGAGAAAATCATGAAAAAAGTATTTGTTGCTGGCCATAGAGGGATGGTTGGTGCTGCTATAGTTAGAAACCTAGAGCAGAGAGAAAATATTGAGATTATCACCAGAACACGTACTGAACTAGATCTTACTAACCAGAAAGATGTAAGCCGCTTTTTTGCAGATAACACTATTGATGAAGTTTACTTGGCCGCTGCAAAAGTTGGCGGTATACATGCAAACAATACCTATCCTGCAGAGTTTATTTATGAAAACTTAATGATAGAAGCGAATATCATTCATGCGGCACATTCAAACAATGTACAGAAGCTTTTATTTTTAGGTTCTAGCTGTATCTATCCTAAACTGGCAGAGCAGCCAATGACGGAAAGCGCGCTGTTAACTGGTACGTTAGAAGAAACTAACGAACCTTACGCAATAGCGAAAATTGCAGGAATTAAGCTATGCGAGAGCTACAACCGCCAATACGGACGTGACTATCGTTCAGTAATGCCGACAAATTTGTATGGCCCTCACGATAACTTTCACCCTGAGAACTCTCATGTAATTCCAGCGTTACTTCGCCGTTTTCATGAAGCAGCACAACGTGGAGACAGCGAAGTAGTTGCGTGGGGAAGCGGCAAACCAATGCGTGAATTTTTACATGTAGATGACATGGCTGCCGCTAGCATTCACGTAATGGAGCTTGACGATGAAACTTATCAAGCCAATACCCAACCCATGCTGAGCCATATTAATGTAGGTACTGGTGAAGACTGTACCATTCGTGAATTGGTAGAAACCGTTGCGAAAGTTACAGGCTTTAAAGGCAATATCGTTTGGGACACAACCAAACCTGATGGTGCGCCCAGAAAATTGATGAATGTTTCTAGACTTCACGATTTAGGTTGGAAACACACTTACGATTTAGAGCGTGGTTTGCAGCACGCTTTTGATTGGTTTTTAGAAAATCAGGATAATTTCAGAGGGTAAGTTTTGGCCTTTTTGAACAAACAAGCGTTTACCGAAGTTATCGATAGGACACCTTTGGTGTCCATCGACTTAGTAGTAGAAAACGAAAAAGGTGAAATACTTTTCGGCTTAAGAAAAAACCGCCCTGCAAAAGATTATTGGTTTGTTCCTGGGGGACGAATATTAAAAAACGAAACCTTAGACGCTGCATTCTTGCGGTTAACGCTGAATGAGTTAGGCTTTGAATTTAGCCGATCCCAAGCACGTTTATTGGATATGTATGAACATTTCTATGATGATAGTGTGATGGGAGAAAAGCCTTCCACACACTACGTTGTAGCGGGCTATCATTTAAAGGTTCATCAGAACAGATTGGCATTACCTATTGGCGATCAGCACAATGAATATAAATGGTGTGAAAAATCGAAAGTAAAAAGTGATAAAAGCATTCATAAACATTCATCAGACTATATGGATGCTGTGCTAAGCATTGGATTGAGTGAGGAATTGTAGTTGCTTTCAAAACTATATAAAAAATATAAGAATCGTAAGCGTAGAGTTAAATGTGAAAAAGGTTATGCGACATTTCATATTGATGAGTTATCAATTTTTAAATTTTCAGGTTGGGTATACGTAAATCAACGTGAAAGCGCTAAGCCTTGTCATGTGTCTTTCAAACTTAATAATACAGTAGTTTGTCAGACCGAAGCGTCTGTTGTGAGAGAAGATTTAAAGAAAGCCGGTATAGCGAATGGCGATTGTGGCTTTAGCGTTGAGCCTAACTGGCAAACGTTCGAAGCGGGTAGTAATGCTATTGTAATGTATGTTAATGGTAAGCCCGTGCATGTTTTTAACGTTACCATTACGACTAAGCAATTGATGGTAGCAATGACTGGCCAGATCCATCGACAGATTGATATAGCAAAAGAAGAAATTATTAAGTCAATTAGCGGTCGATAAAAATGGCTAGTATTCGCTATTTTTTGATAGATCCCGGATTTGAAGATTTTGATTCTCATCATAGCTCGGTTGCTGAGACGCTTATTGGCGATGCATCATCAACCGGTAAGGTGGTTACAGTACTTGCGTCTAAAAAGCTAAGCGATTCTGTGAAAAATTTAAAAGGGAAGATTATTCCCTTTTTCACCACGCCTTGTTACACAAATAACCTCGAACCTTTACCTGCTTTTAAAGAAAATGAACTCGCTGAGAAGTTTCAGGCTGAACTTAGCGATTTATTTCGGCGTTATAATATTAATCAAAATGATGTTATTGTTCTTCACACTGCTTTCAGTCATTTATTTCTAGGGTTAGCAAAATTTTTAAGCTGTATTCCAAAGTTGCATATCCCAAAACTAATAGTCTGTGGAATGTTTGACCCTGGAATAGCTTCTCCCAAGTTTATGGATGAAGCTATGCGCTATAGCTGGTTTATTAAAAATAAGCTTTCACTTTCTTTTCTGGAACGCAGTTTACCTTCGGAAAAACTAGTTTTCGCTACAAGCTGTAATGAGTACAAAATTGGTTACGAAGCGTTGACTGGTGCTTCCTTCCTTATTCATCCAGCAATAAACTATCAACCCTCACAACCATTCAGCCGTGAAATAAAAGGCAGAAAGCGTTTGTTATTGTTTGTTGGCAGCGTGAAAGAAGACAAAGGAACCAGTTTCATACTGAATAATTCGGAACACCTATGTAAAAGTTTTCCCAATGTGGATTTTATACTGCATTGGAATACAAATTCGCCGGGAAGCATAGAATATAAACACGTTGAATCTCAACTTCGTAGATTAGGTAGTCGGGTTAACAACTTAGACGTATTATTTGGTACCCTAACAACTGAGCAATATGAACTACTATTTGATAGTGTTCAAGGGGCTATCGCTTCGTATATGCCGAACAAGTACAAGTTTAAAACTTCGGGGGTTTTCTGGGACGTTTTACGCCGAAGTCATTGTAATCTTTTATGTTCGAAAGGAACTTGGTTGGAAAGAGAGTCTAATTTTATGGAGGAGCGTGCATACTTCTTTGACTACGGTGATATAGACAGTATGATACGGGCTATAAAGGAATGGGAAATTGACGAAAGCTCAGTAGATTTGAAGTCTACACAGTATAAAAATGCCATTTGTAGGTCTTTCTCTGAATGGCTCCTTTCTCGCTTTTGACGTTCAAAATAACGCTGAATATGCTGTGAAATAGTGAATACTTATATACAGACAGCAATCAAAATTTATCAAGAAGGGCATTGAATTAATGACCTCAAATATTTAGTCACAAGTCTCTTGCTTTGTTTTTTCACTGGCTAAATATTTTGACAAAATATCGGAAAAGTTTATGAAAGCTATTTTTCACTTCCATCTTTTTAAAAATGCAGGCACTTCGTTAGACGCCTCGTTCAAAGATAATTTTGAGGCAGGTACTGAATGGTTAACCGAAGAGTTTCCAGCTAACCCAGCAAAAAATAGAGAGTTAGTTAAGCGGTGGGTAGAGAACAATAAATCTGCGAAATGTTTTTCATCACATACTGCCCAGTTACCTGTGCCGAGCGTAGATTACTTTAAACTGTTACCTGTAATATTTATCCGTCATCCTATTGATCGAATAGCCTCCGCATACTCGTTCGAGCGGAAGCAAGGTGGTAACGGTTTTGGAGCAGTGCTTGCGCGAAATACTACTCTTAAAGGATATATTGAATCGAGAATCGCTCTCGGACATGACAGACAGTGTAAGAACTTTCACACAGAGCGTTTCGCTTATATGTTTGGGGCTGAGCACGGTTCAGAGCTTGACAGGGCAAAGATGGCTGTTGAGCAACTACCGTTTGTTGGCCTTGTAGAGAAATTCAATGAGTCACTTGAAAAGCTTGAGTCGTGGCTGATTGGCGAAGGATTTGAGGGTATAAACATTGCGCCCAAGGTGCAAAACGTATCGCGTGATACTTCTAAATCGATTGATGAGAAAATTGCAGAGATACGTGAAGAGTTGGGTGAAGAAGCCTTCGAACTTTTAGTTCAAAATAACCAAGACGATTTTGAACTTTATGAGTTGGCAAAGCAAAAATTTAGTGAGTAGGTTGAGATAATGAGCACGAGAAAAGGAATAATATTAGCTGGTGGATCTGGCACACGTTTGCACCCGTTAACCAAGGTGGTAAGTAAGCAGCTTATGCCTGTTTACGACAAGCCGATGATTTTTTATCCGTTAACAACGTTAATGATGTCGGGCATCCGTGATGTACTCATTATCACCACGCCTGAAGAGCAGCAGCGATTTATCGACCTTATCGGTGATGGCTCAGCGTTAGGAATGAACATTCAGTACGCGATTCAGCCTTCGCCAGATGGCTTGGCGCAGGCATTTCTTATAGGTGAACAGTTTATTGGAAATGATAGCTGTTCACTGGTTCTTGGCGATAATATTTATTACGGCCACGACTTAAAACTGTCTTTGCAGAATGC
>CETA01153686.1_pt1 | contig 61078 bp, 59 predicted proteins | sample 531251 | NCBI WGS metagenome assembly CETA01 (sample SAMEA2622362, study PRJEB7988) | marine metagenome | biome: marine biome (ENVO:00000447); feature: mesopelagic zone (ENVO:00000213); material: "saline water (ENVO:00002010), including plankton (ENVO:xxxxxxxx)" | depth 380 m
GCACTAGAAAACGTATGATCAGGTTTTAATATGTTTTTAAAAGCGGTGTGTTAGATTAAAAAAAGTTCCTTTTCTTGGATCACTCGAAGAGTTATCTCTAAATATACAATTATTATTAGGCATTAAATATTTGTACTTTTGTATATCTTTGTAACTGTTATCATTTTCTTTTTTCATTTTTGTTACAAGCTCTTTTAAAAAGTCTTGATATTTTTTTAATTTTTCTTCATAAGAACTACAATTTAAAGTATTGGCAAAGTTTTGTAATTCATCTTTTTTACTAAATGGTTTTGTATATAATCCTTTAAATTTAGATTTATTTTTTGAAAAAACGAGAACATATTCATGTATTCTATTAATTTTTTTAGATTGCTGACTATTATTATTACTATTCCATAAAATAGTTCCAATATAGTTTTCTTCTGAAAATATGATTTCCATTAATATTCTTACTCTATGATACTCTTGGTCTCCTATAAAAACCATAATACATGATTCTTCTGTCATAATATCTTTTGTCAAAACTAATCGTTCATTTAAAAACTGTAAGTAACCTGAATGTTTTTTTCCTGCCCATAAAAATTTATTATCAATATTTTTCCATCTATCTTGGTATTCTCCTTTTGATTTGTTTTCATTATAAGGAGGATCTATTATAATAAGGTCATATTGATTATTGTTTTTAATCATATTTTTTAAAATATTTAAAGAATCAGCATTAATTAAATTGTTTTTATATTCATTTATCTTCATAATATTTATACTTTAAATTAAAAAGAGTATATTGCAATTTGAATTTTTTTAATTATGGTTGATTGTTTTATAAAATTTTAATATAATATATAAAAATAAAATTTTAATAGGTATGAAATGAAATTTATTATTAATAATGAAAAAAAGACAAAAAAAATATTGAATGATATAGAGCAAAAAACAGAATCTAATTTGTTTTTTAATGATGATATATCTTATGATTTTTTATTATGTATGTATAAAGAGGTTTCATATCTTGATCGACCATTGTTTTTAGAAAAAGAAAAAAAAGAAGATTATTTTAAATTTAATAATAATGTAAAATTATTAAAAGACTTATTAAAAAAAGAAATAAATAATGATTATTCAGATAGTAACGAAGAAGATTATTCTCTCCAGAAAACGTATAATGAAAAATTATCAAAAATACTTGATGGTACATATGTGTTCGCAACATTAGAAGAAAATTTTATATATTTAGACTATAAAAAATATAATTTTAAATCTTTACTTGATATGTTTTATTCACTTGGAGCTTATATATCTAATAAAATAGATTATCAAGATCCAAAAGAAGAATTGTTTTTTTATAAAGACAATCTATATATTTATAACAATAATATTCATGGTGATTTCAGATTAACGTCTTATCAAATACCTGATAAAAAAATATGTAATCCTGAAAATAAAGATCACTATTTACCTTTTAAGGTTCCAGAAGAAGTAGGTAAAATTATAGGTTATCATAGTGTAGAACATAATTTTTTAGCTGGATTATTAAAGTATGTTAAGGATAATAATATAGATTCTTATATTTATAAAAATTTTTATAAAGTTGTTGATAAAAAAATAAAATTAAGTGAAATTGAAAATGGAAAAGAAAATATAAATATTAACTATTCATCTTTAATAGGAATATCAAATACCAGAGACTATTATCCAGTAATTTCTGCTGAATTACATAATCTTCATTATGAATTTAAAGAAGAAAAAAATAATTTAGCCATTTATGAGGTTATTGAAAATAAAAATCATAAAAAGGTTTTAGAAGTGGAGCCTGAAAGTATTGATTTGTTTTTAAATGGATTATTAGAGAAATCATTAAAAGGTAATGGTAGGGAAACTATACAATTGTTAAGAAAAACTTACGAATATTTTCATAAAAGTTAAAAAATATAATGATAATTAGCAATTATCATTATGTTTTTCTTTTTCTTTTTCTTTAAATATTATATACTTCTCTTTTCTTCTGTCTTCATAACCATAAAGAATTCTAACTCCAATTTCACCATAAAAACCATTACTTATTCTTGTTGAATCATCAAAAAAGTAAAAAGTAATTTGAAATTTATTATTATTTTTTATAGAATAAAAATGTACTACTGGTTCTTGTATATTATCACTACAGTAAAAAGAACTATCATTATATTTATTAAAACATTTTAATATAAAGTTATAAACACTATCAATTTTTTCTTCATATATATTATTGTTACTTTTTTTCAATGAGTCCAAAATAATTTTTAACATATTAAGTTCAGAAATTTTTTCTGAATTTTTTAATAGTATTATTAAATCTTTTTTTGAACCTTTGAATCCTAATTTTTCCAAATTTTTTAAAAGATATTCAGTTCCGTCTTTAGCAAAAATATTAATTCCCCTTTTTATTTAAATATTAAATTTAATAATGCTTTAATATTTTTTTTATTTCATTAAAATCTATTATATGCTGATTAAGCTCTATAACTTTTTTTAAACTATTATCATAAGCAAAATCTATAAATTTCAATTTAATTTGATTGTGTTCTAAAAATTCAAAAAAATCAATAATATTAAAATAGAATTTATCTTTAAATGAGATGTCTTTTTTATTTATTAAATTTTTATTATTTTTAATATATTTCAATGATTTTGTTTTTAAATTAAGGTTGTGATTTAAAAGTTGTGTTTTAGAAGAAAAAACAAAATCATCTTTATAATATAAAAACTCTTCTGAACTTATAAATTTTAAAAAATTTTTAATAATACTATCATATAAAACTATATCATTATTTTCGTCGGCTCTTTTAATTGCAAAAAAATAAAAATTAATTTTAGATTTAAATCTTTTGTATTGAATCATTAAAAATATTTCCTTTTAATAAAGTAAATTACTCTGAATTATACTAAAATTTATAAAAAAAGCAATATAAATATTAAAAATAAAAAAAGGATCTTTTTAAAGATCCTTTTTTACTTTATTTAAAAGTATTATACAGCTTTTTCTATCTGCATACCTTTTGCTTTTAACTCTTCAATAAATTCATTTCCAAGTTCTTCAAATCCTGATACATGATTAGTAGTATCTTCAAGTAAAACAATTTTTTTAGCAAAATCTTCACCTAAATATTGAACAATTTGTCTTACTGTTGCGGCAACACAATGGCTCAATGCCTGACCACTTACATAAAGTATATCAGCGTCAACTAATTCATTTAAGAGTTCTTGATTTTTTTGAGTACTTGGAACATTAACATCTACAATTTCAGCTTCTATAGCACCATAATGTTCTGTTAAAGGATAATGTCCTTTCATATATTTTTGACTTCTACCCTTATGAAAGTCTTCCCATTGATAAACTGCTTGTTCTACTGGTGCAGCTAATTTATGACCAAGACTACCTAATACTGCATGAGTGGGCCAGATACAAAGTTGTAATTTACCGCTTGATTCAAGTTGTTCGGTGTATTCAAGCATTCTATGATAAAGTTTACTGTCTACAGGTTTCCATTTACCTTCTTTGACATCATTATGAGAAATAAGAGTGAAAGGTTCTGGATGTTCACCGTTTTCATTAATCCAGAAAAGACTATGTGCAACATCATACTTTTCATGGGTATCAAAAGTAAGAATAATTTTGTCTAAAGATTTAATATTTTTATTAATAAATTTTGCTGTATTAATTGCGTTTTGCCAAGCACCTTCAACTGGTAATTTTGGCTCGTAAGATATTTCATTACCGTTAGCGTCAGTTTCAATCATTTTTGATTTTATATTTTCTGGTATTTGAATGAAATCGTTTTGTATATCAATTCCTAAAAAATAAATGTTTTTCATAACAAACTCCTTATCTTTATTTGTTATGATTATTTTAGTTGATTTTTTCAACTTAGTCAAGTGTTTTTTGAAAACATTTAGTAAACTATTGATTTTTAATTAAATTTAAGTTTTTTTTTGGTATTATTTTTAACTTTATTTTCAATAGTATTTTTATAGTCATGGTGTGCTTTAAAGTCATTTTGTATTTTTAAATTTTCATTAATCGTATCAATAGTTAAAAATATTTTATCTTCCATATGACTGATACCAAGAGCTTCTTTAATACCATGAAACAATTTTTTTAGTTTATAACAAATATTATCTAAAAAACTATTTTTTTTAAAAAGTTGTTTTTCAGACATAAAAGCTAATTTTTCTTCTGCTAATCTACATTTACCTTCATTTGTTTTTAGATTAAATTCTGGATATTTTTCTATAACATCATTTAATAAATTATTTTTTTCCATATATTCATATGTACTTAATAATAAATTTTCACCTTCTTCTCCAAGTGTTTTATGTAAGCCATAATGAATAACATACTCATGAAGTAAAGTTTTTATTAGTTCTGCTTCACTTTTTATGTTTTTTCTATATAAATGAACTTCTTCTGTATCGTGATTAAACTCTGCTATTGTATTTTCTTTGTAGTTATGATTTATAATCTTTGGATAATATGGATAAACTTTTCTTATTTTTTTAATGGCTGCATCAATTTCTTCATCTGAAATACTAAAATCGGTTGTTTCTTCAATTCTTCTTGCAGACATTTTATGATTTTCAGGATCAAATGTTTTATTAAATGCATATTTTACATTTTCTGAATTATAAACAAGGTAGTGTAATGTTTTATCATTTTCAAAGCTTTTATCTAAATAATTAAATTCAAAGTTTGCATGAAAAATAGCAACATCATAAATTTTTGGAATGATTTTATTTGTAATTGTTTCTTTTAGTTCAGGTGACTCTTTGCCTATTTTATATAAAAAATCTCTAACACTAATATTTTCCATATAGTGAGCAGAAAAATTATTATTTTTTATATTATTATATTCTTTGTATAAACAATCAGTTAAATTATTTGTAATAAACTCATTAAATTCGACAAAATCTTGATGTTGTTCTTGTATTAACTCTAATTCATCTTTATCATCATAGTAAATAAAAAAATCATCTTCTAAAATTAAGTTTTGAAATGAATTAATACAGTTTTCAATAATGTATTCATCCTCAATATAGTTATTCAGACACATTATAAATAATTCTAAAGCATAGTCACCACTTTCAACTACATTTGAAATACTTGATTTAAATTCTTCAAAAATTTCATCTAATTTTTCAATATCATTATTATTTTTAATATCATTATAAATATCTTGCAAGTATTTTTCAGTATTTTTAGCTTCTTCTTTTATATTAATTTCATCTTCAAAAATAAAAAAAGAAGTACAAGGTAAATCGTTATTTTTAGCATCATTAGGATCTAAACAATAAAGTGGTTTTTCAGATTTTAAAAAAAATGGTAAAACCAATCCTTCATTTTGAAAATATATATTTTTAAAGAAATTAAAACCCATATTTTCTTTAAAACATTCATTTTCAAAGTCAAACCAATTATTTATTTCAGATTTTTTAATTTTGAATGTATAAAAAAATTCATCTTCATTTAACTCTTGTTTAGATTTTTTTAGAAATTCTTCTATAAATAATATATTTTCTTCTTCAAGTTCTAATTCATCTATACTATTAATAATTTTTTTTACATTTTCAGTGAATTTAAATTTATTAAGAAAAACATTTTTCATTTTTTGATTTTCATAAAATTGTTCTGAAATTTCTAAGAAATTATCAAGTTTTGCGTGAATATCAAGAGTACGACTTTTTTCTTTATCTGTAGTATTTAAGTCTTTTACATAAAAATTATTAACTTCATTAATATTGTTTGACAAATGTAAGCCATTAGAAAAATGATTTAAATCACTTCCTGAATCAAGGCTTATTTCTTCAAAATTATTATGGTAAGTACCATGAAATAAAAGCAACGGCTCTTCTGAAAGTTTATTGTTTCTGTTCCAATCTTTAAATTGTTGATGTTTTTGAAGGCTTTCTATTTTTTTCTTTAAAAATTCGTGCGTACTTGGCATATTTAATAATTTTATTTATATTTTAATTATAACATAAAAAAAATTTGAAAAAAGAGAAAAAAATTGATATTATAGTAAAATTAATAATTAAGGAAAAAATATGAAATATAGTTCTGAGGAATTAATTAGAATAATTAACAGTTTTGAGTTTTTATCTGATAGTATAAAGTTTTATATTAACTTTAATTTAAATAAAAATTTATTTTATGAAACCTTAAAAGAAAGTTGTAAACTGTCAAATGACTTAATGACAAAAATAGATAATTATGTAAAACTAAATAAAGAAATAAAATATGATTATGAAAAAACAATAGAAAATGAAGTCAGTAGCAAAATAAAAAACAACTTTGCAAAAGCAGAAGAGAGAGAAAACGATTATTTTGAAAGTTATTGTAGAAAAAATAATTTTACTCAAGAAGAATATTTTTATTTATATTATTTAGTTAGTTTAATAAAGTTTAATGAAGAAAAAGTATATTATTTTGAATTAAGATCGCCTTTAGGTTATCAAGGTTATCCTTTATTAAATACTGTTCAAAAAATAATAGTAGAGTTTACAAAAGGCATTAGTAATGATTACGATTTAAATAAGATTACTAAATTGTATAATAAAATGGTTATAGAAGAAAGTACTGATTTAATAGATATAATTAATAAGATTTTTAATGAAAAAGAAAAATATAAAAAAGACTCTTAAAAGAGTCTTTTAGGAACATGGTTCTCCCCATTTTGGTTTAAAATCATCTCTGTACCGAAGCATAGAATTTGCATCAAAAGCACTTGGTCTATATTCTATATTTTCAACACACCAACTACTGATATCTTGATAGAAACTAGCTGCATCTTTGAACATTGTTATCATATTAATGGCATTCGATGTATTCCAGTTATTTAAAGGTTGATTAAAATTAGTAGCCCCAAGAAATAAATTATTCATGTTAGTAACATTTTCAACGTTCCAGTTGTTCAAAGGTTGATTAAAGTTAGTTGCATAAGAAAACAAATCCAACATATTAGTCACATTGGAAACATCCCAGTTATTTAAGGGTTGATTAAAGTTAGTTGCTTCACTAAAGGCATAAATAAGACTAGTTACATTACTTACATCCCATGAATTAATATTTTGATTAAAGTTAGAATTTCTAAAAATATTACTCATAGTTTTTACATTTGATACGTTCCAGCCAGAAATTGGATATAATACTGATTTATTATAAAATAAATTATTCATATTAGTTACTTGCCCTGTAAAAATATTATTATCAGCATAACTATTAATTATTTCATTATCTGATGTCGTATAACTATTTCCTAGCGATAAATTATAAAGTATATTATTATCGACAATTAATAATCCATCACAACCTTGTGCTGATATTCTTTGACCTATATTGGCTGGATCGTAACAATCTGCTGAAACTGTTTCACTTGTTTCTGTATTTTCTTCGCTTGATAACCCTATTTTTGCTTCAACATTATTCAAGCCTTTGTATACATAATCTTGTGCAAAGGTGTTAATTGACAACAAACTAAGTCCTATAATTATTAATTTTTTCATAAATACTATTTTTTTATATTCTATACTATTATAAAATAAAATCAAAAAAAGACTCTTAAAAGAATCTTTTTTATAATATATAAAAGCTAATTAATTAAATTGAGATGTTTGTTTTTGATATGCTTCTCTAAATAAAATGTAATTAGGTTCTGGTTGTTTTTGACTTGAAAGAACATCAACTATCACATCCGTCATTGGTTTTGGATCTTCTGGACTTATGGATATATGAGCATAATTTTCATTTTCTAATAAAATTTTGTACTCATTAAATAGTTTTCTTTTAATAAATAATGGTTCACGTTTTATTTGCATATCAACCATAGAAACCATTTCTTCTTTAATTTTTTCTGTAGACATATCTTTAAAACGATTAACATTATCTTTAGAACCTTCAAGTACGTCATTTACAATTCCTTGATTTAAAAATGTTAATGAGAAGTCTTTTAATAAAGTTTCCTTTAAAAGGTTGTTAACCATAGTTAAGTATAACATATAAGTACCTTCAGATGGTTGTGGGAGACTATTATATTTTTCTGTATCGAAATTATTTAATTGTCCATTTAAAAGAATATCAAACTTATTTTTTAAACTTAGATCAAGATTTAAATTAAGGTTGTTTTCTTCTGATAAAGTATTATTAAATTCAAAAGATATGTTTACAGCTTTATCTTTGTTAAACAGCAACTCTCTTATATTTTTATTAAGAAAACCTTTCGGTAAGTCTTTCTCTTCTATATAAATACCTTCAATTATAAAGTTAGAGTTTAGAAAACCATTAAATTCTTTTAAAACAACTTTATCAATAGAAAAACTTTTATCTACTGATTTATTTTTTAATGTAACATTATTTAAAACGACACCTGATAATGGATTTAAATAAGAAAAGCCCACATTTATATCTAAGTTTTCATATTGTGCTGATTTTTCTTCAACTTTATTTTGGATAAAATAGTTACCAACAATAGAGTAAGTTGCTATTAATATTATTGAAAGTATAAAGCCAATTAATATTTTTTTCATTTTTTCTCCTTTTTAAATATTGTTTTCATAGTATAGTTATTTAAAAAAAATATCAACAAAAATATTTAAGTATTCTTTTAAATATGTTATAAATAATGTATAAGATAACAAAAGGAATAAATAATGACATTAGAAGAAGCTCAAAAAGTTGCTGATTTATTAAAAGAAAATAATTTTAAAGAAATATCTTTAGCCGAAAATCCAGAAGAACTTGAGAATTATCTACCTGCTGGTGAAATTGCCCGTAAATTAGTGGTTCGTTTAGATGGGGAAGCAATTAGTAAAGTGTTAACAGAACTTGGTTATAAAACATTTGTTGAAAAGGTTGGTGTTCCAACCAATCCAGAAAATTCTGCATTTACTTTAAAGTCAACAGAAGATGAAGAAACAGGAGTAAAAAAGTTTTATATTCAACCATTATGGCATTTCACTGTAATAGACCAGATTAATGAAGTAATAAAACAATCTGCTCAATTTCAACCTGTAAAAGAAGAATATGAAGAAAAGAATAAACAAACTATTGAAGAAAAAATAAAAACATTTGGTCAAATAGATGATTATGTTGCTGTTGTTGTTAAAAAGACAGGTTTTAATATTAATAAAGATTTTACAGTATTTATTTCATATGCTGTTATTGAAAATAATAATCTTGTAGACAATCAGATGTTTTTTATTAACGATAATATTACACCAGAAAAAATAGAACATTATGCAACAAAAGATCCATTAACGGATACTGCACCTTTTGATTTTATAAAAATAAGTTTACCATCTATGGATAACTGTAAAAATCCAGAAGATTTTAGAGATAGACGTGATGTATTGCGTCATATGTATAAAGTTTTAAATGGAAGAAATGTTGTATTTTATTTTAAAGATGAAAGCCGTTTTTTAAAGAAAATGTTTGATGAAGAAGAAATACCTCAACAATACCATTATTCTAATATTATAAAAAATGATTATGGTATTAGAGAGTTAATTGATTGGATGGAGCCAAAAGCCAGTTTAAAAATAAGAAAAGTTTATGAAAGATATCAAATCCCACATAATTCAAATGAAAATATATATTTACAAGAATCAGTAAAACTTGCAAGACTAACGTTTGCTGCTTTAAGAAAATATACAAGATTTAAAAAATAAAATATACCGCCAATAAAAAGGCGGTTAAAATTTTTAATATATTATATATATTCTATTATTATTTAAAATAATGTTCTTTTATAAATAAAAATATTTCGCTTAGTAAGAATAAAAGAGTAAAAAATATAATTTGTATACCAAAAAAGTAAACTAAAAATTCTAATTTACTACCATCTTCTAAAGGTAAAAATAAAACAATGTTTTCTTTTGAAATAAAAGAAATAAAATACCCTAAAATAAATCCAGAGTTTATTTTATAATTAATTATTTTTGTTTCAAAAAAAGTTGAAAATAAAAGAGAAACAAAAAATGCTAATGGTAAAAAAGCGAACTGATTAAATAACAATGTTAATGAGCATGAAAAACTTATCATAAATAAAATATATTCAGGGTATTTTATGGTTTTGTCACGTTTTAAAAAATTACTTATATTAGTCATTTTTCTTTATAGTATATTCAATACTCTCCGCTTCAAGGTTTCTAATTAAACTTTTCATCTTTCTCTCTGCTTCACCGCTTGAATAAACAGGAAATAATATAATAGAACAAGGTTTATAAGGGTATTGTTTATTATAAAAAAATGTTTCAATAAGATTTTGTTGGTAATTAAAAAATATTTCTGTTTTAATATCTTCAGAGTCCAAATTACTTTCTTTGATAATTTCTCTTAATTTATTTCTAGTAAGAATTGTTTCAAATTCAGAAATAATATTTTTATAACCAGCTAAAATAGATTGAAAGTTTAAATGACAAAAGTTAAGATCTATACCTTTTTCATTAAGTAAACGTTTAAATTCTTTTTGAGAATCTTTATTTAAAGTATCATCAAATAATTTCAGCATAAGGTTTGCTATATTAGAATAATTTTCTTTAGCTTTAATAATGATCGGTAAAAAAAATAATCCTACTTCTGGTTTTGTTGAAACTTTTATATAGCAATCTTTACTCATGTTATCTTGAAGTATTTCATTAAAAACCTCTTTTATATTTAAAACATCTAAACCAAATTCTTCGTATTTTATAAGAGTTTTATATGAATAAATGCTATAATCTTCTGTATTATATTTTGATAGTTGTTTATCAACAATATTTCCAAACTTTTCAAAGTTTAAAATTGCCATTTTTGTCGTTGGTGAATACATATCAAAAAAGATAAAAGGAACACAGAAAAAATAATAATCATATCCATCTTTATTTATTTTTTGAACCTCATTTCTCAAAAGAGTTTCAATATGAAAGTATGCGTCTTTGTCATATTTTTTAAAGTAATATAATAAATAGTTTAATTTCTCTGTTTGATATCCATCAATAAGTTTTGATACTTTATTATGTAAGAAGCTAATTCCATTTTTTTTATATTGCTTAATAATATGATGTAGGTTTATTTCATCTTCATAGTGAAACATATAAAATCCTTAATTGTTAATAATAATTATATTTTTAACTTAAATGATTAAAAGAAAAAAGTCAAAGATATTGTTAAAAATAATATGAGTAGTTGACTTTTAATCTTTAATAACTATATTAAAAAATATAATAACAAGGAAAAATATGTCAGAAGAAAAGACTTTTTTATTAAATTATGAAAAAGAAAAAAGTGAGGGATATTATATATTAAATCTCAATGGATTCACTTCTTATATTTATTATAAACCGCAAAATTCAAAAATAGATGTTATATTTGGTTCAAAAAATTTATCAGTAGAAGAAGTTAGGAACTTTTTAGAAAATATGGGAAAAACAATTAATTTAAAATCTGTTAATAGTAAAGAAGATATATTTTTAGATCCATATATAGGGTATGTGAAAAGTTCTAATTATGAAGATTATATTGATAAAGAAAAAGGAGTTTATAAAGTTGTTGATCATATATTACCATTTATGTATAACTTAACTCAAGAAGCTGAGAAATTAAATCTTGTAGATATTGTAAATAGAAATTTATTAGAAAAAACTAATAAAGTTAAGAAAACACCAATTCAAAAACCTTCAACAGGTATAAAAAATAATTAATTAAAAAGGCAACTTTTTTAAGTTGCCTTTTTTTTTTATTTCAAAAAAGCCTTGACAATAATTTAACTTATATGTTATATAATAATATAGCTTAAAAAAGAGTATATTATGAAAAAAGAATTAGTAAAAATGTATAGTGAGGTTCAAAAGAAATATAAAAATTATTTAAAGAAAGGAATTTTAAATATAAGAATAGATACTTCAGAAGAAGAAATGGAAGAAATAGAAAATTTATATAAAATTATCAAATCCGAAAATAATAAGAATATAGATTGTATATTCGTAGATTTAAAAGAAGGAGGGTCTATTAAAGATCATAAAAAAATATATAAAAAATATAAAGAAACAGATAATAATGATATTTTAGCAATTAGAAAATTATTTATAAATGATTTCGATGATGAAAAAATAAAAATAAAAAAAGATACTTTAAAAATTTATAATGACCTTGTAATGAATGGAAATCAATTTTTATATAAAGGAAAAGATTTATTTGATAATGATATAATAATTGAGGTAAAACATGAAAAAAATAATATGAAAATAAAAGGATTTTATTTATTAAAAAATGTAAAAATGTATAAACTAGGACATATAGAAAAAAATATAAAAATTATAAGTAATATAGAAGAAATAAAAGGTTATTTAATAACAAATAAAAAATTTATGTTATAATAAAACAAAAAAATATTTTATATGAATGAAATTAATAATAATTATAATATAGAACAATACAAAATGTTTTGGAAAGCTGTTGATTACATTAATGCGGATAGAAAAAGTGGAGTCTCAAAAGATGAAATACAGCTAAAGCTTATTTTATCATTGTCAAAAGATCAAGTGACTCAACTTTATGATGAACAAGAAAAAATAGGTGATATTGCTTATAAAAAATTTTATAATTCACAATATTTTAAAATAGTAGAAAGAGATGATTTTGATTTTGACCATTTATGCAAAAGTTTAGCTCACTTTGGTAAAGAAAGTTTTATAAAAATAATAAACAAAGATGAAAAAGTATTGCAAAAAGTTGAAAAAGAAATATTAGGTGAAGATTTAAATTTTATGTCTGATTTAATTTTTATATCTACAACTATTCCATACGAGCATGATTATGAAAGTTTTTATAGATATGAAAATAATAATTTAGAATCAACAAAAGAAGCTTATAAAGAAATTAAAAAAAAATTAAAAGATAATTATAGTGATGTGTTTTTACCATCTTATATAGAGTCATTTAATGAAAAAATAAACTACATGATTAATGTTATTGATGTCTATCAAGCTGGACATATAAAAGAAAGTTTTGATTTAAAAAAATTAGAAGATGTTTTTAATTCTATAAAAAATAACTATGATCCTCTAAAAAGAGTATTATCATATAAAAATGATATGTTTAGACCTTTTACAGATATTATTACAATGGATTATGAGGATACGGTGAATATTAAATGTTTAATAGATGATCATGTAAAAGCATTAAAATTAAAAAAAGAACTTTATAATTTTAATGATTATGAAGAAGATTATATAAATTCTTTTAAAGAAAAAAAAGTTATCAATATTAATGACGCAAAAAATAAAAGAAAACAAAAATTATGAGTGAAAAATATTATACAGGTGTAGGATCACGTAAAACTCCGTTATATGTATTATACTTAATGGCTCAGTTTGCAAACATATTAGAGAAAAAAGGTTATAAGTTACGCTCTGGTGCTGCATCAGGTGCTGATTGTGCCTTCGAAGCTGGTATTGAAAATGATTCAAACTGTGACATATATGTTCCTTGGTTTAATTTTCCTAAAAAGTTTAATAAAGATCCAACTTTACCAAGATATAAAGTTCCTGAAAAAATATCAAAAGAGAAATTTTTTGAAGCCAATATATTAATTGACCAAAATAATTTACATCCTGCTTGGAAAAATAATTTACCTGATTGGGTGAGGAAACTTCACAATAGAAATGTTTTTCAGGTTTTAGGTGATACATTAAATCAACATTCTAAAAAAACAAAAGCTAAATTTGTTTTATGTTATACATCAGATGGTGTCAAAAAACATAAGTATACAACAAAAGCTACAGGTGGAACAGGTACTGCAATAAGAGTAGGCGATACTTTTAATGTTCCTGTATTTAATATGGGTAATTATGATGATTTTTTAAGAATAGAAAAATTTATAGAAGATAATAATCATTTGATAAACCATAAATTTTTAAGTAATCAAAGAATATATTCTGATTTTAACCCTAATAATAAAACAATTACTGAATTAGATTTTGAAATATGTAATAGTAGAATTGATCTTATGAATAAATTTAATCAAAGAAAGGATTTAAAAAAAAGAAGAAAAAATAGAATGTAATTGGTGCTAATGGAGGGATTCGAACCCCCAACCCTCGCATTACAAGTGCGCTGCTCTGCCGTTAAGAGCTACATTAGCATATTTTATAATTTTAACCATTATCAAATAATTGTCCATCAAAAAAAAATAATAAAAATTGGTACTCCCACTAAGGCTCGAACTTAGAACAACCGATTATGAGTCGGTGGTTTTAACCATGTTAAACTACAGGAGCATAGTTTGGAGGTAAGTACGGGACTTGAACCCGTATCAAGTGATTATGAATCACCTATTTTAACCACTTAAACTAACTTACCATAAAAGTTTGGTACTCCCACTAAGACTCGAACTTAGAATAACCGATTATGAGTCGGTGGTTTTAACCGTGTTAAACTACGGGAGCATATTATTTGGTTGTCAGTACAGGACTTGAACCTGTAACAAGCGATTATCAATCGCACGTTTTACCAATTAAACTAACCGACAATATTTGGTGCTGACAGAGGGCTTCGAACCCCCAACCCCTTGATTACAAAACAAGTGCTCTGCCAATTGAGCTATGCCAACATTTGTAAATTTGGTGTAAGCGGAAGTCTCCAACTTCCTGTAGTACGGTTTTAACTTTTCATCCACTTCTCTTAGAGCCTGATAACATGAAAGCATTAGTACATAACTTACATAATTGGTGGTTGTGGAAAGACTTGAACTTTCAACCTTCTGATTATCGGTCAGATGCTCTAACCAAATTGAGCTACACAACCATTGTGTTTATTTCTTTATCTTATGTTTATCATTATAATCGTTAAAAAATCATTTGTCAACACTTTTTTTTAATTTTTTTCAATAAAAACAATAAGTTATATTAATTTTAGACCTTACTATACCCTACGAAAAAATCGCATAAAAAAAGTCTTAAAGGTGTTAACCTCTAAGACTTTTGTGATTATTAGAGGTCAACAAAAATAGCCGACCTCAAATATAATGAAGTCAGCTTAAGTTGTCATAATAATCGTTATTATAAATTGAAAAGCGTACATTGTTTTCCTTTTTTTCTATAGTTTATTTATTAATATTAGCATTATATAATAATTATTTATTTTTTTCAACCTTTTTTTCTAAAGATTTTAAAATAAATTTGTTAAGTATCTTTCTTTTTTCTTCAACACCTTGAATATCTATAAAAATTTCAGGATATTTTTTACTAAACCAAGAATAAAGTTCTAAGTTGTGCATTACTTCCTCAGCATCTTTGAGTTTGTTATTATTTTCTGTATATTTTTTACTTCCAAACTCTTTTATATTAGGTGAGTAAACTGTTTTATAATCATTAGAGTATGCACTAATCGTAATAGCATCTAAATACTTATTAAAATAGTCAATTCCTCCATCATAATTTTCTCTTAAAGGAACAGTTGATAATAAATAACTTTCTTCTAATGGAAAATTGTATTTGTCTATTTCAATTGCTAACTCAATATTTTTATCTAAATTAGTACAATAAAATAGATTGGACTGAAAAATAGCTGAATCTCTAAATGATTCCAATAATATAGATAACTTATCAGTTTTTAAAATCCTTGACATTGTTTTTAAGTAATTAATATTTGGTTTTACAGGTAACTTATCATTATAAGGTTTAAAGGGTAAATTAACAATGGATTTAATATATTTTAATGTTTTATGGTTAAATGCACCTACAAAACCTTTATTTTTTAGACCATATCTACCTGCACGTCCAGCAATTTGTTGAAGTAATTGTGGTTCAATTTCTATTGTATTACCTCTTATATTTTTTTCATGTGTAGAAAAAATAACCTGCTCAATCGGCAAATTTAAACCCATCGCAATCGCATCGGTAGCAATTAATATTTCATTTTCACCATTTCTAAATTTGCGGGCTTCTTCTTTTCTCACCTCTGGTCCAAGATTACCATAAATAACTGAAACCTTTCTGTCTTTTAATTTTTCCTTAAACTCTAAAACTTTTTTTCTGGAAAAAGCAATTATTGCTGTTCCTTTTTTTATTTTATTAATGTCACTAATATCATTATTTATGATTAAAGGTGATTTTCTTTTTAGGTTTTCAAAAGTTAAATTATCACCTGTATATTTTACTAATTCTTTAACTACAGGTAATACTTCTTCCGAACCCGTTAATATAATGTTATCTGCTGGTGCGCCAAGTAAGGCTTGAACCCAAGCCCAACCACGCTGTTCATCTTTTATCATTTGGATTTCATCAATAACTATTGTTTCTTTAAAATCATTGAGATCAAGCATTTCTATAGTTGAAGATGTAAAGTTTGCACCTTCTACGATATTGCTTTCTTCACCAGTTAACATAGAACATTTGTGTCCTCTTTGTTCTATTTCTTCCTGTCCTTCAAGAGCTAATAATCTTAAAGGTGATAAATAAGAGCCTGATTTTGCTTTTGCTAATTCATTAAAAGCTTTATATGTTTTGCCACTATTTGTTTCACCTATTATAAAATGAATATTTCTTTTATATGTTCTTGCTAATGGAAAACTATTTTTATAATCTATTTTCATTAAACTTTGAATTAAATATGATTTTATAACTAAAAGAAACTGCTCCCTTTCTTCTGAAAAAATTCTTTTAAGTCTTTCATTATTTATTTCATAGCGTCTGTTATTTGGTTCTATGTTTAATACACTAAAATATACTTTTAAGAAATCAGGATAAAATAATTCAAATGCTTCATCTTTAGTAATATTCTTAATGGGTTTTATATCATAATTAGTTTCACTATATTCAATTAGTTCTAAGATATTACTTTTTATATTTTCATCTAAAAATTTTTTAGCTATTTCAGACTTTTTCGTAACAATATCATTATTAAGTTTATTTAAAAACTCATGAAAACTATTTTTATTTACTTCATTATTATTTATAAAATTAATAAATTCATTATAAATATGTTCATCAAAATATAAAAAGTAAGGTGTTCTTATTTTTTGATTAGAAATTTCTAAATCTTTTTTATTTCTAAAGTTTTTTCGTAAATTAAAAATTTGTTTTTGTTTTTTTGAAAAGTTGTTATCTTCCTTTAAAAGTTCTATAAATAGTTTTAAAATAAATGAATAAAAAAGTTCTTCTTTATTATAAATAGTTAAAACCTTTTTAAAGACTTTGGTAAAATTTTCTTTCCCAATGTTATTAATATTAATATGTTCAATTAGAAAATTGTACATTTTATTAATATAGTTTTTTTCAAATTGGATCTTTTTTTCTTCTCTTTCTTTTATATATAAGTCTAATAATTTTTCAGGTCTTGTATTTTTATGTCTATCTTTTATTTCTTCAATTTCATCTTTTTGTAAATAAACAATTTCAATATAGCGAGTTAAAATAATATTTAATTCTTCAAAAGGTATATGAACTTTTTTCTTGACAGAAAAATCATCAACAATTATATCATTCCTTTCTTCTGATATTTTTATAAAAGATTTTTTTAAGTTTTTAATAACGTCTTTTGTTTCTATCTGATCTGCATCATTAAGATAATTTTCTATTTGAGATTTTTTTATGTTTTTAGGATACATTTTTTTGTTTAATACAAAATATTCATATGCTTTTTTTCTTGTATTTTTAGGAAAATAATATTTATCATAAATTTTATTAAACTTTTTTTCTTTATCTTTAATAAGTTTATTTTGTTTTTGTAACTTTTTTTGTCTTTTCTGCTCTCTTATTTGGGCAACTTCATTAAGAACGCTATATAAAATATGTAAATTTTCTTTTTCAATAAAAAGCTCTTCTTCGACAACTAAGTTATTTCTTATTTTTTCTTCTTGAACCATCATAAAATCTTTGAAGTCAAGATTATTTTCTAAAATCTCTGAATAAGTTATTGTTGGAAGTTTTTGGGATAATTTAATGTATTGTTTTAGTTCTGGAAAAAGTAATTTTTGTAAATTGTTAGTTTTTAAATCTTCTTCACTAATATGTATCATAAATACCTCTTATTTGGTAAGGTTAAAAATATTACTTAATATTGATTATAATTATAAATAAAAAATTATCAATTAAAGAATAAAAAAAAGAAGAATAAAGCTTTAAAACTGGAAATATTTTTTTTTTATGATAAATTATGAATATAAAAACAAATATGGAAATTATGAAAAATTTTTCAAAAGCAACATTAATAACATTAACTCTTGGTATAATTCCTTTAGTTTCTGCAAGTACTCTCGATGAAAAAAGAATACTTGAATTAATGTGTGGAATAAATGCAGATAATTACACATTAAATGGTGATAAATATGAAACTAATATTGCAGGTGATTATTTAAGAACACCCGCTGGTTCTGAAAGTGAAGATGAATCTGTTAGCTACATAGATACAAATGGTGAATTGAAAAATAACAGTAAATATGTAATTCCTAAAAATTTTAAAGATATTTATGATGGGGAGCCATTTAAAGAAAAAGGTGTAAATGAAAATCCTTACAGATATGATGGAAACTATAGACCTATATTATCTCGAAAAAAGAATATAAAAGCTATATCTATAGATCAAGAAATGTGTGATCTTAATATAAAAAATGATTTTGAGCCATTATATGAAGTAAAACCATGTTCTGAAACACCAAATGGTATATCTTTCAATGAAATAATAAGAATAATATCAAATAATTTAAATCCAAATATTTCTCACTCTTCGGCTGAGGAAGAAGGTTTCCCTGCTTCTGTTTCGCACAGAACAACAGGAACTTCTGGATCATATACTCATACGCTTAATCAGATAAAAACTGAATTACAAGGAAAAGAAATTTGTCGTGAAGAAACATATGCTGCTGAAGGGAAAAGAAAAGAATATTGTAATCCACAAGAAATGACAATTCCACAAAATGCTTGGGTATCTTCTGAAGAAGGTGTAGCTCTTAATGAAACAATGTGTAGAATTAACATAGACAAAAGAATAAAAATAGGTAGTACAATTAATTTAAATAATGTTTATGAATATAATGATCAAATGAAAGTAATGGGCTATGCAACTGTAAGTTGTAAATTAGATAGAGCCACAAATACACCTAAATTAGAAATATTACAAAACGATACTGGTGAATGTAATACTGATAATATGTCAACTTTTGATCCGAATTCTTTAGAAAAGTGTAAAAATTTATGTGTATTTACCGATGGGTTGTCTTGTTCTCCTGAAACAATAGTTTGGGAATCAGGAAATGAATTGCCAAGAGAAACGACAACACCATTATCAAGCTGCTATGCAGAACTTCCATTTGGTTTGCCACATGATATTATAACAGTTGATAATCAACATCCAGCTTTTACAGGTAAATCTTCATTTGAATGTTCTGCAACTGGTTCTGGTGTTTATATGTGGCAGAGTGTAGGAGCAGAAGGTGCAGACTACAATGGAATATATAGAGAATTAAATAATTGTTCTCCAAAAAATTAAAAAAATAAATAAAAAATGAAAAAATTAGTACTTATAACATTAATATTATTATCAGGACAAACTTTGTTAGCACAAGGTTCACCGGGTCGTTATGAATTTAGTGAAATAATAAACGATTGTATAAAATCAGAACAGTCACTATCAAATTACAAAGGTGATGGAAGTTTTACTATTTCTAATTCGAACAATGTAGATGATGATCCTTCTGCACCACCACAAAACTTTTTTAGTTTATGTCAGCCTTCGTCTGGTTCATATCAAAATACTTCTGTAATACCTTTTAATCCTGATTCAGCAAATGATTTCTGTGAAGGAGGAATAAAAATTTATAAAGGATATATTTTTAATGTAAAAGGTATGCGTCATGGTCAATCTGCTTATTACACAAATGTAAATAATCACTCAAAAGGTTATGCAAAAGTTAGGTATACTTGTAATAGTACAAACAATTTACAATTAGCAGATTTTGAATCTATAGCATTTGATGATCTATATTGTGGATCAGGTAAGTATTCTGTTCAAGGTAATAGAAAAACTGGTGGTGATACAAGTCAAGAAGGTTATAAAAGTGATTTTCCAAGGTTAGTTATTTTACCAAAAATTAAATTGAACGATACTTTTGAAAAAGAATTTATTTATAATAATAATAAATATAAAGTAATGATTAACTGTACTGATGATCAAACTTATAGAATTGATTCATTTAACTCTTTAGATATTGCTAAAAATTCAACAAGTAAAAAATATATAGCAAAAATAAAAAATCCAGAAAAATCTTGTGATTTTTCAAAAATAACAAAAAGATCATGGTCTGATACAAGAAATATAAATGGATTTGAAAGAACACTATCTTGTTATAGTGATACAAAATATATTGTTTATGATCCAAATACAAATTATTCAGAAAAAATTATATTAACAGCTAAGTCCAAAGAATCTTATAATAAAAGCTTTGAAAGTATAGAGGATGTTAAAAAAAATATTGATAAAACTTATGGGTATCAAATTTTATCTTGTGACAATGGTATAATTTCTGTAGATGAGTCTTTTTGTACTACTTATAGTATAAGTGATAGTAATGGTCTAAGTTGTGATAATGGTTCAGGTTCTGTTGATGGTTTAAGTTTTTCACAAAGGTTAACAAATATTAATAATAATATAACAAGTAATGGTCTACAAATAAGATCAGAAAATTCAAGTCAAAATGTTTTTTTTACTGCAAGTGATTTTTGTCTAGGCGCACAAATAAGTTGTAGTATTAATGACAGAACTAAGCAAACAACAACAGGAACAGTTAACTTAGGTGGTAAAACAGTATCATGTTCAGAAATATAATGTTAATTTTAATAGTTGTTTTTTCTATTTTTAATTTGAAAGCTCAAACTGAAATTTCTAAGTATGAAATTTTTGATAATTTAGAAAGAATGGAAAAAGATATATATGAAGATTTTTATAAAAAGGTAAGTTTTTTTAAAGATGAAAAAATATCGAATAAAAGTGATTCTCTTAATTTAACTTATTTTTCTAAAAATGGATATTTATTTAATACAAATAATTTAAATTTTGTAAATAATTATTTTACTGATTCATTATACACAAAAGAAAATTTTAATTTTTTATTTAATATCAACAATGAAATAGGAACTTCTATTTATCAAATAGAAAAAGAAGATAATTTTATAAAAATGAATTTAAAATTAGAAGAATTTTATAAAGGTTTAAAAAACAAATATGACAATAATTTTTTCAAAGAAAAAAACAAAAAAATAAAAAATAAATATTTTTCAAATGAAATATTCATAGAAGATTATACTCAATATAATTTTGATGAAAAATATATTAACATATTAATAGGGAATTCAGGTAATAATGATCATAGAATACAATTTTTTTGTTATGGTGATATAAAATTTGCTTATATATTTAGCCAAATATATTATCAGTCAAAAGTAAAAAACTTTCTTTCGGGAGTTCAGTTTACGCCTATTTATATTGGATTACCTGAAACGATAAAAGAGAACCTGAGAGAATATAAAAATAATAAATGTATATATACAAAATTCTTTAAGACTCATGACGAAGCTAGTGAGTTTTTAGAAGTACTGAAAAGTGATAAAAGTGAATTTGGAATGTTTTTTAAAATTAATGAAAAAGATTCACCAAGAAACCTATATTATGAAGCTACCGCTAAATCTTTTGGTCTTTATAATATAATGTATGAGTATTTAGAGCCATATGATGTTTTGTATCAAAAAGATAAAAAAAATGAAATATATCCTATAAAAAGTATGTTTAATACTTTATTAAAAAATAATTATATAAATTATTCTGATAGTTTTAATTTAAATGAAGATTTTAAATCAACAGTTTTTTATGATACAAGTGCAGGATTTAAAATTAATATAAATAGTAAAAATTTAATTGCTAAAATTATAAATAAAAATATGAAAGCAAAATATAAGATAGTAAAAAAAGATTATTATTATGAGTTGCTTTTAAAAGAAATTGATAAAGTGAATAATTATAATTTACCTGCAAAAATAATATTAAGAAAAATTAATAAAAAATATGATATTTTTATAAAACAAACACTTGATTTCAAGGTAGATGTACACTCTTTAAACTTAGGTCAACAATCTGTTATCAATTACGATAAATATTAATGGAGGATCTATGCGGAATTGAGCCGCACTCAGAAAGGTGCAAACCTCCTTCAGAAACCATTACTAGACCAGTTAAAATCCCATTTTGGTGGAGTGGGTGGAAATCGAATCCACCACAGTCGCCATGCAAAAGCAACTCGCCCCCTTGGTACATGCCACCCCAAAAGAAAACTCCCTTTTAAAATCTTAGACTGACTTCAAAAGGGAGTTAACCAAAAAAGCCAGTCTTGTGTAGACTGGCTTATAATAAAAACCTATCTACACAAGTTAAAAAACTGCCGCCGCCGCTACTGTAATATTTAATGTGTTTTTCATGTTTTTTTCCTTAATTATTAATTTATACTATTATTATAATAACTTATTTTTTATTTGTCAATACTTTTTTTATATTTTTCTTTAATTTATCAAAACTATTAAAATTAATAATCATTTTATAATCTTTCATAACTTTTCTTATAGTTTCTTTATAATATTTTGAGTATTCTTTTTCTTTACTAAAAGTATAATCCAAATAATATCCACGAGCTTTAAAGAGTTCGCCCATTAAATTAAGTGTATTGGTAAAACCTAAATTATACACTTTACTAATAACAAAACCTGCAAAAATATCAGAGTGTACTTCATCATAAAAATATTCTTTTGTAGTATCAATGTTTTTTAAGTGAAAAACCTCATGTAAAAAGTAAATTTCTGATAAATAGTTGTTAATGTACAAATAATTTTGATTTTCTTTTATACCTAAAATTAGATCATGTTTTATACTATCCTTATCGTACTGTAAAGAATTGAAATATTCTTGAGTTTTATGTAAATAAAAATGATTAACTTCAAGAGAAGGCATTTTAAAAAATCTATAAGATTCTTGAACTATTTTATTACTATATACTTTACTAACCTCATTAACTTTGTTTTCAATGTTTTTTGTAGAAAAAGAAAGATAAAAACATTGTTTTTGATGAAAAGGATTTTTAAATAATCCTTCTATATTATTATTAAATATATTTTTATAATTAGATAAAGTAAATTCTTTACAAATATTATTAGAATTTGCATTAAAAGAAATAAATAAAATAGTTATAAAAAAAAATTTAATAAGTTTCATATTTTAAATATATTATAAAAATAAATAAATAAAAGTAAATTGATTTATTTTACAATATAATGTATATTAACAATATAATAACAATAAGGAGTTAGTTATGCTATTAGGTTTAAGATTTAACGAAGAAAAAGATTACAATGATATTTCTAAAAAAAGATATAGTTTATTTGGTCTTGCAATTCAATTTTTAATTACAGCTTTTATACCTGCTTTATGTGGATATATAGGATTTACTCAAACTGGTTGGATATCACCTTCGGGAAATTTAAATATCGTTTTACCATCAACAGCAAATACGCTTGCAGTAATAACATATCTAACTTATATATTGACAATATTTATACTTGGTAATTCAATCTATTGGATGCGTGATACATATAATGCAAAAGATATAACACAAAGAACTGCTTTTATTTTTGCTTACTATTGTTCTATTCCTTTTATTTTTGCGAGCTTAACATTGCTATATCCAAATTTAATATTGAATACTATAGCTTTAGTAGCAGCAATAGCTTATAGTGTTAAGTTGTTATTTAAAGGTTTGTATAAAATATCAAATATCGAACCAGAACGTGGTTTTTTATATGCTTCATCAGTATTAACTGTTGCGTTAGTTGGTATGGTGTGTATTCTTGTTTTAACTACAATACTATGGATTAATGGTTTTTTTCCTAATTTACAATAAATAGGTTGACAAGTATAAAAATATTATTTATAATGTAAATATAAATTAGATATTAAACTAAATTAAAGGAAAAAAATAATGTTACCAATTTACGTTTCAAAAAATAATAAGAAGAAAAATAATAATAAAAATATTATTGTTATGGCTTCTTATTGTCTTACGTAAATAAATAACAAAGACCTTAGAGATAGCCACAACGGTAAAATCTCTAAGGTAAGAAAAAGCCTTGGAGATAAAACTTCAAGGCTTTTTTTATGCGAAAAATTCGTAGAGGAAAGTAATATCTAAAAACAATTTAAGTTATTGTTTTTATTGAAAAAAAATTAAAAAAAAGTTAAAAAAAGTGTTGACAAATGATTTTTTAACGATTATAATGAGAAACATAAGATAAAGAAATACAAAAATGGTTCTATGGCTCAATTGGTTAGAGCGGCTGCCTGTTAAGCAGAAGGTTGAAGGTTCGAGTCCTTCTAGAACCGCCAAAATGGTTGAATAGCTCAGATGGTAGAGCGGCTGACTGTTAATCAGCGGGTCGTGGGTTCAAGTCCCACTTCGACCTCCATTTTATAAAAATGGTTCAGTAGCTCAGTTGGTAGAGCGGTTGACTGTTAATCAACTTGTCGCAGGTTCGAATCCTGCCTGAACCGCCATAAATAAACTTATTAGGAGTAATAAAAATGACAATATTAACTTTAAAACGAAAACAGAAGAAAACTTAAATTTGTAGCTTTCTATTTTGAAATGAAGGCTACAAAAGTGTAGCCTTTGTTTCTTATAAATTTATAAGAACTCAAAGGTTGAAAAATCTTTGAGTTTTTTTATGGGTGCGTAGCTCAACTGGTAGAGCATCGGACTTTTAATCCGAGGGTCGTGAGTTCAAGTCTCACCGCACCCACCATAATAAAATTATAGATCCATAACTCAATTGGTTAGAGTAGCGGCCTTTTAAGCCGAAGGTTCTGAGTTCGAGTCTCAGTGGGTCTACCAAAGAAATACAATGGGGGCGTAGCTCAGTTGGTTAGAGCATCTGACTTTTAATCAGAGAGTCGTGAGTTCGAATCTCACCGCCCTCACCATTTAAAAAATATGGATCGTTGGCTTATTGGCGGAGCACCAGACTTTTAATCTGGGGAGACAGGTTCGATTCCTGTACGATCCACCATAATTTTTATAGGCTTGAAGCATTGAAGGTGATGCATCTGACTCTTAATCAGAATTAACTGAGTTCGATTCTCAGTGAGCCTACCAAATTTGGAAGTGTAGCTCAATAGGTAGAGCATCTGACTTTTAATCAGAGGGTCGTGGGTTCGATTCCCACCCCTTCCACCATTTATTATACACATCTACATGTTCTTATTTCACCTGAAAAAACAGTATCATAATACACATAGTTTCTATCAAAAAATTGTTTTATTAAACTATTATCAATTGAACAAGTGGTTCCTGTGGAATAAGCACCCGCATATAAAATTTTATTTTTTTTTATTATTAATAACATTGGCGTTGCAGGTATATTTATATTTAACCTTTTCTCTATATTATCTTTAGATACATATAAATTTTTAATACTATTGTTTTCTTTATTGATTAAATTAATATGTTTTTCAGTTAATTTATTACAAAAACAACCTTTATCTCTAATATGTATTAAATTAAAACCTTCATTATTTAAATTTAATGAAGATAGTTGTGCATTTTCATAACTTTTAAAATTAAAATTCTCTTTTTCAGTAAATAATCCATAATGAGAATTAATTTTACTTAATAAAAAAACAAAACTTAATACTAACCATAAAATTAGAATAAATATAGTAATAAATATTTTAAATTTTGAAGTTTTTATTTTCATTATTTAAGTTTTCAGAAATGTTTTTTACTTTGTTTGATATGGTTGATATTTCTTTTATTTCATTATTTTGATTTTTTTCCATATCCGTTAGTTCTTGATAGCTTTGTGCTATTTCTTCACTTGCTAACATCTGTTGTTCAAGAGAATCTTTCATTTCTATCATTTTTTCTTTTGTTAAATGTGCTTTTTCTGATAATATTTCAATAATTTTTTTGCTTTCCTCAATATCATTTTTTGTAGTATTTAAATTATCAAGGTTATTATTTACAGAGATAAGGGCTTCATTAGTACTGCTCCTTAGATTTGCTACAGTTTTAGTAATTTCTTCTGTTGAAGATTTTGTTTTTTGTGCAAGATTTCTAACTTCATCAGCTACCACTGCAAATCCTTTACCTTGTTCTCCTGCTCTTGCTGCTTCTATTGCTGCATTAAGAGCAAGCAAGTTTGTTTGTTCTGCAATATTATTAATAACTTCAAGAACAGTTTCTATATCGTTGGATGCTTTTACAACTTTCTCTACTTTTTCTTTAGAAGAGTTAAATTCTGTACTTAATTTAAAAATATTATTAATATTAATATCTGATATTTCAACACCTTTTTTAGATTGATCATAACTTTCCGTTGCATATTCGGAAACAAAATTAGCAAATTCAGAAGAAGTTTTAATATTATTTGTCATTTCCTCTGTTGCCGCTGCAATACGCTCTACCTGAACTTCTTTATCAGTAATGATTGAGTCTACTTTATTCTTTTGGTTTACTAAATGTTCGACTTCTAAGTTTAATGTTTTTTCATAATTATTAAGATTATTAATAATATTTTTTAACTTAATAATCATATTATTAAAATTAGTTATAATTTCTGATTTTTTATTTGTGTTTATTAGTTTATCAAGCTTTATATATTCTGAATTAGATATATGTTTTATTTGTTCTATAATCAAATGACTTTCTTCTGCTTCTTGATAACTTTGTTTAGCAATCACACATAAAATACTCGCTTCAATAATAACATATACTGCATGTATTAATAATATATTTAAACCTGTAAGGTTTTCTGGTACTAAAAATATATTAAATCCATTCATTTGTAAGTACATAAATAAAATATGATGAACTGCAATAACACCTGCTGAGACAGCTATAGTTATCCAATCTCTAAACATAATTAAACATGCTAATAATACAAATATTCCAAAATGTATTTCAATCATTCCGAAGTTTTGATGAATATTAAGTGCTGTAAATATCATAAAGGCAATACCAAAAGATATTCGTGATACTATGTGATCTTTTAAAGTTTTAAAAATAAAAAACGGTATTATAAGTGTTGGTATACTAATAATAAAGGTTTCAGTGATATTATTGTTTTCGTAAGAAAAAATTGTACTAAATATAAATAGTATAAAATTAATTAATATTGCTATCTTAAAAGATAGTTTTCTATAGTCTTTCATGTTATTCCTAATATTTTTTATAATCTATTATCTATTAGGTTAAAAAAAAATCAATAAAAAGTAAAAAATAAAAGTTTAAGAATAATTTTGAAAAAGATCATTTATTCCAATAATAAACCTTAAATTATTATTGGAAATAAGGCAATTAGAAAAACTTTCTAATAAATTGTATTTTTTAGAATACTCTCTTATATTATAATCATTTTTTAATAAATCATTTACATCTTTCTCTGGAATAGCAAGCCTTGTCGCAAGCTGTATGACTTTTGAATATTTTGCATCTTTTATTTCGGATAATTCGAAAGAGTCAATTTCTAATTTTTGATTTATTGTATATTCTTTATATTTAAAAATAAATTTAGAACAATTGATAAAAATTAAAGTATTATTTTCTTTTATAGTATTATTTTTATTTAAATGTAACGTATGAGTATCTGTAAAATCTTCAGGATTTGTGTTTAATATTAATAATGATTTTGTTGTTTCTGGTAACTTGGAATATTTTAATTCTATATTTAAAAGTTTTAGAATGTTTTTTTCAAGAGTAGAACGATCTTGTTGATGAAGATCGTATACTTTTTTAGAAAAATGTTTTTCATTTAAAATCATTGTTTTATATTTGCCTTTTTTAGTAAATCAATTCTTTTTATGGTGTCTTTTTTAGAAATATGTTTATTTTCTTTTATTTCTAAATGTTTGAATTTTTTTTCATCTCTTCTTTTAACACTATCATTAATAAATAAAATACCATCATAATGTCCAATAATAGTTTTTTTATTATTTAAATTTAAATGTTTAATATAGCCAGCATATATATAAATATTTTTATGGCTAAATAAAAATGATGATAATGCTAAAGAAAGATATTTTTTTGCTTCATCTATTCCAATATCTTTTTCAATTTTCTTCATTTCTTTTTCATTAAATAGGATTAATCTATCTTCTTTCTTATTTTTGTTAAATAATATATAAATTTCCCATTCTTTTTTATTAGTAATAAAATCAACTAATTTTTTAATATTATTCATATTGTTACTGTACTTGGAATAATATGATTTCTTTAAACAATTATGATATTTTTCTTCTTCTTCTTTATTTTGATAGATAAAAAATAAATCTTTTATTGTTAATTCTGATATTTTTTCTAAAATAATAGTTAATATACTTTCAATATCTTTTTCAAATTGTTTTTGTATTTCTTTTTGATCATTTTTTAAGTGAAGTATATTTAGTCCATTATCATTATAAAATTCTGATAAAATTTCAGCGATTATTTCATAATTCATTTTTATAATACCTTCTTGCACTCTTACATTATGTGCTAAAGGAGTGTTTAAAAACTCATACATATCATCAAATTCGTTTATATCATAATTTAAAACCTCATATTCAGTAAATAATAAACATATCTTTTTATGAGAATGAATAATTTCAGTCATAGATGGAAATACAAGAACTGACAATAACTCATTTAAAATCATAGAAAATTCTTTTATTTGATTTAAAGTCAATTTGTTTGTAAACTTTTCTTCAAGTTTATTCTCAAAATTAATAACATTTTTATCTTTAAGTTGTTGATATTTAATATATCGTTTCTTTTGATTTTTTTTTGATAAAATGTCTACTTCTATTTTTCTATTATATTTAGCTACTTGTTCTGCAATTTCTTGTAATTGATTCATTTGTTTCCCTTATTTTAATCTAAATAATGCAACTTGTAACATTTCTAATACGTGTGGTGCAAAATTAAAACCTTTTTTGTCTAAATCTTTAATAGATAATTTTAAAATTTCTTCTGATTCCTGTGTAGAACAACCATTAAATCTATAATTGTCTAATTTTACATAAAATGATTTTACAAAAAAGTAATTGTCACTTATTTCTCCACAATCTCTCCACTCGTTTTCTTTAGTAATGATTCCAGTTTCTTCTTTGAATTCTCTAACCATAGCTTCTTCTATATTTTCATTTGGCTCTATTTTACCACCCACACCATTTAATTTATTTTTTAAAAAATCTGGTCTATTTTTTTTAATTAATACAACATGAGTTAAGTCGTTATTAAAAGCAAAACCAAGAACATATTTTTGCATAGATACTCCTAATTTTTATAAAAGATATCAGACTTATTTTTAAAATTCAATATATATTCTGTTAAAATTTCTTTTTCACTATATTCGTTATCTAAAATATGATAAATAAAAGAAGATTTTTCTTCTATAGTAAATAGAACCCAATTTGTTGTATATACAATAGTTTTAATATCGTTACCATATTTTTTTTCTTCTTGATTAATTTCTTCGTTAATTTTTTTTACTCGTAAAAATTCTTTAAATGGAAGACAAATAATATAAAAGAAAATCATGGTTGAAATTAAATACAAAAAAGATTCAATATTATTTAATGTTGATAAATAAAAAGAAATAAGAAAAAATGGAAAAACTAAAAAATAATAAAAATATTCTTTATTATATTTATTTTGATTATATAAATATAAAATAACATTATTTTTTGATTGGATATTTTCTATAATTTCTTTCATATATTTTATTTTTGATAATAATTAATACTATAATTTAAGCCACTTTTTAAACTTTTAAAGTTTTCAGAATGGGTTTTGTTAAATAGTTTTTTATACTCTGGAAAGTAAGCGTCTCCTTCAAATTCTGAATCAATTTCAGTTACAATTAATTCATTTGTAAAAGGTAAAAATTGCTTATAAATTTCTACACCCCCGATAACAATAAAATTATCGTATTCTTTAATAATATCTGATATTGAATGAAAAACTATAGTGCTTTCTGGTTTGTAGTTTTTATCGCGTGTTAATATTATATTATTTCTTTTAGGTAATGGTTTACCAATGCTTTCAAATGTTTTTCTTCCCATAACAATATTTTTATTTAATGTTTCATTTTTAAAATGTTGTAAATCTTCTGGTAAGTGCCAAGGTAATTTATTCTTATTGCCGATTAAATTGTTTAAATCATGGGCTACAATCATTTTTATTGTCATTTTTTTCTCCAAAATATTTATTTATTAATATATTTATAGTATAATAGAAAAAAAATTAATATACAAGGATAAAAAATGATAAAAAAAATAAATAATCACAAATTAAAAATAGAAAGAAGAGATTGGCAAAAAAGAAGAGATGTACAGAAAAATGAAAAAATGTCTGTTAAAGATTTTTCAATTGATGATTTAAAAAAAGAAAAAAATCATATTTGCTATACAACAGTTATATATGAGGATAACTCAAAAGAAAGACTTGTATCACGAGTTGTCGAAAATCAAATAACTAAAGAGTTAAAAATTGATGCAATGAAATTTACATTAATTTTTATCTAAGAAATCTCTTAAAACATCTTTTTTAATATCATAAAAGTAACCTAAGATATTACCTTTATTTGTATCTAATTTTACTAAGGTATTTGAAGGATAAATAAAGTCAAGAAATCGTATCTCTTCAATATAAAAATGTATATTCTTATTGTTTTCAGTTACATTAATTAAATGGGAATTTTTTTGATTTTTTGATTTTTTTAAGATATATAAATCTAAAGTATCTTTATCTTCAAAAATAAAAATTTTTTCTAACAACAAATCTTTAAAAAATTTTTTCTTATTTTCATATTCATTTTCTTTCATATTTTTTACCTTTTATGTTAATATAATTATATACATTAAAAAAGATACGTTAACATGTCAAGCAATTTAGAAGAATTATTAAAAACAATAAAAGAAAGAGCAGAATATCATGCTTATAGTAATAATCGTTACAATGTTGAAAATAGAAGATCATATTCAACTTGGAATCACGATTTTGAATTAAAAAATTCTTTAAATGTAAAATGGAGAGAAAATAAAGATTATTCATTCTGTGAAATATATTCAAATGATAAAAAAATATTTTCTTTTGAAACCAGTAATGAGGGTGAAGATTTTTATATATCTAATAAAAAAGATTATGGAACACCTATACATTTTATCAACATATTAAAAGATTTTAAAAAAGAATTTGATGAAAGTACAAAATGGTATAAGAAAATAAAAGAAATGTTAGATCAAAAAAATAAAAAAAAGATGCAATTAAAATAAAAAAGAGAAATGAATTATTTCTCTTTTTTTATTTCGGTTGTATTGTTTTTTAAGGTTGATTTTATTCCGTAAAATAAGGCAAAAATCATTAATAAAACAGTAATTATTGTTATTGTATTCATTGAAAACTCCATTTTTTATTAATAAAAAAATAGATATTACAAATAATTACATTTTTAAAGATCTTTTTTGATTTTTTTGCATATTTTTATAATGCATAATAACGGAATCAATAGTAGTCGAATCTGAAAAGTCACGCATTATCTGAATATATTCTTTTGCTTTTTTACTTTTTAATTTAAAGCTATCAACATGAAAGGAGTCATAAGAATGTACATTGAGTTTATTATCTGTTATTTCTAAATAATCTATACATGTTTCTGCTTTATCTTGTGGCGAAAAATTAAAAATAACTGATCCATTAAATTTTTCTAATTCTAAGAATTTTTTTAATTCAATATCGTTTTTTTGTTTATCTTTAAAAAGTAACATAAGTAATATTTATTTTTTTTTATTATACAACACTATAGATAATAGTCAATATTATGTTATAATAAAATAAAAAATAAAAATGACCAAAATTTTAATAGATGAATTACCTGATAATTATCCTATATCAATATTAAACATGAAAATGAAATTAGTTAATAAACACATAAAAGATAAAAGTAAATTTAATGTTACTAATTTATTTCAAAAGTATGAAGGAACTTATAATGATTTTTTGGCTGGAGGATTTTGTATATCTTTAAAAGACTTTAAAGATTTTTGTTATAAAAATAATATAAAAGAAGATTTAATAAATCTTATAATTGAAAACCAAGAAAGATTATATAAAGAATATTTTTGGAACAATGATAAGCTTAAAAACTATAAAAGAGAAGATTACAAAAATTTATCAAATCAGGATGATTTTAAAAAATTCGCTCAAGAAAAAAAGGGTAATCAAAAAAAAGAAAAAAAAGAAAAAAGTATTATAAAAAAGTTTTTAAAAACAAAGAAAACAGAAGAAGCTGTTAAAAAAGAAAAAAAACAAAAACAGCATTTTATATCAAAAATAAAAGATGAAAGATTAATTTTTATAGATTTAGAAATGCCAAATAATCAAAATGTTTTATCAGAGGGAGCATTTATAATACTTGATCCAAAAGAAAAAAGTGAAAAGTCTTATTATTCTATTTTAAAAAAAGCTCATAATAGGTTCGTTCCTAATACCAGAGAGTTTGCACTTCATAGAGATCTAAAAAATAATGAAATAGAATATTTAAAAATTTTGCAAGAAGAAATAAATAGAAGTGATGTCGTTGTTTTTCATGGAGGTAAACAGGATAGAAAACTATTAAGAAAAAAAGGTATTAACTTTGATAATAAAAAAATAATTGATACTCAAAACGCTGTTGGAAAAATAAGTTTAGAAAATGCGATATTAAAAGTAGATCCTGATTATAAAATTGATATTTCTGAAAAGGAAAGTGAAAAAATAAAAAATTTAATAGAAAAAAATGTTCCTGATGCAAAAAAAAAGAAAAAGAAATATTTTTCTAATATAGCAGTACATAATGCTTATAATGATACTTTAATACTGGCAAATTTGTTTAATAAAATTTTGTTAAATAATAACAATAATTCATATAATGAATTAATGAAAAAAATAAATAAAAATGCTAATATAGAAGCACTAAAAAAGGTAAATAAAAAATCTATAAAGTTAAATAAAATTAGATAAAATTAAATTTTACAACGTTTTTCTATTTCTTTTAATGTTTTGTATGAATTTTTTAAAGTAAAGTTCACAAATTTACTTTGCCCTCTGTCATTAACATAACCTATTTTTAAGTTTCCGTGTTCTTTCATATTACTAACTATATCACTAAAAAGAAACTTACTGTCATGTTTTTTATTTTCAAAAGAATCTTGATCTAATGTTGCTACATTATCATTGTACCTTACTATAAATCTTTGTTTCTCTTCATCATCAAATGTCATACTTAGTACATTTTCTTTTTTTACTGATAAATGTTCTTTTTTGGGAGCCAAAAAAACAAAAATAGGTGGGGTGTCTTTTGTACATGAAATATCAATGGTATAATTGATATCCTTATCGAAAACATAAGCTGCATATCTTCCTTCTTGATGATTTTTACTTAATTCCCACTGAATATTTGCTATACTCTGTTGAGAAAAAAATAATAATGTTCCACCTAATAAAATAGAGATTTTTTTTAATTTATTATTTATTTTTTTCATTAACATACCTTTTTTTTTATTTTATAGAATTATATTAACCAAAAAAAAATAAAATTAAAGAGTATGTTGTGAAAATAAGTACATTATATTATGAAAAAGATTAAAGAAATAAAAAAATATTAAATTTTTATTAAAGTAAATTTTTTTATTGCCGATATCTGAGATGTTCGATTAAAAAAGGAGATATAAAAAGATGAAAAATAAATTAGCAATGTATCAAAATATTAAAAATGATAGTCAACTTGATAATCTTGCAGTAAATATTTTTAAAAGTATTAAAAATTATATATTGGAAGGTGTTAAGTATGACAAATATGAAAAAATTGTTCGCCAAAAAAATCTTGCTAATGCGTCTAATCTTTGTTTAACGACATTAGAACATTTAAATTATATGAGAGAACCTGAATTAGGTTTGGAGGTTGCAAATGTTCTAAATGCAACACATAAAGTATGTGCAGCAGAGTTAAAAGAAGAAAAAACACAAAATTTTTCAGAAATTTTTAAATCTCTTGACATTTTAATCAATCTTTCTAAAAAATAAAAATGGAGAACAATTATGTTAACAATTAACGGTAAATCATCATCCCTTGCGGTACAAAACTTACTTAACAATATCACTAATGACTTAGAAACTACTTCTGCTCGTCTTTCAAGTGGTAAAAGAATTCTTTCAGCTTCTGACGATCCAGCGGGTCTTGCTATTGCTTCAAGAATGAAATCAGATCTTGCATCTTATGGTGCTGTTTCTAAAAATATTGATGCAGGTGTATCTTTGCTTGAAGTTACTAACACTGCTTTAAATTCTGGTACAGAAATACTAACTCAAATGAAAACTTTAGCAGTACAGTCTTCTAATGATTCTTTGTCGGCTGAACAAAGAACTTCAATTCAAACTGCATTTTCTGAATTACAATCTCAGTATGAAGAAACAATTGGTAATGCTGAATTATTTGGTAAAAATTTATTGGCAACAGGTGGTGCAGATGTTGATTTCCAAACTGGTATAAATGCTGGTGATACATATACAGTAGCTGCTGCTGATTCAAGTGGTGCAACTCTTGGTGTAGATTCTGCAACTATCCAAGTTGATAGTATTGCTAATGCTCAAACTGCAATTACAGCAATTGATACTGCAATCACTGATCTTGGTGTAAATCAATCAGTAATTGGTGCAAACCAATCAGCATTAGAACAACGTTCTAGTTTTGTTGCAAGCTTAACTGAAAATATTGAGTCTGCAAGAAGTCGTATTGAAGATGCTGATATTGCAAAAGAAACTTCAAAATTAGCAGAGCTACAAACTAAACAACAAATGGCAACAAGTATGCTTGGTTTAGTTAACTCATTTCCACGTAATGCATTAAGCCTACTTGGTTAATAAATAGACTAATATTTACTTAAAAATAAAAAGACCTTAAAAATAAGGTCTTTTTTTTTATGTTTTTATATTAAATACTTGAATATTTTTATTATTATACTAATTTTAAAAATGTAATCACTATTTAAGGTATAAAAATGTTAAAGAAAACATTAAAAACAATAAAAAAATATTTTACCGAAAGTTTAGCAATTGATTTAGGTACAAGTCAAATAACTATTGCCACCAATGATAAAATTTTATTAAAAGAACCAACAGTAGTAATTTTAAGAGGTACAGAAGTTATAGCAGTAGGTGAAAAAGCAAAAAATATTATTTCAAAAATTCCAAAAGATCATAGGGTTGTTTATCCTATAGTTGATGGTGAAGTTTATGATTTTGATGTAGCAGAAGTAATGATAACTTATTTTATAGAAAAAGTTATGAGTAATCATCCTAATAAGTTAATGAAGCCATCACCAAAAGTAATATCAACTTTAGCTACAAAATCTTCGCCTGTTCAACAAAAAAATATAAAAGAATTATTTTTTAAAGCAGGGGCTTCTGAGGTTATATTAATACCGCAATCTTTATCGGCTGCGATAGGTCTTGATCTTCCAATAGAGGAAGAAGAGTGTTATTTTATTTTAAATATAGGTGCTGGTTTAACAGAATTATGTGTTATATCATTAAATAGCATATTGGAATATAAAACAATTAATATTGGTGGAAATTCTTTAACTAAAGAAATAAAGGAACTTATTTTAGCAAGAGAAAGTATTAATATCAGTTATGCAACTGCTGAGAAGCTAAAAATAAAATTAAGTAATCCATTATATAAGAGTTATGATGATGAAAAGACATTAGCTGTCATTGGTCAGGAAAAAAATCATAATAAACCTGTTGAACTTATAGTTGGTGAAAAGTTAATTTCAAAAGCTGTTAAAAATCAATTTAATGAGATATTTAAAAATTTCTTAAAATTACTAAAAGAAATAAATCCTGATATTGCAGAAGATTTATATAAAAACGGTTTATATATAACAGGTGGTACTTCTAATATAAAAGGTTTGCCTGAATATATTGAATCCGCTATTGGTTTAAAAGTTTATGTTCCAGAGAATAATGAATTTGCTGCTCTTGAAGGTTGTAAAGTTTTTTTATAGGAGAATATTATGGAAAAAAAAGTTATTGTATCAAAAAAAGAAAAAGAAGATTTGTTTTATCGTTGTATTCCAGTTAATATAGAATACTTTGAAGAGATTAATTTAAAAAATAATAATCAGTTTATTCATCTTAGTGATCTTGTATCATCATTGCGTGATATACAAAATACAGGAAAGATAAAATATAAACATGCTTTCTTTTATACTATGGGGGCATCTGGTATTTTTACTGAAATAGAAAAAAAATATCATGATGGTGTTTTTGATTTATCTCATATAAAAGATCCTAAGTTTTGGGAACAAAAGTTAGAAAAAAGACATATCTATGAAGCTGTATTTTTTTCATATCGTTTTTTTCAGGAATTATATGGAGAACAGTTAAAAGAGGATATGTTAAAATTAGAAAAATTAACATCACCAAATGATTATATGAAATTTCGTAAAGAAATAAAAAAGAAAAAGCTTCATTAAATGAAGCTTTTTTTGTTTAATAAAAATATTAACCGCCTGACGGTGGTACAATACAGCATGATAAAGCTGCTGGTTCTGAACACTCTAACACAGTAGCTTCTAAATCAGAACCGTGTTTTATATGGTTAATCCATTTACAAGCTTCTGCATTTTGTACTTGTTTTTGTATGATGCCTGATCCATCTCCATCTTCATCAATAAATTGCCAATCATAAACTTCATCGTCTAAATCATTTAAATCAGATTTTAATAATTTTACATCAATAAGTGGTTGAAATAAAGGTTCACCTGCTGATTTATCACCTAAAACAATTTCACCGTTTAATGAGTGATATGCTGTTATAGCTGCTTCAATTTCATGTGATTGTGAAATAATTCTTTGTGCTTCACCTTTTTCACTGTTTTCGGAAAAAGAAGAACCAAAATTTACAAAAGAAAGAAAGGTAATTAATCCGCCTAATGCAATAGCCACTATTAGTCCTATAATATAAGTCATTTTTTTTCTCCAACTTTTTTAATTAATAAAATACTTATATTATTATATTTATAGGATAATAAAAAAAAATCAAGACTATTATATACTTTTTTAATATTATTATCTTGAAAATTTTTTTTAATATAATATAAATAATAAAAAGTATTAATAAAATAGGACTATAAAAGCATGTTTAATAAAAAAAGATTTTCTATTCTTTTTTGTTCTTTATCTTTGCTAAGTTTTAATCTTTTAGCACAGGATAGTATGTTTGAATATAAAAAAGAAGAAAAAGAATTATCTAAAAATAGACAACAAGTAGAATATATGCAGCAAGGTTTTTCTCCTGAACAAGAAGAAATATTAAGAATGCTAATAAAAGAAACTTTACAGGAAGCATTAAAACAGCCAACAGGAGAAAAAGAATATCAAGGTGAAGGTGCAAAAGAGCTTCAACAAATAACTGCTGTCAATTATGAAGGTGCAAAAATAGTAGGTTCAACTCAAAAATATTATTTAATAAAAGAATCATCTGGTAATCATGTTTTCGTTTTAAAAAATGAATATAAACCAAAACGTGATATTAGTATAGGTGAAAAAATAAAAGAAATAAAAGAAAATGTATCAGTTGATAATATTAATAAATCTTTTGAAGAAGGCGTAGAAAAACGTTATGGAAATCAAAGACCAGAAGTAGATGAAAGATTAAAAGAAAAACCAGTGGCAAAAATAGATAAGGAGAATAACTAATGCTAAAAAATATATTTAATAAAAAAATTCTTACTGCTGCAATATCAACAATAATTCTTTCTGGTTGTACAACAACAGCAAAAATGCCTAAAGAAACTCCTGATAAATATGAATATCCACAAATTGAAGAAAATGTTGTAAAAGAGTGGGAGTTAAGACAGAATCCTATTACATATATTGATGCCGATGTGAATTTTGGTATAGAAAGAAGAAAAGTTGTACCTGATAATATAAGAGAAATTAATATAAGAGGGTTATCTGTTAAAACAGATGGTACTTTAAAGACCTTAGCAAAGTTATTAGAACAATATGGAATAAATGTATTTATATCTGATCCTGAAATCGCTGAAAAGTCTTTTGAGATGAATAATTTTAATGGTAACTTTGGTGAGTTGATAGATCTTGTTGAAGAAGCATATAATTTATCTTTTAATTACAGTGGTAAAAAAAATATAGTATTAAAAGATAAGAGTATTTTTATTGCTCCTGTTCCACAAGATGAAGATAGTGCTGAAGATCTTGTTTCTGCAATAGAAAGTTTGGGGGCTTCAGATACAAGTTTTTCTCTTGCTGGTGGTTTTATGATTTATCAAGCTTCAAATAATACGCATGAAGCAATTAAGGAATATTTAATTAATTTCTATAAAAACTTTGCTATTATTAAACTTCAAGTAGCTGTTATTACAGTTAATATTGAAAATGAAAAAAATACTGGATTTGATTGGTCAAAATTACAAGCATTGATTGGTAATTCAAGTTTGCTTGATATTACAACAGCAGGTGGCGCAGCACAAGTTACAAATAATTTGATTAATGATTTTAATGATGGTGATAATGGTAATGACAACAATGATGGCGGTAATAATGATGGAGACGATTCTAATACGAGAACTGATGGAAAAGCAGTTGGTATTAACTCAGAAGAATTAAAATTTGCTTATCTTGATAATAATTCTGATATACAAGGAGCGTTTAATTTATTAAATACTTATGGTGCTACAAATGCTACTCAGTCAATTTTCTTAGAAACTATTTCAGGAAAAGAATTAGAATTGAAATCAGGAAAGGAAGTACCTTATACTTCTAATATAAACAGTACTATAAACTCTGTTAATCAAAATACAGCTTCTTTATCTGGTTTTGGTGCTCAAAGGGAGGAAGAGGGATTAACTGTAAACTTTAAACCATACTTTAATTATAATAAAAATACTGTAACACTTGGCTTAGATTTAGAACTAAAAACTATTACTGGATTTAAACAATTAAACGCTGGTAACGGTAATGGTTCTGCTGAACAACCTATAACGCAACAACAAAAATTTAACTCTGTTGTTGAAATAAGACCTGGGGAAGCTCATTTAGTTGGTGGTATAACATTTACATTAGATTCTGATAATAGAAACAACTTAAACTTTTTAGGTGATTTGCCAACAGCATCTAAAAAAGATAAATATAGTAAAAATGCATTATTTATTCTATTAAGACCAACAGTTGCTGTGTATAGTGATTTTAATAAAGGAGGTAAATAATGAGTGATGAAAAATTTAATAAAAAAAATGATAATGATGAAAAATATGAAAACCTAATAGATGATATAAAAGAAAATGATTTTAATTTTGAAGAAAGTTTGGAAAAAGATTTAGAACTTGAATATGAAAATAAAGAAAAAAATGATAATAAAATACTATCTAAAATAAGTAAGGATAAAAATGATGAAAATGATAATGCTAGAAAATTTAGATTACCCGAAAATATCTATTTTGGCTTTGAAGAAGGAATAAGTAAATCACACTATGAAGATATAATAACTACAATTAATAAATATGTAAAAGATAACTTTAAATCAAAAAGAAATAGCTATTTTAAAATACATAAAGTAAAAAAACATCCGTATTTACCTGAAGGTTACTTTTATGAAATACATGAGGGTGGTGAAAAAATAGCTTTTGGACAATATATATTAGAACACTTTGAAGAAGAAGATAACAAATATATTATATTACCTATAAAAAATGAAGATGTCCACATTGTAAGAAAACATAATAATATAGAAACTAATTATTTAACAGGTTTTACTGATTTTGGTGAAAGTCATAAATTTTATATAAAAGAAGAATGGTATACAAATAAAAAAAATAAAATGGATCATGTTTTCAAAGATAAATATACATTCTTTGTAATGGGATTTATAGTATTTATAACGTCAGTTCTCTTTTTTGCTTTTAATGTCATTTATAAATATGCAATTTTAGATGTTCAGCAACCAACCTCTGATATTCAAGATTATACAGTTTTTCCTATGAATCAAATTGAATACTTAAAATCTACAGCAAACTCAAGAGTCGTTTCTATTGAATATAAAAATGGTGAGTGGATTTCTAAAAAAGAAATAAAAGATGAAAATAATGAAACAAAGATAATAGAACAAAAAATTTATTTAAATCAAAAAGTGAAAGATTTAAAAAATAATCAAATGAAAGAAATAATAAATAGTAAGGCGGAATAATGAAAGATAAATTAAAATTATTCGATGGAAGACAAGTATCATCTTTAGGATATATATTATTAGGAATAGTTTTATTAATTATTGGTGGTTTCTGTTATGCAATGGGTACTTATATTATAATGAATCCTATTCAGGAAGTTGATATGCAAAAAATAAAAGTTGAGTCACAACAAAAATGTTTGGATATAGCACACGCAAATAATTTTAAAGTAGAACAAGAAGATAATCGACTTATTATAAAAGAGTTTTATTTAAATAATCCTAAAGCAAGATTATACACATTAGAAAATACTATTGCTCGTTGTACTAATTATCAGTTAGAAAATTTATGTTATGGTATATCCCCACATTGTGAAAGTAACGGTTTAACAGCTTCTTTAAAATATTATGAACCGATTATATATAAAAATAATTAATTATTATAAAAATATTAAAAAGTATAAAAAAAGAACCTTCAAGGTTCTTCTTTTATTATTAAATATTATAAACTTTAATAGCTTTATAAGTGTGAAATACTCACGGTGATAAATTACCGTGCTTCTTTATTACAAGAAGCCATAAATCGCTTTCGATTTATGTAAGTTTTTCCAAAGAAAGCCTAAAATAGACTTTCTTTGGATACGATATACAATAATTACTGTATAAAGACAGTTCCACACTGCTGGTTCTTTTAAATAAAAAATTATCACCTTTGGTTCATTAAAACAATAATTATTCTATTTAGAAGAATATTAATGAAGTGACAAAGACTTAAATAATCTTTTATTTAATAACTATATATTAATCATTAAAAGGATAAAAGTCAATAATTAAATAAAAAATATTTTTTTGCTTTCATCTCGGTAATAAATTAACGACGATTCCCGCAAATAATCCTAAAATAAAAAAAAATGTTTTGTTTTTGTATTTAAGGTTGAATAATAAAAAATATAAAAAGGCTAACATAGGTCAGTCTTTTTTTATATAAAAAATTTATATAATACTATTGACAATAAAAAAATCAATGATAAATATAATAATATAAGTTTTTAATACTTATAATAAAACGTTATTTATAAAAAAAATATAAGGAAAAAAATAATGACTTATTTAATCGCTCTAATTATAGCAATCGCACTAGGTGCAGTAATAGCACTATTATCATTTGTAAACATCGGATCTGGTTTTGGTAATCAATCTGCTGCTGCAAAAGCACAACAATTCTCTCAAGCTGGTTCTCAGTTAGAAGTAGCAATGGCTGCTTATAACGCTGATAATGCAGGTTCTGCATTCGAACAAGCTGCAACTCAGGATTTAGCTGGAACAGTGGATAGACTTGAGGCAGACCCTTCTGGTGACAACTGGTTAAAAGAAGCACCTGTAGCTCCAACTGGTCAAGGTAACTTAACACTTGAGCAAGGTACAGATGGTGTTTATTTACTACTTTCTGCACCAACAGATGCAGTTTGTGATGAAATAAATGCATTAGGTGGATATGCAAAAACTGATACTACGGTAACAGGTGTAGCTGCTGATGTTGAAGGTAATCGTTTAGCTTGTGAAGGTACAGGTGGAACTAACGTTGCTGGATTTAAAGTTGAGTAATATCAACTTTGAATAAAATTTTAAAGACTAACTTGTGTTAGTCTTTTTTTTATATAAAAAAATTATATAATACTATTGACAATTAAAATATCAATGTTAAATATAATACTATAAGTTTTAAATACTTATATTAAAACGTTATTTATAAAAAAAATAAAGGAAAAAATAATGACTTATTTAATCGCTCTAATCATAGCAATAGCACTTGGTGCAGTAATAGCATTACTATCATTCGTAAACATCGGATCTGGTTTTGGTAATCAATCTGCTGCTGCAAAAGCTCAACAATTCTCACAAGCTGGTTCTCAGTTAGAAGTAGCAATGGCTGCTTACCGTGCTGATAATGCTGGTACTGCTTTTGATACTGATTTAGCAGGTACTTTTGCAAATCTTGAAAATGACGATTCTGGTGACAACTGGTTGAAAGAAGCACCTGTTAAGCCAACTGGTACTGGTACTCTTTCTTTACAACAAGATGGTACTGATGTTTACTTAACTCTTGATGGGGTTAGTTCTCAAATATGTGATGAAATAAATAATCTTGGTGGTCAATCCCCTGCTTCTTTAGGTTCTGCACCACAGTTAAGTGACGTAGCAGGAAACAGATTAATCTGTGTTACGGACAGTACTGATACTTTAGCATCTTTTAAAGTTGAGTAATATTAACTTTGATTAAAATTTAAAAAGACTAACTTGTGTTAGTCTTTTTTTATATCTAAATTTTAAATAAATGAATCAATGTTATAAAAATCAACTTGATTCTTATCATTTTGTTTTCTAAAAACAAAATGTTTTTCATTTTTATTTAATCTTACATTACTATCAGAATATAAAAATTTAACATTATTATCTTCTTTATCTTTAGTTTTTATTGTTTCAAAAAAATCATATAATGATGTTGAATTTTTAATATTATCTAACTCATAATCTAAGTATTTTGATAATAAATCAGAATTTTTTATTGCTGACCGAACACTCATTTTTAATGACTGATCAATAAATGTCATTTTTCTTTCTTTTAAATCAAATAAAACAAAAAGTTTATCTAAGTTTTTAGATTTTGCAAAATCAAAATGATAATCAACACGTTTTGTTTCATAAGGTTTACCACTTTGAGGCTCCTTGCAGTATTGAACACTCATAAAAGCTTCCTTAAAATCAGTAAATGGTAAACTATTAAATGATAATGCACTCATAGTAATGTATCTAACATTATTCTCTATCGCTTTTTTAATATCAACATCAATTAACTGTGCCGCTGCTGGTCTATCATGCTTAACAACTGGATCACCTGAAAAAACAGAATAATTATTTTTATGACGGTTCCAACAACAAACATCTAATGGTTTAAAATGACTATCAAAAAAGTTTAATGAATTATCAATCCATACTGAATCACTATCAGTAATTAACCAAAAGGATGCAGTTCTAATGAAATTAGCTTTTTTAGGTATATTAAAAGATGTACCTGATCCAAATGGAATATTTTCATTTAAGTTATTTTTAAATTTTACATTTTTTAAATTTTCATCTAAATCAATGAACTTTCCTTCTGTAATATCTAGTGCTCTATTCTGTAATTCTTCATCAATAATATTAATTACTTCAATTAAGTCTTCTTTATTAACTTTCTCTTTGTTAATTTTTAAATGTTTAAATGTGTGTTCTTTGTTAAAAATATTTTTAGGTGAATATTCTTTATAAGGATTGAGTTCCATATCACTGTAGTCTTTAAAATCAGCTAAATTTACACTCTTTTTACTTTTTAATTCACTAAATAAAATATCAGATTTAGATGTTTCTTTATTTTTTTCTAATGAAGTATTGTTTTTCAAAAATTGATAATCACAAAAAACCAAAGTATTATTTTTGCCTGAAAAAATAACTCCTTTATTCTTATTGTTAAAATTTAAAAAATAAGATTTTATTTTTAATAGTTTTTTTGTATCTACATTATGAATTACATTTTCAAATTCAATAAAAGCTTCATTACCAAAAACAGTATACAATTGATATAAAGAATTTGAAAAAACACCTGCTCTTGTTTTTAAAAGATCGAATATTTCTTCATTTTTATCTTCAAGAAGTTTATTAAATAAAGAATTAAAACCTTTTATTTTATTTTTACATAATTTAAAAAAAGCTTTTGATACACGATTATAATTATATTCGTGTGGATGTAATAAAGTTAAGAATTTTTTCCATGCTTTTTTGTTTAAAGAAATATCTTCTTCAAGATGTTTGCTGTTTTCTAAAATATTTAAAATAAAACGTCTTTCAGGACGTGAAAAATTACAAAACTCTTTTTCAGAATCTTTTAATTCTGTTACTTTATAAACTAATTTTAATACATCAGATGCATCCTCAATAACAATGTTTTTTAAATTACCTTGTAAAAAGTTATTTGCATATAGAAATATACCATTTTCTTTAAATCCGAAATCAGTTAATTTATAATTTTCTTGTAAATTTAAAATACAAGCTTCTTCTTTTTGATCAAAAGCCCATAACGATTTAAAATTAACTAAATCTTTTGAAATAATAGTTTCAATATTTTCAGGAGTACGAGATAAAACTTTTAAAGATAAAATATTTTCATCTAACTCTTTTCTATCTTGTTTTTCAAAATTTTCATAATTAAATAAATCTAAATAAATAAAAATTTGATTAATCCAGTATTCTTCTTCTGACATATCTATAACTTCTTGTGGAAAGTTTTTATAAACAATATGTTCTGAAATATTCTGATTTTCTTTTGTTATCTCTTTTAAGCTTTCTTCAAGATTTGAAAACCAAGAAATAACGTCATCACGATCAGCTTCGTTTAATATAAAATTGGCAATATTCTGGTTTAATGTATAACCATAATAGGATAAATTATTTAATAAGGTGGCAAACTCAGATTTGGAAAGTTGACTATTAGAAACTTTTTCAGGGATAGTAGTATATCCTCTTTTTAATAAAGAATTTAATGGTAATTTTTTATTTGTTTCATTAGTCATTATTTTTTCCTCAACTTTATAAAAATTTAATTAAAATTTGTTTTTTAAGTTTTTAATAATTTAAATAGAAAAAACCACTTAAAAGTGGTTTTTCTAAAAAATAAAAAAGGAAAGCGAATTAGTGGTTTTTACAATTTTTAAATAAGTAGAAGGAACTAATTCTTAGCCTTTGAGATAATTATAAATTAATAAATATAGTTTGTCAATAAAAAAAAAAGTATTTTAAAATATAGTTTTTATTCTTTAGGATTTTACTTTTTATATATTTTATATAGAATAATAAAAACAATTTTAAAATAAAAAAAATAATATGAATATTTTTATAGCTCTTGCAGCAATGTTATCTTTCTTAGTTTTATTTTCTACATCAATGCCATTTTATAAAGAGAGAGTTAACTCAATATATACTCAAAATTTTTTAAAAACAGGTAGTGAAATAGAATTAGCATTTGATATGCATTATGCAAAAAAAAATTTTTATCCTTTAAGAGAGAGTTATAATAAAACTATTAATTATTTAATAGATGAAGAATATTTAAAAAGTTTTCCAGAAGAACCAAAAGATAGTGGTGGTTATAAATTTTTCAAAAATGGAAAAACTTATTACCTAACTCTTGAGAAAAAAAATAATAATAAAATAACAAAAGAATTGTGTTTTATGGTTAATAATAAAAATAAAATTAATAAATATAAAAAAAATGATATGATAGATTTTAAAAAATTATTAAAAAATAAAAATTTTTGCATTCAATATAATAATGAGTATGTAGGTTTTTATAAATTAAATTAGTTGTTGACTTTTAAAACGAATATATTATTATATATAAAAAAATAATAAATATTAGTTTATAAGTTATAATTGATTTTTCTTTTTTGAATGGTAATATTTTTATATAAAAAATAATTTATACAATGTTTAGGACTTTATTAAAAATTAATAGCTTTTTTCACTCAAATTACTATAAATATTTAGATATAACTGTAGGTTTATTATTTATAGCGTATTTTACATATAATTTTTTATTAGAAAAAAGTTATACATTTACACCATTAATACTTGGTCTACTTTTTGTAATAGCTGGCATAACAGATTTCTCAAGAAAAATGATAAGTAAAACACAGGGTTTTGCTAAAACAGTGGAGGACTAATGTATTATTTGGTTGCATTAATCGTAGCAATTTCTCTTGGTGGATTATATTTTTTTGGTTTTTCTGGAAGTGTTAATGAAAGACCTTTTTTAGTGGATCATTATAAATATGAAATAAAAAATAAGTTTTTACTATTACAACAAGGTTACATTAATCACTTAAACTATAACTATGAATCTCCAACTACGCTTAACTGGGAAAATGAGTTATCAGAATATATATCGATCCCAACATCTATAAAAGATTTATCTTGGTCTTATGATGAAAATAGTGGTAATGAATACTTTTGTTTATCTGGAAATTTGAAGTCAGATATTATTTATGATGCTTTATTTGAAGCAAAAAAAGAATATTCACCAAATAAATTTTTTGTTAATAGTAATTGTGGTGCTTTAAGTGATTTTGCTTCTGAACCTTCTTTTTCAACAAATCCAAAAGTAAGTGCTACTTACTATATAAATTAAAAAAGGGAGTAAAAAATGATAAAAGCATTTATAGTTTTAATTATGTTTATAGCAATATCAAGTACTGCTTTGATAACTAATTATATGGTAAGTTATCAACAATCACAAAATCAATTAGTGGAACAAGATAAAAATATATTAGATGATATAAAGAATACATTAATTACAAATATTATTTATTATAATAATTCAAAACTTGTGCCTTATGGTCAAAACGGTTCAAGTTATCATGAACTTCCTAATTGGTTGGTTTCTCAAAAAGTAAATCCTTTTGGAATACCTTATATATACTGCCCTTACTCTGAAAAATCTATTACAACTTCAAATAACCAAGTAAATTTAGATTCAGGAAACAGTTATAATGTGTCAACAATTAATAATTTAGCTACAAATGATAAAGATTATGTTATTGAGTCAGAAACATCACCTTTTTCAGGTGTTATTGCATTAATTATTTCACCCCATAGAAAAGACCACAATATAACTTGTAATACAGTTAGTCAGTCAAATGGACATTTTACGGCAAATAAAGCATTAGTTAAGGGTGTTTATGAAGATAGTTTATTATATAACGATTTAAAGAAAAAAGATTTTAAAGAAATAAGTGTTGCAGAAGATACAATTAATGGTTTACAAGATGAATTAGTTCGTTGGAACTCTTACCAACCATATCAAATAACATATAATTTAAAATCTGGTGATACATTTGAGTTATTAAATGGTTCTAACTTTGTTTCTGAAAAAGCTGAAAAATTAATATTAACTATACAAGGTGAGAGTGATACTACAAGGTCATTAATAGCAAGTGATGTTGCTAATGGTAATGTGATTTTTGAAAATGTTAATATAGTAATAAAAAATGTAGATGTTATAAATGATTTAAATATAACATTTAAAAATAGTAAAGTTTTATTAGATAATTCGATATTATCAACGACAACTTTTATAGATTCAAATGTAACAATTAATAATTCAGATTATACACCTACATCTGCTTCTACAAATAATTTAATACTGTCAAATAATAGTGAAGTAAAAATAAAAAATGATAATACTTTTACAAATATAGATACTAATACATTGTTAAGGTTTGAAAACTCTAATTTATCTATAGAAAAAAATACAACTCAAAATTTAACTGTAATAGCTAATAATGAAGTATTGCAACTGGTTAATAGTGAAGCTTATATAGATTCAAATAATTTATTTGTATCAACAACCAATGCTTCTTCACCTTTAACTTTAATAACTGTTGATTTTAATTCCTTGTTAAATCTTAGCAATTCCACAATTACTATGCCAGTATCAACAAGTGCTATTTATATAGGTGGTAAGGCAAATATAAATAATACAATAATTGCCCCTTCAACGGGTAGTACTTATGGATTAGTTTTAAATGAAGGTGGAACATTAAATATGAATAATTCTCAAATTGGTCAAAGTGGTGCAAATGTCAATATTGGAATAAGTGATCAGGGTGGTTATTACATGAGTGGTGATACAAATAACATTTATGCAAATACTTGTACATCAGGTGATTTATTTAATAAAAAAATATCAAAAACAATTCAAGATAATACAGTTGATTATGCAGATCCTGAAACAGGTGCAGTAAATTCTATAACAGTAGATAATACATTTGATATTGATATTAATGATTATTTCAATAAGCTAAACGTAAGTTGTTTATAAAAAGAGGAAAGTATGCAACAAGAACATGAAATTATATTAAAAGGCGGAACTGAATTAAACGGTAATGATAAAAATAAAGCCGCTAATGCAACACATAAAGATTTAGAAAAATTAGTTAGAACTTTTCATGGTATTGATAAAACAGTTTATGATTATGTTAAAGAAAACAATCTAATGAGTAAACCTGCTTTAGAGGTTACATTAAGAGAAATATTTATAACAGGTGAATCTTTTAAAAATATAGTTATCAGACAAGGTTTTATAAAGCAAAATACAGTTACAGATATAATTTTAAGGTTAAGACCATCAGAGCTAATGGATGAAGAGGTGATTGAGCCTTCTATACCTTATGAATTGTTAAAGAAACATAGAATAATGATTTGTGCTGTAACTGATACAACAGTTTATTTATCTACAACAAAATCAAAAGATATTGCTGAACTTGAATTAAGGCAATTTTTCCCTAAACGAGATTTCTTTTTTATTCCTGCAAACATAACAAGAATGGATAATTACTTAAGTAAAATAAAAAAGATCGTTAATAGTGATGCAAATTTTTTAGAAAAAGTATTACGTGAAGCAATCAGAAAAGGGGCTTCAGATATACATATTGAACCTGAATTAAATGGTTACTCAATTAACATAAGAATTCTCGGTGTTATGGAAAATATACATTTCGGCACTGAAGAAGAATATAATAAAATTATTGCTGTTTTAAAAGTACAGTCAGGTTTAGACGTAGCACAAAAAAGAATTGATCAAGATGGTTCTTATACAATTGAATTTAATGGTAGAAATATAGACTTGCGTGTTGTTACCATTCCCGCTTCATATGGTAAGGAAACAGGTGTCATTCGTATACTTGATCCAGATAAAGTACAAGTCAATTTAAATACGCTTGGTATTAGTAATGTTGAAGATTGGCGAAAAGGTATTCAAATGAAAAATGGTCTTTGCCTTATATGTGGTGAGACAGGTTCTGGTAAAACAACAACTCTAAACTCTTCTATAAGAGAGATGGATCGTTTTACAAAGAAAATTTATACGATAGAAGATCCCGTTGAATATCAAATAAATAATGTGAGTCAAATAAATATAGATAAAGCAACAGGTATGACGTTTGCAAAAGCACTAAAAGCTTGTATGCGTGGTGATCCAGATGTAATTGTAGTTGGTGAGGTTCGTGATGAAGAAACAGCAAGAAACATGGTAAAGGCTGCTGAAACAGGTCACTTAGTAATAGCAACGCTTCATACTGGTCAAGTCCTTGGTGCTATTAACCGTCTGCGTGATATAGGTGTAGAGAAAAATGAACTTAGAGATATTTTAAGAGCTGTTTTGGTACAAAGTTTGGTTCGTGTTGCTTGTCCACATTGTCAAGGAAAAGGATGTGAATTTTGTGCTAATGTTGGTTATATAGATCGTACTGTTGTTTCAGAGTGTGTTTACTTTAAAGATTATTCAGAAACAACAAAATTATTGAGTGAAAATCCAGAAAGTTGGTGGAAAACGAAAGAAAAAGATGCATATGACAAATATAAGCAAGGAATAACAACAAAAGATGAATTTATACGTGTGTTTGGTGAAACAGCTAAAGAAATATTAAGAAAAAATGGTGAAGATTACTAATGGCTAAGAAACAAAGTTTTTTTAAGGTAACGGGAAAAAGATTTAATAAAAGAAAAGTTATTGAAGTTGAAGCAGAAAGTATACAAGAGGCTGAAATAGAAGCTTTAAATCAACTTGACTCTGTAATAACTGTTAAAAAATCTGGTTCAAGTCAATCACTTTTTGAACGTGGTATGAATATAGAAGAAAGAAATACTTTTCTTCATACAATAGCAACATTGTCTGCTTCTTTAAGTATGGATGTTGCTTTAAAAGAAATGATTAATCACTTTAAAGGAACAATAAAAAAAGCTGCATCACTATTATTAAGAAAGATAGAATCAGGAAAAGAGCCAGATACTGCGCTTGAAGAAATAGGCGAACCGCATTTTCCAAGTACTGTTGTTGCAATGATAAAAGCGGGTATGTCGGCTGGTAATATGTCTGATGCTTTTCGTGAAGCTGCTGAATTTGAACAAGAAATGTTAAAGATAAAAAAAGAATCAGGTCATGGTGCATTATTTTCAATGCTTGGTTTTTTATTTGCTGCTTTTGTTATTTTAGTTACCCAGTTTTGGTTTGTTCCTTATATGATGGAAGGTGATATGGCTTTTTTAATGAAAAATGTTGATTTATCTTGGGTTGATCCTATTGCTTGGTCTACAACAATTTCAATGTTAGTTATGGTTGTTATATTTTTTATTTTAGTTTTTGTTGCAACGGTGGGTAAAAAAGCTTTTCCTTTAATCGCAGATAATATTATTTTAAAAATACCTTTATATAAAGACTTAGTACTTGCAAAAAAGAACTATATTGTTGTATTTCAACTTGGTAGATTACTTCAAAAAGGTGTTCCAGTAAGAAATGCTTTGTCGAGAACCGTAGAAAATATGGATAAAGGAAAAATGAAAAATGATTTCGAAAATGCTCTTGATAACTTAAACTCTGGTAAACAATGGTCTGATGCATTAACAACTTTTTCAGCAATGGATAAAGCAGCTTTAAGAGCATCAAATGATCAATTTAAAGCTGCAAGAACATTAAAAGAATTATCAGAACAATATAAGGCAAGTTATAGAAAAATAGTTGGTGCTGTTAATGTTGCATTCTTCTTTATTGCTATTGTTTATTTATCATTAGCAATATTAATTCTTTTCTTATATACAACACTTCCTATATTTGATCTTATTAATAATGGTATGAGTGTATAATTTTTTTACTTATTAATTTGTTTAATAAAAAAATATGTTATAATAATAATATAACTAAAAAAATAAGTGTCTCATGGCAACAAAAAAACAAATAGAAGAAGCAAAAGCAGTTAAATTAAAAAAATTTAAAGCATTATTAAAAGCAAGTATTTCAGATTTCAATCCAGATGAAAATGATCTTTTTGATCAATTACCAGAGTCAGTTTTCGGTGAAATATTAAGAGATAACTTCAATAATGATTTAACATTATCAAGAAAAATATTATTTAATGATATAAAAAATATTTCTTATGATGATATTGAAAAAGAAATAGACAAAATACATAACTTAGAAAAATCAGTCAATTTAATAGATAAATACTTAAAGTCTGGAAAACCTATTGTTTGTATTACGGATAATGATAATGATGGTTCAATCGCTCAAACTGCATTAATTGAGTTTAAACGTTTAATGCCTGATGAAACAAAAAATTTACATATATTATATGCTCAAAATATTGATCCTGATAAGCAAGTACATGGTTTTACTTATGAACTTGTTGAGAAATGGGCTGAAACAGAAGGGTATACAAAAAATGATGATTTCTTGGTTGTTACTGCTGATAACGGTATCCAATCAAAAGAAGAAGCTGAAAATGTTGTTAACAATTATAAAAAGGCTAATTTGTTAATAACAGATCACCATTTACCAGATGAAAAAAATACACCTAAAGAATCTTCAAGGTTAACTATATTTGATCCAAAATATAAACCAACAAATTATTTTAAATCAAGTAAAAATATTTCGGGTGGTCATACGTTAGCATCTTTATTAAGACGTATTTATATGAAAAATACCGATTTAGAACCAAAAATTGCAAAAAAAGAACTAAGAACAATGAATCATATTTGTCAGGTTTCTAACTTGCTTGATTTTGTTGAAACAGATATAAGATTAAAACCTATTGATGATTATCTTGCATTTAAATTTAATGATCTTCGTGCCTTAATGAATGTGAATAACTCAGTATCAAGTCTTGCAACAAGAGATATTGGTGTATCAAAAATAGATAGTATTTGTAAAAAAATACCTGAATTTAATAAAGAAGATTTAACTGATGCAATATTAGAAATTCAAGAATTGAACATAAAGGCTTCAAAATTATTAAGAATCCAACATAAATTAAATGAAGATTTTAATGAGTCTGCACAACAATTATTAACAGAAGAGTTGTTTCATATAGATTACATACATACCTTACAAAGTGAAGATGAAAATTTTAGTCACTTTAATACTAATTATATAGAGCAATTAAGACCACATATATATTATAATGAATTAAACCCTAATAAAAGTTCTTATGAAGTTGCTATGCTAAAATCAATGGTTGATATTTTTAATCAATTGAAAAAAGCAGAAAGAAAAATTGTTAATCAACTTAAAGAAGCGGATCTTATGAACGTTGTTCAAAGAGATAATGTAACAATTATGTATCCTAAAGATTTTGAAGTTATGAGTTTGTTTAACAAAAAACTTATAATGAAAGCATATAATGAAAATAACAAGGGTGTTTATATGCTTTTTGGTAGCTATTATAAAGATAGAATGGTAGGTTCATTTCGTTCTTTAATAGCAAAAGAAGAAATTTTCATGAATGAGCACCTTTTTAAAGATTTAGAAATAGAATTGAAAGGTCATGATAAAGCTGCTGGTGCATTTTTAAAAGCGAAAAATGGTGGTGAAATAAAACCTGATTCAATTGAGAGGTTTGCTGATTTTATTCAATTTCAATATAATGAATTAAAGCAAACTGAAAAATATGAAGAAGACTTTGTGTTAATGGATACTACAAACTTTAATATAGTTAAAGAAATTAATACGAAAGTAAAAGCGCACTTTGGAATGATTGGTTCCATTAAGCCATTAGTAAAACTTGATAACAGTATGTATTTTGAAGAAAGAGGTACTGGTAAAAAAATAAGTGTTTTTGAAATGTTAAAGCAAAATAAATATGGTTATACTACCGTTGCTTTAAATTTTGCTGATGATGTGTTAATTATTCCAACAGAAGTTGTTAGAGATTTAAAAAATAATAATTTTAAAGATTATATTCAATTTGCATATTTAAGTAATGGCGCATTCATTGCGGAAAAAGTAATAAGAAAAAATCAATTAAATCCCAAAAATTTAACAAAGCTTGATTCTCCTGTAAAAGAATCAGAACAAGATTTAATGAAATATTATAAAGAAGAGTTTATTGATAAAAACTCTTATGCAAAACCTCTTTCAAGAGAGCAAGTAAGAAATATGCCACTGTTTTCAAGAAATCCTTATGGTGATGAAGAGTTTGATCGTGTTGAAGAAACAATTCTGAAAGTTATTGATAATAGTGATGTTGATAAATATGTTGTATTAGACGTTGAAGCAAATGGTTTTGGTAAACCTCAATTGTTTAACTTTGGTACATTAGAAATAACACCTAAAAAGAATAGTGGTGTTACAATTACAACAGAAGAATATAGAGAGTTGTTGGATGATGGTAAAAAAATGGCTAATTTCTGTAATAAGAATTTAGGTGGTGAAAAAGTAAAAAATGTAAAATTTGATAAAGATAATCAAACTATAACAGTTAATAGAAAACTTGACTATGAATTGTTTAGTACTCTATGTAGAGATACAGATTTTAAACTACTTAAAAATATAACTGCATTAACAAATATATCTCAAGCTTCATTAAATAAATATGGAATGAAAACATCCGATCTTGATGTAATGTTAAATGAAAGATATGCAGGGAAAAGACATATATTTGCTGCACATAACTCAAATTATGACTTCAATGTAGTAAGTATAAACTGTCCAGAATTTTATAAGTTAGCATTAGAAGATAATTTAATATTAGATACTGCTCGTTTTGCAAAAGAACAAACGCTTGGATTTTCAGATATTCAAGTAACAAGATTACATCCACAAATTAAAGAAGGTTTGTTTTTTGATCATGAACTTGCAGATTACTCTTTAACTACTATGCTTGAGTCAGAGAAAGACTTTATATATCCTGATATGCGTAATGAGTTTCTTTTGAAAAGAAAAGGAGATACTTTATATCTTGTAGATAAAAAGAAAAATATAGAAACAGAGTTACCTTATGATAGTAAAACTATATTAAATAATAAAACAACAACACCGATGCCATTAAACCGAGTTAAATATTCTGTAACATTTTTAATGGATTATGATAATATTAGATCAATGCTTCTAAGTGATATTAAACACAAAATAAAAATACCAGAAGCAGATGAATTTATAGAAAGTGTTGAAATTAAAGATTTATATGAAGAATATTGTAAAGGATATAATTTTGATGCATCACCACAAAAAAACATGATGATGTTTGTTGAAGCTTTACATAATAATGAAAGATCGGAAGATGAAGCTAGATTTAACAATGCTATATTTGGTAGCTATATGACGAAAAAAGATGAACAAGATAAAGAAAATAGTAATGATCCAATTGCTGATAATGCTGTAAATAAATTCATGGAAAATAAAGAAAAAATCGAAAAAGAAAATGAAAAAATAGAAAAGAAAAAAGAAAAAGAAATAGCAAAATTAGAAAAAAAATTAACTTCTGGAAAAATAACTGAAGATGTTTTTGAAGAAGAAAAGAATGCTATTGACGAAAAATTTGAAAACCAAAAAACACCGACTGCTAATTTTGATTTATTTTTAAGATCAGCAAATAAATTTTTATCTGAAAATAAAGAACTTTATTTAAAATATATTGGTGTTTGGGAATATAAAGCTTTACTCGAAGTATATGATCCTAATAAACCAACAATGACAAAAGCAGAAGTACAAAATGTACATTATAAAACATCTTTAGATAAAGATAGAATAAAGTCTATGTCTAAAGAAATATATGACTTTAAGAAAAAAATGGGTATAGAAGGTTCATTTTATATTCCAGAACTTCATAACAATATTGACGAAAGAGGTGATGCTGCTATTGAGGGATTACTTGTTTTTAATAGATTGAATAATAAATATTATAATAGATATGATAAATCAATAAATCTTGCTGCTACAATTGTACAACAATCAACAATTGAAACTACTTATCAAGCAGTTAGAAAATATTATTTAGAACAAGTTCTTGACAGAATGAATGTAAACAGTTCTACATTTAAACAGTTAACAGAACAATATAAAAACAGAAGGACAAGTGAAGGTAAAGAACACTATTCTGCTTTAATAAAAAAAGCCAAAAACGTTTCAAAAATACAGCTTCAATCTAAATTATTAGGTCAAGGTAATCATATAATTGGTTCAAAAGATTATCAAGATGTTGGTAAAGAAGTTATAGAAGATATAAAGGAAGATTTAGATTTCATAATGGCATATAGTTTAATGGAAACAAGTGAAGTAAAATCTGTTAATATTGGTAAAATATTAGAAAGCTATGCTAAGAAACAAAAAATTACAGAACATTATGATATATATAAATCTTTAAAAGAAAGTTTTGGTATGTTTGAAGAAAATCAAGATGAAAATGCAGATTTACCTGAGTTTTCAGAAATTGAAAAATATGCAAAAGAAGTTTTTGAAGATATTAAACCTGAGCATATTAAAAATATTGAAATGTTTTATCAAATAGAAAAGAAATTTTCTGATTTAAATGATAATTTCGCTAATGAATATTATAAAACACTATCAGAACTTGATCAAGATTTTATTAATAAATATAAGTCTGTTTACGATAAGATTGGATATTTTAGGATAACAAAAGAAGAATCTGAAATTAAAGATGTTGTTGATTCTATAATGGATGCATTATTTACTGGTGAGTCTGATATTTTAAAAGATAAAACTAAGTTTTTAACAGAACAACATGTTGAAGTGATTACACAAATGACAGGTGAAATATTAAATAAATTAGAACCTTTAATAAAAATTGTTAATAAAGAGTCTAATATACCTTTAATTAAAGAAGATATAATGAACTTGTTAGATAATCGTTTACAAGTAATAGATGATAAGTTAAAAGAAAATGAGAAAACTGTTGATAGTGTTCTTAAAAACTTTGATAATCCATCACAAATTAAAAATCTAATGTTTAATTATGAAAAAGAAAGTTCTGATACTTTTATTAGAATTGCAAAAAATAAATTGCAAGAATCTGATGATGAAGATGATCAAAAGCTTTTAGATATAATCAATAACGAATATGTTCCTGCTGCTCAAATTGATCCTGAAACTGGTGAAGTTGATAAAGCTGAAATGGAGGAAAGCAAAATTGAATGTAAGAAACTTACAATAGAAGCTTTACAAGATCGTTTTGATAACGATGATATAAATAAGTTTTCTGAAACTTTCAAAAAATGTATTTTAGTTGATGCTATGCAAGGAAGAGAAGTTAGAAAAATGAAAATTGCAAAAGAATTTGTTAATAACTACTCTCACTTACAAAGATTAATTGTTGGAAAATCACCAAGAGCAAAAACCTGTTTAAGAAAAGGTTTAGAAAAACAAAAAGAAAAAGAAGTAAAACAATTAAATAAACTAAAAGTTAAATAAAAAAACAAAGCTAACAAAAAGTTAGCTTTTTTTATTGTTTTTTATTTTTTTAAGTGTTATTATAGTCTCAAGAATAATAATAAAGGGGATAAATATGAAGAATAGACTACATCCAGATTCTGAAAAAATTATTGAAAAAGCTAAGTTAATAGCAGAAGATTATAATCATTCAGAAATTTCATTGACTCATTTAGGTGTGGCTTTCCTTGAAGACATGCAAATTGAAACAGAACTATCTGATCGTGGTGTCGATGTCGAAACAGCTATTACAAGTTTACGTAGTACATTAGAAACCTTTAAAGGGTATAGCAAACCAAATACTATAGAAAATACTGAACTATTAAATCATTTTATCTATTACTCAATTTTTGAATTTGAAGCTCTTTTTTTAAATGAGATTCCACAAGATTTAATGGATGTTTTTGCTTCTGAAATGTCTGAAAAAGAAATAAGGGAATCTTTATCAATAAATGTTTCTTTATTATTTTCTTATTTTTTAAGTCATTTAATTGACTTGTCTAAAAATGATCAAATTAATTCTGAAATACTTAATATTTTATTTAGAGATTTAAATCAAAACCAAATAACAAAACTTATTCATTATTTTTTACAACTTGGTTTTAAAGACATTTCTGATATGTTAAATAATTATGGAATAAAATTAAAAACCACATTAGGAGAAGATTTAGATCTAAATGATAATGAACTAAATCATCCTTCAGAAGAAGGTGTTGTAGAAGACGACATTGAAAGTTTATTTGAATTAGGAAAAAAAGAAATGGGGAAAAGCAAAAAACAACAAAAAGAAAAAGAAATAGCTTTAACATTTTTAACAAATATGAATAAGCTATATAACGATAAAAAAATTAATGAACAAATCTTTAACCGTGAAGAAGAAACTAATGAAATGATTAGAATTTTATCTCGTAAAAATAAATCTAATCCCTTATTAATAGGTGAGGCAGGTGTAGGTAAAACTGCTGTTGTTGAAAACCTTGTTGGTAAAATAGAAAGGGGTGAAGTACCACCTAAAATGAAAAATAAAACAATTTATTCATTAAATCTTACGAAATTAACGGCTGGAACAAAATATCGTGGTGAATTTGAGCAAAGATCAATGATGGTGCTTGATTTTATAAAATCAGATCCTAATGCGATCTTATTTTTGGATGAAATGCATACTGCCAATGGTGAACAACATACAAATTTTGCTACGTTAATGAAAACTGATTTAACAAGCTCACAATTAAAATGTATCGGTGTGACAACATATAATGATTTTAGTCGTTCACTTGTAAAAGATAAAGCTCTTATAAGACGCTTTCAACAAATTACTATCAAAGAACCTTCACTTGAGGTAACATTTGATATTGTAAAAAAATCACTACCTGATTATATAAAACATCATAATATTGAATATACTGATGAAGTATTAGAAAAAACACTGTATTTGTGTGATAGATATTTACATAAAACAAGATTTCCAGATAAGGCTTTTGATGTTATCGATGAAATAGGTTCTTTATATTCAAGCGGTCTAAGAAAAAATAAAAAAAATGAAGTAAAAATTGAAGATGTAATGGAAATTATAAGTAAAAAATCTAACATCAATATTCAAACAAAAGAAGACGAAATAAAAAAATTAACTAATTTAGAAAAAATGCTAAAACAAAAGATTTATGGTCAAGATGATGTTATAGAAAAGTTATCTGAAACTATGTTTATAGCAGAAACTGATCTTGGTTCTCCGAATAAACCATTTGCAAGTCTTTTGTTTACTGGACCTACTGGTGTTGGTAAAACAGAAGTTATCAATGAATTAAGTAAAATATTAAGTCGTCCTTTACATAGATTTGATATGTCTGAATATGGTGAACAAAATACAGTGTCAAAGTTAATTGGCGCACCACCAGGCTATATTGGTCATGATGAAGGGGGAATGTTAACAAAAATTGTTGATGAAGATCCTTATTCTATTGTTTTATTAGACGAAATAGAAAAGGCACACCCAAAAATTTATAATACATTTTTACAAGTATTTGATAATGGATTTTTAACCGATTCAAGAGGTAATAAAGTTTCTTTTAGAAATACAATTATAGTAATGACTTCTAATGTAGGTGTCCAAGAAAGAAAAAATTCAAGTATTGGTTTTACTTCATCCGATGAAAATGTAGACATTGTAAAAGATGGTGTATTGAGTAAATATTTTGCACCAGAATTTATTAATCGTTTATCAGCAGTTGTTAATTTTAACTATCTAAAAGAAAATAATATTAATCGTATTACTAAAAAAGCAGTAAATGAGCTTTCTGAAAGGTTAACTCAACAAGGTATAAAATTAAGTGTTACAAATGCTGCTATAAAATGGTTGTCAGCAGAAGGTTATAATAAAGAACTTGGTGCAAGACCATTGGAAAGGACTGTTCAAAGTTATATTGCTAAACCAATTGCAAAAGAAATTATAAATAGCTATAAAACTAAAAAGCCTATTACTAATATTCAAGTAAAAATAGAAAAAGAAAATCTAAAATATGATGTTTCTTAAAAAATAGTTAAATTATTGTTGATTTTATAATCATTTTATATATATTGAAAAATAGATTAATTTAAAGGGAGAATAAAAATGAAAAAAACATTATTAGGTACTATATTATTAAGTACATTTTTTTCAGCAAATGTAATAGCACAAGAAACCAATTGGTATGAAAGGTTTGCCGATAAAACTAAAGACTCTCAACAAGAGATGTCTTTTAGTGAAAGTTCTGATAAATACTTCGAGAGTTCTTATTTTTCTTTAGGTGTGGAAAGATTTGAGCTTACTATGGAAGACTCTGGAAATAGATATAAAGGAGCTTCTATGTTTAATGCAACATATGGTCTTGATATGACAAGATATGTTTCTTTTGAATTATCAGCAAGTTTACCAATAAGTTCTAAAGTTTATGAAACATATGAAGATAGATATTATGATTTCGATAATGGTGGTAACGTTGGCGATACAGAAGTCACTTATCCAGAAATCTCAATAGATAATTATAAAAATCAAATAGATCCTTCTTATATTGTAAGTGCAAACGTTAAACTTGATATTCCAGTAACAGAAAGAGTTTCAGGTTATTTAATGGTTGGTTATTCAAAAAGTAAAATTTCTTATCAAGGAATAGGAACATTATTCTTAAATGAACTTACTACTGAACAACTTGATACATATAACGCAGGTGAATTAGATTATTCTTCATTAAACTCTAATCAGTTTATGATAGGATTTAATGATACCTTACCACTTGAACAAATGACTGATAGAGAACAATATAATCAGTATACTTCTTGTGAGTTAACAGGTAATGAAACATTATGCGGAAAAGCTATTGTAGATATTAATCAAGATTATGAACAAAATGGTGCAATGTATGGTGCAGGTGTTAGTTTTGATTATAATAATAACACATCTTTAATATTAGATTATAAAAAATACGCATATAATAAAAGATTAGATATTGAAGCAATTCGTTTTGGTATTCAGTGGCGTTTCTAAAAAAATAAATTTTATTTAAATTAAACAAAATAAAAGGTATTCAATTTGAATATCTTTTTTTATAAAAGGAGTATTATAAATGTATAAAATAAAAAAAAACAACGAAGTTTCTGTTTTTGAACCTAATAAATCATTAAATGTTGTTGATGCTATAGTTTGCTCAAAAAATACTATAAAATACTCATGTTTAAGTGGTATATGTGGCATATGTAAAAGCGAAATAGTTTCAGGGAAGGAAAACATAGAATATATTAACGATCATTTATATTCTGATGAATTAAAAGAAAATGAATTTATGCCCTGCTGTTGTGTTTTAAAAGGTGATATAGAGATTAAGCAGAATTAATTATATTTTCTGCTTTTTTTATATCCTTTAATATATCGTTTTTATATACTTGGATTTCTTTTTCTGATAAATAAAAAAAACATAAATAAATTATAACTTAATGTATCAATATGAAAATAATCTATCTCTTTTAGATTATTCTTTTCAATATTATCAAGGTTTATTAATATTTTTTTTATCTTTTCTTTTATTTCTTGATTCATTTCTTTGATGCTCTAAAAATTTAAATTCTTTTTCAATAATAAAATATTATTTCTTAATATCGTTAAAAATTGCTTTGAAGGTTTTTTATTTTTATTATAAGCTAAGTTTTAAAGTTCTTCATTATAATTGTTTTTTATAGTGTTAAAAACACTATGGCTTTTATCATTTTCTTGAATAATTTTTTTACTTATATCACTTTCTATAGAGAAATATTTATCTATTTTATTATGTATGTTCTTTTCTTCTTCATTTTTTAAAAAATAAAGAACAATTCCAATTTCTCTAAAAAATATTCCAAACTCACTGCTTATATTATTTATTACTGTTGAAGAAAAGGTAGTTAATGAATATAAAGAAGGGTTTTTAACTGTTGCTAAATTATCTATAAAAATATGATCATCGT
>CETA01028415.1_pt1 | contig 58688 bp, 65 predicted proteins | sample 531251 | NCBI WGS metagenome assembly CETA01 (sample SAMEA2622362, study PRJEB7988) | marine metagenome | biome: marine biome (ENVO:00000447); feature: mesopelagic zone (ENVO:00000213); material: "saline water (ENVO:00002010), including plankton (ENVO:xxxxxxxx)" | depth 380 m
TAAAGCCTTTGTTTTACATCGTGATAATTACAAGTGCCAAAGTAAACAAAAAGTAAAACATAGTAAAAAATTACATGTTCATCATATTGTGTTTCGCTCACAAGGTGGTTCAAATGCACCTAGTAATTTAATTACTTTATGTGAAACGTGTCATAATGATTTACATAATAAACAATTTACTTTAAAAGCTCAACTGTCAAAAACAAAACATGCTACGGAAATTGGTATTATAAAATCCATTATTAAAAAATACCTAAACTTTAAAGAAACATTTGGTTATGAAACAAAGTTTAAGCGTGAACAGTATCTTCAATTACCTAAAACACATTATTACGATGCCGTAGCAATTTGTTGTAATGAACATCAAACGGTAAAACCACTTGATACCCTCTTTTATAAAAAACATGTTGCAAAAGGTGATTATCAACAACGCAAAGGAAGTCGATCCGAAAAAGTTATTCCCGTTGGAAAATTGTTTGGTTTACGAAAATACGATTTAATTCAAACATCGAAAGGAACGGGTTTTATTAAAGGAAAACGTTCAACAGGCTATTTTGCACTTGAAACATTAAACGGTGAAAAAATTCATAATAGTGTGAATGTAAAAAAAGATACGGTAAGATTACAAGCACGAAGTACAACACTCATTCAACAACAAAAAGGAGAAGCAATTTCTCCCGCATTTGAAAAAGCGGGTGTCTTTGCTTAATTTTTATGAAAAAAAGAGAAGTTTGTAAAGCAGATGTATTACATGTTAATAAAGGATATTTTACAAAAAATAACACATTGGTTGTCGAAAAAGGTTATATGTTTGATCCTATTTTTCAACAACCCTCTTCATGTTCTCATATAGAAATAAAAGAAGAAATTTTTTAAAAAAAGTATTGATTTTTATTTTTTTTGTTGGTATTGTTTAGATATGGACTTGCGAAGCAAGTTATAATACAACCTTAAATTATACAATAGGAGAAAAATTATGACTACTCGTAAGTTATTTATATGCGAAAAACCTGATATTGCAAAAAAATTACAACCATTTTTAAATGAAAATGATTTAATTATTTTATCACAGCCTATAGGTGTTTTTAAATTTAATTACCAAAATATATCTTTTTCAGAAGCCCCATATACAAAAGAAAAACCACAATATAAAATTGACTTTAATGCAAAAAATATTGAAAATTCATGCATTACTGCATTTAATAAAAGTGGTAAGGTAAGAGTCAATTTTTTAGAATACTATTACAGTTCTTTAAAAAATAATAAAGAGGTAAAATTTAAAGATATAGATAATTTTTTTAATAATTTTGATGAAATAGTTAATTGTTGTGATGCTGATTATTCTGGAGCAAGAGCTTTTGATTTTAAATTTTCTAAATACTTTAAACTTGGTGATGATTATCTTAATTATTTTCAAAATAAAAAACTAATTTTAAGTACAATGTATCTTTATATTTTGTTAGATTATAATATAAAAGAGAGTTTTTCCCAAAGATATAACTCAAAAAATTATCAACTTTTTTTAAAACATAGAGAAGAATATCAAAAAAAAGATTTTTTTGAATATAATTATAATTTAAACTCTTTATTATTTTTTTCTAAATATATAAAAAATATTGTATTAACTAAAAATATGATACAGACACTATTGCTTTTTAAAAATGAATTAGAATTTTCTGATTCCAATATTTTATTTAAAATGGATAAAAAGAAAATTGGAACCGCTGCATCTCGTTATAAAATTATTGAAGAACTTAACAAAAGTGATATTATTGAGCAAGTTCATTTAGATTATTATTTATTAAAAACAAAAGAAAAAAGAATTAAATCTTATTTTAGAATTGCTAAACAAGGTCAATTTTTGTTAAATGAAATAATGCACAAAAAAATAAAAGATCCGCATTTATCAGAAAGACTAAATGCAGATATATTTGGTACTAAAAATAACGAATCACTTTCTTTTGAGGATTTTTATAATAAATATGAACAATATTTATATACTGTATTCTCTAAACAAAAACGATTTTTAAATAAGAAAAAAGCAGATAGTTAATATCTGCTTTATATTTGATTTTTAAGTATTTTAGAAGCTAATCGTTCAGAATTAATTTCATAATTACCACTTGAAATTTTTTCTTTTAAAGAATCAACTTTTGATTGATCTATAGCAGAAGAATCCTTAATTTTCTTTTCTAATGCAGAAAGATCCATACTTATACTAACATTATCTTTAGTATTTTTTTTATTATCCTGTGACGTTAATTGATTGCCTCTTTCTTGTTCAATATTTGTCTTAGGACTTTTATTAACATTTATATTATTTTGATTATCTATATTTGAAAACTTCATTTTAATGTCCTTTTTATATTCACTGTATATACTTTATCGTCAGTAATCACTAAAACTTTAATAATTAATTTAACTTTTTTATATAAAAAATTTATTTTATTTTTGGTTTTTTTTTGTTTTTTAATTTATTATTTTCGTATACAAAATTATTTGGATTTCTATCTGTCGTTAAATCAATGATATAATTATTAACAAATATTTTTTTACCTTTTACTTTTGTTTTTATATTTTCTTTTTTTAATTTCTCATTTATTTTTTCTATATAGAATTGACCAGAATTAATAAAATCATTGTCAATATTTAAATCATCGTTTATTTCATTTATTGTATTGTTTACTAATCTTAATAACTTTAATTTTGTTATTCCTTTCTCTTTTTCTGGAATGCTCATTATTATATCATCATCGCCATAAGCGTCATTAAAATCACTAATATAAGCAGTACTGATAATATTCTCTTTTATTAAGTAAGATAAACAAGAACCAATACATTCATTTAAATTTAAAATTTCTTTTTCTGTTATAATATCATCATTATCTTTTGTTTTTGCTGTCCATATTATTTCGCCATCATCTAATAGCTCTTGTATTTTTTCATTTTTTGATTCAAGAACCTTTTTTAAATATATAGCATTTGATAAGTCAGCGTCTTTACCTGCAAAAACACATTGTCTAAAACCTTCTATATGATTTGTATATAAACAATCTGATAAAAAAATTACAGCTTCTGATTCATACATACCATTGCCGCCTTCTAATCCATATTCATAATCCATAATATTAAAATAAAAATCAAAATTTAATGTATTAAAAGCATAATTATAACCTTCTTTTTCTTTTATTCTAGAAAAACCATTATCATGATCATCAAACGAATAATCTATTCTTTCTAAATTTGTTCCATATATAAAACCTTCTTTTAATATATCTTTTGTATTTTCAGAGAAATGAATTAATGGAAATTTTTTATGTTCAGATATTATTTTTTGTGTACTTTTATTACTATTTAAATGCTTTTTTAAATTCTCTAAAGAAATCATTTTATTTTTATTTTATCACACTTTTATGCTATAATGAAAAAAAAGGTTATTTATGGCTAACGTAGAAGATAAAAATTATTTTGTTTATGATTTAGAAAGAAAAAAGTTTTGTAACGAAAACTGCTTTGGATACACAGATGATATTAAAAAAGCTGGTATGTTTTATTATGAAAAAGCAAGAAATATTTGTAAAAATTCAAACATTGTTCAAATAGAGTCAGTTATGGTACATAAAGATGACATGGCAAAACTTTCTTTATTAACTAAATTAGATGGAGTTTTAGAAAAGAAAGATTTATTCGATGTTATAAAACCAATAACAGAAGAATATCATCAAACTAATCCTATAGGTCATATTATAGATACTTTAGAGGAAAATGGATATTATTTAAAAGAAGATTTAAACCCAGAACATATTGGTTATGATGAAAACAAAAAATATAATCTAGAATTTTTTAAATCAAATGAAGGATTAAGAGTTAATATCAGTCGATTAAGTTCTGGTAATTATGAAGTTATTGCAAATACAATTAAACCAAATTTAAAAAGAAAAATAAAACCTTAAAAATATATTGACTTTTAAACTTAAAGTTGCTAACATGAATATATAAACTAATTAATAAGGAAAATTATGATTAACAATTTTGTTTCACATTCGCATAGTTCACATAGTTCTAGTTCATCTAGTTCTATTTTGCTATGCGTGAAACAAAGTTAATTATAATAACGAAGGTTTTACGTTTTAGCAAAATGTAAAGCCTTCAAGAAATAACATTGAAACCTTGAGGGCTTATGCTTTCAAGGTTTTTTTATGCGATTTTTTCGTAGGATAGAGTAAACTCTAAAATTAATATAAGTAATTGATTTAATTAAAATTATTTTGAAAAAAATTAAAAAAAGTGTTGACAAATGATTTTTTAACGATTATAATGAGAAACATAAGATAAAGAAATATTAAAAACGAAACAAATTTTAAATAAGGAAAAATTATGAAATTTTTAAAACAACATTCACATTCGAGTTCGAGTACATAAATTGTAAAAGATTACTGTAAGTCAGTTTTCTTTTACGATAAAAGAATGCTGGCTTAAAAATATAAAATTTTTAGCCTTTAAGTCAGCATATAAACTTAAAGGCTTTTTTGTATTTATAATATGGTGCTATTAGCTTAATTGGTAAAGCCACTGTCTGTGATACAGTAAGATGTCGGTTCAAATCCGATATAGCACCCCAAAGGAAGGTTGGCAGAGCGGTAATGCAGCGGATTGCTACTCCGTCACTTATGAAAGTAGGTGCGTGGGTTCGATTCCCACACCTTCCGCCAAGTTTTAACGGAAAGTCGTAAGGTTGGCGTACTTATCGGTCTTGAAAACCGTGATGGTGGTTAGTAGCCGCCGTATGGGTTCGATCCCCATACTTTCCTCCAAATTAAAAATATGAGGTATTTTAATTTATGTACATATGTGAATTTTGTAATAAAAAAATAAAAAACTCTGGTGCTTTATCAAGCCATATTAGAGCTTGTAAAGAAAATCCAAATAGAAATCCGTGGAAACGAATGGCGTGGAACAAAAATAAAAAAGGAGTACAAAGACCTTGGAATAAAGGATTAACAAAAGAAAATGATTTAAGATTGTTGAAAGTAAGCAAAAAACAAAAAGGCAAAAAACTTGGAAGTTTTAAACATCATACAGAAGAAACGAAAAAAAATCTTTCTTTAATTGCAAAAAAAAGAGGTCTTGGAGGGTATAAAGAAGGATCAGGAAGGGGTAAAAAAGGAAAATATAAAAATATTTATTGCGATAGCTCTTGGGAACTTGCATTTTTATTATATTGTGAAGATTTTAATTTAGATGTTAAAAGATGTAATGAGAAATTTGAATATATATATCTTGGTAAAAAAAGATTTTATATACCAGATTTTATTGTTAATGGTGTTTATATAGAAATAAAAGGTTATGTAACTGAACAATGGAAAGCAAAGTTAAGATACTTTCCATATAAAATAGAAGTTTTTTATAAAAAAGAAATGCAACCCATTTTAAATTATGTGAAATTTAAATATGGTAATTATTTAGAATTATATGACTAATTAAGGAAGGTGAACATCTGAGTTGGTCGGAGCTTGGTTTTGAAAGCCAATGGAATTTGAAATATGGTTTGGGAATCGTTCCCTCCGCCTTCCTCCAAATAGAAAGTTCTAACAATTGAATGTGAATTTTTTTCCTGATTGTACTTATTTGCTGGTAGATTATAAGTTTAAAATAGAACTGATTTACTCCATATAATAGAAACGTGACCGAGTGGTTGAAGGTAGCAGCTTGGAAAGCTGTAGAACTGTTTATCAGTTCCGAGGGTTCGAATCCCTCCGTTTCTGCCAATCGATGGTGAGTAAAGCATTTATGGATGATGTTCGGTTTGTGATACCGAGGAAACGAGTTCGATTCTCGTTATTCACCCCAATTTAAAAAGAGGGTATTATTATGTTAGATAAAAAATATGTTTTAAAAAATTTAGAGGATGTAACTCATAAATTACAAACACGTGGGTTTTTGTTTCCTAAAGAAAAATTTCTTGAATTAGAAAATAAAAGAAAAATCATTCAGGGAAAAACTCAAGATCTTCAACAAAAACATAACCAATATGCAAAAGAAATAGCAAAAAACCCTGAAAAAATTGATAAAATAAAAAAAGAAATTAATATTAATAAAGAAAATAAAAATACGCTTGAAAAAGAACTTAAAGAAATTCAAGAAAAAGTAAATAATATCCTTATTAATACCCCCAATATTCCTGATCAAAACATACCAGTAGGAAACAATGAAGAAGATAACAAAATTATAAGAGAGCAGGGGAATATTCCTGAATATAATTTTAAAGTGAAAGATCATGTTGATTTAACAAAAGATCTTGACTTTACTGCGGGGGTTACATTAGCAAAAAGTCGTTTTGTTGTAATGAAAAACCAAATTGCAAAATTACACCGTGCATTAGCTCAATTTATGTTAGATGTTCATACAGAACAACATAACTATATGGAATGTAATGTTCCTGTTTTAGCTAATAAAGAAACTATGCAAGGTACTGGTCAACTTCCTAAATTTGAAGATGATCTTTTTAAAGTAAATGACGAAAAAGAAGATTTATATTTAATACCAACAGCAGAAGTACCTTTAACTAATCTTGTAAAAGGTAAAAAAATTACAGGTGATGACTTACCTATAAAATTAACGGCTCATACTCAATGTTTTAGAAAAGAAGCGGGTGCATATGGTAAAGATACTCGTGGTATTATAAGACAACATCAATTTGAAAAAGTTGAATTAGTACAAATTACAAATAAAGAAAATGCCGAACAACAATTAAATGAGGTATTAACAGAAGCTGAAACTATATTAAAACTTTTAAAATTACCTTATAGAGTTGTAGAACTATGTACTGGTGACTTAGGATTTAGTGCTCAAAAAACATATGATATTGAAGTATGGATTCCAACACAAAAAAATTATAGAGAAATTAGTAGCTGTAGTTGGTTTGGTGATTTTCAAGCAAGACGCATTGGATTAAAGTGTAAAAATAATGGTAAAAATGAATTTTTACATACTATTAATGGCAGTGGGTTAGCTGTTGGACGTACCCTTGTGGCGGTTCTGGAAAATTATCAAGATAAAGATGGGAATATTATTATTCCTGATATTCTACAACCTTATATGCAAAATAAAAAAATAATAAAAAATGTGTTATAATAAAAGAAAAACATGATATTTTCTTTAGAACAAAAAATAAAAGACTTAATTAATGACAGCATCGAAGAGCTTAATATTAAAGCACACTTTGATGCTGAGTCTCTTTTTATAAATAAAAAACAAGAATTTTATAATATATTAGTTATTTCTTTTATAGACATAGAAGAATCTGATCCTAAATACAAAAATTTTGATATTGATGATAATGGATTTTTAAAAGGAGAAAATAAAGCTGTTCAAGATTTACAAAAAAAACTAAATAATATTAAATTTAAATATTATGGAAAAGATTATAAATTTTCTATTTTTCTTGAAGATGAAGTTCCAGAACTAACTCTTGAATTAGAATATTCTACTTTAAAAACTTATTCTTTTGTTGAGAAACAAAGAATTTTAAAAGAAAAAAAATCTCAATTAGAAAAATCTTCTGAAAAAAATATTTTTAATGATGAAGAAACCAAAAATAAATTTATTGAATTATCAGAACTCCAACGCGATAAGCCAGAACATCAAATGTTAAAAACTCAACATACTATAGGTGGTTCGGTATTATCTTATCAAATAGAACATATTGGTGATTTAACGCATAGAATGAGTCAAAAACTTTATATTAATTCTGGTAGTATTGAATCTTGTTTTGAAGATATTTTACCAAAGATTGAAAGAGGATTAAGATCCTTAACATCAAACTATGGATTTGAGAAAGAGTTTTTTGAAAATTTAAAAAGTAATTATGATTATATATTTAAAAATCAATATAACTCTTATGAAGAATATGAGAAAACAGTTTTAAATGAATTAAAAAAATATTCTGATGAACATTCAAAATTACCTGTTTATAATGACGCTCAATATTTTGCAAGAGAAGCCGCTATTAGTTTAGGAAAATTAGATTTTGATAAAACTATTGAATGTTTAGAAAAATTAAATCAAATTGTTTATTCAGAAAATAGTATTGAGCAAATATCAACATACCAATCTAAATATAAACCAAAACAAAAATTAAAAAGTAAACTAAAATAAAAAAGCCTACACAATGTAGGCTTTCTTTTGTTGGTTGCGGAAGTTGGATTTGAACCAACGATCTCAAGGATATGAGCCTTGCGAGGACGACCAGACTCCTCTACTCCGCTTTAATTGGTTGCGGGAGAAGGATTTGAACCTTCGACCTTCAGGTTATGAGCCTGACGAGCTACCAAACTGCTCTATCCCGCTTTATCTTATATTTATAATTATAATCATTAAAAAATCTTTTGTCAATACTTTTTTTAATTTTTTTTCAATTAAATCAATAACTTAAATTAAGTTTAGACATTACTATATCATCACATTAAAATATAATTTTAATATGTTTTTCAGACATAAAAAAAGCTCAAAGGTAATCTTACCTCTGAGCTTGAAGCATAAACTAATCATAATTTTTTAATTGAGCATAATATTCATAATTGAAAGCTTTTTTCCTTTTTTTATTTTATGTTTTTAAATTATAACTTAAATTTTAATTATTTTCAAGCAACAAAGACTTACATCTTATTGTTTTTTTTACATAACCGTACTTTTTAGCTTCTAATCCATTAAATTTATATAATCTATCAGTATAAGAGTTAGTATATGTATTAACATGATAGTAGTTTACACCATAATCAACCATCTTTTTTATATACATATTATTCAGTAGATTTATATAAAAAGAAAAGTACTCACCTAATATACTTTCAAAAAAATTTTTTACTTTTTTATCTTCACTATTATAAAATCCAACACTATGTAATCCTAATTTTGCTTCCGTACACATTTGAGAATTTTTAGATGACGCTAACAATATTGTACATGCAGATAAACAATTTTTAGTTATTTTCACCTTTATATTGTTGTCATTTATAAATTCTGAAAGATAATAAGCATCTACAAAACTGCCACCATTAGAATTATTTATAATAAGCTCTTCTCTTTCTTTTAATAAGTTTTTTAAACAATAATAAGTTCCTACTTTTATATCTAAGTTAAATAGATAAAGTTTTTTATTTGTAAATTGAGCAATATCAACACCTAAACAATTTTTGCTGTTTATTATTTGTTGAAAATAGTTGATTTTTAAATGTTCTTGTGATAGAGTATTAGGAACAATTAATAAATAACTTAAAATAAAAAAAGCAAAAAAATTAATTACTATTCTTAACATTATGTTTTTCTTATTAACTTATATTATATATTTTTTTTATCAAAAAACATTAAAAAATTTATTGACAACCAAAATATATAATTATATAATACGAAACATTAAAGATTTATACATAAAAGGAGAACCAAATGGTAGATTCTAATAAACAAAATGATCAAGATTATGGCAATAACGTTTATGAAGCTGAGTATAAAACTACAATTTCAGATTCAAATACAAATAGCCAACAACAAGATAATCAAAGTTCTCAACAGTTTGAAGGAACTGTGGAAAAAGATGGTTCAAAAAACTCAGGTACATTTGAAAAAATGGATGATTTTGATCCTCAAGAAATTGTTAAAAAATCACGCAAAAACCTTGATAAGTTAAATCAACAAGGCTATAAAATTACAGAAAAATTTAGTGAATCACAAGATTCTGAGCTTCTTAGCGAAGCAAGTGGTGCATTAACTAAAATCTTACAAAATATAAAAGCACAAAATCAAAAAAAAGGTTTTTTAGGTAAAGTAAAAAATTCTCTACCCAACTTTCTTAAAAACGGTATTTCAAAAGCTGAAAGCCATATTACTGAAACTAAAATTAGTAATCAAAGTGTTGGTAAAACTACACATGATATTTTTGAAAATCTAGAAGGACACCAAGTTTCAATTACAGAACAAGTAGAAAATATTTGTGATATGAAAGATGGTATTTATCAATTAGTTATGGGACTTGGCGAGCAACAACAAGAACTTGAAGAAAAATATAATTATTTAGCAGAAAATGGTTATTTTGAACATGATTCAAGATCTAAGTTTAATATGGAAAAATTAATTGGACAAGTTAAAACACATATTGAAGTATTTAAAAACCAACATGACAATATCCATAAGGCACAAATCATTACAGAAAACTTTTTAACTCAATTAGATGATCAAATGCCTAAGATTAAAACTTCATTAATTAATGGATTAACAACAATGAGTTTCCTTAACGAAGTTGGTCAATTGAATGAAAACTTCAATAACTTGTGTACTACTATGGGTGAAATTGACATCGGTAATAGTGAAAAAATTAGGGATATGATTACTGAAATTACAGATGTTACACGTTATGAAGAAGCAGAGTTAGAACGCATTAATAAACATCATCAGATTCAGGAAGAAACTCGTAAAAACGTTCAAAATAATCAGCAAAAAGCGATTGCCTTTAACAATAAAAAACAACAAACGTTAAGACTTATTGACGAAGATAATAAAAAGCATCGTGATGATTATTTTAGTTCTGATTTAACAGATAAGTTTTCTTATCCAGAACTTAAAACAAAAGGATTAACTTCAAAAGAAGAAAAAAAAGAAGCTAATTCTTAATTAAAAACACAATCTATAAAGGGAAGAAATTTTTCTTCCTTTTATTTTAAACGAATAAAGGATTTTTTATGAAAAATATTTTAAAATTTTTACATAAAGATAAAAAGGTTTTTGAAATTCTAAATATTTATAACGATGAATTTCAAAAAACACAAAAATCACTTTTTTATTATAAAAAAGATGAAAACAAATATGAATCACAAATTTTTAACCTTTTAGTTGCTGATAATGCAAAGCAACATAATATTCAAAAAATGTTTGAGGTTCAGATTAATAAATTAATTCATAACAATGAAACAAGTATTTCATATTTATTTGAAAAAATTTGTCTAAGTTTAATTGATAATAAAAAGAGTATTAGATTTAATCATTTAGATTTTTTCATTCCAAGATTTGTATCTAATGATTTTATTGAAAAAGGTTATATTCCTAAATCTTACATTGATAATGCTAAAAAAGCGTCAAGAGAAAAAGAAGTTAAGTATTTTAATAAAGAAAAATATGATGGCGAATATTCAAGTGATTTCTTTTTACAAAGTGATGGATATTATAATTTTTCACATTGGTATAATCAAACTATTTTATTCTTTTTAGAAAAATATAACAAATATCAAAAACAAAAAGCATTTGCTAAGACATTCAATTCAACAAATTTAAAAACTACTAATAATAAATTTTTTGAAATTGTTGATTTGGCATATAAAGAAACTCACTTAAGATTAGATACTTTAAAACGTTATCTTGAAGGCTGTTTCTTAATTTATTTGCCAGAAGAATTATTTGTTTTTGATATTAATGATATTGAGCAAGCCGATAATACAAGTGATTTTTTTCAAGAGCGTTTTAAAATTTTAAATATTTTAGTTTATATTGCTCAAAACTATGGTGATTCACCAGAGAAAATTTTCTTTAGTGATCAATTTACTAATGAAAACAAAAAAACTATTGCAAAATATCAAGATTTATTGTATAATAATACGTACTTTGATAAGAAAAATTTAAACCAACTTCATAAAGTAACTGGAAGCTTTGGTGTTTATAATTAATATATGTTAGGAGATTTATATGAAAGAACAAAATGAGAACGTCTTTTATTTTAATGGTGTAACTGTACCTTTCTTTAGAATTTGTGGTTTTAAAGTAGATTATGATGAAGACTTTAGTAATGATGAAGATCAACGAAAAGCTTATCCTGATCTAATGTCGGAAGAAAAACTTTTAAATATTACACTTAAAATTTCTGACAGTGAGAATAATATTACAAGTGACAATGAAAATATTTCTTTTCCAATGCCAGAAAATTTATATAATAAAGAAAAAGAAAAATATTTTAAATGGCTTGAAAGACATGAAGAAATGTTAGTTAAAAATGGTAACGGTGTTTTTCTGAATGTTGCTAAAAATGATATTGCTGAAACAATCAATAAAGTAACAAAAGAATCTGCCAAAGTAATTAGCAAAACATTTGATGAAGAATCAGATAAATTAAATTCTTTAATTGAAAGATTGTTAGACAAAGAAAGCAAGTTAGATACTGCTATTCAAGACATTAAACAAAAGAGTTCAGAACTTGCAGAAGCACAAAATCATATTATTGAGTTAGTAAGTTCATTTAATGATAATTTAACAGGCTTTGAATTATTAAAAGAAGAAGAAGATATGAAAGAAAAAGATAATAAAATCTCAGAATTAACTGGTAATAATAATTTAGTTGAAGATTCTTCCAATCAAAATAAAGATGTTTCTCACTAATTAATTTTTTATTTTTATATTTACTTAAAAGAGCATTTTTTATGCTCTTTTTTTTTGAGTTTTTTGATTTTTTTATAAAATATGGTATATTTATTATATAAAAGAGATTATTATGCAAAAAGATCTTAACAATATAAAAAATAATATAAAAAAATACTTAAATAATTCAAAACTATGTACAGTTAATACCTTAGCTGATTTTGCTATATATGGTTATTCAAAAGATTTAAATATAACAAAATTATCTAATAATCAAGAGTATATAAATGAATTATCCGATGGATTTACTAACTTTGCTAGTAAGTATATGGATGATATAAATCTTGAAGACAAAATAAAAGATTTTGTTTCTGAAAATATGGGCGATTTATTAATACATAACAGAGGTTTAGATTATGAGATATTAATGTCTTACGACCCTGAAATAAAAGATATTGTTAATAACTTTAAAAATATTGTTGATAATGCTCCTTCTATAAAATCAAGTATTGAAAATAGAAATAAAAAACAAAAAAGCCTTGCTTTATAAGCATTATTATTGATATTTTTTTTAAGCGATGGTATAATAATACTATCGCTTTTTTGATTTAAAACTATAAGGTTATATATGCAAAATTCCAATGATATAAAAATTTTTACATTTGATGCTTCATCTCATTTACATAGAGCATACGAAAATTGTTTAAAAAAAGGCTTTGATCAACTTGAAACAGCCTATTACAATGGTACACCAAGATATTTAATTAAACCATTTTATAACCTTATTAATCAAGAACTTCAATCATACCATGATGATTATACACATATTATATTTGTTTTTGACAATGATGATCGAACAAATAATTTCAGATATGATATTTACAATAAGTATAAAAACAATAGAAAACCAAAAGATAGTGATTTTATTTACCAAAAAGAAATCATTAAACAACTTTTAGAATATAATGGATACTGTGTAATTACCGCTGACTATTGTGAAGCAGATGACATTATTGCAACCATTAATAAAACAACCACTAAAAATAATATTTCACATACAATTTTCACTAAAGATAAAGACCTTTTTGCACTTGTTAATAAAAGTACAAAAATCTTCTATGGTGGAAAAAATCATAAAGTTTATAATTATGAAAACGTTATTGAAGATAAAGGCGTTAATCCAGAATTAATTTTTGATTATTTAACATTAGTTGGAGATGTCGCAGACAATATAAAAGGTGTTGAAGGTATAGGTGATAAAACAGCTATTAAAATTTTAAAAAAACATACTTTAAACGAAATACTTACCAATCCAGAATTAATTAACAATATTGACAAGGTAAGAGGTAAAGAAAAAATAATTAATTATATTAATAATAATATTGATTTTATTCATAAAATGAATTCTTTAATTTTACTAAAAGATGATATTCAACTCAACAAAAAACTATCTGACTTTAAGAAAAAAATAGGTAATCAGGAAGCTTACAATCACACACTTTCAGGTCTTGGTTTAAATTAAGATAACGGTATATATATGTTTGATATATTAAAAATTAATAAAAGTACCAATTATAGACAAAATAAATTTATTGAAAATTTTGATAGTAATGTCAATTTAAGATCTTTTAATGGTAAATTATTATCTTTATTTGAAGAAGCAACATCTCAAAATTACTTTCATTATGTTAATAGTTTAATAATGCATAATTATTTTTATACTGATGGTGATATTAATGCTATTAATATAGGCTTATTATCTAATTTTAAAAATGATTTTTTATCTAAATTTTATGAGTTTAAAAAAACATTCATACATACTAAAAGTAAATTTATTTTTTTTAATGCCGAAGGAGAAAAAGAGAGCTTAGATTTTGAAAATTTTTTCTCTTATTTAAATAAAGCATTTAAATTTATTAAAATTGAAGAATATACAAAAGCCTATTATTATATTTTTAGTTTTAATAGTAAAAAAAATGAATTCTATCTCTATTTTAGTAAAAATATTTTTGATACTAATAAAGACTATATTAATTTTATTTTAAACAATATAAATGAATATGATAAGCTTGATATATATTTTAAAACTGACATTAGTACATTTTTTAAATTATTTAAAAATAAAAAATTTACCGACAATATTTCAAAAATATACTCAGAAACTTATATTGTCGATAATTTCAAAGAATATAATGATGATATTTTAAAAATACTAAATGATAAAAATATTTTAAACAATATAAAAAATAAAGATTTTAACAAAAAATCTCTGCAAAGTTTAGGGCTTTCTAAAATAACTTTTATTATGGGAAGTGAATACACTTATAATGATATTGATCTTTTTAAAATTTTTAAAAATATTGATCCACATAAAATTAATATTACTGAAAATATTGAAAATTATTTTTTTGTTTTAAGTTATTTTTATATTAATGATTCTTTGAATTCTGATATGAAAAAATTATATGAAGATACTTTTATAAAACCTAAAAATTTAAATATAAATAACAATATTTTAAAAGAGTTTTTTACTTTTTTTAAAAAAGAAGATATTATATATTCACATAATTTTTTCAAAATATTTAAACGTTTTTATCGTTACTTTATTAGAGAAAATTTATTTTTACAGGTAAATTTTTTTGATAATTTAGATAATCCTGTAGGTTTTCAAGATAAAATATTTCAAATATTTTTTGAAAAGTCTATTGAGTTTTTAAATAAAAATTTAAGTTTCATTGAAAATAACAACACTCAATACAACATAGACGTTTATGATGAAAATGATCCAATTTCTTTTAATTACAAAGAATTACTGGTACTAACTTTTCAATATGTTTTGTATCAGAAAAGTTATTTACAAAAAGAAAGTTTTATTAAAGTTATAGAAAAAATACAAAATAATCAAAATATACGACTTGAAAACCTTCATTTATATTTTGATTTTTTTAATAATAGTAATAATAAAGATTTAAAAATTCTTTTTTTTAAACATTTTAAATTTAAATCTATTACTTCTAACAAAGTAGATTATATTTATAATATGTTAATATTTATATCTAATATTGATAATTTTGAAACATTTAAAAAGAACTATAACCTAAAAGAACAATATTATTTTTTTAAAAACATAAAAAATAATATTTATAAAAAATATAATTTGTTTTTAGATAATATTTCTCAAATTCAAAAAAATTATATTATTGAAACTCTTGGTGTAAAACCAGATACAAATACATATAGAAGTAATAGATTTAATTTTTAAATAAAAAAAAATGGCTTTATGCCATTTTTATCTTTTTAATCTACTTTTTCTTTTATTTTCTTTTTTTTTATAAACATCACTTAAATCTTTTACTATAGATAGATTATAATTTGAAAACCTATTATCCTTTGTAATTTCAGTAATTTTATATTGTTCTAATTCTTTAGGTAATCTATAATTATTTGCTGACTCTTCATCTTTAAATTCAACTTCTATTGTATATAAGCCATTTAAATTTTTACAATATTCATCAATTTCTATTAAATTATCTTCTAAATTTATTTTATACCTAAATTTTTCAAGAGATGTATTTTCAAAATTCTTTAAATAATTTGCAGCAAATATATCTATTTCAAACTCTATTTCTGGACAACTTAAACCATCTTCTGATTTCTGACCTTTTATACAAAAAATAGCTTCTTGATCATTAATAACTCTTACCCTTAATGTATTTTTAAAAGGGTTAATTGAAAATTTATTTTTTGTTATTTTTTCACCATCTAAAGTTAATAAATTATTATATGTTTCATTATCAACTTCTAACCTAAGTTTTTCTTGTAAAGAATTTTCATCGTTTACAACTAAATAAAAATTATTTCTATCTTTTGTTATAACAAAAGACTCTTTTTCCTTCATTTGTAAATACATTTGATTATAAGATTCAACAGGCAAGTTTTTATTTTTTAAATAATTTACAAAATTTATTGAATCTTCAACAAGATATTTTTTTTCAATTTCTTTAATAGACATTAATATTCCTTTTATTTATATTAATATTATATAATATAATTTTCATTTTGCAATCTGTTATAATTATAAATCTGTGTTATAATTAATATATTACAAAAAATTATATTTAAATGCAACAAATAAGAAAAAATACCCTTTTAGATATTTCAAGACTAACTAACCCTATTTTAAAATTAGCCGCATATTTAAAAAAAAGTGATATGCCATTTTATATCAACAAACTTAATGATACAGCTTCAACAACATCTCCTAATGACTACCTAAAAGCATTTGATAGCGATATAAATAAAACAGTAGACTTAATAAATGATTTACTAATAGCATGGCGTAATAGTCCAACAAACTTTATTGCGGAGCTAAATACAGATAATAAGAACCTTAATGAACTATTTAATGTACAAGGCAATACTATTAATTTATTTAATGAAGAATTCAATAAAAATACTGACTATGATAAAAATGATATAAAGAATAATTTAATTTCAAGTATTTTAGGGATAAAACTTAATGAATATAAAATAGAGTTAAAAAAAGCTAAAGATAATCATACTGAGAAAAACTTTTTACCAGAAGACGCAACGAATGATGAAAAATTCTTATACTTAGTTCGTTTAGCAGATAAAGATATTCTACTTCAACTCGTTAAAAAGATTAGTAACATTGTTGAACAACAAAGAAATTTTCGTAATGATTTAAGTTTTGAAGAGAAAAAATTAATAGATAATCAAATTACCTTTTCAAGAACAATGATTGATGGAGTTTTAGATAATTCTACATTTATAACTCAAAAAGAAGGAGTTTTACAAACATCTCTTAAACATTCAAAAGATATAAAATCCGAATCTAAAATTAAAAAAATTTACAATCTTTTAAAAGAAAATAAATATTTTGATCAAGCTGAAATTGATCAGGATACAGATTTAGATAAAGTTATTTCTATTTTAGAAGAAACTAATAAGTTAAAAATTAATATTTCAAAAAAACAAATCTTCAAAGTAAGAAAATTAGGTAACTATGGTAAAGGATACGTTCAAGGAATGTATTTTCCAAGTTATAATATCGTTTCCTTTGATGTTAAACATCCAAGTGCATTTATTCATGAATTAACTCATGCTGTTGATTTTAACAATGATTTTATAGAAGAAAATTTAAGATTTAAATTTGTCCAACACTTTTACAATATTTTAAAAGAGCAATATTTTACAGGTGAATATACAAAAGGTAAAAAAACAGTTAAAATCTATAATTTTCCAGAAAATTGGCACTATTTATCAAATCCAGAAGAAATAATTGCAAGAGCAGGAGAAATTGGTTATCTGTTAAACAAGTATAACTATCAAGGACATGAGAACATTGATGAACTTGAGAACTTTTTAGATAAGGTATCAAAAGCACAAAAAGAAACTTTAAGTAATGAAAATAAAGATATTTTAATCAGTAATAATATTAAAGAATATCAATATAGACCAGAGTACTTTGGGATTGATAAATTAGATAAGGATAATCTTCTTTTAATAAAAAACTTTTACTCTGCTTTTTATTATTCAAATAAACAAAGTTATGATAATATTGATTACTTATTAAATGAAAAATTTTATTTAATGAGTAAAAATATTCGTAAAAGAAATAAAACACAATCAAAAAAATTTATTAAAGAAGAAAATCCCATTTCTCTTTTAAGAAGTGATAATTTTGTTAACCTATGTAACATTAATAAATCTGAAAATATTTTTGAAACAAAAGAACTATTCGAATATATTGTTAAGAACTCACATTTATTATGTAAAACAGCCAATAAAGACACATTTGAAATTCAAACAAAAAGATTAGATACATTTTTAAAATTTGCTTTAAGTTATAATGAATTAGATGAAGATTATAAAAAAGAATTAAAAAATATTTATTTTCATGGACAAAAAGATAATTTATTCAAAATATTTTCTCAATATGATAAATTCTTTAATGATAATGAAAACACAAGAATTGGTAAACATAATAAACACTTACTTGGAATAATTAAAGATGTTACTACGGTCATTTCAAAAAAAGCATTAGATTATATTAATGGTCAAATTAGTGATAAAGATTATATTAACTATATTAAGAATCAAGAATATGGACAAAGAAATGAAATTGAGAAAAAAAGCCAATATTTAGTAACGAAAGCAAAATATAATAATGAATTAAGACAAATAAGAAAAAATTTATTACTTCATATATTAAATGAAGAAGCATTAAATGACACAACATTACAATACTTAAAAACTACAAAAGAAAATATAAAAGAATATAATTCTGATACAGGTATGGCTATTTACTTAAATTTATTAGTTAATGATCTAAACGGATTAAATACTTTTAATTATAATTTTTATGATGATTTATATGATGTAAAAAATAAAATTATTTCAGAAAAAATAAAAGATCTTCCAGATTATCAAAGTATTTTAACTAATTCCTTTAATCATTTTTTAAATGACATTAGAGATAAAGAAAATTCTTATTTTCTTGAAAACTTTTTTAAATCTCAATTAGACTCTTTATATTATAAAAAAGATAAAGATATATTAATCTCTTTTGAAGATTTTACGAATGAATCAAAATTAAAATTTTTCAAAGAATATTTAATTAAGAACATTGATTCGGTTGATTTTAAAATACCAAAAACACTACAATCTAAAAAAGCAATAAAAAAATATCCTAATATAGAAGATATTGATATTATTAATTTTTTAAATAATGATTTTAAGATAAAACATATTAAAAAAAATAGCAGGAAAAAAATTCTTGAAGAAAATTTTTCTATATCAGATATTAATTCAAAAGCAATACGCAAAATTATAACAGATCCTAATTATTATGAATACTCTAAATATTCTACTTTTCCTTATCAAAGTAAAAAATATTTTTCTAATATGTATCTTAGAGATAATCAAATTATTCAAGAAATTGCAAAGAATGATTTTTCAGAAGTTGATATTAAAAATACAGTACTAAATAGATATAATAATATTGAAGATGAGAAAGAACATGAATTACATCAAAATATAAAAAATCATTTAGATAATATTTCTAAGACACCTGAATTTTTAATTCTTAATAATATTATGCATGAATTTTTAAGAAATGATGAAAATTTTTCTAATAATGATAAAAAGATAGAAAATATAAAAAGCTTTAATGCAGAAGAGGTTCAAGACACATACAAAGCAATGTTATTAAGAATTAATACAAGTGGTTTAATTACTAACAATGATAAAGAATTTAATAAAGAATGTGAAAATAGATTACTTAATATTTTGAAACCAATAAATGAATCTATGTCTAAAAAGAATATGAATAAATTTTTAGAAACTTCTAAAGAAATAATTTATAATTTTGAGGAATTTGAAATAAATGCACTCAATAACAATAAACAAATAAAACCTATTATAACTTTTTCTCTTCAAAATTCTGAAAAATTTAGCCCAAGTAATATAGCATTAATAGGCAATGAATTATCAAAGAAAAATAAAATTAAAAATAATTAATAAAAAAGCTCCAATTTGGAGCTTTTTTTATTTTATGGTTTTCTTTTTTTTGTTGATTTTTTTGTAACGAGTTTTTCTAAATCTTTTTTACTAACTTCTGGAACATTTCCAAGCATATTTCCATTTTCATCGTATTCAGTAAAACTATTTTCTGTCTTAATACTTTTCAAAACTGATTGACCTTCATCATTTATTTGATAATTTTCTTCAACTTCAACTGTTCCAGTTTTATTATTTTCTACTGTTACTTTTTTTATTTCACCATCTTTATGTATACTTGTAACTGTGCTATCTTTTACATGGTTTTTATATCTTGTTTCTGATACTTTTTTTATATTACCATTATATTCTATATTAATCTCTGACTCTAAATCATAGTTTCCTTTATTATAATTTTTTTGGTTTATTAATAATCCTTGATCATTATAAAGTTCATGTTTATAAGGTGTTGTTGAAGGTCCATGTGTATATTTTTTCTCTCTGACAATTCCATCTTTATAGTTTGTTGTTATCATTTCATTGTTTTCCAAATAATCTATAGATCTCACAATATTGCCAGTTTTTGTATTATAACTACTTCTATTGGCAGCAGACTCAATAAATTCGAAACCACGTTTTCCAGTGGCAGTTTTAAATTCATTTTTATATACAGTACTTCTACCATCTTCTTTTATATCAATAACATTTAATAAATCACTACCTTTTTCTTTTATTCTTAGCTCATTATTCGAACTCACTACATCGTATTTTAATGGAGGATATTCATCTTCTTTTGGGGTATTTATATTATTTAATTTTTTTGTTAGATAATTTCTTACTAAAGACTTTTCTAATATACCATCTTCGTCAAAAATAAGACTTGCCACAGGCATATCTAAACCATATTGATCTTTTACTTTACCAAAACCATAATCCATTCTCACAATATTACCTTTATCGTTTTTTGTTATTTCTGGATTTATAGATTGAATACTTGCTCTAATCGGATTTCCTTTTTCATCATAAAAATCTTCTTTTATTTGACCTGTTGTTTCATTAAGAACTATTTTTCTTTCATAACTATTTTTTCCTGTTTTAGGATCTCTTGCGGTAAAATTAAATAAATTACTTTCTTGTTGAAAAAATTTATTTCCATCTTGATCTAACCTTTGATTTATAGCATGAAAAATTCTTTCACCTTGTTCCGAAAACTCTGTATGTTCTGAAATTAACCCAGTATCAGTTTCTCTATTTAATATTGTTTTTATTTTTGTTTTTTCTTTATCGTAATAGTCTCTTACTTTTTCAAGTGCCATATTGATTCCTTTTTTTTATATTATAACACATTTTTTACTTTATAAATAAAAATTCTTATCTTCTTCATAACAATTTAAAATAGAAAATTTTGTACCTGCTTTATAACTTAGTTTTTTCTTAGCAGATTTTAATGCATCTTCTTTTGCATCTTCTTCATCAAAAGCAGAATAATAATACTCATGTTTTTCATAATGTTTATCTTCCAAGGTTGGATAGTGAAAACCTATTTCCAATTTATAAATATTAAAATCTTCATTATCTAATAGTTCATCTACTGACTCTTTGTGATTATTATACATTTTTATACCTTTTTTTTGATTAATATATTAAGTATAATAATATCATTTTAACTTTTAAATTTCAATTTTTTATTGATATTTTTATTATAACGTGCTATTATTATATTTAAATTATTAAAGGAAATATTAATGTATGTAACTAAAACAATTATACTTGAGAACGAAAAATCTATTTTTGCAGAAATTTTTAATTTAGTATCTGAAAAAAAAGAAACTTTAATAAACTATATATCTGATTTCTATAGTAAAAATAAAGATATTAATTCAGACCTTTTAAAAATTGATATATTTAAAGTTCCATGCGATATTCCAGAAGATACAATTATGTTGTTAAGAAAACATAATAATTTAAACACTTATGTTAATTTACAATATAGAAACAATAAACATTCTATTCCTTTGATTGTTACTTTAGATGAAGAAGAATATGAAGAACAAAATATTTTTATAAGTAAAATAAGGTTTGTATAAAATATGAATGATACAAAAAATATGACTCAAAATGAAATAGAACTTTTAAAATCATTAAATAAAATGATACTTTTAAGCATAGATATTAGTAAAAAAATTTTTTTAGGCTTTTCTATCATGGTTTTCATTTTTTCTATTATTGTTTATTTTATTATTCAATTAAATACTGAAAATTCAACTGTTATCATTTTGCTTCTTGCAGCTTCAAATGCTTTTTCTTTTTATTATTTAAAATCTTTATTATTTAAAAAACTTAATAAAAAAAATATTGAAGAAGAGTTTAAATATTCTTTAATAAATTGTAATGAATATTTATTAAAATCCAAAAGAGAATATTTATTGAATTCCCCATTATACTCAAAAAATATTAATAAAAATAATGCTATATCATTTTGCATTAAAAATATAGATGCTATTTTTCTAAAACATATTATTGTAAAACAAATAGAGAAAGAGGAAAATTAAAACATGCAATTATATTTATTGTCAGAAACATTTGAAGGTTTGCCAGTTAATTACTTTTGTTCTTTAAAAAAAGAACTCTTGACTGATCTTATAGTAGAAGAACAAGAATCAAACACTGATATTAATATACAAAAAATTGACTCTGATATTGATCAACAATTTATAAAAGATGCGAAATTATTAACAGATAAAGGAATTCAGATTTGTCTTAATTTTATTGTAAAAAACAATAAACCTTTTTTAACTAAAAAAAAGCTTAATCAATTAGATATTTTTAATTTAACTCCAATCGAATTTTGTTCCGAGTAATTTATATTTTTACTTTTTGCTTAGATCTTTTTGACTTAAATAAATTATTTTCTTTTTCTAAAACTTTTGAGCTTTCTTCTTTTATTATACTTCTATTTATTACCGATAATACCATTGGGTAATCTTTTATTTCATATTCTTTTTCTAAGTCTTTATACTTATCATTCATTAATATGCAACCATTTTCATCTGAAATTAATATAAAATGAAATAACTCTTCTGATAGATTAATATATTCTTTTTTAGAAAAAAAATCTTCTAAATAAGCCAATCCTGATTTTTTATCTTTAAAAATATTAGAATAAAACAATATATTATCTTTTTTATCTGTTATAGTTAATTTTGAATTGTTTTTGTTTTCAATTAAATATATATTTGTATTTTCTTTTTCAAAATAATTATAAAAATTATTTATCTTAAATGTTTTATTTTCACTCATATTTATTTGGGCATTATCGTCTTCATAATATACTGTAAAAGATTCACTCGCTATGCTTTTTATTAACTCAATATCATATTTTTTATTTTTTAATATATTATCTGAATGATTTTTCATTAATGAATAAAATTCATCGGGACTTTTTTGACATTTTAAATAAACATTATTTAAAACCATATTATTTTTTTCTAAAAAATTCATTAATTCATTATTATCTATTTCTTCCAAAGCACTTATCTTTTCTAGACCATACTTTTTTATAAAATAATCTTCATTATCAAATAAAAGCTCTAACAAGCATTCTTCAAAATCTGACTCTGGATTAAAATTGCTATCTACATCATTTGAAAAAATAAATTGATTCCATATATCAATTGTTTTTCCTCTCATAGAGCCATCATAAGAAGAAGACATAAAAAATTTATTTTTAGTTAAATCCATTAATGCCATTAAATATAACAATTTACCATAACCAGACTCAGAATAAGAACCAGACACATTAAATATGTTACTATTATTATTTTTTGTTAATGATATATTTGAAACAGGGTATAAATTTTCTTTATCAAGAAAAAAATATTCTACATTATTCTTATTATTTTCTACTTTTAAAAAAACACAATTTTCAAATAACTTTTTCTTTTTTTCTTCATTATACAAAGACTTATTCATCATATTTTTATTTAATTTTCTTTTATTATAACATATATTATTTTTTTTCTTATTATAGAAAAAATTATTTTTTACTGTTATAATAAAATAAAAGGAGAAACTTAATGAAAGATCTTATTGTTATTAGTGGTAATATTGGGGCAGGAAAATCCACCTTTTTAGATTTTTTTGTTAAAAATCTTCAAGAAAAAACAATAAAAGATGTAATTTTAGTTGAAGAGGGTATTGAATCTGATCCTATATTTAAAGAAAAATTAGAAGCGTTTTATGAAAATCCTAATACTCGCATTGACTTTCAACAATATATTACCAACTTTAGGCATAAAAGATTACAAGAATACCCTGATAACAGTATCTTAGTTTCAGAGCGTGGATTAATGGATGATGTTGTTTTTTCTAATGCAACAAGCTTAGATCTTGAAACACCAGAAGGAGACTATATTAAGTATTATTATGATTTAATTGACAGACTAAAAAATGATTATCCAAAAGTATTAGCAAACATTTATCTAAAAACAGATCCTCAGAAATGTATGGAAAATATTAGAAAAAGAAATCGTAAAGGAGAAACGGAAATTGATCAGCTTTACCTAAACACACTTCATAATATGCATGAAGGGCTACTCCCAAAAATGGCTGAAATGTTTCAGTATCCTTTAATTATAGAAAACTATCATAATGATAAATGTCACAATGAGCTTTTTAATGATATTTACAAGAAAATAAAAAACATATTATAACTTTTATATTATATTGACATTTTTATGTAAAAAAATTATAATACAAACTATTACTTTTTATATAAGGCTTTTAATATTATGGTTGAAGAAAGAAAAAATTTATTATTTTTTTTAGGATTTGTTCTTATAAGTTTTTTATTTCATATATTTGATAATTTATTTTTATTTAAATATTCTTTTAAAATAATTGAAGTATTTTTTCATGAATTTAGCCATTTCTTAACCGCTCTTTTATCAGATGGTTCTATAAAAGAATTTCATTTAAGGCTTGGAAGCGGACATGTTATATATGAAAGCCGCTCTACATTAAGTATTATAGTAACTTCTTTAAGTGGTTACATTGGGGCTTCAATTTTTGGGTTTCTTATTTTTTTTGCAAGTTTAAGATATTACAAAATTATATTACCAATAATTTCTTTATTCCCTTTATCAGTTTCATTTTTTTCATCAGACTTTATTAGTTTTTTTAGCTTATTATTTTTATCTGGATTCTTTGCGATAATAGGATTTTTTAGCTATTATTCGTTTGTTAAGTATTTATTACAGTTTATAGGTATATTTATTATGGTTTCGGCTATTTACTCACCAACATATTTATGGTATTATAATGAGTCTGGTGATCATGTTTTATTAGCTAATAATACATTTATTCCAAGTTTCATTTTTATTGTTATTTGGTTTATTATTTCAGTTGGATTATTATATTATTCTTTTAAAATATTGATGAAAAAATATGAAAAAAAATAAGGAAACGTCATGAAAACAGTTATTTATCCTTTAAGTGCCGATCCAATTACTTATGGACATTTAGAAATTATAAAAAAAGTATCTAATATTTTTGATAATGTTATTGTATTAATCGCAAGTAATGATAATAAACAGCATCAACTTCCAATTAGTGAAAGAGAAAAATTAACAAGAGATGTTATTGAAGATTTTGATTTAAAAAATGTTAAAGTAGATATTACTGGTGATATTATTGATTACTTATATGACCATGATTATAAATATTTAGTGCGTGGTATTCGAAATATGACTGATTTTGAATATGAAGCTAATTTAGAAAAAGTTTATAAGTCTAATATTGATGATTTAGAAATATTTTATTTGAAAGCTGATAAAAATGATTTTGTTAGTTCTTCGACTTTTAAAAATTTACATTATTATTTTAAAATATGTGATCACTATGTTCCTGCAAGAGTACTTGATACATTTGATAAAGAACACCATCAAAAAATTATAGGTGTTACAGGAAATATTGCGAGTGGAAAATCTTATTTTTTGAATTTAATAAAAGAATTAGAAGCAGAACAAATTCTTAAATGTCTACCAAATAAAAAAAATTATTATTTTTATAATCTTGATGATATTGCAAAAGAACTTCTTTATGGTGAAAATAAATCATTAAGGCTTAATAATAAATTAAAAACAATAATGAACGAAGTTAATAAGGATAATATTACTCAACTTATTTTATCTCAAAAAGAAAACTTTAAAGACTTTAATTTCTTTAAAAAAGAACTTGTTTTTGCAATTAAAAATTATCTTAACAAAGAGTTTAAAAAAGTTTATGAAAATAGAAGAAGTTTTCTTTTCGATCAAAATATTAAAAAAGATGTATTTATTATTGAGGGAGCTTTAATTTTTGAGTATGAAATGCAATCATTTTTAAGAAATAATATTATTAGAATTAATGGTCAACATTATGAAGATAAATATATTACTCAAAGAGAAAAAGCAGATCAAGAAAGTAATAATAATAATTTAGAACTAATGTCTTTATTTAAACAATTTCAAATTGATAAAGATAAAATGGACTTAAGTAACTTTATTTTTGACTTTAAAACTACAAATGATAAAGAAGAAGACAAGAAAATAATTCAAGAATTTATTAATAAAAATATGTAACGAGGTATTATGTACGATATTATAGGTGATGTTCATGGTCATGCCAAAGAACTTATTATGCTTTTAAAAAAATTAGGTTATAAAAACAATCGTGGTTTTTTTGAGCATTCAAAAGGTCGCAAGGTAATTTTTTTAGGTGACTATATAGATCGTGGTAACGAAGAAGAGAAAGTTATCAATATTGTAAAAAATATGGTTGATAATAATCAGGCTTTAGCTATTTTAGGAAACCATGAATATAATGCTATTTGCTATGCAACTAAAGATCAGAAAGGAAATTATTTAAGAGAACATTCTAAGAAAAATTATGAACAACATAAAGATTTTTTAGAAGAATACCCTTTTGGTTCTGAAAAACATAAAAAAGCAATTGAATGGTTTAAAACTCTTCCCGTATTTTTAGATTTAGACAATTTGAGAGCCGTTCACGCTTGTTGGAATAATATTGTTGTGGATAAAATACAACCATATTTAAATTCTGATAATACTATTAACATTAATTATTTGAAAACGATTAATCAAAATAAAGAATTATTTCAATATTATGAAATATTACTAAAAGGAATTGAAGTAACACTTCCTAACAATCAATCTTGGAAAGACAAGTTAGGACATGAAAGAAATACTATTAGATTAAACTGGTTTAATAAAAAAGAAAAATACACTTATAAAACAGCAGCTTTATCAGTACCTGACTATGTTGATTTACCTGATATAGAAATTAAAGATTATTTTGAAGTATATAATGATGAAAAACCAGTATTTTTTGGACATTACTGGCTTCAAGGAAAACCAAGAAAACAAACAAATAAAACAGCTTGTTTAGATTATAGTGTTGCTAAAAAAGGAAAACTGGTTGCTTATCAATTTTATAAAGAAACATATATTAATAATGCAAATTTTATTTATTGATTTTTAAATAAATATATTATAATATAGATAAGTTATAGAAAAATGAAATATTTAATCTTATCTATATTATTTTTACTACCTAATTTAGCAATTGCTCAAGAAACTAATATTTTTTTTAAACATCAAATGAAATAAAACCAATTAAAAATCCTTTTAATGTAACTATTTATTTAAATAATGGAAACCTTTATCTAAATTTTGAAAAAATATATACTGTTAACGGCAGAGAAATAATTATAGAAATCCAATAATTATTTCTAATAAAAAAAGACATCTTTTAGATGTCTTTTACATTTTGTTTAACTTTATTCTTTTGATACTAAAACGCCTTGCACAATTAGAACAAACACCAGTATCAAATATTGCCTGACCGCCCTTTACAGTAATTTCTTTGTCTGTTTTATATGAAGTTAAACCATTACATATTTCACTTTGACATTGAATATAAACAGTTCCTTTTAAATTAACACAGTCAAAATCCTCAAGATCTATATCTAAATCAATACTTTTGAAATCTTTTTCAATATCTTTTTTATTTAAATAATGACTTTTTTCAGGATCAATTTTTGCTAAAACTGTTTTATAAAATTTTTCAGAATAAGTAGATACTGTTTTCTTTGTTTTATTTAATGTTTCATTAAGATCTTTTCGAAAATCTTCATCATTTACTGTATCAGTAACTTTCTTTTTTACACTTAAAGCTTCTTTTGTTAATTTTTGTAGTAAACTCATATATAATTTCCTTAAATTTCTTTATCAACTACTGAATCATAATATTTTAAAACTTCATTATCAACAATTACGGAACTAATTCTTAAAGGTGTTAATAATGTTAAACCTGTTTTTGTATCTTCGTCATGCTCTAATGTTACCAATCTTGAAAGAGCAACGTATAATTGACCTGCTGCAAATGCACCTTTATCATCAAGATCTATAGCAACACTACTTAATGTTAACCCTTGACTTTTATGAATTGAAAAAGCCCAACCCAAACATAAAGGATATTGCTCAAAAAAACCAACTTCTTCTTTCTCTAAAGAACCATTAATTAAATCGTATTTATAACTTGACCATTTCTCTCTTTTTAAACTAACTTGTCTTCCAGTTCTGTGAACTTTTACTCTTATTTCACCACCACCAAAAGATAAAACCGTAGCAACATCACCATTAAAATATTGATTTCTTAAATTATCATTTATAGTAATCATTACTTGTGCGCCAACTTTTAATTTTAAATGTTCTGGTGTTAACATTTTTTGTTTAAAATGACCAGCAATGGTTGCTGTAAAAAGTTTTTCGGGAGCATCAATTTCACGTAATCTCTTATCATTTATAAAGTTGGCTGTTCTATTTCTTGCCGTAAGAACAATATCTCTTTCTTTTTTTAAATGTTCCCCTTTTATACCATGATGGTTTCTATTTAAGTAACCAATAGATTCTTTTAAATTTTCTCCTAAACGAATACTGTTTAAAATTTCTTTTAATTTTTCATCATTTGTTCTTTTTACTTTTGTTAAATGTAAAATATAATAGTCTAAATCGGAAAATGTATGTGAATGGAAAAAATAGTTTCCTTTATACCCCATCATTCTAAGCATTTTTGATTCATCATTATCAGCGACAGGTGACAACTGAAAAAGATCACCTACAATAATAACTTTCACACCACCAAAAGGTAAATTGTTTTTTCGAGCCATTTGTAATTTTACATTAATATAATCCATTAAATCAGCACGTACCATTGATACTTCATCAATAATTAATATATCTAATGCTCTTAATTTTTGAGCATCTTTAGGTTTTACATTAACATTTCTTACATCAGCAATTCCTATTGGAACTCCAAAAAAAGAATGAATTGTTTGCCCTTCTACATTTAAGGCTGCATTTCCTGTGTTAGCGACTTTTACAATGTTTTTTTGTTTACCATACTTTTTATCTAAATAATGTATAAGTACAGATTTACCGACACCTGGTTTACCACTTATAAAAAGTAAATTGTTACCAACACCATTTGGACTATTTAAAAAACCTTCTGCTTTAGAGTATTCTTCTGTAACTTCTATTTTGTTAAAGTCTATATTCAAAACTACATTCCTTATACTTATTATTAAATAATGATAACAAAAAAATAGTACTTTATCAATATAATATTTTATAAAATTAATTATTTTTTTTCTACAAACTTGAAATATTCTCTTTTCCTTTTATATTACAAAAGGAAAGAGATAAATTAATTACTCTAAAAGAAAAGAGAAAAATATATGGAAATAAAAAAAACTAAACTAAAAATTATCAAAACAGCAATAAAATTATATTCACAAAAAGGATTGAATATTCCTGTAAAAGATATTATTGATGCAGCAAAAATATCTAACGGTAGTTTCTTTCATCATTTTTCAAAAAAAGAAAGACTTCCAGAAGAAATTTTTGATTTAATAAAAAATGAACTTGATAATTTTGTTTTCGAAAATAAAAAATATAATGAAGTAAAACAAGAAAACTTTAAAGAAAGAACACATAATATTTTTGATATTTTGGTAGATTGGGGGGTTCTTGAAAAAGATAAATTTTTATTTTTATTAAAGTTTAAAAATGCTGATGATATTTATACTACAGATAAACAAAATAATGTATTAAGAGAAAAAGTTGAAAATATTATAGAAGAAGGTATAATAACAAACTACTTTAATGACTTCGACAAAGATTATTTAGTTGATATATTTATTAGTCATATTGCTCATACTGTTTTTTATATTAGCGATAAAAAGAAACCTAAGTTAAAAACTAAAAAATTTGGATTTATTACTTTATGGAACTCTCTGAGAAATTATGAATAAAATTTTTTAACTACTTTGAGAGAGATTAAATATCTCTCTTTTTTATGTTATAATTATTATATAAAAAGGAAAAAAATATTATGAAAATATATTTAGTTGGTGGGGCGGTAAGAGATGAACTTCTTAATAGACCAGTAAAAGATCTAGATTGGGTGGTTGTTGGTGGCACACCAGAATACTTTTTAAATAATAATTATGAACAAGTCGGAGCCGATTTTCCTGTCTTTCTTCATCCAGAAACAAAAGATGAATATGCATTAGCAAGAAAAGAAAGAAAAGTAGGACATGGCTATAATGGGTTTGAATGTGTATTTGATGACACTGTAACTTTAAAAGAAGATCTATATAGAAGAGATCTTACTATTAATGCATTAGCAAAAGATGAAAACAATGAAATTATTGATTATTTTAATGGTCAACAAGATTTAAAAAACAAAGTTTTAAGACATGTATCAGAAAATTTTAAAGACGATCCTTTAAGAGTTCTTAGAGTTGCCAGATTTATGGCAAGGTATAAAGAGTATGGCTTTTCTGTAGCAGAAGAAACTATGGAATTAATGAAATCAATGGTTAAATCTAAAGAACTTAACCATTTAACTGCTGAAAGAGTTTTATTAGAAACAGAGAAAGCACTATTAGAAAATAATCCAGAAGAATATTTTTTAACATTAAAAGAATGTGGTGCATTAGAAGTTGTTTTTCCTGAAATTGATAAATTATTTGGCGTACCACAACCACCAGAGCATCACCCTGAGATTGATACTGGTGTACACACTATGATGGTGTTACAACAAGCAAAAAAAATAGATCCTCAAAACTTAAATGTGTTATGGGGCGCATTGTTACATGATCTTGGAAAAGGTGAAACACCAAAAGAGGTTTTACCTCAACATCTTCTTCATGAAAAACGTGGGGTTAATATTATTAAAAACTTTGCAACTCGATTAAAAATGAGTAGTTCTAATGCAAATATATCTATGCTAACTTCAAGATATCATACTCATGTTCATCGTAGCTTTGATATTCAACCCAAAAAAATATGGAGCTTATTTAAAAAAACTGATGCTTTTAGAAAACCTGAAAGATTTAGAGATATTTTAAAAATATGTGAAGCTGATGCAAAAGGAAGAACTGGATTAGAAAATAAGCCATATCCACAAAGAGAATTTTTAAATAATATTTTAGAGAATGTTCTAAATATTAATAATAAAAATATCATTGAAAAAATAAATTTTGAAAATATTCCTAATAATGAGAAAGGAAATACTATTGCTGGAAATATAAGGAAAGCACAAATAGAAAATATTTCTGAAACTATAGATATTACTCTTAATAAAGATAATATATTAAAAAAATATTCATTTTTGAAAAACTTAAATAACATTAATGAAAAAAAACTCACAACCATTGGTAAATTAAATAACAAAGATAGACTTTTTCAATTTTTAATTGATAACCTTAATATGTCATTAAATGATCAAAAAAACATTAATACTTTATGTAAAAAAGTTAATAGTATTGATGGTAAAGAATTTTTTGATAAAGGTCTTAGAGGATCTGAAATTGGTGAAGCAATTAGAAAAGAAAAAGCGAATATTATTAGTGAATTTAAAAGAAAAAAAAATAGTAAAAAACTTTCAAAAAAACCTTGACATTAAATAATCTTTTAGTTAATATTGGTTATGAATTAAGCAACACGATTATTTTTTAATAAGAGGATTTACTATGATTACTATTGATAATATTGAATTTAATTCTTTTAAAGAAGCTACTCGTTATTTACAACTTCACGCAAGCCTTGAAGGTAATGAGTTAACAGATGAAGAAGCTCGTCAACTTATTTTAGACGAATACCTTGATATTGATTACTCAAATTCTATTGAAGCAGATGAATCAATTGAAGACTTACTTTCAACAGAATATTCTGAATTAAATGAAGATTATACTAATGATTGGGATAATGTAGAAAGTGAATTGATTTTTGAATAATTTATACTACTCATTATTATTTAAAAAGAGCCTAACATGGCTCTTTTTTTTATGTCGTATTTTTATTTTTTTAATATACAATTATTTATATATTTATAGTTATTATTTCTTTTCTCTTAAAAAAACCTTATTTTTCAAACAAATACCTTAAAAATACTAATAATAAAGCATTTTTAACAAAAAAATACTTGCAATAAGGTTCTTATGTTGATATAATTTATAACGTTGTTAAGCAAAGCAATGAAAGGAGAAAACAACAATGAAAAAATATAATTGTCGTAAATTAGGTGTTTTTTTTGTTGGAACTTTATTTGCATTTTCCCCACTTGCTTTATCAAGTATTTCACTTGATGAAGTAGACAAAGAAAATACAGAATTCTTTTTAGAAAAATATAAAGCAGAAGACTAACACTTATATAATAAAGATACTTTTAAAAGTATCTTTTTTTTTATTGACTTTTTATTTTTACATAAGTATAATACTGATATTAATTTTTATGAGGATTATTTTATGAACAAGAAACTTTCCAAAATTGAAATCAATAATGGTAATAAAAAAAATAGACTATATCCATTTTTAAAAATTCAAGACGCAAAAAGAGAATCTAAAAAACTTGGATCTCACTTCAATCATAAAGAAGTCAATATTCTTAGTAATGGTGAACAAATGTTTTTAGAAGTAAAAACTATAGATAATGAAATTAAAATTTTTGATTATCTTTCCGAAATCAATTCACAATGTTTTTCTCACTTGAAAAATGAATTTCATAAGGTATAAATATAATAATATATGAAGAATATACATAGTTTAGTAGAAGATGTTCATACCCGCTTTTATAATTTTTTAATTAACTATCAATTAGCACGTTATGGTGATGATGAAGGTAAAGAAATAAATGATAATTTTTCTGTTTACAATACAGATAAAAAATTGCTTGTGGAAAAAATTTCTCATAGAGAAAGAAAGCGCAAAGAAGAAAAAAAACAAAACTATATTAATCAAGTTGCAGAAGAACTTTTTTCAAAAGTTGAAAAAGAAATTATCAAAAAACTTGACAAACCTAAAGAGTTAATTCAGGAAATATCACCTATTCCAGAGGTAGTTGTTTCTCTGATAGAAGATAGCAATGTTAAAGCGTCATCTATTAATAAAATTAATAACCTACTTACTAATTATTCAATTATTCATAGAGATCTTGTTTCTTTAATGAATAATGGTGCATTCCAAAAAAAGATGGGAATCCAAACGAATAAGAAAATTAATAATTATAAATTAGCCGTAAGCTATATGGGATTAGATAATGCAAAAAATGTTATACCGACTTTAATTGCAAAAAAATATTTTTTATTTGAAAATAGTTATTTTCCTTTGACTCCAAAAAAATTATGGCTTCATAATATTTTAACAGCGAATGTAGCTAAAATTTTAGCAGAAGATAATAATGAGAAACATCCAGAGTTCTTTTATTTATCAGGATTATTTCATGATATTGGTTTAATGTTTTTATTTAGACTTTATGATGATATTCATTATTCTACTTGGGTAAATGAAGTAAAAGAGTCAAGAGAAAACCAAGAATATGATAAAAATAGAGCACTAGGTGAAATACAACCTTCTAAAATACATTTGAGAAATTTATTCTTAAAGTATGGTGAAAAAGTTACAAAAATTATTTTTGAAAGCCTTAACTTTAATAGAATACCACTTCCAGAAGTCTATGAAAGTTGGGCAGAAGATAGTTTTAAAGAACAAACTAATTATGCAAAGATTTTAACTAAAGCAAATGCTTACTCAGAATTTTTACTTTTGTATAAAAATAAACTTATTTCATTAGAAGATGGTAAAAAGTTTTTGCAGAGTAACCATTTTACTAATCAAGAAATTAGTAAAATACAAAAAGTAAACATTAATTATTTACAACAAGTTCATTTATAAAAAATAATAATAGAATGAAAAATAATAATAAATTAAAATTTTTTATCTTTTTTATTTTTTCAGCATTAATACTTTATATTGATTATCCACAGTTGATCACTTATTCTTCTGTACAAACTAAAGATAATTATAAAGTTATTCATATACCTGAAAACTTTTTTAACAATGAATATTTTATTGATCTTAGTAAATATAATGATATTTCTATTTATAATAAAAGTAATCTCATACAGTATCAAGATAAATCTTTTTTAATGATATGTCCTAAAAAATTAAAAAAAACACGATGCAATAAACATATAATAGTTGACATTAGCAAATTTCCTTCTGCTTTAAAATATTATTTTGAAAAAGGATGATTTATGTTATAATAAAATTATAAACTAAAAAAAATAAAAGGGGGCTTCATGACCCAAAAAAACTCTAACATTATTGATAATGTAAAAACTTTCCTTACTGGTAAAAAAGAAAATAATAATGTATCAAATAAAAGTAATAATACATATGTTTCAGAAGCGAACCTTGAACGTAAAAATAAAACACAATCAATTATTATAAAATCTCTAATTGAGGACTCTATTTCTGAACAAGGAATACAAAAAATTATTGATAACTTTGAATTAAATCCTATTGAAAGCCTATATGGACAAGGACATTGGGGAAGAGTTATTAATAACGGACTAAAACTATCAGAACTGGTTGATGATGATTCAGTTAGTGAAAAAGTTATTGTTTTATTTGGTTTATTACATGATATAAAAAGAAAAAATGAAGAAACTCATGATATGAATCATGGTTATCGAGCAAATGAATTTATTAAAAATGAAATGCTTCCTTATTTAAATATTACAGAAGAAGAATTACAAAATTTATGTAAAGCCTGTTCAATTCATGATCGCAAAGAAAAAAGTAATATTCCAACAGTAGCTATTTGTTTAGATGCTAATTTATTAGATATTCCAAGAAAAGGAATAGAAATTGAACCATCTTTTTTAAACTACTTAGAAGAATCAACTGCAATACAAGAACAATCTGAAATAAACGCTATGGAACAAAAAACACCTAAGTTTATTACAGATGTTACTAAAAAGTTTATTGTTGAAAAGCAAAAAAGAAAAGAAACAAAAAATATAAAAAAGAAAAAACCAGCGTAATATTTTGATTTTTTCAACCACTTCTGATATATTAATTATTAATAAAAGGAGTTTTCATGAACTATAAAAATATTATAATTGGGTTTATATCTTGTTTTTCATTACCTATATTAGCCGCAGACACCAATAATACATTAAATATTTATAAAAATATCTCACAACATATTTCTATTCAAAAATATAATGAAGTTGAAAATATTATATTTTCTTTACCAAATACATATCAAAAAAATACTTTTAATTTTATTTTAAATCAACAAAATAATTTTATTAATTATAAACAGTTTAATATTTCAGAAAATAATGAATCTTTTTCTGATTTTATTGAGAATATTGTTGTATTTGAAAACGAACTTACTGGGAAAAGTGAAATATATACTTTAAAAGATATATCTGGTAGATTCTTTATATTACAAGATAATGAAACTGATAAAATTACAGTAAAAAATATTAATAATATTACAAATTTTAAGTTTCCAGAATATAATTATAAAGATAAAATTAAATTTGCAAATATATTATTAAATAAAGAGTATAACTCTATAAAAATGAAAGCAAACTACCTTTTTCAAGGTCTTTCTTGGAAACCAAAATATCATACTTTTATAGATTTTGAAAATAATTTTGGCTACTTTAATTATAATATTTATATTGAAAACAATACCGAAAAAAGCTTTAATAATACAAACATTAATTTGTTTCCTCACACATTAGATTTTTTTGAAACAGTACAACCCCAAAAAATAAGAAATAGATTACATTTTAGCGAACAATCTAAAATGGTTGTAGAAGAATTAGGTAATAATATAGATAAAAGTTATGAAATTGGTAAAGAAGTTTTAAACTTAAATGAAAAATATGAAATTCCAGCAAATCAAAAAACTACAATTCCATATAAAACTAATGTTAAGTTTAATTTTCAACCTACTTACACTTTTTTTACTTCAACTAAAGATAATGAAACAAACTATATATTTCCCGACTTAACTCTTGTTTTGCATAGAAAAGATAATGATAGCTTTATTTTTAGTCTACCTTTAGGCAAAAATTATATTTATAATAGGAATACAGACAATCTTTTAAAAATTAATAATATTAATATTACGGATGAAGATAATTTAAAACTTAACATTGGTGAAAGTAGAATTATAACATCTCATATTAATAAAAAAGTTATATATTCAACAAAAAATAATTTTAATAATTTAGAAAAAGTTATAAGAAGTATTAAAAATAATAAAATTATAGATATGCCTGAAATTTTCATTTCAAAAAATAATATCACGTTTTCTAATAAAAAAGATTATAATAAAAATAGTAAAGTTGTTTTTAAATTTAAAGATTATATTTTAAATGAAAATGTAGATTATAAAAAAGTTATTAATTCTTTTTTTAAAAAATTAAACAATTATAATTTACATTATGATAATGAATATCAATATAAAAAACAAGTAAAAGATATTTTTATTAATTATTTTAAACCTTATTTTATTGAACAAGTTATTATTAATGACGTTAATAAAGAACATAATATTTTAACGATTAACCTTCAACTTTAATTTAAATTTTATTGAGTAAAACTTAAACTCTTTTCTTTAACTTAAAAGGATTAAAAATGTGTAATAAAATAGCAATACTAATAGATTCAGAAAACATTTCTCACTTATTAATAAAAAAAATATTTAATTTTATAGATCAACATGACACACTAAAACAAGAGGATATTATTATCAGATATGCATATGGTGATTGGTCTTCAAATGCTTTATCTGGTAAAAGTTGGCGAGATGTGTTAATTGAATATGGAATTAAGCCTGTTCAGGCAATACAGTACAGAGCAGGGAAAAACTCAGCAGATATTTTATTATGTATAGATGCTATGGAACTATTATTTAAAAATGAAGAAATATCTACTTTTATATTGGCAACGAATGATAGTGACTTTACTTCCTTGGTATCAAAATTAAAAGAAAACAGCAAGTATGTTATTGGATTTTCTGAAAATAAACAAGTGTCAAAAAGTTTGTTTAAAATTTTTAATGAATATGAAATATTAGGGAATGAATACAAAGAAGCTTCAATGGACAAAGAACTTTTCATTGAAATTAATGATAAAGTCAGAAATTATCTTGAAAACAATCATCCAAGTAAAAGGAAAATACATAATATTGAAAAAGATGAATGGGCAGAACTTATTAAATTTGCAGCATTAACATATTCTTCAAGAAATGAGGGGCAATGTATGGAATTGACCCATTTAAATGGTCAGCTTAAAGAGTTTGTACCAAACTTTTCTTTCAAGGAATTAAAATATAGTAAATTAGTTCATTTTATAAAAGATAATTCTGATTTTATTGATATTATCGAAAAGGATTTAGGTAAACATAAAAAATACTACTTAAAATCATATATTTAATTAAAATAAACTATTGACTTTATATATAAAAAATTATATAATAGTATCGTTAAATAATTAATATGGAGGAAATTATGTTTAACATTACTTTAAAACAACGATCAGAAGATATTGAAAGTTTTCATTTTTCAATGATCTTCATTTATGGGTTTGTATAAATAAGTAGCTTAATAGCGAAAGCAGCGGATATTATATTCGTAAGCTAAATTCCTTGAATACTGATATAGGTTGGAGTCCTATCTTATTTATCAAATCCTTTACAATACTAACTTTTTAATACGACTTTAATTCTCACCTTTTAAATTTAATTTAAAAATTTATTGACAATCTTTATTTATTTTATTATAATGTAATTAAATTAATAAAAAAGGAAATAATTATTATGAAATCATTTTACCAATGGCAACCGCAACAACCTATTAAGGTCGGAAGATAGTCTTAATTTAATAAAAGGCTGGAACCCGACTTTTTGTGTTGTTTCAGCCTTTAAGCGGTAATATGATTTTTAAAAATCCCTTAAAGGTAACTTTGAGGGATTTTTTTTATGCGATAACTTCGTAGAGAGAAGTAATATCTAAAATTAATTTAAGTTATTGATTTAATTGAAAAAAAAATAAAAAAAGTGTTGACAAATGATTTTTTAACGATTATAATGAGAAACATAAGATAAAAAAATAAAAAACGAAACAAATTTTAAATAAGGAAAAATTATGAATATTAATAAAACTAACCAATGGCAACCGCAACAACCGACATAATTATCAATCTTCTTATATTTAGGGGAGATTGGTAATAAGTATACAGTCTTCCCTAAGATAAAAAATATTAAAGACTCTTAGGGAAAAACCTAAGAGTTTTTTTGTATATAGGGATATGGTGTAATGGTAACACACGTGACTTTGAATCACGTATTGAGAGTTCAAATCTCTCTATCCCTTCCAATATATCAGTGAGTAAAGTCAATCTGGTAGACGGTCTCCCTTGGAAGGAGAAGGTTGCAGGTTCAAATCCTGTCTCGCTGACCAAATTAAACTATAGGGGTATAGTGTAACTGGTAACACACGTGACTTTGAATCACGTAATGAGAGTTCAAGTCTCTCTACCCCCACCAAACAATTACGGTGAGTAATGTCAATCTGGTAGACGGTCTCCTTTGGATGGAGAAGGTTGTAGGTTCAAATCCTATCTCACCGACCAAATTTTAAAAGATGGGGATATAGTTTTAATGGCTTAAAATAGCGGATTCCAAACTCGAAGATCAAGGTTCAAGTCCTTGTATCCCCGCCAAAATATGGGAGTATGGTGTTAATGGTAACATAGCGGATTCCAAATCCGAAGTTCAGGGTTCAAATCCTTGTACTCCTGCCAATAAACGGTATGTAATGTCAATCTGGTAGACGGTCTCCTTTGGATGGAGAAGGTTGTAGGTTCAAATCCTATCATACCGACCAATTAAAGTTAATAAAAATATGGTCTAAATGTTAAGACATAGAACGAAAGCGTTCTAAAATGAAAGCTCAAACCTTTCTATTTTTATTAGCTTTATATAGGAATGTAGTGTAATGGTAACACACGTGACTTTGAATCATGTATTGAGAGTTCAAATCTCTCCATTCCTTCCAACTATTATCAGTGAGCAAAGTCAATCTGGTAGACGATCTCCCTTGAAAGGAGAAGGTTGCAGGTTCAAATCCTGTCTCACAGACCAAATTTTATTATAGCGATATGGTGTAAATGGTTAACACAGATGACTCTGAATCATCAGTTTTAAGTTCAAATCTTAATATCGCTGCCAACTAAAAAAGGAGACAATAGTATGTCAGAAGAAGATTATAAAAAAATTATGTTTTATTTAACAAAAATTGAAGAATGTTTAAATGAAATTGCAATAAAAGTAGGACATCCAACTATGGAAGAGTTTTTTAATAAAAAATAAAATTAATTTTATTATTGGTAATAGTAGTTTTTCTTATTTATAAAATTAGATATTCTTTCATTTTCTGAATAAGATTCTTTTATTTCTTTACTTAAACTTTTTAACTCTTCTTTTTTCAAAACACAAACTGATAATAAAAGTTGATTATTAGTGGTTAATATTGTTATTAACTTCCAAATATCTCTTCTTTTTTCTTTACTTTTTGATTTCTGATATTCTACTTCAAGTTTTTCTACGGCTTTATTGCTTTCTAAAATTAAATTTTTTATAACTTTTTTAAGTTTGTCCATCCAAACCTCTAATTATTAATTATTACAAAGAAAGCTTTCTTTTTTTCTTTATTGTTTTTTTTACTAAAGATTTCATTACTTTTATGTGGTTTGAAAAATCTTCACCTTCCGACATGGATTGAGCAATTTTACGCTGCACTTCTACAACACTTTTCAAAGTATTTGGAGAAAACTTCCTACTATTATTTTTTACCTCTTTAGCAATTTCAAATAAATCATTATTTTTACCGCTATTTAAATCTTCTAATTTATCTAAAAAATTATGTAAGTTTGTAGAATTGTTTTCAAAATCTTTTGCAAATTCTGCTAAATTTTGTGTATTTGACATATTTTTTCTTTTGTTATTTTATAATATATCACTTTTTTTTTATTTTTCAAAATTATTATATATTTTTACTAAAATAATTTTTATTTTTAAAAATTACTGGATTTATATAACAATTATTTGTTGTAAGTTTTGACTTATTAATAAAATAAGCAGAACTATTAGTAAAAATTACAATATGTTTTTTTGTTTCACCTTTGTATCTAACATTATATATTGTGTAAGAAGTATCACTAAAATAAAATTTACATTCATTTTCTTTTATTTGTATTAAATGGTTTAAATTTAAAGAATGTTCTTTGATAAAGCTTTTATATTCTTTATTATTTTTTAAACACTGGATATAATAAAAATCATCACTTACACTTTCTTCTTCTTTTTTAACACCAAAAACAATAGTTTCACTATTAGATTCACTAATTATTTTTGATACGTTTAAAAATGTAATTATTTTTTCGTTTTTATAAACATAAGTTCTTCGAGCCTCTGTTTCGAGTTTATATTCCATAATTATTAACTTTTTTATAACAAAATACTATTTGTATTATAATGCTATTTTTTACAAAAGCAATATCATTATAACAATTAAATAAATTAATTAATAATCATAAAAATTTAAATATTTTGCAGTTGTACTTTTATGTGTCTATTCCTCAGTTATTAATATATCTTTCAATACATTTCCAGCGCAATTTTTTATTCCTGATAGTTCTACGGATTATCTTATTATTATTTTTTATATAGAGAAGAAATACACTTATGTCTTTGGACTGATGGTGTAAAATAGCTAAAAAAAAGAAACTAGAACACTGTTAATAAATATAATATTAATTCGACATGTGAAAAAGGATATGAAAATACTTATTATGTTTTTGATAGAACAGGTTCTTACGGATTACATTGTACTTTTAAGTATAAACAGACTTGTGAATAAAAATAAAATTTAATTTACTTTTTTACCTTAAAATACCTTAAAAAATTATTGACATCCCTTATTCGATAGATATAATAAACCTATACGTAATCATTTTAACAAAAAAAGAGGAAATTAATTATGGCATCACGTGGCGTAAACAAAGTTATTTTACTTGGTAATTTAGGACAAGATCCAGATATCAAACAAGGTCAAAATGCGCTTGTAGGGAACTTTTCAGTAGCAACTTCTGAAACTTGGAAAGATAAACAAACTGGTGAACAAAGAGAAAACACTGAATGGCATCGTTGTGTTGTATATCGTAAACTTGCTGAAATTGTACAACAACTTAATGTATCAAAAGGTTCTAAAGTTTATGTTGAAGGTAAACTTAAAACAAGACAATGGCAAGATCAAAATGGTATAGATCGCTATACAACTGAAATCGTTGTTGATGAATTTCAATTGCTTGATTCTAAACAAGGTCAAGGTCAGCAACCACAACAATCACAACAACCTGCTCCTGCACCGCAACAAGCACCACAGCAGCAACCACAGCAACCTGCTCCTGCACCGCAACAAGCACCACAGCAGCAGCCACAACAACCTGCTCCTGCACCACAACAAGCACCACAGCAGCAGCCACAACAACCTGCTCCTGCACCACAACAAGCACCATCAAATGATGATTTTGATGATGACATCCCGTTCTAATTTTAGAATTTTTAAAGAAAACAAAAGCGAACTTTTTAGTTCGCTTTTTTTATTTCATTTTTATTTTTTTATTCTTATTTATTTTTTTTCTAAAATAAATTTTATCGAATAAATCTTTCATATCTTTTTTACTAATAAAATCTACTGTTTCTATTATTTCAGTACAACTTGGATCAATCTCTTTAAATTTTCTATTTAAAATATGATAGCCTTTTATTTTAATTTGATTTTTATTTTTAACCATATATTCAGGTTGACCATCAACACAATCTTCTCCATTATAAATCACTAAATCATAACCTTTTGAAAAAGCATTTTTTGCTTTATTTCTATTATTTGTCTCTAATATATTATTAGCAACTATATTACTCTCTATTACTCTTGGTTCTACTATAGATCTATAAAAACCTATTTTCTCTAAATCTTCATTTATATAAGCAGGTATTTCTGTTACTTTTGATCTTAAAAAATTACTTATACTCTCTATTTCATCAAATTCAGTTAAATTACTTCCTTCTACATACTCAAGAATATCAATATAATCATTTATATTAAATTCTGTTTTAGACTCTAAATTTCTTATTTTTTTGAAAAATACTACCGTTCCTTCATCAATATTTAAATTATTTTCAATAGAATAATATTTATTAAATTCATCCCATACCTCGTTACTATTACCTTTTTCTAAAAGTAATTTGGTTAATTTTACCAATCCCATTGAAACATCTGAATCAACATTATTCATTTTTAGAAAAAATTGCAAATCTTTAAAAAACAACTCTCTATCTATTGATTGATTTCTATTAGATTTAGCATATTTCCAAGCTGTTTCTATTGATCTTAAATAATGATAACCATCACCTTGATATTTCTCATTTAATATCGTTCTATGTTTATTTTTGTGATTTATATATCTTCTGCTGGTTCCATGAAAAAATGATATTTTTTTACCATTTTCATCTTTTAAATAATTATTATTATCCTGCATACTAAATTTATTTTTTATATTCTCTATAGTTTTTTTTATAGACAACATTTAACTCCTTTTTTATTATAACATATATTATTTTTATATAATTATATAATAATATAATTAAAATTCAACTTTCTTTTTATTATATTTATTGATATAATTATTTCATATACATAAAAAGAGGATTTGAAATGAGTACAAAAGCATATTATTCAAGCATAACAGAATCAGAAAGAGGTTGGGGAATACGACCAGATGGTTATTTGATTGCGCTATCTAAAGAAGATTTCAAAAATGGAGCGCAATATATAACAGAAGGAAGTAATAATGAATATATAAGTCTTATTGATAATACGAAACCATTACTTTGTTTTATTAGTGATGAAATGGTTAAAAAGATTAAAAACAGTAAACGTAATTTTATTTGGACTGATGATAAAAAAGAAAATTGGCTATTAGAAGATTAATTTTTATATTTTTTTATGTTATAATAAATGTAAGAAATTTTATTATTAGGTAACAATTATTAACAATAGGAAAATTAAGTGAAAATAAAAAAAATTATAAATCTAATAAAAAAAGAAAATATAAATATAGATAAATATATTGATTTAAGAGAAGAAATTAATGATGATTTTATTTATTATTCTTTATTTGAACATGTTTATGAAAAATCGCACAATATTAAAGAATATAACAGAGAAAGCACAGGTGCAATTTACACTCCAAAAGAAATTGTTGAACTAATGATTAATAAATCAATAAAAAAATTAGAATGCAATTTATGGGATTCTAAAATATTAGAACCAAGTTCTGGTTCTGGTAATTTTGTTCAGTTATTATTTGAAAAACTTTTAAAAGAAATAAAAAATAAATATCCACAAAAAACTGAACTTGAAATAAAAAAATATATTGCAGATAATATTATTTATATATCAGAACTTAATCCTTATGCTTTAATAACTACAATTTATAGAATATATGACTTATATGGTGTTATTCTAAAAAATACTTATCTCGGAAATTCTTTACTATTTAATTATTTAAAACTAATAAATATAGAAAATAACAGTTATTATCAATTAGAAAAAATAACAGTCAACCTTTTTAATGATTTAAAAAATAACTTAGAAAATATAAAAGAAGTTATCACAAAAAAAGAACCATGTAATTTTACTCAGTTTGACTTAGTTATAGGTAATCCACCTTATGGTAATTTATTAGATAAAAAATTCAAATCACACATTCATGATAATTATTCAAATATAGCACTAAATTTTTTTGATACAGGCAGTAAATTATTAAAAGAAAAAGGGGTACTCTGTTATATAGCTCCACATTCTTTTACAAGATCTAATAGTAATTCTAAATGGAGAAAAGAAATATTTGAAAAAAAATATCTTAATGAACTAATTGATTGTGGAAACCCATTTTATGATATCACTCTTGAAACAGTAATATATATATTTAAAAAAGATAATAATAAAAAAGTTAAACTTTCATCATTAAAAGATAAAAGTTTTCAATATCTTGCTGATTATGAAAAAGTATTTAAAAAAGATTCTTATAGATTTATTCTTTACTATGATAAAAATTATGAAAAGATACAAAACTTATCAAATTTAACTTATCCTTTTAATGGAAAAAGAGGTCATGATTTAAGTAAAAAAGAATTAGAGGAAACAAAAGCAAAAAATAATTTATGGTTTATCTTAGGTAAAAATATATCTAAAAATGGTTTAATTAATATCAATAATTATGATAAATATATAAACTTAAATAATATAAAAGAAAACAAAATTATAAATCAGGAAACACTTGCTATAACTCAATTTGGCACTAATTTAAAAGCAGCAATTTTAAACGAAGATTGTTATCCTTCTGGTGGTGTTGTCTTAATATCGCATGATAACTTAACTATTAAAGAAGCAAAAGATTATTTAAACAGTGAACATATTAATTATTATTTAAAAAGATATATATTAAATAACGCTGATCTAACAGTACATCTTGATGGAGTTTATTTAAAAGAAATACCATATAAAATAGAAGAAAATTATAAATAAAAAAATTAAAACCATGAATATTAACAATGAACTTTTACAAATAGCCAGAGAAAATAATAATTCAAATTTATCAAATACATCATTAGCATCAGTATGTTTATATTATATATATAAAAAACCTTTCTTTAATAATCAATACAGTGATTATATATTTAAAGAAGATCAATATAATAAAGAAATTACACTAACAAAAGCAACTCAAGATTATAGTGACAAATATTTTGATAATGATTTTGATCATTCATTTATTAAACAAGGTGATTATAATATAGTAGAAAAAAATGATGACGATGAAGATGACTATTTTTTTAATTATGAAGATGAATCACTTCGAATATACACTGAAAAGGATATTAATAATTTAATAAAATTAAAATCTATTATAAAAAAATCAAATGATATAAATGAATTAGAAAATTTTTTAAAAATTGAATTAAAAAATAATGAAAATTTTTTAAATGAATTAAAAAGAATTAGTGAAATTCAAAATATTATTTATGATATTGATAATCTTTTCAAACTAAATAAGGAAGAAAATCAAAATAATAACAAGATAAACTTCTTTGGAAATTTAAGTTCCTCTGTAAAAAAATATAGTTCTTTATTTATTAGAGACTTTTGTAATGATTTCTTTTTAATGCACAACTTTAATAAAGATCCCAAAGAAATATATCAGCAATTATTAGAAAATGATAGAGAGTTTAATTCCTTCCTTCGTAATACAGGTTACGAAGGAGAATATAATTATAATGATAGTTTTTCTAAAAAAGAAAAAAAAGATATTTTAAAAAAGTTAATAAAAGAAAAAGATGAATATACATTATTAATATTAAAAAACCCACCAAGCAAAAGAACTAAATTTTTAAATGAAGCATTACTAAAAAATAAAGAAAAATATTTTAAAGAAATAGATAGTGTTAATATTAATGAATGTATTGAAAACATATATAAAGAAAATAAAGACTCTATTGAAAAAATAATAGCAACTTATAGTAATAACAACCCTATTATTGAAAATAAAATAAATCACAATGATATAAGAACACATATTATAATCGCTGAAAAAAAAGAAATAACAAAAATTTTTGGAAAAGATAAAGTTTTTTGTCCAGTTTCTGAAAATGAGAGTAAGAAAAAATATAAAATACCAGATCACTTTTTATATAAAGAAATTGAAAATGATGATAATTTTAGTGAAGATATTTTAAAATCAAAATATTCTATAAATTCTTGTTATATTTCTAAAGCAGATGGAATGAAATTACACACACCTGAAGCATTTAAAGATGACTATAATGATGATGATATAATTGCAATACAATTGGTTGTAGATAGTCATATTATTGGTAAAATTGGATTGAGAATAGATAAAAAAAATTATTGTGCAAAAATAAAAAGTACAGATATATTAGAGCCATACAGAAAACAAGGATTAAGTTATCAACTATATAACTCTGTTGCTGATTTTTGTGAGAATAATAATTTAGTCTTAGTTTCATCAATGTATACAGAAAATGGGAAAAACTTTTTACCAAGTGTAAAACGTAAACTTGTTAATGAAAGAGATAATTTTTTATGTGCATCATTTTTAGATGACGATAATTTCTTTTCTCCTATTTATAGATTAGGAAAATTGTTTCAACCATATGAAAATACAATAAAAGATAAAAATTTAAACTACAATGACTTAAAAAAACTTTTTAAAATTTTTAAAAAAGAAGAACATAAGTTATTAAATAATATAGAAAATAGCAATGACTACAAATCCTTAAATGAATATCAGGCGGAGTCTAGAAAAAGAGAAATAAGTTCTAAACAGACTATAAAAGAAGTAGAAAAAATTATTAAAAATAAACATAAAAATAAACCAAGAGTATAAATTTATACTCTTAGTTGCTCAATATATTGTTTTAACTCACTGTAGTCTTTATCAGTCAAACTTTCTCTTCTAAATTAATCTCAAAATCTTTATGATTAGCTTTTATATATCTCTTTAACTCTTCTAATGTTGCAGGTTCATTATCTAATGATATTTCTTTTAAACTCCAATAAAACATTTTATCTTTCATGACTTTATCCTTTTTTTTATTTTATTACGTCTATTATATAAAATTATAAATAATAAAACAAATATTTTATTATTATGTGTATTTTATGATATAATATAATTATAAAAAAAATATTTTATGAACAACCAAGAAATTAACCATCTTATAGATAAAATAAAAGACAAAGAAACTATTGTTCAAGATAAACAATATAAAATGAATTTTAATAAAGACGATTTTAAGATACCAGAACCTTATCATTTTGAGCATCGGGGAACTAACTACGTTGCAATATTTGATTCAGGAGTTGAAGAAGATAATAAAGGTTTTGTTGTTCATAATATTTCACTTATTGATTTAGATAATGAAAATATTGCGGGTTATATGCAAATGTTTTATTTGCCAGAGGAAAATCTAAACGAATATTACCCTTCTATACCTTATTTTTTATCAACAAAACAAGGACAAAAAAATCATTTATCAAAAGTACCAAGAGTTATAGACACAAGCAGTGATTCCCCTTGGGAAGACAAAAATTTAGCTGAAAAAATAGAAACTATGAAAAGTATTTTTTTATATATTGATCATAATAGTTATCACCATTTTTTAGAAGAATTAGATAAAAATAATATTAATGAAAGATATATTGATAAACTTTTTCAAGCGGTGGAAGAAAATTTAAATAAGACTGTTCACTATAATAGGTTTCAATCATTTAAAAATACACATTTAAACAAACCAATGCCTGAATTTATTCGGGTTAACAATAAAGGACAAAAAGGACTCAATCAAAACCTTTATCCATATCTAACAAACTTACATAAATACATGGATGAAAATAATATTTCAGAAAAAAAAATAAAAAATGAATCAACAGTGGAATACAGTAAAAAAGGATTAGGAGCAAAACTTTATCAGTTGGCAGCCGATTGGTTAGCACATAATAAGTTATCTTTATATATGGGTGGCACTAATGAACATTCAGGTTTTTTTTGGGATAGTTATTTTAAAAATAATTCTGATTTTAATATTATTGAAACAGAGAGTGGAAATAAGTATTTAGAACATAATCCAGAAGATTCAGATTATTTAATTTTTAAACGTAAAAATGAAGGTAAAAAAAACAAAAAACATAAAGCAGTAAAATTAAAATAAAAGAAGATGATTAATTATCATCTTCTTCTTTTTTATTTTTAATTTTATCTTTTAAATCAAGTATTTTTTCTTCTACTTCTTCCATTGTGTATGTTTCTAATTCGTCTAACCTACCTTCTTTTTTCATTTTTTCAAAATCATCAACAACATCCATTAGCTGTTTTTTTTGATTTTCAACATGTTGTTCTGTAAAACCACAAAACGTCATTTCCCATAAAATATGAGCAGCTAAATCGGAATTATCAGGTACATTTTTGAAACTTTTTTCGTGTATTTCCATATTTGCCCAATCAATCCAAGGTTCGAACTCAATAGCATAAGTATACAAAACATCTTTCATAACATCTGTCGGGGGATTATTATTGAATAATTCGTCTTCACCTGATTCATACATTTCTTGAAATGTTTTATTATACGTACCAGAAACATCATGATAACCTTCTGTATTTAGTCTATCTTTTACGTAATCAACATATATAAGCATTCCATCTGTTTCTTTATCAGATTTATTAATTACTTTTAAATAAACCTTTTTATAAGCCTGAGATAAACCATTAAATTTATCTTTTTTATATTCATCTAATAATTCTTTAAAACCTTTAAAAGTTAATCCTTTCAAATCCTCAAAATCATCTGGAATATTATTTTTGAATACTTTATAATTATATTTATCATCAGCTTTAGTTAAATATTCAGGGTTGTTTTCAAAAAAATCTAAAGCAAACTTTTCTGTTTTATAATAATGTTCAAATAATTTTTTTTCTATATCTTTAAAACTAACTGTTTTTAAAAAATCTTTTAATTTCATATTTTTCACCTTTTTAATTATACTTAATAATATATTTTTTTTATAACTTTATCAAGTTATATTTTTTACTATATTAAAAATTTTTTCTAATCTTTCTATCTCTTCTTCTCTATAAAATTCTTCTTGATAAACCATAGAAGGCAAAAATTGATAAGCATTCTTATCAAACCATTTAGCTGTTGCTAATAATTCAGTATAACTTTTTATAATAGTTTCTTTCAAAAAGAAATCTTGATAAATATCAGATACAAAATTTGTTTCAATTAAGAAGTCTTCAACATCTTGCCCCTTATAACTCACAAGCTCATGTTTTATTTTTTCAAGTTCTTTATTTTCTTTTTCTATATCTATATTTGGATTTGATTTTATTAATTTTTTTATATTTTCAATTGTAATTTTTCCTAAACTACTTAAATGATCTTCTATATTTTTCTTTTTTATATTTTCATTAAACTCTTTTTTTATAAAATTTATATAAAATTCATTTTCTTTTAAAATAAGATCTTGGTATATATCTTCATGAATAACCATAAAATTCAATATAGCTGTTCCATAGTCTGTTTTTACTCTTAATGCGCCTGACCTAATCATTATTTGTAATTGTTCTACGTTCTCAATACTATCTATTTCCATATAATCATGGACTTCATTATAATAGTTTTCCTTACCTTTAGAAATTATATTTTTTTGATATATTTTACGAATTTTATTAAATGTTAGTTCTGTTAATTTTTTGTTCTCAAAGGTATACAAATTACAATCATTATAAGTTACTGATAATGGATAACCTATAATTTTAAAATGACTCCAAGGATAAAGAGATATACCTGAAAAAGAATTATCATAAAGGTTTTTAGACCTAGATATATAACTATTAGAAACATTTTCTACTAAGAAAAAAAGACGTGCTTTTTGGTTAGGTTTTATTACCGTTTTCGAAACAGCGCATATATTATTGTAAGATCCCATTATATATTACCTTTTTTTATTTTTTAAATTATAACAATTTAATTTTTCCTAATCAACTATATTATTTTTTTTACTATATTAGAATTTTTATTATCTATAATACTTAATTATAATATATCCTTTTTCTCTATACTAATTTAATTTATTAAATTGAGTATAATCAAACTTTAAATTATCAGAATAAGACTCTTTTATATTTATTTTTTCTTTAATTCATTAACAACATCATTATCTATGTGCAACTGTTGATATTTATAGTATAAAATACTAACAACTATTTTACTTTTTACATTTATCAACAAGATGAAAGGCATTTCATCATAAATGCTATAAATTAAATAATGATAAACATTTTTTTCGTTTGTATCTTTTTCGATATTAATTTTTTATCATAATAATACAATTCATATCACGTACCTTTTGATTGAAAGTGTTCCAAGTAAAATACCATTATCTGCTGCCTTAGACGCATAACTTTCTGATAAAAATTTACTCATAATTTTATCCTATTTTAAAATTTAATATTTTCTCTACCTGTATATTTAAATTTTTCTGTTAAATATCTTATTACTTCTTTTTCTAAATTTATTTCTTTCTTATGATAACTTGTTAACTCTGAAACAAAAGGTAAAAAGTTTATACTTGATAAAATATTATTATACTCAATACTTTTTACATAATTTTCAAAATAATGTTTTAAAATAAACTCAACATTTTTATCTACTTTTTTTTCTTCAAGTTTTGTATCAGTTAATTCTAAAAGGTAATATGTATCACCATAAAATGATAAAGCCTGTTTTAATTTAAAATATTCATTACCATATCTTATGTTTGAATTAATAGCATTTAATGTTAAATATTTTTTATATACAAAATATTTTTCTATATCTTTATTTATTACAGTCATGGCATTTATTACATAATTTTTAAAATGACATTCTTTTTTTTGAATTAAATTACTTACCTCTATAAGTAAAAAAAGATCAACAACAGCATTAAGTCTAATACTTTTTAATGAATATTTTTTTAAAAAATATGCAATAATAAAAGAAGGTTCATTAGAATAAATAATTTCTTCTTCTTTATTATTTTTGTTTTTTCTAAAATAATTTAAAAAACTTTTCATTTTTTAAGGATTTCCTTTTACAAAATTTAAATTAGTAAATATTATAACAAAATATATTTAATTTAGCAAAAAAATTATAACTTTAATTTTAAATTACTTTTTAATTTTAATTCCTTATTTTTAAAAGTTTTAAAAAAATAATGAATATCTTTATCTTCATCATAGATCATATAAACATCTTTATTTTCAGACTCAAGATAAGTTTTTTTATTTAAGGATAATCTTTCTATATCAAACATACTTTTTTTTGTTGCTATCATAAAATCTTCAACTGATACTTTTTTACTTTCTTCTTCTATACATGCAAAATTTGATACATCGCTAAATATATCAATAAGACTATCACCATTTTCATCAAACGAATCAACACAATTTCCAAGGTATTCTGCTGGCGCATTTAATGTTTCTATATCTATTATGTTTTTTGCGGATATGTTATTAAAATAGGTTCCAGAATTCGTTAGCTCTTTTGCAAGTTCACATAATTCATTTTCAGGATCTAACAAATCATTAATTTCCATAATACCAGACAATTCAGGATATTTTTTTAACATTAATAATGTTTTTGATTTAAAATCATCAAAAAAACATGTTTCATTATCATCACAAAAAATTAAACCATAATCAACTAACGATTGTAAATCAGCAGATAACTTTTTTGGTGATATATTTATTGTTAAACCATAATCTGATTGAGAAGAAAATATATTTTTTTTATTTTCTTTTTCTATTGCAAAAAACAACGGTTTATTTTCTGAATACTTTTTATAATATTCATTTGTTATATTTCCAGCACATTCTGTTAATTCTGATTCAGAATTAATCCTTAATCCATTTTTTAATATATTATTAATTTTTGTTTTTGATGTATAGTGTTTAACTTTCATATTGTTAATCTCTTTTTTTTGATTATGTTTAATTTTTATTTTTTTATTATACTATATTTTTATGATATAATAAAGAAAAAGAGAAAAAAATGTTTAAAAAAAGAAGTTCTGAAATTACATTTGGATTAATTGAACAAACACCTGATTCTTGTCCACACATTAATGACCTATTAAGCAGTATTGAAAACTTATTCGATAGAGATGAAGAAAATGATGTCGAGTTTGATGATAGAGCAGTTTCTGATATTTCAGCCGCTATTGAATCTTTACGTGAATGGGGAAATTCTTGGGTTGAATTTGAAGATGATATTATATATCCATTTTTAAAAAAATCTTTGAAAGAACTTGAAATACAAGAAGAAAATGAAGATATGAATGATGAAGATTATAATAAATTAGACAATATTCAATCAGAAATAGAAGATCTCGATGATATTATTCCAGATTTTAAAGAAGACTTAAAAAATATAGAAACCAACTTATTATTTTCACTTTCAGGATTAATATCAGATTTATCTAATGGTGAAGAATCAGCATATAATGGTTTAGATTCATTTAGAGAGGAAATAAAAGGTTATAGAGAAACAATATCAGAATATAAAGAAACTATTAAAGAAGTAGCCTTTAATCATTTTGAAGATATACCAGAATTATCTTTATTATATAAAGAGCATGTTCAATATATGAAAAAAGAACAAGAAAGGAAAGTTAAAGAACTTAAATCTAGAGAACAAAAAAATAAATTAAAAATATGAAGAAAAAATCAGACATAATTGCAATGGACGTAGACTTTGTTTTATTGGATTGGGTTTTAGGTTTAAAACCTTTTATGGAAGAAAAAGGTATTCCTACTGATCATTTAGAACAATTTGCGGGTAGTACATATTATCCAAAATTAACCGAATTATTTTTAATAGATGATGAAGAATTAGCTATAAAATTAATGAAAGAATTTAATCGCTCTAATCATATAGAAAATTTGCCTATTTTTCAAAAAGAATCTCATAATTATTTAAAAGAATTACATAATGAAGGTTATGATTTTCGAGCCGTTACTTGTATTGGAAATGAACCAATACATAAAGAACTAAGAGCAAAGAATTTAATGAAAGTGTATGGTGATATTTTTAACCATAACAAAGTAATAAATATTCCAGTTAGAACCTCAAAAGAACCATATTTAAAAGAACTCAAAAATGAAGGTAACGTATTAATGTTTGTTGATGATAGAATACCTCATTTAAATGAAGCGATTAGACTTGATATACAACCTGTATTATATACAAATGATGGCAAATTAACTAATAATAAAAAAATAGAAGTTATAGACTGTTTATCTAAGTTAAAAGATGTTATAATAAAACAAGAAAACAAATTAAATAATAAACCAAAAAGAAAGGTAAAGTTATAATGAAAAATAATAAAGAAACCATAATAACAGATGTTGACTCTGTACTTCTTGATTGGAAATATGGTTTAATTCATTTCTTAAATGAAAAAGGTATTCCTAATGATCATATTAAAGATCATCTTGGTAGCACTTCTTTTTTACAACCTGAATTTTTATTTAAGGAAGATAAAGAAACAAGTTTTAAATTATTAAAAGAATATAATAAATCAAAATGGATAGGTGAACTACCAATATTCCAAAAAGGTTCGGATAAAATAATAAAAGATTTATCAGAAGAACACGACTTTTATGCAGTTACTTGTATTGGAATTGAACCAATAAATCAAAAATTAAGAATACAAAACCTTCAAGATATTTATGGAAATATTTTTTCTAAACACAATGTCTTAACTGTAGATTCACATGAGACAAAACTACCTTATTTAAAATATGTTAAAGAAAAAAGTAAACGCATTAAATTTTTTATTGATGATGAAATAAAGCATTTAAATAATGCACTTAGGATTGGAATAAAACCTGTCTTATATACAAACGATAACAAAAAAACAAACAATAAAAATATCGAGATTATAGATTGTTGGTCGAAAGCCTTAAATATTGTTAATAAAGAAAATAAATTAAATTTTAAACATTATAATAAAATATAATTTACTTAACTCTTATTACATCACCTCTATTATTTAGTTGAATGTGAACAGACTTTTTACAATTATAGCACGAACCGACACCTGTACCTGCTTTTGTTATACCTATTTTTATTGTTGTTGTCATTTTACATTTTGGACACAAAACGGTTACTCTTTTTGACATTATTATTTTTATTTGTTTTACTTATATTATCTATTATGTTATAATTCTTAAATTATTCAAGAAAAAAAATTAGGTGATAGCAATGAAGCAATTTATAAAAGAAGTAAATATAGAAAAAGTAGTAAAAAATATCTCTTTAACAGGCTTTGTATTTTCTGTTTTTACAAATGATAAAGGGGATTCATATCTTTCAGATCTTGACGTTATGCATAATGTAGAATGGGAAAAAGTAAAAAAAGCTCATAATGATAATACTTTTGAAGAATTAGTTATTTTTGAAGCCCAAAAAGAGTTTCCTAAATTACTTGAATACATTGAAATTGAAGGCTTATCTGACTTATCTAATCAAACTGATTTGATTTTTAATTTTAACACTAATTTAAAAAACAAAGATCTTAATGAAGATACATTAAGAGAAATGGGTTTTTCTTCTATTTAAAAGGAATATATATGTTATTTGATAATGAAAAAGAACAGTTGAAAATTTTAAATAATCAACGGGCGATTTTTTCTAATATTCATTATAGAATTCAGAATGATGAAAATGTAAAACAATTTTTTAAAAGCTTAAAATATTACATTGATAACTATGATAATTTAGAACATATGGAAAAATATTATTTTAATAAAAAATTTGAAGATATTTTTGAACTTTTAAGAATGTTTATTAATTATAGTATTAATGATGGTTTTTTTAAAAATAAAAATGCAGATGAAATTACTGAGCCTTGTATCGTTCTTTCAGACTCTAATGGATTATCCTTTATTAAAATAGTTGGTTATTTTTCAATTTTAAGTTTTTTTAATAAAAAAATAACAGCAGAGAAATATAAATCAAAAATGTTAAGTGACAATGACTTAAAAGAACTCAACAACTTTGAGGAAAAAAGAATTCAAAATAGTAGAATGATTAACCTTATACATAATCCAGAACAAGAAATTAAAAATTTCTCTTTAATAAATGCTTTTTATTCTAAAAAGTTTAATGATTACAAAGAAAATGAAGCGAATAATGTTGAATCTTTATTAAAATCAATTTCTAAGATTCTTTCTGAAAACAATGATGATAATATTGTTAAGCTTGGTAAAGAATACTGGGATTCAAGATTAGAAAAAAAGAAAGAAGAAATTAAGAAGTTTTCAGAACTTTTTAAAATATTAGCAAATAATTTAGAAAATAAAGAAAAAGAGTCTTAATAGACTCTTTTTTTATAGTTTTGGTTTTCTTTTATTTTTCTTATCTTTTTTATTTTCTTGAGATAAATTAAGTTTTTCATAAGCTTCCAAATGAAGTTTAGCTGTATCAGAGTTTCCATGATGAGGAAACCCATTTTCAATACGCTCTCTTCTATTTTTTCTCTCTTGTTCATTATAACCATCACGACCAAATAAATTTTTATGTGTATTTAATAGATCTTGATTTACATCTCTTGCTTTTTCTATTAGCTCAAAAGCTTCTCTTTTAGACAAAGATTTTTCTTCATTACTATTATTAATTTTTAAATAAAACCTTTTTTGACCACCAGCAGTTTTTTCAGAAATAATTTTATATGTTTTTATACTTATTCCTACATCTGTTGTATCTAAAGTAAGTTTATTAATTCGACTTTTTTCTTCTTCAAGATTATTATCTTTTAACAAATCTTTTCTAATAAATATATTTCTATCTATATCCATAACATTAAACTCATACTGATGACTTTCATTATCTTCAAAAATCTCCATTTGTTTTTCAGTTTCTACAGTGGATTTTAATGGATACACATCATTTAGTTGCAAAGCAAAAAAGTTTCTTATTCCTGTTTCTAAATTGTTTTCAAGATTTCTAAATTCACTTTCTATTTGATTTTTTTGCTTTCTTACCACAAAAGATTTTAAATATAATTCATTTATTGGTCTTTTATCCTTTATTTGAACTATTTTGTCAGCAGCATTCCAAACTTCTTTTAATGTTGAAACCACTTTAGGCATTATAGAACGTTCTTTTTTCTCACCATTTTCTTCATATTCTTCTGTACTTTTAAAGCCACCACTTGAAGAGTATGAAATTTCAAAGTCACTATCATTTAAAATACCTGAATATTTGTTTATAAAATCTGATAAAAGTTCTTTATCTTTTGTTTCAAAAACTTTTTTCAATTCATTTTCAAAATTCATAAATTTTTCATAACTTTCGTCAAGACTTTTTAATCTATCTAATGGCTTATAATCTAAAGTAACAATACTTCTATCACTCCAAAAAATATTGATATTATCTAATAAATTTATTTCTATACCAGAGTCTAAATAATAACGGTTAAAATTTACATTTAAATCTATATTTTTTAATTCACCTACATGAGACTTTAAGAACTTAACTGAATCATCTTCGAGTTTTTTTTCTTTTAAATATAATTTTTTTCCTTGTTCCTTTTTCTCTTTTATTTTTTCTTTTATTTTATTTTCTTCTTCATCATAAGTTTTTCTATATTTATTATGTCTTTCTTGAATTTCTTTAAAACTCATATTAACTCCATTTTTTCTTTATTAATTTTATTATAACATACTTTTATTTATTTAATTTAATTGATTCTTCTAATCTTTTCTTTTCTTTTAAATCTTTAAATTCTATAAAACCATTCATGGTTGCTTTTGATATTTCTTTTCTTTGTTTTTTATTTAATTGCCACATTTTTTCAACCATATCAAAAGCTTTATCTTTATTTATTTTTTTTTCTTCACCAGTATTTAAATCTATCAGTTTGAATCTATTTTCACCTGTTGATTTTCTATTTACAATTAATTGATAACGACTTGTTTTTAATAAAGCATTTGATTTTTTGTAAGTATTTTGTTGTGGTGGCATACTCGGATTTTTTCTTTTTTTATCAGGCTCTTGAACTTCAATTGAAAAGTCATCAAATGTTAACTTTAGTTCGTTCATATTACCATTAATTTTTTTACGCAATCTTTCCTTTGCGCCCTCAGAAGGTTTAGGATACATTTTTTCAAGTTCTTTTTGGTATCTTTGTTTTAATAACTGTTGATTTTGACTTCCTAATCTAAAAACTTGTTGAAACTGATATAATTGTTTTTGTTCATATATTTTGTCTTTTAAATAATGATCTACTATTGATCCTCTTATATCATGAATTTTATTATTTAATTCATTTGAAAAAGTATTTACCTCATTAAAAGCAAGTTTTAATTTATCAGTTTCAAATTTTGTTCTAACTTCTTTTTCACTTAATGTTTTAATTAATAAGTTTTTTTCATCTTTAAAAAGTTCTAACATATCTTCAATTCTTATTTGTGGGCGAGATTGAATAATATTTTTTATTTTACTTTTTATTTCTTCATCTCTATGTTGAGATATATTATCAAAATAAACATTTCCTAATCTATACTTAGAGTTTGTAGCTTTATCCTTATATGTTAAATCAATTTTTGTATTGTATTCAAACATATCTTTACTTTGTGAAACTGATATTTCTAATGGAGTAGACTCAGGTAATAATTTATTATTTAATTCATTACTTAAAGATTGATTAATTAATGTTTTTTCTTCACCTATTCTTTTATAACTTTCTTTTAAATTTTCTATTATTAAATTATTACTTTTAATTTTTTGATCACTCATAGCTTTTTTATTTTATTATAACATATTTTTTAATAATTAACTAACATAAAAACATTCTTTGATTTCTCTTACCAAGTAATTAAAATATTCATAAGATTTTTTATCAGGTTTTAAATATTTATATTTTTCTTGATTTAACTCATGAATTAAACTATAACAACGTTTTTTAAAAGCTACCTCTTCTTTAAATTCTTCATTTATTAAATCTTTATTATCTTTTATTATTGATTTTAATATTAATATACTTGGTAAAACTTTATCTGTAGTAATAATTATATTATTTTCATTAAATATAAAATTTATTGTATTTTCTTCTTGACGGTCAAAATAAGAATATATTTCATATATATTTTCTGTAATATAACTTTTAAATACATCTATATATTTTCTTATGTCAAAACTTTTATAATGTAATAAATAATCTTCATAACTATATTTATTATTATCGTAACAATCTATACAATCATGTATAATATCCATTTTATGATCTATTCTTTTTTCTATATAATTTTGTGTTAACCACAGTTGACAAAAAAACTATCCATCTCTATCCATTTTGACTTTATTGTATTCATTTTTTTGTTATCGTTGATAAAAAAACGGAGATAACGTATGAATGAATACTGCTCTATTGGTCAAGCAGCAAAGCAACTTGGTTTACCCATTACCACACTCAGACGGTGAAATAAAAAAATACTTGACTTATCTTATTGAAACATTTACAATGTTTTAAAATTCCACCACGATTGGTATTTAACCATCGGGGGGTGTGTCATGCAGTGTGTCTTTACCAGAGAATAAGGTTCGCACCCATGTAAGAAAGAAACAACACAGCCATTATATTGTTAATAATG
>CETA01043568.1_pt1 | contig 55301 bp, 48 predicted proteins | sample 531251 | NCBI WGS metagenome assembly CETA01 (sample SAMEA2622362, study PRJEB7988) | marine metagenome | biome: marine biome (ENVO:00000447); feature: mesopelagic zone (ENVO:00000213); material: "saline water (ENVO:00002010), including plankton (ENVO:xxxxxxxx)" | depth 380 m
TAAATTTGTTTATTGGTTTCGGTAAGTTGTCTAATTGTTGATTCGAGCTTTGCAACGACCCGAAACAACTTACGATTTTTCCTTTTAGACCTTTTATAATTTTCATACTCACCTCCCAGCTTATTGAATTTGTGCCACTAACGATAAAACCAGTTTACCCGGAGATACCAGAACCACCGGTAATATCGTTTGCGCTGATTCTCGTCATTGTGACCCTGACCATCCTCTACGTGCAGCACCCACGCCAAAGCTTACCGCTTCACTTTGGATTAGTTTGTTTACGACAGTAAGTTGTCAGCTACGGCCTAAAGACTTAATTTTTACCACCACCAATAAACCCAAACTTCTTGGCCCTCTTTGACTCCTTTGTGTTGGAGCCACAAATACACTTTAGGGTATTCTTCTCGTAATTGGTCATCCATTTGGGTTTGGTATACATATCTATCATTGCCTAATTCAAAATCAGTCCATATTTGTTTAACTTCATCTTCAACTTCTACAGGACAATCAGACCATTGTGCATCAAGTACTGTTACTTGCTTAACAGAGTCACTACCATTAGGTTCTTTTTGTTGCCAATCACCAAATTTATGCGAGTGGGATGTTGTTCTTCCTGAAAGTGACTTTAGAAATTCTTCTTGGTTTTGCATAATAAACTCGTTTTAAATTAGTTATAGCTCTGTCAAGGACTCGAACCTTGTATTGCATCCATTTCATTCTAAGCACTACCAAAGAATTACTCTATCCGCCGTGTTCCAATACACTACATCGAGCTAAACCACCTACTAACAGTAGTGTGCTGCGTTTGGTGAAAATGGTGCCCCTGACTGGATTCGAACCAGTGACCTTCTAGTTATGAGCTAGCCGCTCTACACACTGAGCTACAAGGGCTAAATTAGTTAATTTTTACCACGGAACATTTCTACATTGGCTCCAGTGGAACTTAAAGCTTCAACAGGTAAGAATACCTTAGATGCTTCATTTGAGCCTTCAGCAAGCTTCTCAGCTACTTCTAAACGCTTAAGTTCAAGCAGTTGAGGAGTGACACCTTCACCGATGATTAAGTTTTCATCACGAATAGCTTTAGCTTTAGTCATTCGAACTTTATAGTCAGCTTCAGCAAGACGCTGTTCATTTCGTTTTTTGGTCATATCAATTTCAGCTTGAGCTTCTTCACGGGTAATAGCTAACCGGCGTTCTTCTGCTGCTTCAATTGCTTTATTGACTACATCTGGGTAATCAATATCGCCAATACTAAATTCACTTAAATCAATAGGTGAGCGTGATAAGGGCTCTTGCAATGCTGCTGTGATTTCATCACCTAAACGAGCATAGTTAAGGTGCACTTCATCTACATTATATTGGCTTACGACTTTACGTACTGTTTCACGTACAACATCACGACCATAGATACCGTAAATCATTGAGAAAGAGATGGTATCAATGTCAGTAGTTGTGATGTCATTGAACATTGCATTCAGTACTTTTTCATCACCTGAGATACGACCACGGAAACGTACTTCAATAGTCAAACTAAGTTTGTCTTCTAATTTGACTATAACGCGTTCTTTGTAAACATCAGTACCAGTTTCAATTAAAACAGTATCTTCACGAAATCCTTCCCAATACTTACCTGGCTCAAGTACTTCAGGTTGGTAACCACTTGGAGTAAGGAATTTGCCTTTGTGTGCCGGAGGCACAGTTACAGGGCTGCAAGCAGTAATAAATAAGCTAACTGCAGCTATCGAGATCATTGCTAATTTAGTCAATGCTTTCATTTTTTCGGTCCTTTTCATATTCTTCGAGATCTTCCTTCACACGTTCTTTAAAGGAAGGTTGAGATTCAACTGTTACTTTTGGAGGTAACGGCTTTTGTTCAATACTACGGTTAGTGGCTTCAATAGCACCATAACCATCTTTTGTAATATTGACTGGTGGTAAAAGAGCAATGATAAAAATCCCTAAAATAGGGATAGTAGCCCATTTACTTTTATGCTTGTTAATCAGCTTCCAAGAGATAAAAAGAAGCAAACCAATTACGAATACTTGAAAAAGATCAAACCAATAAAATGTCATAATTTTCCTTGGTAAAATAATAGAAGATAACGAAGTAGAACACCTCTCGAGTGAAGAAAAATTAAAAGGAAGTGTTCTAGTAGAGCCAACTAAGCGATGGGGGCAGTAGACTGGGTCTGAAGATCTTCTACCACTGTTTAGTTGGCTCTACAATGGCAGCTATTTCTAACTGCCATGAATATTAAACAAAGTCTACTTCAATGCCTTCATCGGTACGAGTAAACTTAATGTGATCAAATCCCGGCATTTCGATGTCGTATTCATTGGAAACACGTTGCAAGAACTTCTTACACAAACAAGAGAATTCTTCATTAACAAGTTGATCATCACGTTCTGAGTCATCGAGTTTAATGTCAAGAGCCAATGGAGATTCTAAAACACTTAAAGTTGTGTTAATACACAAACTCAATTCGATAATCTCATTCTCAAGTTTTTGACATAGCAACGACTGAACAGCTTCAGGAGCTTTTATAAGTTGGTTTAAGTAACTGTTAATTACTTTAATTGTTTCAACAATACCAGCATCTACAACTTCTTTTTCATTGTAGTCTTTTGGATAACCTTCTGGCGCAGCTTCTTTAAGTTGTTCAAAGTATTGTTCACTTCTTTTGTAGAACACTTCTGGCGTGATAGCTGAGTTTTCCAGAACATTGTTTTCTTCTACGAATGTTATCATTTCTTCATGACTTTCGAATGTCCAGAACAGAAAGAATAAAAACAATGGACGATTATCAAAAGATTGTACTTGTACTGCCAAGTTCATTGCTTGTGCTTTAGTTAGCATAATATTTCCTATTTATTGGGGAGTATAAAAGAAAAAGCCCCGCATAAGCAGAGCCAATAATTAAAGAAAATTATAGTAACCCAAATTAGTTTCTTGTACTTGTTGGGTTAACATTTCTAACTCTACTTCAATTAGAGTATCACCTTCACCAATAGAGTAAGCTTGTAAATTACCAGAAATTCCAATTAAGTTATTATCATTTAAAGTAACTTTTGTTGGAATTCTTGAGCTTAACCGGTAGGTTTTAAACTCTTCAAAGGAATAGTGCATATCATTGTAAATATCACTTTCCCTGAACTCTTCCTCACTCATATCTTTATGTTTGTAGAAAGGATTGGCAATACTAGTAGAAATACGAATAGAATCAGAATTAGTTGATTTAGCTAGTTCATTTTCTAATTGTAATCTTTTAGAGTTATCTTTAAAAGATACAACTTTATAATTAGTTGAACTACTTTTACGTAGATTAGGTACATTCATGACTTCAACAATTGAGTTCAAAGTCTCTTCTGAATGTACTGCCCATTCGTACATGATTTCATTCATGGTATCGAATGTACAAGAATTACGGCGATTGTAAGTAACAAGACTTTCAGTTTTATCAGCAGATAAACCGTATTCTTTTGCTAGTTCTTCAACTACTTCAGTTTCAAGTCCACTGAAGTTGTACAGATAACGCATACGACTAGGACGGTCTCGGAAATAGTTTGATAACATATAGCTTTCGTTATCGATTAAAATCGTAAGACGTTTAGCATTGTTTGTGCCGCTGAAGAATGTAAGCATCTCATCTTGGCGCATTTTTGCCGTAGCAGAATTTGGTCGCTCATCTTCACTCATTTTACTTAAGTGCTTTAAGAACTCGTCAAAGATTACAACACAGTCACCAATTGAGTTGATAAAACTTAAGTATTCTGGAGAAGTACTAAATGTACCTGATACATCAATTACTGGGTAACCTTGGTTGATTGCGTGATTAGCAATTAGATTAGCCAACAGAGTTTTACCGGCTCCTTTATCACCAAATAAGCCAACACCAATAGAATCTTTTTTGTGCTGGTACATATCCCATATACGTGTTTTACGTGATTCAGCATTACCATAAATCTTCTCAGGTAATGAAATAGCTTGGCTCATACGTTCTAAGTAATAACCGCCAAAAGGACCTTCTTTGATTTGGTAGTAAGCAGGTGGAAGTTTGTCAACGATTTGACCTTCTTGTACTACGAAAGGTCTGGCTAGTTTGCCATCAATAGCAAATTTTTTGATGTCTTTTGACATGATAAACCTTAGTTATTTTTTGAGGGTGTGAAGATATTTTCGTATTAATTATGGCAGCTCTGAGGGGATTCGAACCACTACCTATGAAGTCAGTTTTGGCTTTCATTTGTGGCGCAGATTGACACAAACTATTAACCAAAGTTCACCTTCACTAGCCACCCCAATCTAATCTTGATGCTTAGGATTCCGCCGACTCTCGTCTGCGCTGCGAGCGTCCATCAAGCATGATTTGGTGCAGAGCTATAATTAATACGACCTCCCCGAAGGGAGGAAGAACTATTTGATGACAAGGCGTTACCCTTGCTAGCGTGTAGGGTATTAAGCTACTGCTAGATATTGGCTATCATTTGCATTTATAACGATTACCGTATAGTTGCTAGGCGACGACTCCTACTCAACTATGTAATGCGGTGACGGGTGGTGAATTTCCCGCTTGATTAAGTGATCAACCTGTTGCCATCCACTTAATCGCTAGATGAGCGTCAAGGTCAAAGCCTTGACCGATGTTAACTACCAATCACCACTTGGCAATTCACCGCATTGTTGAGTTGGCTTAAAGATTTTCCACACCATAAGTGCTTGTATCGAATGTTGCCTTTAAACCAACTCAAAAATAAGGTAAATAACGTCCCTGTGCGACCACGGTAGGGACAACACCGTTAAGGAGGATTCACATGGCTAAGAACCCCAGGTCTATACAATCATTTCAATAAAACAACCAATTCCAGGCACCGGAGGTGCCATTACCATTCATAGGTATTCAAATGATCATAAACTTTGGCATCTCTATCTAACTCAATTAAAAGACAATCCATATCTAAAGCAAATGCAATTAGATGTGCAATGTCATTAGGTAAGCTTTTAATCAAGTTATCTTGATAGTGTGTATGAAGCTTAATGAAGAAACCTTCATCACGTTTCATGACAGTAAATGGTGTATCACCAGGACTCAAACTATCTAGATACTGCATGGTTTCTAGGCTAATGTGCGAGGTACTTAGAGCAATACATTGGTAGAGTTCAGGTTCTTTCATAAAATCACCTGTTAGTATTTAGACTGGATTGAGTCAAAAATGCCTGATTTTTAACTTTTACAATTCAGGTAAGTTAACTTTTCTAGCAAACTATCATATTTGATTAAAATACGTAGAATTTGATAAAAAATAAAATCCACCTAAGCAGCCGGAGGCTGCCTAAGTGGAAGTTAACTTTAGTTGATTAGCTTAATGCGTATTCAGCATCTTTCATGAGTTGAGCCAGGTTATCTGAACGCTTGATTACTTTAATTGGTTCACCAGTAATCTCAGTAAGAATGCTACTAAGTAGATCACTATCAGCAATCTCAATTAAGATATCGAGATAGTTCTGACGCATATTCTGTACGTAGTTAGGATGACACCAGAATGAATCATGAATGGTAAGAATCTCAAAGCCTTGCTTATGAGCTCTACGCACCATTTCACGTACCACATAGCCATCAATGGAATGCGTAACATTAGCGGCTAAACTAATACCAGATTCCATTGGCCGGTTAACGTATGCTTTGTGGGTGAACGTAGCATGGTCAAGCTCATCTACTTCAATTTTCTTGGTTTCCTCATCCATGACTGGAACATACGCTGTATGCCCATCAGGAAGCGTCCATGAGTGGTAATGAGCATTACCTTGCCAGCAGGACTGGATATCATTCATGACTTCAAGAGCACCGCCTAAGTCTTTCTCAAGCATTTCATTGAAGATTTCAAGCTCTTGAGTATCCTCACCGAATACAAGCTTAGGCTGCTCTTTTGAGCCATAGAACGTAGTCATAATGGGCTTCTTGAGCTTACTACGAGGAATATCATGTCCAATTTCTTGGCTCATGTGTTTAGCTACGCGCTCATACACATCCTCACGTTTACCTGTATTAATCAGGTTTACTGAGTGAGCTGTATCGTGACAACCAATCAGACAAGCCAGTATCTGCAAACCAGATGCTGTAGCATCTAAGCCAATAGGCGTACCGGAAGCGATACCACGTTTAGCATCTTTCCAGGTACGCAACATTTTGGCATACAGAATAGGCTCATCAGCTTCGTTTTCTAAGGCTTCAAGCCCTGACAATGAATGACTATTAAACCAGTTTAAACGCTGTTGCCATGTAAGTTTATCTAAGCCAAAGTGATTAGCTACTGCAATTTTGATGTATTCAAGTGGAGTAAATTGTTGCATTGGATTTTCCTTATAAATCAAATGTAATTAAGACAGAACAGTAAGTAATACTTGAGTTTCTTTAAGCTTCGTATTGTAAAGCTCAGTAAGATGTTTTAATGCTTCATCAGGGTACATATAAATAGATAATTTTTTGTGGTGAGTATTTTCTGAATTAACACCAACTAAACAAGCATCTAATACCCCACGGTAAGAGAAAGTAAAAGAATCCCCAAATATCGTTACACAACGATAAAACCTTATATCTAGGGTACGTTTAACTATGCCAGTAACTAAGAAGGGAACAGATGTAAGTCTCAATGGTTTAACTAAACAGAAAGACTTATTAAGTAAGTGGTCTATTAATTCTGACTCACTAAGTAAATCTTGAGTACAAGCCCAACGTGGTTTAGCTGTAGAGTATGTTTCATTCATATTTAATACCTCAAAACAAATACTGGTTTATCTAGCTTTTTCATCGTATCAATCATGTGCTTAGTGCCTTTGGATTTACCATCCCAAGCGGCTAACAACACATCACTATACTGAGCCATATCAACGTTTCTGCGGTAACCAGCAGACCTACCGTACAACGCCCAGTTAGCTGGAAATTTACGAAGAGGTAAGTTATTTAATTTAGCTATCTCAATCGCACAAGTATCAGCTCCAAGAGCCATGCCAGATACTATTTCTAAGCCTTTTTCAATAATATCTCCGGATTGAATAAGACTATTGATAGCATCAATTAAGTCATCAGTGGCCGTATAATCACGACCACCTGCAATTAGTAATTTCATAGTTTAACTACCTCTTTCTTGGCAAAGTTAATAAGAGCTTTCTTGTATTCAGTACTCTGGATATTGATGTGATAACCCTGTGAATACAGACGACCACGCTTATCGAATTTGTGGGTTAGATAGAACTTATTACCATGATCTAACATCTCATTGTAAACAGTACGAGAAGCTTGTTTCATTTGGGTAAATTGCTCTTGTTTCTGGAGAGTATCTAATGGTTTATTAGGCAACTCTTCCAATTGCAGTACATGGTAATCAAGACTAAGTGCTTGGTTATTCATGAGGTTAATTACATCAAGAGCTAATGGCATATCATGATGATTAACTGGAGTACCAAGCAATAGTGATTCACTAAATGAGTAGTACTGGTAGGCACGGTTATTCATTACCACTATTGGCTTAGATACCATTGGTGGTTGATATCGGATATTAATTAGATGCTGTTTGATTTCATCATCTAACTTCCACAAGGGAATAATCATCATCCGGTTTTCATCGTTTAATGTGGCTACTTCAATATCAAACAAGTCATGCTCGCACATGATACCCATCAATTCAGAAGCAGTCTTAACACCATCAAATATATCTTCAAATCCAAAGGTTGGTGCCATGATACCAGCTACAGATTGCAATGGTTGTGGCTTACCCTCGCGTAATACAACTACCATCACACCAAGACAAAAGTTGAGCAAATTATACTCACTTTGAATAAGGTGCTGTTTACGCAATTGCTTGCTTTCATAGCTACTACTAAGTAACCATTTTTCTATGGACGCAATACAGTCATACACTAGATACATTGTATTGAAGCATGTCTCCAACTCATGCTTAATAAGCTTACGTGCATTTTCTTTGCTGTACTTAAATTCTAATACCATTTGTTGTTTCAATAGGTTTTCAGTAGTCATTGGATTTCCTTACTATCTAATCACTAAAAATAAAGCACCAAGCCCTCCCAATACTGAGAGAGCCTGATGCTACGGACATCAGCTATTAGACACCGAAATCGATGTCTTGCTGTTGTTCCTCTTCGTCAACCACATACACGGTACCTTTCAACTGGAATACAGCTTCAGGATTACTCTTAGCCGCATTGATTAAGCTGCGGTCCAACTTACGACTGATTTCCAATGCAACACCACGACTAAGGCGGTGTTCATTTCCTTGAGCATCAACTACTACAAGGTTCAGGTATGCGTCTGGTTGGTTTGCGTTAGACTGACGAGTTGATTGGGTTTGGTTTGCTTTTTGTAATGCCATAATATTTCTCCGATATTAGAAAGTTATTGAGGGATTATTCCCACTAAATCGCTGAACGCTTTGCGTGAAGCGTCACTTAACAGGTGTGTTTAACAGTTCTTGTTCTTCTTCTTTTACCCAACAGGTACCATCAGCAGTCTCAATATCACTACGAGGGATACCAAGCTTAGTGTACTGAGCTACACATTCAGACTCGGTAATGTACAACTGCAATTCACTGGCAATAATCTTAATCATGTGAACAGCACTAACTACAAATAGACAAATAGAAATTACATACAATGCGATGATACGTTTACTAATCATGCCGGCTCCATAAATACGTTAGTTGGGTTGGATTTAATGTATTGAGCTATTTGTTTAAAGCTCCATCTAGCTTTGTCATTAAGCTCGGTTAAGTTGTAAACAAAGAATTCTGTTTCTGGGTCAACTTCTAAGCTATGTCTCAATGCACCAGAATTAGTAAGAAGCTTTAACTCTTTTCTTACATCTTCTGGCATATAACCACCAATAAGCCTTCTATTAGAAGCAGTTTCATGAGGTCTAAGTAAATGTCGGTTAAGATCTGCGGCCACACCAAGGCAACAGAAACCTGAGCTATCCTGTAAGCTACCAGTAGTCTGTGGATACTCACCAGACTCTAAGGCTATTAACCATTCAAGCTGTTTAGGGCCAATGTTCTGATAAGGCGTAATCTTATTGTCAGCTAAAACTTGCTGAAATTCACCATAGTTTGTTTTATTTAGTGAAACCAGAATCTCACATAAATCTGGATGGCTATCTTTAAGAAAATCTTTGAAACCCATTACATAATTAAAGAACTGTTTACTGTTACGCTTACGTCTTGTTTTACGTGCAACATAATCACCTAATGGTGAATCAGACCAGTAGAAACCTAGCACATCTTTAGAAGGATTCTTACTGTTAATAAAATCAATTAACTCTGCGATATGCGAAGTTTTAAATTGCATAACTATCTCCAATAAAATTAGGAAGGAAGAGAGCCCGAAGGCCCTCTCTGTTAATCTTCAAAGTCATCATTAAAATCGAGGACTAAATCAAAGTGGTCTTCAATAGGTAATTCAAACTCATAGTTATCAATGAATGCTTCTTCGATTGGTGAATCAATTGCTTGTGCTGTCATTTGAACCTCCAGTGCTAACACCTAAATCTTGAGCAATGTAGCAATACACATCACTCGGTTTATTTGCTTCATATTGCTGTAGCTCTTTCTCCATGAAGAGAGGAGTACAGGTTATATGTTTAACAGTTGTTTCACTGTTGTCTGTACCAATAGCTACTATCTTGTAGTTATGCTTAAAGGCCATAAGTAACTCCAATTAACAAGTTATTACCATTGATTCGCTGAACGATAGTGAAGCGTTAAGGACAGATTAAGGAAATGAGTGAGCAGACTATTACCGAACAGGTTCGGAGATAAAAAACTAAGATGTAGGTTAAAAGGTAGTGAATCACACCAAATATTAGTGTATTTCGCCAACTCTATAGTGAGAGAGCGAGTGAGAGAGATTAAGAAAGGAAAGGATATCTTTCTGTTTAATCGTACTATCTATGAAAGTGTAAGAGTGTAGGAAAAAAATAGAGGGAGCCGAAGCCCCCTAGTATTAATCTTCACTTAGCTCACGGATACGAGCTTGAATCTGGTTTTCGATGTCAGACTCTTTAAGGTTACGTTTCTCAAGTTCAGCTTTATACTTCGCTTGTGAATCGGCGTAGTAGACCTTAGATGTATTACCAACAGCCATTGATGCAACGTGAGCTGCACGGAATAACTCATAGAAAGTACCAAACAAAGCGCCAAGCATCTTAAAGAAGTTCATAGTATTCTCCTAGTAATTAGTAGCAGTATTGCCGTTAGATAGACGACGAGGAACGAGGAGTCTTAGTGTAAGGTGGGGTAGGGTCTGATAAGAGTAAATGGCAGATTAGACCCCGGGGGGTATTCCGATTTTATTTAGCTCAGAAGAGACAGTACTGCTACCGTACTTAATTATGAAAAAATTACCCTATGCAAAATTGTCTCAAAATATAATAAAAATGTGGGATATTTGCGGCCTATTTAAGCCACTGTAAGCTTTTCTTCCTTGGTTTGATGAAGTATGCTCAATTTTATTTTATTGGCTTAAAATCGCTTTAAGGAGCTTGTATGGGTAAGAAGATTCTACCGGCTTATATTGTACGTATGAAAGATGAACTGTATGCGTTAGATGATAAGCTGTCGTTAGCCGAGGAGTTCCGTGAGACTCATATATTTAGTTCCTTGGCTCAAGGGGAGCAGAACTTATTAAATCAGCAGATAAAGCATATGAGAAGTTATGCTGATGTACTGGCTAAGAGGATTGAATTAGCAGAAGCTAGGAAATAGCGCAGCGGTTGTGTTGCAAAAAACACCCTTGGGTGTTTTTCTGCATAAGCCCGCAAGCGGTAGGATTGATATTAGTTGATAGTAGAGAAGGCGAAGCCCAGGACAGGAGGATAGGCTGGGGGCGAATGAAATGAGTTGGAAGGTCGGCAGTCATCCGACAAGTCTTTTGGGTAGTCTTATATTGTTAATCATCTGTGAGGATCGTTAATGTATGAGCCTATATGGGTGTATTTAGCTCATGGTTAAGCCAATGAGTAAGGTATGTAATCATAGATGATTCTGATAAAGGTAAATTAGCGATAATCACCAGTGATTACTCTATGTGGCTAATCATCTATGAGGATCGCTAAAATATGAGCCTTGAACTTTGTTTTTGGATCATCTATGATTCGTTTTACCATTCTCATGATCACAGGTGATAATAATGCTAGTAATCCAACAGCCTAGAAACAAGTTCACAAAGGTAAGCAGACAAGTATTGTTCAATAAAGAGTTAAGCCTTGGTGCCAAGGTATTGTACAGTACACTATGTTCACTGAAGCCAGGGCAGAACTATACTGATAATTACTTGATTAAAGCTTTGGACATCTCTAAGCCAACACTTACAAGATGGAAAGCTGAACTCAAGAAAGAAGACTTAGTGTTGATTAAACAAGTTCATAGGAATGTATTCTTTACCTTTGTTGGTTTACCAGATTACCCGGCTAGTAGATTGTATGCAGAGTACCAAGTACATAAAAAGATACTTGAAGAAGGCGAAGTGTTTGAAGATTGATAAATACTTAATATAGCCTATATACTAAACCCATCTAGTAAAACAGGTGGGTTTTTTATATGTCCAATACAAGTACAGGTCTACAAACAATTCCTGACCATAAAGTTCCATTGACCAAGAATGAGTTTAAACAAGCTTTACCTAAACAGGTTAGGGGAGCTGTATCGGACCAGTTAGTTAATGGGGTTAATCAATTATTAAATGATCCTGAGTTAGCTGAGAACTATAGAGATAACTTATTGGGTTATGTAAGTGTACTACAAGATGGCAAGTATAAGCTTACTGACTACATGAATGCTGTACGGTACGTAAGCCATAAGTTGTTAGGTGACTCAAATATTCAGGCTTATTCTAAGACCTTCCCAGACCGTATTGCTCGGTTTCAAGCAGATGGTAAAGACGCTAAAGCAATTAGTAGCTTTGTAGCAGCCTACAACAAAACCAAGCTTGTTAATGCTATTTTTGAGCAGACACTTATTCCTACTCATATTTTGAATGCTGACTTACACCAGAAAGCTATCAATGTGCAGGCAGAACTCATGATGACTGCTAATAGTGAAAAGGTACGCTGTGAAGCTGCTAACAGTTTGTTGAGCCACTTGAAGCCACCAGAAACTAAGCAAGTTCAGTTGAATGTGAACCATGAGGTTAAAGAGGGCTCTGCGATTGATGAACTACGTAAAGCTACTGAGGAATTGGCAAAGCAGCAACGGGAAATGATCGCTAGTAAGCAAATGACTGCACAGCAAATTGCCCATTCAAACATTATAGAAGGTGAGGTAGAAGATGCAGAGTTTTCCGGATAATGCCGTAGCGTCAGAAGAAATCATTAAAACTAAAACCGTAGAGGAATGGCTTAATGGTGTAAGCTACCAAGATGATACTGATTATGTACCTGGTGAGTTTGCCTTATTGTTCATTAACTTCATCAAGATGGTTAATGGGGGGGAAGGAGAGGAAAACAAAACACCGGTACTGCATTACAGAATGTTAGATCAGGTGGCGGGTAAAGAAACCAATATTGCAAATATGGTTCACCGGGGGGCTGCTAAAACTACAGTACTGGGTGAGTACTTGTTTCTGTATATTGCTACCTACGGAGGTATTCCAGATTTTGGCAGAATACCTTTGGCCATTTACGTATCAGACAGCATCGATAACGGTGTTAAAAATATGCGAAAAAACTTAGAGTTCCGTTGGGAAGAGTCAGAGTTTTTGCAGAAGTATGTTCCATACACTAAGTTCACAGATATTCGATGGGAATTTAGGAATATTGATGGACAGAAGTTTATCGTAAAAGGGTACGGAGCCAAAACAGGTGTACGTGGTGCTAAAGAGATGGGTAAGCGTCCTTACTTAGCTGTACTCGATGACTTGATATCGGACGAAGATGCTAGATCACCAACGGTGATCGCAAGCATCGAGGACACGGTATATAAGGCAATTGATTACGCACTACATCCTACCCACTATAAAATCATTTGGTCGGGTACTCCCTTTAACGCCAAAGATCCATTGTATAAAGCAGTTGAATCCGGAGCCTGGAAAGTAAATGTATACCCGGTATGTGAGAAGTTCCCTTGTAGTAAAGAGGAATTCCGGGGATCTTGGCCAGATCGTTTTACTTACGAGTACGTCAAGAAGAAATATGATAAAGCCCTCAAGGCTGGCAAGATTGATACTTTTAATCAGGAGCTCATGTTAAGAATCATGTCTGATGAAGATCGCATGATTGAAGATTGTGATATACGTTGGTATAGGCGAAAGGACCTTATTGCTAACAGGTCTAGTTTTAACTTCTATATTACCACTGACTTTGCTACTTCAGAAAATACAGCCAGTGACTACAGTGTAATTGTAGTTTGGGCCATAAATTCCCAAGGTGACTGGTTCTTAGTAGATGGTATGTGTAAGCGGCAGCTTATGGATAAGAACATAGATGCCTTATTCAAACTGGTACAAAAGTACCGCCCAATGAGCGTAGGTATAGAAATTACTGGGCAACAAAAAGGCTTTGTCTCCTGGATTCAAAGTGAAATGATGAGACGAAATGTTTGGTTTACTATGGCTTCATCTAATAACAGTAAAGAGCCCGGTATTCGCCCTAATACCAATAAAATGGAGCGATTTAATGTAGTAGTTCCTTGGATTAAATCTGGTCGAGTTAAGTTCCCTAAAGAAATGGAACAAACTGATCTAATGGTAGAAATTTTAGATGAACTAAAACTAGCTACACCTAAAGGTTTTAAATCTAAACATGATGATGCTATTGATAACATTTCTATGTTGCCTTTATTAGGGGCCTGGAAGCCTTCAGAGTCTGCAGGAGACTGGAGCAAACAAGAGGATGATATGTGGGCCATAGATACTGATGATGACTCATCTGTATCTTCACTGGACTCTTATATTGTTTGATGCCTTAAAATCGTACTATACTCTACTCATGTGAAACCGTGGGTAGAGTACTATGCTATTAGGTGAATTTTTAGAAGATCTTGCTGTAGGTGAACTTAGTAAGATTAACTTTGGTGATAATACTGAAGAAGGTTTAACTGAATATAACTACAAAGAAATAATTAAACACATTAACAGAGGTATATATCAGATCCACACTAGATTTGATATCAACTTTGCTGAATTCTTTTTACAGCAGTACTCTCATATTCAGTTTTATAGGCTGACTCCTGAGTACGCACAAACAAACACTGAATCCTCACAACCAATTAAGTACATTGAAGATAGCCCAGAAAATCCTTTTGATCGTGAAATTATAAAGATAACTGGGGTGTTTAATGAACTTGGCGAAGAATTGCCGTTAAATGATGATAATGCAGAAAATGGTCTATTTACCCCAGAGATTGACCTACTACAAATTACTGCCCCCAGTGATGAGAATACTTTATCATTTATTTATCGCCCGGCCCCCAAGAAGTTGCTTAGTGATGGGGATGAATACTTATCTCAAAAGTTAGACTTACCCCGGATCTTCCTAGAAGCACTTGAGTACTACATACTTCACAAAGTAGTTAGTTCTCGTGAATACCTAGACAATGCGAATGACTCCGATAAGTATCTTTTAATGTTTGAAAGAGAGTTAGCTAGAATCATTAACGAAGATTTATATATTAGTGACAACACCACTAATATTAAATTAACTCAAAATGGGTGGGTGTAAGAATGGCACGTAAACCAACAATAAAATCTGTTAATGGCCCAATAGGTCAGTTTATTGGTTCTTCCTACGATATAGTTAAAAAGGTATACGATAATCTACCTTTGCTAGAATCAATTAACCAAAATGCGGAAAATATTACCCAGCAAGCTGAAAACGCTGTTGTAGAAGCTAATGCAGTATTAAGTGCAGTTGAATCCACACAAAACTCAATTAACCAAACACAAACAGAAATAAATAATACTGCCAGTGAAGTTGATGCAGATAAGGTAGCAGCGGAAAGTGCTGCAACATATGCAGAACAATCAAAATTGGATGCAGCTACAAGTGAATCTAACGCTGCAACATCAGCGTCTAATGCTGCCAGCAGTGCTAGTGCAGCTAATTTGAGTGAACAATCCGCAACAGCCGCTGCAACTAGTGCAAATAGCTCAGAAGCTGCTGCTTCACAATCAGAACAAAATGCTAGTGTAAGTGAGATAAACGCAAAAGCTTCAGAAACTGCAGCAAAAACAAGCGAAACTAATGCTTCCCAAAGCGAGTCTAACGCCCTAGCAAGTGAACAAGCGGCGTTAATCAGCAAACAAAACGCAGCATTAAGTGAAGCAAATGCGGCTGACTCAGAAGAACATGCTTTAGCAAGTGAGCAATCAGCTTCACTTAGTGAAACTAAAGCGCAATTATGGGCTGAAGAAAGTGAAAATATTGAAGTAGAAACTGGTGCGTATTCTGCAAAACATCACGCATTAAAATCTGAAGAATCAGCTTCAAACTCTGCTCAAAGTGCTTCTAGTGCTCAAACCAGCGCTTCAAATGCTTCTACTTCAGAAAATAACGCATCAGATAGCGAATTAGCAGCCAAACAAAGTGAAGATAATGCGTTAACCAGTGAACAAAATGCTGCAACAAGTGCGACAAATGCAAGCACTAGTGAAAGTGCGGCAGCTTCATCTGCATCTGCTGCTAGCGTGAGTGAACAAAATGCACTAAATAGTGCACTTAATGCGTTATCTAGTGAACAAGCTGCTGAATCAGCCTTATCTACCTTCAGAGAAGTTCATTGGGGAGCATATTCCACAGAACCTACACAAAGCCCAAATGGTAATGCACCTGCTGCCGGGAACATGTATTACAATACAAGCAGTGAAATTCTATTTTACTATGATGGCAACAAATGGGTAGATTTTACTAGAATCTCTGCGGATAACAAAGCTAAGCTTAGCCGGATTGAGGCCCAAGCTAAGCTCGATGAATCTGCTACGTTAATAATGGACTATGCGAACAATAAATACCAAGTGTATGAGCAATTTGAAGGTAAGGTTAGTAAACTAGCTCCACAGATACAGACCTTTACGCGTTCAAGTGAAAAAACGGGCAGCACCCCTAAAGGCGTTGGCACAGTAACTGTTAACCAACCGGTTATTGAGTTGGGTAAAGGAATCTCGATACACGAGCAACAAACTAATTTGTTTTCTACTAACAGTACTTCGGGCTTTGCCGTTGGTCGCTCGTCTAGAGTCTCGTCAGAAACCGTTCGAGGTGTTGATGGTTTTGTATATAGAGGTAATTCCGGTGAAGTTAACCCATTAATTATTAATAACCAAGTTACCGCTATTACGGTTGGCAATACTTATAGTTTCTCCATATATGTACAAAAAAGAGAATCTGACGAGTGCGAGATTGTGTTAGCTACTAACGGTGCAGCGGCTAATGGGGTCAAAGTATTATTCAATTTCTCTGATGAAAGCAGTTTTGTAGTTTATAACAACACTGAATATATGAGCTTATATGATTTTTCATACGAAAAACTATCAGACGGTTTTTATAGGCTTATGTTAACAGGGACACTAGTGACAGGAATATCCTTATTTTGTCTTCTTTATTGGGAAGATGAAAAAGATATATGGGCTGGTGGAGCACAACTCGAAGAAGGAACGTTCTCATCTCCACTTATTCCATCGAACGATACGCAAGAAACGCGCCAGGCTGATTTTTGTACTATTGACAATATCGACCAAAGTAATTGGTGGAACCCAAATGAAGGTACGTTTGTTGTCGAGTTTGAGAGCAAAGGAATTGCAGCGGTGGGTAATGCTAGTGCTGCTTTCTACGCATACAGCAGCTCCCCTTCCTTGGATGCGATTACTGTCAGAGTTCTTACGTCTGGCCTTTTAAATGCGTTTATTTCGGATTCATCTGGCAACACAAAAACGTTAGAGTTTGGAATAACAGATTCTTTTAATAAGAAAATTAGGGCTGTCTTATCTATAGGTAACGGGGTGCTAAAAGCAGTAGCAAACGGAGGTGCGGTAAACAGTGTTACAACAGGAATACAGCAGCCTGCTCCTCTACTTTTATCAGTTGGTGGCAGGAAGACAGGCGGTCAAGAGGTTAACGGTACAATAAAATTTATCGCCTACATACCAAAAGCTGTGTCTGATACACAATTACAGAAGCTTAGCACATTATGATACCCGACATTATTAGACCAATAACAGAGGAATAAGTCATGGCATTAAAAGATTATAAGAAAGGAAACTATGGGTTGGAGAGTATTGTTGACAGGCTTGAAATTAACAACAAACTCGTAGATGAAGAATTAACTAAACGAGACTCGTCATTGGTTGCTGACTTTGCTGGTGGTGATTATCGTGTTGACTCTAACCAGGGCCGACTTAACAATCAAGGGTTTATCGACCTGTTACAGTTTACACGTAATAGTACTAAGACAGCTTTTAATCGTATAGGTAGGTTGATTGAGGTTGGTGTGAATCAACCCGCATTTGAATACGATCCTGTTACAGGCGAACCGTTGGGGATTAGCATTCACGAGCAGCGGACTAACTTGCTTTTATGGAGTGGGGATTTTACACAAGAAACTTACAAAGACTCAAGCATCACTATAACCCCAAATTATGGGGATAGTCCTTTAGGGGTAGGCACATCAACTAGAGTACAGTTTTCCGAACCAAATACAGTTTTTAGAAAACTTACAACTTCACTATTATCTGGTGAAACTGCTACAGGGAGTGCTCTAATTAAAGGCGTCAAGGGGGAGACTATAAAAATTGATGGTTTATCTAACCCACAACCTAGCGCTTTTATAACTTTAACTGGCGACTGGCAATATGTATATTTTACTGGGGTGACTGATAGTAATGATTCGGTCAATTTAAGCACTTATACTGGGGTCACAGCAAGAGATATTGAAGTTGCTTTTATGCAATTAGAAAAAGGCTCATTCCCTACGCCTTATATTCCCACACAAGGGTCGCAAGAGACACGCTCATACGATACCTGTATTATCGAGGATGTCGATCAAAGTGATTGGTGGAATCCAAACGAATGTACTTTTATTGCTGAATTTAAAGTAGACGGGGTACAAAACCAACAGACTATTCTAGGCTCTGAAGTAGACCAACGCATTATCTATAATGGTGGTGGGAGTGGTGAAATAGGATGTTTTGATGGCTCAACTTTTACATCATTTAAAACACCCGACGTACCTATCGAAGCAAATAAAAATTATATTTGCGCTATAAGTATAACGCCAACGTCAGTTTCTGGTTGTATAAATGGTAATGATGTTATAACAGGTCCACATAACGGCAGATTATTAGATATTAGCAGACTCGGTGTAGGAAGGCGTTTGTCTGGTTCTTTTTTAAACGGTACAATAAAGCAAGTCCTCTATATACCACACGCATTACCAGACGAAAAATTACAACAAGCGAGTACACTATGAAACCAGATATTATAGGAAAAATACCGAAACAAGCAGCTACTTTTAATGAACAAGGGGAGGTTATTGAGCCGGCAATTTATAAGGATGGTTGGCACGTTAATTTCACTCAAGAAGTTCCTGAGCTTGCTGATTATAAATGTGACCCTCAGCCGGTAACGCCTTATCGTGTTTATCAGGGCGGTATACGCCCAGTATGCTATAAGTTTAAAGACAAGGCTGAGTGGGAAGCGGTTAACCCATTTAAAGTTGAGGAAGATATAATGGGTTAAGCTAATTACTATAGGCAACTAATTAGTTTGTTTAGTTGCCTATGGTTTTTTGTCGTCTTAAAATAAAATCAAATGTCGTCAATAATTGGAGCTTGTTGTGGCTGAAGAGTTTACAGAATGGCACAAAGAAGAATTAAAAGAGCATGATCTAAAACTTCAGCAAACACTAACTGACATAGCTGTTCATAAGAAACAGATAGATACATTAGAAAGTGGACACAAAGAGTTAGAACAGCGATTGATCGAACACAAGGTCAAAAGTGAAACTACTACTGAGCAGCTAATGATTGATGTGCATACACTAAAAGAGAGCTTTTCTGGTTTTCGCGGAGAAATCAAAGGAAGCCTAAGTTCTCTTAAGTTTTTCATTCCTTTGGCCATTACAGCAATCTCAGGAATAGCCGGGGTTATTGTATGGCTTTTATCTATAACAGGGAAAGCAGATTTATGATTAAAGCCGATATTGTAGTAAAACGAGCATATTTTAAAGAATGTACTTTGTCTCGGGTACTCACAAAAACGTTTGATTGTTTTGGTTTAGAGTTACCTTGGCTTGATAATTTACAGGATAAATCTTGTATCTCTGAAGGTACTTACAATTACGAAATAGCACCTAGCCCTAGATTAAAAGGTAAGCCTGTTATTTGGCTTCAAAAAGTTCCTGACCGTACTGCAATCCAAGTACACCCGGGCAACTATACACGACAAATTCTTGGTTGCCTTATAGTAGGTGATCGAATTATGTATTTGGATGGGGATGATATTCCTGATGTAGGTAATAGCGTAGAGACTTTCGAAAAATTGCTCGAAGCTATCCCTTCTAAAGGCACCATCCAATTTACTACAGCATCTCAACCTGGTGTTGGTGTTTATAATTAGGAGAGTACTATGGGCTTATTAAGTAAGATTGGGAATTTTTTAACCGGTAATTTAGGCGGTAAAATTATTGAAGGAGTTAAAGAGTATTTTCCTCCTTCTATGTCAGACAAAGAAAAAGCTGACTTAGAGCTAGCTATTAAACGTGCTACCGATGAACATGAAATAAAACTGTTAGCCATTGCAGCAGAACAAGACGCTGAGTTTAATGAGCGTATTAAAGAGATGGAAGGAACTGCCAAAGACCTTAAACAGTTTGGTTGGCTTGGTCGTATTGTCTTATTCTTGCGTGGTTGTCAACGTCCTATCTGGGGCTTTATTACCATTTATATGGATATCATGTGGTTTAGTGGTAAATGGCCTGAAATGAGCGAACAACAAGAATCCGCGTTATGGATGGTAAATGTATTGGTGCTTGGCTTCTTATTTGGTGAACGGGCTATTAAGAATGGTATGCCTGTCATAACTAAATTCATGGAAGCCAGAAAAGAACAAAAAGGGGTGTAAGATGCCTGCAGGTGTATATGACTTTCACGTAGAACAAGGTGTAGCAAATAAGTTCTCTATTGAATACCGTGCATCAGATGGTACTGCTAAGGACCTCACAGGATACTCTGGACGGGGGCAGGTAAAACTTAAGATGTCTGATTCTCAACCATTGGCAGAATTTGAGGTAACCATCACTGATCCTTTGCTAGGTAAACTGGATGTTGCATTGCCTGCAGCAGCTTTGAAAGGTCACACATTTAAGGCTAGTGATTACAAAGACAAAGTTAAAGGTGTCTATGATATTGAGCTTTACAAAGACACCAGTGATGAAGAAACTATCCGCATCTTGAATGGTAATATCTTTATTTCTCCGGAGGTAACTAAGTAATGGCCGATGTTGTTATCAATGATGAAGCAAACATAACAGTTATTTCTGAAGAGTCTCAACCCAACTCAGTTACTATTGATGAAGCTGGGACTACTTCTGTAGTCTCAGTAACTGCTGAAGGAGATAATGTAGTTGTAAGCTCAGAAACTTCTCCTGCACTTCTCATGATAACAACAGGTGGTAGTGCCTATATTTCTGCTGTTAATGATGGATTCGTAGGTACTGAAGTTGAATGGCTTTATGAAGTAATTGATAGCCGGGCAAGTGTCACATACGTTGATGATATGCGGGCCCAACTAGATGATAATATTGCTGCCCAGAACAATGAATTGCGACAAGTCATTGCAGATGAAAATTACACACTGAGCCAAAATATATCTAATTTACGAGCAGAGTATAGTGGAGTAGCTTCTGCGATTGATTCTGTAGAATTGGCTCTATCTACACAAGAACAAGCTCTTACACAAACAGAAACTACATTACGTGCTGATTTTAATGATAGAATTAGTTCGGAAGTTTCTACTATTAATACTGCTATTTCTAATGCTAATGAAGCTATAGCATCAACTGAAACCCAACTTAGAGCTGATTATGCAGCCGATATTAGTTCAGCAGTCAATACACTCAATACTGCTATATCTAATGCAAATCAATCAATAGCTAGTACCGAATCAACGTTAAGATCAGAGTTTGAAGGTGGTATATCTGGGCTAAATACAGAGTTACGAGCAGTAATAGCAACTGAAAATTCTGTACTAAATCAATCCATAAGTAATCTACAAAGCTCACTTACAGATGATATTACTGCGGTAAATAACTCTCTATATTTGGCTTACACAGATCTAGAGTCTTCCGTATCTCAACGTATTGATAATATGGAAACTGAGTTTAACGGCAAGTACGCCACCATATCTTCAATGCAGACTGCTATCAGTAATTCTGAGCTTTCTATGGCTTCTCAACGTGATCTATTGGAAGCCAGAGTTAATGACGAAATCAGCAGCAAGATCGACACAGTTAATTTAGCCATAGCTGGCGAGACTTCCGCCAGAACACAAGCTATCACCAGTTTACAATCTTCACTAGATAACCAAACTCAAGCTAATACTAATTTGATATTACAGACTAACAGTAACCTTGATGGTGTTACTGAAGCTGTAGCAGGATTCCGTACTGCAGTTACTGGGGGCACTAATAGCCAGTCTGAAGCAGAACTTAGGCTAAGTAGTTTAATAGGCCCTGAAGGCGAATTAGTGTCCCGGGCATACCTTGGAACTAGTAATACTGTAGATGGTATGACTACGATTACTGGTATTAACGTAGGTGGTGTAGAAAATGGTTTGGATTTCCGTGGCAATGTTATTCGTTTCAGAGCTGCCAATGGTGTACCTAAACTGTACTGGGACACTATCGATACTAATCGTTTAGTTATTGATGCAAAGTTAGTACTAGGTGATGGCCACATAATCAATAATTATGATGATATTAAAGGAGCTAATGCAGCTCATTATTATATCCGCCCTATAAACGGTACAGCGATTAAAAATAATACTGGCACATTGACAGTAGAAAGCCGCAAATCTGAAAATGGCGTTGATGAACTGTTTGGTGATTTACGTGTAAAAGACTCTACAACCTTACTAGGGTCAAGCCATACATTCAATGCAGGTGATATTACAGATTCCTTAATTGTAGAAATGCTTGTTAATGATGAAGTAGTAGACACCATTACCCTAGCAGATATTACTGATGGTTTAGACGGCACAGATGCTGTTATTGGCTTTATAGAAGCAGAACGAAGAACATGGACGCAAGCTAAAAATAATGGAGCATGGCCTACAGATACTGATAATTCTGTTGTCGCTCGATTCTATAAGAAAGGACAAGAAATAGCTTATCATGAGGGTGTAGTAACACTTACACCTGGTGACGGTAACTTATTCTTCAGTGGTGGCTTAGAAAGTGGCGGGGTAAATGTAGTAGTAAGTGGTGAGGGTACAAAAGATCTTACTCTTACATTTACCCATGTAGATAGTGGTATTCAAATATTTGAAACGTTTAGTGCTGTGTCTTCTGGATACAAAGGTGATAAAGGTGATCCGGGTGATGATGGTGATGATGGTGTTGATGGGACAGATGGTAATTCTGTCTTAGTTGTTTACGCTGATGATTCTGTGGGCACTAATCAAAGCCTTATACAAGACAATAAAGAATATGTTCAGTATGTGGAATATGTAGGAACTAAACCAACTCTGCCTGTAAGTGGTAATTTTGTTAAGTTTATAGGTAACCCAGGACCCAGTGGTCAAAGTATTTGGCCTATATATGCAGATGACTCTTCAGGAAGTGGTCAATCATTTAGTGCTGTAAATAAGACATGGGTTACATTTTATGAAAGCATTTCCCAACCTACATTACCTGTAACAAACCAAACTTTTGTACGATACGTTGGAAAAGATGCTCCTACTGTCTTGCTTCAATATTCAGATAATGGAGTAACTTGGAGCAATACTTATACCACATCCAATAAGTACATGAGATCTAGTACTGATGGAGGCAATACTTGGTCACCGGCTCAAAAATTCATAGGTGAAAATGGCGATAATGGCTCTTACGTCGAGTTCCAGTTTGCTAAAAACACTAGTAGCACCACACAACCAACATCAGGCTGGCAAGACGGACCTCCTACAATCTCAGATACTGAGTTTTTATGGATGCGTTCTAGAAACGTAGACAAAGATGGAAATGCAGGTAGTTGGAGCTATTCCCGTATATCTGGGGTACAAGGCCCTAGAGGTTACATAGGAGCCGCAGGAGCCGGTTTTTACGGTGGCACATACGATACAATAAATTGGACAGTTTCTGTAGCTAATAGTCGCTTACAGGCTTTAGCAGGAAGAACTGTAGTTTCTGGGGATATTCTAAGCCAAACCAATACTGCAGGAACCTCTACTGAGTCTAAGCAATATAATGGATCTGCTTGGGTAGAACCTGCTTTACAGGTAAATGGATCAATAATCGCTTCAGGTACTGTAGCAAGTAATCATCTAATTGCAGGGATATCATTAACTGCACCCAGTATAACCGGTGGTGATATCAATATTGGTTCAGGTACTTTCGTAGTTACTAACACAGGGCAAGTATCTATTGAGAGTGGTTCAATTGATATTAATTCAGGCAATTTCAGTGTAGATACTTCAGGTGCTTTAACTGCAAAATCTGCAACGATAACCGGTGGAAGTCTGAATATTAATAACAACTTTGTTGTGGGAACTGATGGGAGCCTAACAGCTAAGAAAGGATCTATTGATATTGGCTCAGGTAAATTTGTTGTCAGTACTTCTGGAGCTCTTACAGCAACAGAAGCCAGTATAAAAGGGGCAATTGAATCTGGCTCAACTATCACTGGTAGTACTCTTACTGGCGGCATTGTAAGGACTGCTACTAGTGGGTATAGAGTAGAATTGGACGGTAATAGTGCTTACCCTTTATGGTTTGGAACAGGTACCAAAAATGCAGCTAATGGGCTTCTGTACGCAGATAATAATGGGGGCCTATTTGCGAAGAATATCGATATATCTGGGGATTCTGTATTTTCTGGTAGAGTAATAATTGGTGGCACAAGTTTAGATTCAGTTTCTGACATCGACTCTGCTATCAGCACAAATAAAATAAAACCCAGTTTAAATTGGAAAGTAGGCACTAGTGGTAGTCAAGGTTTGTTTTCCCAAAATGGCTCTACACCTGAAAACCATATTCGATTACTTGAAGGACCTTTTGGAATATTAGAGCCTGTATGGGAAGCCACTGGGGGTGACAATGCGTCTGATGGTGGTTGGAACACTGGATCTATTCCTATCGACCCAAATAAGAGTTATAGAAATGCCGTTTGGATGAAACAAGTAGGTGGTACAGCTAACTCATTATACTTGGGATGTGACCAATCAAATACTTTGAACCTTGATGACACAGTAAATACTAACCCATACCATTGGTCTGGTGATTTACCTCAAAGGGATAAATGGTACCTAGTTGTAGGCATTATTCATGGTAATAACTACACAGGTGGTTACTCAGGTGTGTCTGGTATTTACGATCCAGAAACAGGAGAAAAAGTTAGCTCAATTGCTGAGTTCAAGAACGATACAGGAAGCTACCAAAAACAGCGAGTGTATCGGTATTATGTGACTGAGCCTTCACATACTGCACAATTTGTTAGACCTCGATTTGAGGAAATAAACGGGGAGGAACCTTCGTTAGGTACACTTATTGGTAGAATCCCTAAAGATGGAGAGACTGGACCACAAGGACCCCAGGGCCCTCAAGGTGTACCTGGTACGGATGGTGTAACTACATATACATGGATTCGATACGCTGATTCAATAACCGGTGCAGGGATATCCAACGACCCTACAGGTAAGGAATATATTGGCTTTGCTTATAATAAAACTACTGCCTCTGAAAGTAATAATCCAAGTGATTACTCTTGGGCGTTGATTAAGGGTGAGCAAGGGGTACAAGGACCTCAAGGTCCAGACGGGGAGACTCTTTATACTTGGATTAAGTATAGTGATGTTTCTGATGGAACAGGATTATATGACCTTCCAACAACAAATACCCAGTATATTGGTATAGCAGTTAATAAAGATACTCCGGTGGAATCTACTAATAAAGCTGATTATGTCTGGAGTAAGTTCAAGGGTGAACAAGGTCCTCAAGGCGTACCAGGAGAACCAGGCGCAGACGGTCAAGTTTACTACACTTGGATACGTTATGCTGATGGACCAAACGGTGAAAGCATTAGCAACGACCCATCTGGCAAAACTTACATGGGCCTTGCGTACAACAAGACAAGCCCTACCGAATCTAACGATCCTGCTGATTACTCTTGGACACGTTTCCGTGGTGAAGACGGTACTGATGGTGTTCAGGGACCACCAGGGGAAGACGGCCAGACAACGTATACATGGATTGCGTATTCTAATAACGCTAACGGCTCTGGGATGTACCAGACGCCAAATAGCAATACAAAATACATCGGTATCGCTACAAACAAGACCACGGCAAGTGAATCTAGCAATCCAAGCGACTACACATGGTCACTCTTTAGAGGTGAGGATGGCGCTCAGGGCCCACAAGGACCTGCAGGGGTAGACGGTTCAGATGGCGCAAATGGTGCAGGATTTTATGGGGGTATATACTCATCTATTTCCTGGGTAACAAGTACCGCTGACTCAAGACTGCAATCACTAGCAGGCAGAGCGCCAGTAGTAGGAGATATTTTAGTACAAAATACCAGTGGAGGGGCTTCAGAAGCTCGACAACGAAATGCTAATAACAGTTGGGGCCAAGTTGCCCTGCTAATTAACGGAAGCATGGTGGCAACTGGAACTCTTGCTGGCGACCGACTAATAGCCGGCACTGAGCTAAATTCACCAATTATTAAGTCAGGTAGGTTAGAACTGGTTGGCAGCAACTACATGAGCATACAGACAGCCAGCGCGTTTGGGCCTAACAACCTTCTCGAATGGAAAGGTCCACGAAATAGCTTTACGTATGACGAGACTAACCAACTAGTGAATTTTGATGCCCTAACCAAAGCCAACGCGCTTGCTTATTTCAGCGAAGATGGTGATCAGTATTTTGGTGGCTCAATTACTGCTGGTACACTTAAAAATGCAATACAAAACTCAACCATAGGCTCACCTGTTGACGTTGTACTAGGTCCGTTTGGTTCAAATGGTGGCATTATTGAAATCAAAAGCTCAATTGCTGTATCAGCTCTAAGAAACATTCCTAATGGTGGTCAGCCGGTCGGTATAGGTGACCCGACAGCAACCCTCAAACTTTACAGGCAAACCTCAAGCGGTGAGATACTGGTTTCTTCACATACCATCCAGGGCTCATATATAGCTTATGGAGGCACCACTAAATACAAAGAGGAATGGAACCTTAATGGTTCGTTCACGTTTACAGATTCGCTTCAGACCACAACAGATAGGACATACAGGCTAGAGGTTACTCACTCAGTACCTACATACAACAATACTCAACGCTTATCAATTATTTCGGAAGAAGCTTGAGTATGCTGTGAAGAGCAAATAAGTGACTGTCTCTAATGACAATGGACAATGCAATATTTGGTAAGTACACTTAACTAAAACTAATTAGTAGGCTTAAAGATGGTAGAAGAAAATAGTACTAAACCTAAAACAGAAAGCCCATATGTTCATTCACCTTTAACTGAGTGGGAAAATGAGCCTACTGTTTTAGATCTAAAAGAAGATCTCCAAAATGCACAATCAGACCATAATGCAGCAACCCAACGTATTAATAGTTGGCTTGATCATTTAAACATTACTGGTGAAGCTAAACCAAAAACAAAGAAAGGTCGGTCTAGTATTCAACCTAGGCTAATCCGTAAACAAGCTGAGTGGAGATACTCTTCACTTAGTGAGCCTTTTTTGAGTACCCCAGATCTGTTTGATATCAATCCAGTAACATACGAAGATAAAGCTGCAGCACAGCAGAATGCTTTATTACTTAACAACCAATTCAATACCAAACTAGATAAAGTAAAGTTTATTAACGAGTATGTGCGCACTGGTGTAAATGAAGGCACGATTATCGTTAAGTTGGGTTGGGAAAACGAAGAAGAAGATTACGAAGAAGAAGAACCAGTATTTGAATTACGACCTGCGAAATCACAAGAAGAAATTGCAGCTATTCAATCATTGGCTCAAATGGCTCAAGCTAATCCTCAACAGTTCCAGCAGGAAATACCAGTAGAATTCCAAGAAGCTCTGACAATGAGTATGCAGAATAATGCTCCATATTTCCCGGAGCAGACTGGTACTGAGACAGTTGAGAAAACTCGCATAATTAAAAACCAGCCAAGTATTGAGATCTGTGACTACAAATCAGTAGTAGTAGACCCTACTTGTAAAGGGGACCTTAGTAAAGCAAACTTTATCATTCACTCTTTTGAAACTTCAATGAGCGAATTAAAGCGTGATGGTCGTTACACTAATCTGGATAAAATCTTAATTGATGAAGCTTCTCCATTACGTGACCCAGATTCTCAGTATGGTGATGCGCCTACATTCAGATTTAAAGACGAACCACGTAAAATCATCATGGCTCATGAGTACTGGGGTTACTGGGATATCGATGGTAGTGGTATCGTTAAACCTATTGTGGCTACTTTTGTAGGCCAAACAATGATTCGTATGGAAGAAAACCCATTCCCTGATGGCGAACTTCCGTTTGTATTGGTTAAATATTTGCCTACCAAGAATGCTGTATATGGTGAAGCAGATGCAGAACTTCTAGTTGATAATCAGAAAATTGCTGGCGCTGTTACCCGAGGCATGATTGATATCATGGGTAGATCTGCAAATGGTCAGATAGGGGCCCGCAAAGATGCACTAGACGTTGTAAACCGTCGTAAATTTATCGATGGTGAGGACTACGAATACAACCCTAACGTAGATCCTCGTATGGCTTTTTATCAGCATACATATCCAGAAATTCCTGAGTCTGCTCATGTTATGTTGCAGTACCAGAATAATGAAGCAGAAGCTCTTACAGGTGTTAAAGCATTCTCTCAAGGTATTAGTGGTCAGGCACTTGGTACTACTGCTACAGGTGTTCGTAGTGCACTAGATGCTACTGCCAAACGTGACTTAGATATCTTACGTAGACTCTCACAAGGTTTAGAGAAAATAGGTCGTAAGATTATTGCAATGAATAGTGCTTTCTTATCAGAAGAAGAGATAGTTCGAGTAACAAATGAAGAGTTTGTCCCTATTCGTAGAGATGATTTAAAAGGTAACTTTGATTTACGTTTGACAATCTCTACTGCAGAAGCAGATAATCAGAAAGCACAAGAACTTTCGTTTATGTTGCAAACACTTGGACCTAACACAAGTTTTGATGTTACTAAGCTAATACTTGCAGATATTGCTAAGTTACGTAAAATGCCAACATTAGCGAAAAGAATTGAGGAATATCAGCCACAACCAGATCCAGTTCAACAACAATTGCAGCAACTGGAGTTAATGAAGTTACAGGCTGAGATTGAAAAGATTAAATCTGAAACAATGCACAAAGGTACCGGTGCTCAATTGAATTCAGCTAAAGCAGTTTCTGAACAAGCTAAAGCTGTTAATATTCAATCTGAAACAGACTTAAATAATCTTGAGTATGTGGAAGAAGAAACTGGTACTAAACATGAAAGAGAATTACAGAAACAACAAGCTCAAGCTATGGGCAATGCTCAACTTGAGGTTGTAAAAGCACAACTTGCTAGAGCAGCCAATAACGATAACCAGGGGCAATAAGTCCCTACTCCCAATCTCAACCCATAAGGGTGAGGACAATAAGAGGTAATACCATGAAAAATGAAGACCAACAAAATCAGATTCAATTATCAATGCAGCAAGCTAAAGATATGCTAGGTAAACGTGATGCTTTACGTAAGCTGCTAGAAAACAAAGAGTTTGATGCTTTGATTAACAAAGGTTACTTTGACGGTGAAGCTGCTCGCTTAGTTGCTTTGAAGGCTGACCCGGAAATGCAAAACGAACGGAGTCAGAAAGCTATTGATGATCAGATTACTGCTGTAGGTCAGTTCCGTCTGTATCTGCGCACTATTTTCCAACAAGGCCAAATGGCTGAGAAAGCCCTTGCAGATGCTGAAGCAGAACAAGCGGCTATTTTGGAACAAGAAGCAGAATAAGGGGTAGTCTGTTATGGCTGGAAGTGACAAGAAGAACCCTCTGGATTTGACTGATGAAGAACTCATGCAAATGAGTTTGGAAGACATGGCATCCTATGAGGAACCTGACGAAGACACTTCTGAAGACACAGATGAAAATGAAGATGCTGGCCAAGAGCCGGCATCTACTGTATCTGACGAAGAAGACGAAACTGATGATGAAGAATCAGAAGAAGATCCAGAACAAGAAGAAGAACCTGCTGATGATGAAGATGACAGCGAGGAAACGGATTCTGAAGATGATTCATCAGAAGAGTCAGATGACGAAGAAGTAACAGAAAAAGAGTCAGATGAAGAAGGCGAAGACGATTCCGATGAGGAATCGGATGAAGCCGACCCAGATGATGAAATTGATTATAAAGCTGAGTACATGCGTTTAACAGCACCTTTCCGTGCAAACGGAAAAGATATGCAAGTTAAGAACGTAGACGAAGCAATCACACTCATGCAAATGGGTGCGAATTACAATAAAAAGATGGCTGCGCTGAAGCCAAATCTTAAGCTCATGAAGATGCTCGATAATGAGGAACTATTGGACGAAGGCAAACTTTCACACTTAATTGATTTAAGTAAGAAGAATCCAGAAGCCATAGCTAAACTCATTAAAGACGCTAACATTGATCCTTTGGATTTGGATTTAGACAAAAGCTCCGAATACAAACCCAACACTTACACTGTCAATGATAAAGAAGTGGAATTAGATTCTACCCTTGAAGATCTACAAGGCACTCCAGGATTTGATCGCACTATCGACGTTATTAGCAATAAGTGGGATGAAAATAGTCGGAGGTTTATAGTTGATAACCCAGGTGTTATTCGTGTCATTAATGAACACATGAACCGACAATATAGCGGCTCCACTGTGTACGATACGGTAACTACTGAAGTTGAACGCCAAAAAGCTTTAGGCCAGTTATCAGGACTTTCGGATATTGAAGCTTACAAAGTAGTAGGTGATCAGATTTTTGGTACGGCTCAACAGCAGCAACAAAAGCCTGCTGCAGCTCAGAAGAAAACTGTGAAGCGTTCTACAAGTAAGGCTGAAGATCCTAAACTTAAGCAAAAACGCAAAGCCGCGAGCCCTACTAAGACCAAGGCATCTAAGAAGCAAGACACTAACTTTAACCCGTTAGAGCTTCCAGATGACGAGATCGAGAAGATGGTTCAAGGCAAATTCTTATAACAGTGTGAGGTAATTAGTTATGCCACGTATTTATAACGATCCTGCTGGTGGTAGTCCGTCTCAAATCGGTCCACAGTTTAATACTTTCTTCTATTCGAAGAAGGCACTTATTGAAGCTCAACGTGAGCAATACTTTATGCAGTTGGCTGATGTTACATCTATGCCTAAGCATTTTGGTAAAACCATTAAAAAGTTCCACTACCTGCCGTTGCTTGATGACCGTAACGTAAACGACCAAGGTATTGATGCTTCTGGTGCTACCATCTCTAACGGTAACCTTTATGGTTCAAGCAAAGACGTAGGCACCATTGCTGGTAAACTACCTGCTTTGTCTGAAACTGGTGGTCGTGTTAACCGTGTTGGCTTCAAACGTATCGAGCTAGAAGGCTCAATTGAGAAGTTCGGTTTCTTTGATGAATACACCAAAGACTCGCTTGACTTCGATACTGATGAAGAACTGGAAATGCACGTTTATCGTGAAATGGTTAACGGTGCTTCTGAAATCACAGAAGATGCTTTGCAAATTGACTTGCTGAATGCTGCTGGTGTTGTACGTTTTGGTGGTGAAGCTACCTCTGACGCAACTATGACCGGTGAAGCAGGTGCAACCGCTTCTGAAGTACAGTACGATGACTTGGTTAAAATTGGTATCGAACTAGACCAGAACCGTACTCCTAAGCACACTAAGATCATCACTGGTACTCGTATGATCGATACTAAGGTGGTGCATTCAGCGCGTTATATGTACATTGGTTCAGAGTTGTTGCCAACCGTACAACGCATGAAAGACTACCACAACGAGAAAGCATTCGTTGGTGTTGAACATTACGCTGCTGCTGGTACCGTTGCTCGAGGTGAAGTTGGTAAGATTGGCGACTTCCGTCTACTTGTTGTACCAGAAATGATGCACTGGTCTGGCGCAGGTGCTACTGTTACTGATAACGCCGGTTACCATGAAACTTCTGGTAAGTACGACGTCTTCCCAATGTTGGTTGTTGGTGATGCTTCATTCACTACTATTGGTTTCCAAACTGATGGTAAGACTGTGAAGTTCAAGATCACTCACAAAAAACCAGGTGAAGAAACTGCAGACCGTACTGACCCATATGGTGAAACTGGGTTTATGTCTATCAAGTGGTTCTACGGTACAATGATTCTGCGTCCAGAACGCATTGCATTGATGAAAACTGTAGCACGTATGTAAGACATAGTTTACTAACTGGGCCCTTCGGGGCCCTTTACACTGAACAGGGGTTTCACCCTCTTTACAAAGATAGGTAATAGTTATGACCGATAATACAAAGAATCCCGCAGAAATGACTCCGGAAGAACAAGAGAAGTTCCAACTACAACAAGCTAAAGCTCAAGCGGATAAATTGGGCATTAAGTATAGTCCCAACATTGGCTTGGATACCCTAAATGAAAAGATTGAAGCTCGGGAAGCAGAATTAGCTGATGAAAAAGAAGAAAAAGCTCCTACAGAGCAAAAAACTGCTACTGTTGATGATACATCAGGTAGCACAGAAAACCCTGCTCAACGTGCTGCTCGTTTACGTAATGAAGCATTGAAGCTTGTACGTGTAAATGTGATGTGCATGAACCCAAGTAAGAAAGAGTGGGATGGTGAAATTATTTCAGTATCGAATCGCTTCATTGGCACAGTGAAGAAATTTGTTAAATTCAATACTGAAGATGGTTACCATATTCCTCAAGCAATTCTGAATGTATTGGAAGCTCGCCAGTTCCAAACATTTGTAACTAAAACCAATGACAAAGGTATGAAGTACCGTGAAGGTAAACTTGTACCTGAATTTAACATTCAAAAATTGCCTGCGCTGACCCAAGAAGAATTGGATGAGCTTGCACGTAAGCAAGCAGCAGCAGACGGCAAACTGTAAATAACGGAGTAATCAGATGACCCTTGATCAGATCAGAGAGCTTACTAGCCATGCCAAAGATGGTGATGGTGTATTTGACGCTTTAATGCGTTCTTTTAAAGCACATATCCAAGAGGAGTTCACAAAAGGTCGGATTAAGGGCTCTGATTACTCTAACGTTTACTTAAATGGTTTAAACACGGTAATGGGCCAAGCGGCCCAATATCTCCTTTCTAAAGAGCAATCAGACGCTCAAGTAGCATTACTAGAAGCACAAACAGCACAGACTGTTTCCCAGACTGCTTTAACAGATGCTGAGAAAGACCGGGTAGATGCTCAGGTACTTCAAGTACAAGCAGAAACTACTAATATCCAGGAACAAAAATTCTTAATCCAGGAACAAGTAACTTCTGAGCAGTTACGACAAAATCAATTAGGCTCTCAAACTATTTTAACGGATAAACAAGCTTTAGTTGCTGAAAAAGATGCAGCCATCAAAGAACAACAACGTTTGAATCTTATTGATGAGAATGCACAAATAACTGCACAAACTAGCTTAATAAATAATCAAGCTACACAAACAGAAAGAGAGAGCGACCGGTTAATTGCGCAAACTCTACTACTCGAGAAACAGACACTAAGCGAATCTGAACGTACTAATTTATTGGCTAAACAAGTACTTCAAGAAGCAGCTAATACAAGCTTAACTAATTCACAAAAAACTTTAGCGGATAAGCAAGCTCTTAAGCTTGATGAAGATATTTCGTTAACTGAACAGCAAGTGATTAATGCTTCCAAACAAGCACTTCAAATAGATGCACAAACTGATCAGATTACTCAACAAACTGCTAAATTAGTTTCTGATAAGTCTTTGGTAGATAAACAGGTTCTTTTAACAGAAGAACAAATCACTAATGCGTCCAATCAAGGACAACAAATCCAGAAGCAAACATTAAAACTTGAGTCAGAGATTGCACTACTGGATCAGAAAGTAGATACCGAAAAAGCACAAGTAATGGACACTTTAGGCACCACTCCAATAGCTGGCAGTATTGGTCGCCAGAATGCTCTGTATGAAGCTCAGAAAGATGGCTTCAAACGTGATGCAGAGCAGAAGATAGCTAAGCTGCTGATTGATACTTACTCTGTAAGATTAACGCAGGACAATACTACATTACCCCCATCATCACTGGCAGATAGTAATATTGATACTGTAGTGAATAAAGCAATTGCAGGGCTTGATTAATGGGGTTATTCAGCAGTAAAACTAAAATTACTGTAGATGTTGTTGGTACCCCTGTTGTAGAAGATAAACAAGATTTTACAACTAACGCAGTATTGAAAGGTGTTATAGGGAATACCAGCGTATCAGATAGTTTGTTAGAAGCCTCCACTGGGGGCTTCTATGCTTCTGTGAACCAATACTTCAATCGAGCCAAAGCTAAAGGTAGTGTGAGTCTACCAATAGCCCGTAGTTTATCTGGCTCAGCTTCTGAAGCAGATTTAAAAAGCGCAGTTACTCAATACGCAGGGGAAATGGTCGTTATTGAGGATATTCAAACATCCGGCCCTATTGCTAATTCTATTGCCTTATTTGAAATGGATGTACTCTATGGTTTGGACTACACCACAAAGAAAACACGACTGCCTATCGATCCAGAAACTGATGCGGACTATGATTGCGACTACTATTTTATAGGTGCTCACTTTGAGTTCTCCATTGAAACTTTCGAATACAATCTCTTAGTAATTGACTATGAAAGAGTAGTTCCTGCTGTATTAGATGATGACGGTAACACAGTAACTCCTGAGAGTAGAACCTTACACACTACAGAATTACTTATGCCTGATGTTTCAGAAGATGAAGCATTTCTCTATGTTATCTTTTACGCACTAGAAGACCCAGAAAAGCGTAGACGTATTTGGGTGTATGAATTAAGTACTAATCGGTATACGGGAATAGAAATGTTCTCGGCTTACCAAGCTCATAATTATTTACCTATTGTACCGATACGCCGTAATAAACAAAATCTGACAGATAGACAGGGTACGGAAGCGTTCAAACAGTACAGTTGGATGATGGACCGTTTAGGGCTTAATTTAGAAGAAATTACAGATGCTATTATGAATGAAGATAATGGCAACGACCCTGAACAGATTGAAGAAGTATTCATGCTTTTTGCTGCTGATATAGCCAGTGAAGAACCCAGTACTAAAAAGTACCTATGGGAGTACTTTAATAATTTAAGTAAATACCAGTACCAAACCAAAACTGAGTTTGAAGCTTGGCTTAATAATCGTACTCACCTAGCCCCAATTAATTTAATTGAAATTGTAGACAATGAGTTTAAATACGCATTGGCATTTAATTATATTGAAGTAGAAGATATCTATGACTTCAGTTACAGCACTATGTTTAGTTCTGGAAGTAGGAAAGGAGAGGTAAAAACTAAAATAGTTATAGGTCAGCCTATTCCTCAGTACATTGATGAAGTGCGTTTAGATGACTTAGAAACGTCTAAGTTCATCATAGAAAAAGTTGTGAATGATAACCACATTAAAAGAATTACTGTTCATGGCTTATTTTCAATGCACGAAGCTTATCGCACAAATGAACTACCTCCTGGTCAAGATAATACTTTTCAAGAGCCCGGTGGTTATTGGGTAAAACGTACATTAACAGATGCTAAATTATCAACAACTGACCCAGATAATGAAGACAAAGGATTTTACATACCTGTAGCTAAAAATTTTGTAGATAAGTTACCTGCAATACAACGTTCTGAACTATACCAAGATACAATGAATATCATTGTGTATGCGGTAAATAAACAGAAAGTAAAATGGTATGAACGTGGTATGTTTAAAGTAGCTTTGGTTTTAGTAGCTATAGCTGTTACATATTTTACAGGGGACTTTACTGCTTTAAGTTGGGCTACGGCTTTAAGCTTTGTAACTAACTTAGTAGTTAACCTAATCATAGGAGAACTAATAAGCCAAGCTTTAACAAATGTTGTTGCAATATTAGGCATTGAAAATGCTGCCATACTAGCAGCTATTGCTTCCATTGTTGCATTCACTACTGGACGATTTAATGCAGAAATGGCTGTATCTTGGGCAGATGATTTACTTAAAGCTTCTATGTGGGGCTTACAAGCAGTAGGCAAAGAAATCCAAAATGAGCTTGGTGATTTACTTAGTGAATCAGAAACTTTCTTTGATATGCTCCAAGAAAAATATGATGAACTGGAAGAAATAGATGAAATGCTCAAAGGGGATACCAACATAGATTATGTCTACTTACAAAACCAAGCAAGACAGGAAATCTATATTGAAGACCCTAGTATGTTTTACCTTAGAACAATACATAATAGTAACCCCGGAGTATTGTCTAAAGATATGATAAGTACTTATGTGGACCGCAAGCTTAAATTGCCAGACATTAATGAATTGACTAAACTGTTCAAAAAGAATACATGAGGGTAAGTGAATGAATGGTAGTAACCTATTTGGATTAAATATCCCTAACTTTAATATACCTGGCTTAGATACTTCTGGGTTTATGTCTTCTGGACAGTTACAACAAAATGTTGATCAAGGTTTCAGTCCTCAAGCGTTGTCTCAACAGTTTACAGGACAAGCGAATCAACCTTGGTTTGACTCGAGTGCATTACCTACTCCAGAAGCATCTGGAGGATTAAGTGAAACGCTTTTTGGAGCCAATGGTAGCCCAGGTTGGCTTAATGGTGGTGTAAGTGTCTTAGGCGGCTTAGCTAATACTTGGTTAGGTATGCAGCAGTATGGACTAGCTAAAGAAAGTTTTAACTTTAACCGTAATCTGGCCACACAGAATTATGAGAACCAAGCACAGCTAACTAACCGTGCATTAGAGGCTTCATTAAAACGAAATGCTATTGCACAAGGTAAAGACCAAAACCAAGCTGTTTCTGAAGGTATGGCTAAATGGGGCATTGACGAGAAAATAGGAGCCTAATATGAGTCTTACTTGGAGAGATGTAGTATCCAGAGGTACTGGTAATCCATCCTCACTGATGGGTCAAGCAGGTACGAGTATTAACCGTGGGTTACAAAGCCTTCAGGATTTAGGGGCTCAGTATCAGGAAGCCAATACATTAAAACAACAAGAACAAGAAGCAGAGAACCTTGCTAGATTCCAGCAATTTGCATCTGGTTTAGACAGTTCTCAACTACAAGCATTGCAGCAATCAAATGCCTTAGATAGTGCTTTACAACAGTTTGGAGTTAAACGGGCTGATGCTTTACCGGCTCTTAACAACATCTTAGAACAACAGAATACTTTGAAAGCACAAGAGCAGCAATTGAGAGCCAATGATTATAATTTCCAACGTGGGCGTACTGAAGATCAACGTGCAGACGAGTTGTATACACAAAAACAGCAATATAGTAATTTAAGAAATGCTGTCGGCAATATAGGCGAAGAAGCTATCGACTTAGCCAACAAAGGTGAGATTACTACATCTGAAGCAGAAAGAATGCTTAAAGACAAAGTTTCTTCTTTGCCTGGTTATCAAGAGTTCGGTGATGAAATTGCTGAACAGGGTTTACTTAAACCTTATATTGAACGCATCAAAACTTCGCAAAAACTATCAGAAGATGAGGCTACTATTTATAGTGGTGCTTCTAACTTTGTGGAAAGTGAAGCAGCTCGTAGGGCTGAGTTATTAAATCAAGAAGCTCAACAAGAATTGTCTCGTTTAGAAGCAGGATATCGTGTAGTTGAAGATATCAACCAATTTGAAGGTTCACCTGCTACAGCAGTTCAAGAAGCTATTCAGAAAAACGCTAAAGATGCTGGCCTTGATTTAGCAGACCTAACTGGTGAGGACGAAGAAATACCTCAAACAGCTGCTTCACTTTTAAGTGAATTCGAGAAGCTTAAAAAACAAGAAGAGTATAAAGATTTACCCTCTGGAGTTGTAGTTAATGCTGCTAGAAGAACACAACTTGACGATGCTTTCTATGGTGTAAATGAGCCAAGTGATGATGAATTACAGAAAATATTGAAAATTGCGGCAGATGAGTATAAAGCTGGTTTAGCTGATCATGAGACTTATATAAATAGACAGAACAGACTTAAAGAACAGCTTAATGATCTAGATAAACTTAAAGCCAATAAGCTAATTGAGCTTTCTAAGCAAGCCAAACAAAAAAGAGCTGATGCAAATAAAGGCAAAGGCTTCCAAAGTATTGCAGAGCTATTTGATGTTGAGGAATTCAACAAAAAGTTAGATGAGTTTGTTGTAACCGGTGGTAAAGGTAATAATAATACTGACAATACAAATGATGAACCAACACCTGAAGAAACAGAGCAAGCCCGTCAAGATGCTCTATTAGAAAGGGCTCTTCGAAGAATGGAAAGACTAAATGCTGCAGACAAAGCTAATCCCCTCTCACAATTCTCTCCAAAATTCTAAAATACCTAGCCACCTTCGGGTGGCTTTTTTATTACTTTCCGATTAAAGTAAGCCAAATAGAAAGCGCATAAACTACCTCGCAGGAGCTAAAATGGTTGACCAAACTGATCCTTCCAGTACCCCAATTATGGAAGAAAATACTACAGCTGCTTCTTTAACAAAAGAAAAACAAAAAACAGTGCGTGAAAATTTTAATGAAAAAGCTAAGGCAGCAGCTAATATACAGCTTCAGAAAAAATTAGAGTTAGATCGTGAAAGCACAATTAGAAGTATTTATGTAGACCCAGATAAAACTGATGAAGCTGACTTTATTCTGAATGGTAACCCAGCGCTTACTGTTGCAGAACGTAGATATATTCTTGCTAACTCAAAACGTAAGAAAGCCCAGAACCAATTAAGTGAAACTATTCGCTTACAGGATACTGCTCGCAGTGTTGGGGAAATGGCAGGGGATACTGCTATTTCTTTGGGTAAAGGTGCTGTCAATCTAGCTGGTGGTTTTTATGGTTTAGCTAACGTACTGTCACAAGGCTTGAATGCTACAGTAGGTACAGCAGGAAGAACAATCGGTTCATTGCTTGAAGACGGTTCTATATTTGATGAAGAAGGTAATCTAGAAGCTGGTTTATTCAATACTGCTGGTATTGATACTGCTCTTAACTTATCAAAAGATTTTGTAGATACCCAAGATATTTTAAGTGGATTTCAGTCAGAAGGTTTACGTAATACCCGGGATGCAGTAAATCTAAGAGTAAGAGAAGCCAGACAACAAAGACTTACTGAGTTAAAAGAGCAGGGCATTGATCCAACTGAATTAGCAAACCAACTAAAAGTCGAAGGCACTGGTTTCACAGAGACCTTGGGTGCTATGTGGGATAACCCACAGCTAATTGTTGATGGTTTACTGGAAACAGGACCTGAGTTCCTAGGTGGTGGTCTTGTTAAGAAAAGCGCTGATACCTTTCTTACTGGCTTAAAGAAATTAATTAAAAAAGATGGAAGTGGTGTAGCAGAAAAAGCCGCTGAAGGCATCTCAGATGCCACAGCAGGTACAATCAATATTGTAGCAGGTGAAGCAGGCAATACAGCTAACCAAGCTGCTGCTTCTGTGCTTAGGATGTCTGATGAAGATGTAATGGAATCCAAAGCAGCAGAGGAATTGCTTAAAGAAAATCCTGATTACACTCCAGAACAGATTAAACGAATATTGGCAGATCAAGCCAGTATGACAGCATTTGCTATTGCTGGTCCCTTATCAGTACTTACAGGTAAAGTAACTGGTGCAGCTAAACTAGAGGGTAGTGTATTACAGCGTCTTTCAGGACAGAAAGGTAATATAGCCGATAAAACGGCAGGAGTACTTGGCCAAACTGTGAGCGAAGGCTCAGAAGAGCTAGTTCAAGGTGTTACTGGCGCAGTTGCGGAAAATGTAGCTGTCGGTGAAGCACTCGACAAAAAGGATTACAACCCTGTCGAAGGAGCAGGTGAACAAGCCGCAGCAGGTTTAGTTATTGGCTCTGCTTTAGGTGGTTCGCTAGGTACTGTACAAAAAACTGTAGAAGCAATTAAAGATGGTAGCACTATTGCTGGTGGTGCTGCTGAAACTGTACAGGATAGTAAAGATATTCAGGCCGGCAATTATGAAGAAGTCATAAAACGAGCTGCAGAAAATGACCAACCTGACAGAGCTTTGGCTGCTTTGACTGATGGGCGGGTACTACAAAAAGTACGCAACAAAAGTCAAGAAGATCCTGATGCCGTAATCACACATGGCAAAGCAATATCTAAGCAATACAACCGTAGTATTGCTATGCTTCAAGAATTACACAAAGCAGAATTAGAAGCCAAAGACAATAAAGATACTAAGGCTGTTAAACGTATCCAACGCCGTAAGCAACAAATAGAGCAAACTCTTGTTAAGTATAAAAACAAAGAGATTAAGGTAATTGATTACCTAATTGGCAACAAAGCCCAAAGTGCTGAAGCTAAAGCTACTATAGATAAACTGTCTTCTACTGAACAAGAAGTAGAATTGTCAGATGACGAAATCAACAATGCTATTAAGTATTTTGGCTCAGACCCTAGTGCAGTTGATACAGAGTCATTAGCTAAATTCGAGACAGTGTCAGAAAGATTAAACCCAGCCCAAAAACAACGCTTGAGTGACATTAAAACAGTTAAGCAAGCTGAGAATAGTCTTGCAGAAGTAGCTGGTAAAAAATCTATTGATGAGGTTAACTCAGAAGTACTTACTGGCAAATCAAAACAGTTTGTTGGTTTACGCACCCATCAGTCTGCAGTCAACAATGCTTTAAAAATCCAAGACAAAGAAACTGCAGATGAAGCCGTAGGTAATATGCGTTCATTTGTTGAACAGAGAATACGCAAAGCTAATTTGGCTAAACGTATTTTTGACGGAATCAAAAACAATAACCCAGAGGTATCAACTTTACAGGAGAAATTCAAAGAAGAATTCTCTTATGGTTCTGCCAATGATAAAGGTGCTTTTATTGACCAACGCAGTGGTAAATTAGTTCGCACTTTAGGGGCTGAAGCAGAGTTAGCTAAAGCTTACTTCAATAATGTACAAGGAGCTTATCAAAGTACGTTTAACGAAGAAGTGGAAGCACCAAAATACGATGTCAATTTACCAAGTCAAGATAGTCTGGTACCTGATGTTGAGACGGATATTCCGGAAGCAGAAGTAACTACTGAAAATCTAGAAACAGAGGTAGAAACAGATTTAACTCCTGAGACTGCAGAATCAGTCGATACTCCTAAACAAGATGTTGAGCCAGTTACACAAGAAACAGAGGTCCCTCAAGAAGACACTGAAAAAGCTCCTTCTATGGCTCAAGAAGTCTTACAGGAGCTGGAAACAACAGAGACTAAAGAGCAGCTCAAGAATCGTACTGATACGTATGTAGAACGTGTGTTCTCAGAAAGAGTTCTTAAACGTGGTACTCGAATAAAAACTAAAGAGCTATCCAAGATCCGAAAAGATATTGGTGACACCCTGAAAAATGTCATCGACCAACGAGATGATATTACCCCTACTCAGGTTAAAGAAGCAGTGGATACTGTTGCACAAGGTTATACAGACCGTGCAGAAGATAACGTAGATACAAATAATAAATCTGGCTTGTACCGTTATGGGGTTAAGTTAGCTGAGAAAGCTAATGCTAAGTTCTCGTTGCAGACTCGCTTAATGGAAGCATCAAGAAATCTTAATAGCTTGTTCCGTATTAAACCAGGCCCTAAAGGTTTCCTATCTAGTAGGCTTAATCCTATTGATTGGTTGGTATCACGTAAAGAATTGAGTCAGCTTCCAACTGGTGACAGTAATTTCTTGATTGCCATGAAAGAGTATCGTGACGTATTTCAAGAAGCCATCAATAAACCAGAAGTATTTGGTAATTATTTCCGTAAAGCCAAAGACTCAAAAGATAATCCAATTACTTGGTTACAGACTCGAACCAAGAGACAGACAAATAACTTTACTTCTACTGGCTTAGAACAAAATGTAGTAGATGCTATGTTCGTAGCTGGTATGGAAGCTATTGGACGTACTCTCAACAAACATGAAAATAGTGAAGACGATATACGAGGCATTGTTGGTGATAACAATACAAATGCTGATGATAGTATCACTGCTGCACAGTATAAAAACTTTGCTTACATTGGAATAAACAAAGCAACTATCATTGATCAAATTGGTAACAATGTATTAAATCTTCTTGGCTTACAAGAGAAGCAATATATCGATCAAGATGTTATTGATGAGAACGGTAATATCACCGGCAAAGAACGTATCTACTTAGATCCAACTAATCAGGAGAGACTGGCAGTTGCTTTAGGTAATTTTGTCTTATCTGGTTTAGCAAGTACTGGAGCAATTGAGATTACTTTATACCCTAACGAGGTAATTGAGAAAGCTAAACTTAAAGAGAATAAGTTGAGCATTCCTCAGCTATTGGAAGCTCGTTTTAAAGAGAAGCAAACTGATTATACAGAAGTTGCTTTTGTTAAGCCTGTATCCACTGGCACCTCAAGTTCTGATTTGCACCCGATGATTCGTAAGATTACTGGGGCATTCTCAAATATGTCGCCTAACTTTTTTGATGAGACCTTTGGTTTAGATAGTGAACCTAAAGAGCCATCTTTGGAGCCTATTAAACTCAAGCAGACGAATTATAAGAAGACCCTTCAAAAGATACCTGCTCGGGTTAAAAAAATCTTACAACGCCATTCAGAGCGTCCTATTCAAACCAAGGAAGGTATTTCTGCTTTGGTTTCTAATCTGTTTGATGTGACGTTTGATTCTTCAATCACACTGGGTACCAAAGAGGATGACATGATACGGAACAAACTCCGTATTGGTCTATTTGGTTTCACTGATTTAGATACTATGCCGGCTGATTTGGTACACCATAAAAAAGCTAAGAATGATTCTATTCTACGTGATATCACCTTGAACGTAGATTGGATGAATAGTGTCAAAGACAAAGTATTTTACGTGCCTCATGAATTATGGCGTAACAGTCGTTTTGGTATCGCTTCTGCTGTGGCTAATATGCAGAACAGTAAATTAGCTCGCCATATGTTTTCTTACTCAGACCAGAGAGTTGAAATAGATCTGATAAATGGTGATGAGGAAACTAACTTAGGTTTCAGATTAGCACTAGCTCAACACCTAGGAATAAAAATAGACAAAAACACTATTGATACTTCTCTTGAGCAACTCGAAGAGCTAGAAAATGACCCAACTATTTTAGAGGGTCTGCAGGTACTTTCTGAGATTGAGCAGGGTGAAGTCACTGCAGATACAGCTAATAAATTACTGGCTGCAATAGAGAAAGCAGGTAATGAAAACTTTCAATCTCTTGAGGGGCTAATAAATCTTAAGCGTTACCTAGAAGCCAAAGATAATGGTAAACCTTTTACCACAGATATTGGTATCGAGGTTGATGGCGTAAACAATGGTGTAGCTATCAGCCTAATTCAGTTTGGTGCTGACAATCCAGATACGACTAAGATGATGCTAGAAGCAACCGGCGTATATATGGATGGAAAGTTTACTAACTTTTCTGAATGGCGCAATGCTGGTGAAGAAACCAAACAAGACTTGTATGAGATGTTCAGTGAACAATGGGGCAAGTTAGTAGAAGCTGATGCAAATAGGCTTGGTGAAGCTAGTTTACTACCTTACTGGAAAGTCTTAATAGGCGATATGCTTGATAACAGAGGTCTAGTAACCAAACTTGGTAGAGACCTGGCTAAACCTATTGTAATGACTGGTAACTATTTAGCAGGCTACAGTAGCCAATTCAGCAGCTTCAGTGATGAAGTGTATGAAAAGATGCTTATCAAGTTGGTTAACACTGAATCACAAGATTTCATTGGTACGTTTGTAAACTTGATGGAACGATTGGAAGAACCTCTAAATGCCAAGCAATTAAAGACTTTAGCTGAAAACCCTAAAAAGTTGTCACTAAGCCCAAAACAAGCAGGCAAACTGTATAGATCATTAGCTACTGTATATTTTGGACCGATGAAAGATGCTTCTGAAATTTCATTTGGGACCATCAGAAAAAGAATGCAGGATTTTGCTTTCTCTTACCAAGTAGGCTTTGAGACTTGGTTTGCTTTCTATGAAAAAGCCCAGGAAGCTAAAAGAAATGAGCTTGGTATTGATAAAGGTAAACCATTACCTAAAGACGTAGAAGCTGAGTTGTATGAGTCAACCATACAATACGCACCAGTCATGCCTTCTTATTTCAGTGGAGATATGACAGAAGCGTTAGAAATGTACAAGACAGCTCGTGATCGTCTAACAAGCAAGGATACCCGTGTAATACTTAAGTTTGGTGAGGGTAACCAAAATATACGGTCTATTAGACCACTAGCTTCAGCAGAAGCTGGAAAGGTTATTGATGGTATTCCTTACAATTTTAATAAAAGTGTCTCAGATCAACCTAGTTATCGTAAGTTTACAAATCCCGGTGTTGCGCCTGGTGCCCGGGCAGTACAGTCTCTTGATGGTACAACAATGCTGCTTTTCCTTGAGAAAATCGGAGCATTGAATATTCATGATGCTGTCATGCTTCCTGTAGATAAAGCATTCTCAAGCACCAAAGCAATGAACGAAGCCTTCTTAGAAGCTATGGATTATTCTTTACCTATGGCAGGTGGCACAATGCTTAATAAAGCATTTACTGTCATACGTAAAGCTAAAACACGTTTGGATCCTAATCAATCTAACTTAGCTGTTATTGCTAAGAGATTAGGCGTTAAACCAACTAAAAAGAAAACAGCCGAGCAAGTGCTGTACGCTAAGATTTTTAATGCCGGCAGAAATCTAAATGTTGCTAATGCGTCCCGTAAAGAGGTACTATCCCGCATTTCCAGCCTTGGTCAGTACCATTTACCTAATGGTGAATTATATGTTCAAGAGAAGCCTACAGGGGGCCCTGAAATTGATTTGAATACTCTTGGATCAGAAGATTCAGTATTCAGTGATTTTAATCCAACAACAGTAGATACGATTACTCCAACCAACAGTGGAGCTTTATTTGGTAAGTTGGCTCAATTAGACGGTGACGCATTACCTGAATCACATTATGAGCAGTTGTCCAGTGTGCTCGATATCGTTGTTAATCGAGTAATAGACCCACTTAAAGTCCGTATACAGAACATGAGTCCTCGGGCTGTTGGCAGGTTCCAAGCAGATAGCAAAACCGTTGATTTAAAACTTACTGGTAGTAACGCAAACCAAGGTAATAAATCAAACGCTGAGGTCTATGTTCACGAATTAGTCCATGCTGTTACAGAAGAGGGTTTTCGTAATAAGCCAAGAGCTCGGGCAGAAGTCAAAAAAGTATTTACTGCAGTACGTAACGCAGGGATGAGACTGTATCCTGATAATCCTGAGTTGCTGTTACTTAGCAATCCTTTAGCAGCATCTGATGTACAGCGTCGCAATGCTAAAGAAGTTTGGGATTATGTAATGGACAACAACCAGGGTACCTACCTGGACGAGTTTATTGCACATGGTTTAACTAATGAGTTAATGCTTACAGCATTGAAGAACCCAGAGGTAGACAAAGAATTAAGTAAGATTCGGAGAACATTTAACTTAACTACTAAGTCTGATGCCACTTTTACAAGAGTAGTTGTGGGTGCTTTAGATATGGTTCTGAATATCTTTTCTGACTTACTTAATGTGTTTGCTGACAAGTACTTTAAAACAACAGATATGAAAGCTGATGCCCGAGTATTTGCTTTAGCTCAGTATTTGGGGGAAAAAGAAGCAGAGCACACAAGCAAATTTTGGAAAGCCATCGAAAAAGTAGAAGGCTTTAATGCTGTCAGTAACAAGCAAGTTAGAGAGTGGATTATTGAGCCACTTATTAAGTACGCCGAGAAATCTAAAATATCTCAAATCAAACAACTAAGTACTATCATTGGTAGTGTTGTTACAGATCGCGTTACCCCAGAAGGCTTTAGTGCGACTGTGAAAATGGTAATGAACCGAACCAGTATCAGCAAAGACAACCTTGCTGCTTCTTTAATGCGTGAATTACAGGGGCAAAAGAAAGATAACCGTGGATTGTATAAGTTACTTAGATTATCAGGTAAACACGTAGACCAAGCTCGTAAGCATACAAGTAATGCTGTTAAATCTGTTGCCCGAGGTTATTTCAAAGTTGCTCCTACCAGAGATCAAAGTGAAGCAATTACACGCATAGGATTTAAAACAGACCTGTCTTCGTTACTTTTGGATGACATGGCTTTACGTAATATGACTCCAGAGCAGGTAGATGAATACTTATCTAACCCAGCTAATCAAAATAGTTTTAAGCGTAATGCTGAATTGATAAAAGACTTAGTTGGCTCAGGTGATGTAAGAGCTCGTGAAATTAAAAAGCTTGAAGATTCTATTCGTAATGAGTTTGGTGCCAATGCTCAGTACTACATAATGCAGGCACGTAGCCTAGGTAGCTTAATGGCTAACGGTATCCCATTGTTAGAAGACTCGTTAAGAAACGCTCATGCTATTGCTAATTTAGCTGGTAGAAGCTCTATGCAGCCTGTAGGTGACTTAGCCATAGCAGAATTACTGATTGACCAACTTGCTACTTTGCATGGCTTAGATAACAGTTCAGATACTGATTTACGTAACTTCTATGAAATCTTTTCTGAGGAAGCCTCACAGCCAGATAATGACATAGTAAATAATGGTGTCATTAAAACATTACAGATGTACGCTCAATTTAAGCGAGAGTCTTTGGATACCTTATTTGAGGGTAATCCTATGCTGACTACTAAGGGCTATATAAAAGAAATTACTAACCCGAATATTGGGTTGGCATTTGCTCAAACTCAGGAAGAACGCAAAGCTCTTGAGAAACAGGGGTACCAGTTTATTAAGACAGTTGGTAAAGACTCCTCAGACTTTAACCAAAGAAAGACTCATATCTATCGCAGTAAAGTAGCAGGTATGAATACTTACAATAAGGCAATCCTGTCTATAACAGGTATGCGTAAATCTGGTACAACTTTATATGATGGTCATGTAATTAGTAATACTGGGGACCCTAGCTTAGCTTCAATTGTAGATGTGAAGCGTGTACGTCGAATTAATGAAAACAGATATAAAAATAATCAGTATGGGTTACAGGAAGGGGTGTTATTGCAGCCTGTACTAAATCCAGCCGGGGATATTGTAGATTATCGCTATGTGATGGCTGAGGCTACTAGAAGACAGTTGTTGGATAGAAATGACGACTTTGGTGAAGTCATCGGGGGAATGTATGGAAACATGGTTGATAAACGCAATAGCGTGGAAATTAATAACAGTGCTATCAAGTACTTGAAAGATTTCTACGATAATGCAGATGACCTGGATACTGAATGGGTAGAGCTCAGTCCTACTTCTGATGATAAAGATGCTAGAGAATTTTGGAATATGCTTCCAGAAAGCACTCGTCAATATGCTAAAGAAGTCTGGAATAACAAGCCAGTGATGATCCGGAAAGAGGATTATCGTTTGGTTACTGGTTTCCGTAAGTGGAGTATCTCCAGTATCGATACGGAAAGAATGCGTAAATCACAAAATCAAATGATGCGCTTAGCCGGTGAGTACATAACCAAAGCAGTTAATCGCCCGGGGGTACGGATTACTGAAAATGTAATCCAAGAATTGGTGCGTATGGCTAAAGACACGATTGTAGTGAAATCTGGTGGTGTGCTGTTAGCCAACATATTAAGTAATGCTGTTGTTCTACGTACTGAGGGTATCCCAGTAAGTAAACTGATTAAGTATCAAGCAGAGGGTTGGAAATACGCGGCAGAGTATAAAAAAATGGATCAAGAACTTAGTCAACTACAAATAGAATTGGCTAGTGATCCACGAATGGGCCGTACTAAGAAAAAACGTAAAGAAGCTCGTATTGCTCAGCTTGGTAAAGAAATGCAGCTTAGCCCAGTAAGAGACCTCATTGATGAAGGCATGTTTCAAACAATTGTTGAAGATATTGAGTTGGAAACAGAGTCCTTCACTTATAAGAGTCAATTAGAACAATGGGTTAGTCCAATTACAGATAAGGTGCCTCAAAGTCTTAAAGACATAGGCAATACTCTATTCATGACCCATGATACTAAGTTGTACCGAGCGTTATTGGATGCAACTCAACTATCTGACTTTGTTGCTAGATACGCACTGCATAAGCATCAATTAGAAAACGGCATGGAGTACAATGAATCGGTAACAAGAATTGTTGATACTTTTGTGGATTATGATTCACCTACTCATGTATCAATACAGTACTTGAATGATATGGGTGTATTAATGTTTACCAAGTTCTTTATTCGTATTCAGAAAGTGATACTAAGACAAATTAGAGAAAATCCTGGTAATGTGTTGTCGTTTGTGTTGATGCAACAACTATTAGGAATTGATGCACCAGATATCTTTGAAACAATTGCATTAGACCCTGGCAATTTGGGTAATAGGTTATATAGCCCGTTCGGAGCATTAGAGGATGTAATGCAATTGCATCTGCTAAACGTGTCACCATAAATAAGGGCCCTTATGGGCCCTCATCTCTTTTCTTGTAGTGTTCTTTAAAGCCGTAAAAAACTACGGAAATAAATAAGAACAATAAACCAAGTGGAACAAGCACGACCCATGAAAATGCTACTAATCCTATAATCACCAAAATAATAATTATGGTAATTATTGTGGCCAGTACAGATTTAATCAGGTGCATAGTTACCTCTTAGTTAAAAAGACTTCCACCTTTGGCGGATTCTTCTTTTGGAGCTTCCTCCTCTACCTCAGACTTTTGATCTGATTCAAAAGGTGGCTGCTCTTCTTTTTGAGTTACTTCTGAAGTATCTTCAGTAGCACTTTGTTTTAGAGGAGCATATTCTTCTGTAGCTTCTGCAGGGATTGAATCTCGTTTACGGCTAATTGTAATCTCTGCAGAATAGCCAGGAGTTGGTTTACGAACAGTGGTTAAGCTGATTTCGATATTCATGCCTTGGGTACTTAAACCCATGTTAGATACATGATCACGAATAGCTTGATCAATCTGCTCGGTACCTAAGATAATTTTCATAAAGTGAATCCTTTAAGTTTCTTACGCATTGCGAGTAGTTGTTGAAATTGCTCAGTCTTAACTCCAGCATAGATAGCAGCTAAAGCATCAGCAGGGTGTTCATTTTTATCTGTAAATGAAACAATTCCTTTGACTTTCTTAGTTAACCATCCGGCATCTGGATAAGCCTGAGTTGCCCATTCGATCATCTCTTTTTTACTGGCCGTCTTTTTATTTGTGGCAGCGACCTTAACTTCAGTTGGAGTGACCTGAATCATTGGTATTTGGATTGAAGCAAGTAACCCAATACAGACCCCATAAGAAGCCATAGCTCTAGCTGATTGGCTTCCTACAGGGATTTCTACAAAGACCATATCCGATTGCTTACAAATATTAGATAAGCCCTCAAATTGGATTTGAGCTCGTTCTAGGTCTTTGGAGTTTTGTCTTACTTGTTTCTTGGCTTTAACAGGAGGGGACTCACGCAGTTCAACTTGTAGATTAGTTAAGACCCCGGTTTCCATATTAAGGGTTCCGTGGGCATAACCAAAATTAGAGAAGGATGGGTCAATCCCTGTCACTCTAATTTCATCACTCATTGACTGGCTCCCGGTATAAGGCCAATGTAGTCTTCATAAGGGACTTCACGGTTGTTAGACAAGATTAGAACTTCGGGGTATTTTCCTGTTCTGTCAAAAGCACGTTTTGCCAATTCACGAATTTCCCCTACTTCTAAAAATGTAAATACTTTTTTACCCATGAATCCTCCTAGAAGCTATTTGGTAATGCTACAGAACGTACAAGCCACATAATGCCTGTTTTGAGTGAATCTTCTGCACGAGTGATACAACGTCCAGATTCCTCAATTTGTTCAAGTGTGAGTCCATCTACTTCTTTAGGCGGCCTAGTGGGATGTTTGAAGGCACTTAATTGTGAGGCTCGGGCAGAATGTAATTTAGCGATAAGCTCTTCTAAATCCTGACCACGTTCCTTGATTTGGTTCATTAAGTGTACTTCATACTCTTGTAGATCTCTGTAGCCTTTGATTTTCTTATGTTGGTTATCCATAAGCATACCCCGGTACTAGACCGGGGCCCTCAAATTATTAAGAGAACAAGCTTCCGCCTTTAGGTGCAGGAGCCGCTGCTTTTTGTGCATTTGCTGGAGCACCAGATTTAGGAGCATTACCTGAGCTAGAAGCACCTTTAACTTTGTTACGTACAAAGTCACTTGGGTACTTTTCTTCCCATTTTGCGAAGAATACTGCTTCTTCGTCACCGGCTTTGATTTCAGGAACAGTCAATTTGTCTGCAGCACGGAAAAACTTATCGATAACTGTTTGCTCACGGGTTTCACCAGTTGGTTCATAACCGTTATCAGTTTTAGCTGTTTTATCCACTGTTTCTTTGATAAGGCCGGCGTAAACTTCTTGGCCAATGATGTCAACAAGAGCTTGTACTTTGGTAGGCACTTCTTGTTTGGCTTCTGGATCGTAGACTTTGGCAATTTTCTCTTCAATTGTAGTTTCAGAAATTGATTTGCCAGTTGTCAGACGAGATAAGGCATCTGCAGCAATGAAACCTGGCAAATAGTTTTTGGTACCATCTGAAGTTTCATAATAGTTTTTGTTGCCTTTAGCGTTGCCTGAAGCAGCCCACAAGGTCTCACGGTGGCTTTGACCACTTGGGTTAGATAAGTGAAGTACGATACCAGTAGCTCCACCTTCTGACTTCATTACATAAGCCAAGTCTACTTTGAAAGGGTAGATACCCGTATTAAGGGGACCACCGCCACCTAAAGTATCTTTTTCGCCTTGGATGTCATTGTGTTCTTTTAAGTTGTCTAACATGATTTTCTCCGGATTACTCATCATCGTTGTAGTATTCATGTAAACGATCAAGTACTAACTGCATGTCGTTATCAATGAATGTTTCGTTATTGTCCCACATGCCAAAAGAGCTACGCATACGCTCATTAACAGTTTCTTTGTTAATTTTGGTTTGGAACACGTATTTAAAACCAAGTGCTTGTTCTTCATCGGTGATGTTTAGAAGCTTACTGTCTTGGCCTTCTAACTTCTTGATAGGCACTTTCTTAGAAGAAATTACCGTGGAGAAGAATGACTCAATACCCTGGTTCATGAGTGAACCTTTGACTTTAACAAGGGTATCCATAGTCATTTCAGTTTCATTCATTACGTCAGACGTGTGTGCTGTCATAATGACGTTTTTAGTTGAAATGGCTACGTACTGTTGCATCAAGTTTTTGAAGTATTGTGCGTAGTCGCCCCATGCCTTCATCGTATTTGATGAGTTCAATACGTAAACTGATTCAAACATTTCCATAAGGAATGTCATAGAATCAATTACGATGGTATGCACTTCTGGGTGGTTTTCAGCTTCAGTAAAGAGCTCGAAGATTTGGTATGGGTCAGTGATTACAAACTGACGGAACTTTGAGCGAAATGGTAATTTCTTACCTGATTCACAGTTCGCATACCAAACACCTTCGGGATTCATCAAGTTACGTAAACTTAAAGATTTACCTGTAGCTGATTTACCACATAACAATACCAGATTGTCATTTGCTACTTGTTCAGACATATTTACCTCTTGGGTTAATGGCTACTATTCGTAGCCATCTTGCTTCTTACGGTGAGCTTTTGCGGCTGTAACCATAATGGTTGAAATGATCTCAGCTTCATCAAGTTTTTCTGGTAGTTTGGTGTTTAAGGCCATGACATTATTCTTAACAGAATTGATATCCATACCTGAATCAACAAGTAACAGAGCATACTTGATTAGCTGATTACTGCGATTACCTGAACCGGTATTATTCACAAACCAGCGCTCTAGATTAGACAAGGATTGCATATCTAGGTATTTGCGCTTACGTTCTTCGTTTTTAGAAGTACGTGGAATGAACTGAAGAGCATCTACAAATTCACCATCGTTGTCAAAATATTGACCATCGTAGGTGAGCCATTTACGTGCTCGTTGTCCAGTTTGTGAATCTACTTCGAAAGGTAACCATTCATAGATGTTTTGCATGAATTCTTTGTATTCAGCAGCATCCATCTTCAACACATGGGATAACGGCATAACGATTCTAAAACGATTGTGTTCTTCCGTATGCCGCTTAGTGGTATAGATGTGGTATTTAAAGTCTTTAAGCAATTCTCGTGCTGTTGAGAGCTTAATACCACCATCTACATCGAGAACCAATAAGTTAAATCCGGGAATGCAGTGATCTTCACTACGATAACCCTCAGCTAACTTATGATTTACCCAGTGCATATTAGGTTGTTGTGTGAGTACAGAAAGCTTATCAAATGGTACTTCTTCAGCAGCAAAATCAGACGTGATGTTGTTACTGTAAGAGACAATGACTTTATTTAAGTCGGTTTGATCAAGTGTTTCACCGCTAATAAACTCAATACCGTCTTGGTATGACTTACGAATGATGATGTTATTTTTGTAGCCATAAGCTATAGCTAATTGCATCATCTCAGACTTTTGAGCTACTGTGCCTCGATAGAACGGTAATTGCTCTACAAGGTCCGGCTGGGTAACATCATGCTTAATATGGGCAATATATTTAGCCAATTTAGCATAGTTACTTTCACGGTTAAGTAGGTTTTGAAAAGCCTGGCCAGATTCTTCAGACAGTTTAATAGCAGAATACAAATGATCTTCTGTAAGTTCATCTGAGTTATCTACAAAAGCATAAGCACCTGCAAGTTTCAGCGCTTTGAAATACCGATGGCTTAGTTCAGCTTTACGGATTTCATCGTGCTCACCTAGTTCTTCTGCTCGTTTCTCACAATCTAGCTTATAAGCCAAGTACGCAATGGTTGTGTCCTTGGAGATTTTAAGCTTTTTGTTGAAGTTAAGAGGGTCTGCTAAGTCTTCAAATAGATCAGACAGGTCTTCAATAACCTGGTCCGAATTCGTATTTGTAAGCTCGTTATACATTTCCTCAGCAGTTTTTTCCAAGTGGTTTAACTGTCTGCGACCATAACCGAACAAACACCTTCTGGCATACCCAATCTCAAGCATGGAGTAAAATTCTTCCTCAATTTTTCCTCCGTTAAGGAGCTTGGCGGGGGTACCAAATAAAAGTAAATTGGTAGGGGTACGCCCGTGAATCTCCTCATTTCGGACATTTTCAGCAGTATTTTTTGTGAGTTTTTGCTTGATCTTACCAACATCAAATAACTCCAGATACGTATTAAGGACCTCAATATTGCTGACCAAGTTTGAGCCAATTTCATCTATTTCTAGATTCATTGAGCCAGCACCTGACATCAATAGCTTATGACGCATCTGTTTAACTGCAGCAGTAGTACCAGAATCAAATGAAAAAGGTAATGCACCTAATGCTTCGAACTCTTTTTCCACACGCTGTATTTCATCGTCTGGATCGGTATTCTTACTGGCTGCCCGGCGAGTAGCTATTTTAGCTATTTCTCGTTCAGCAATTTGAGAGAAAGTTTCTTCAAGGAATCGCTCACGAAACTTATCAATTACCTTGTCTTCAATGATATTCATTGAGTAGCCCTTACCTGAACCAGAGGTAGCTAGGTTAATGGCATACAAGTTAACTGGGAGTATTCCACGGTCATGAGTGTTAATAGAACAACGCATCATAGATGCAACTTTCGAGAAGTAATATGCAACCATGACTCTAAAAAACCCTTTACTGTCATTTTGGGTTTTTTGGCATAGCACCTCGACTAGCGCTTCAGACAGCTTGTGATGAGGTACTGTGTCGAGATCTTTAAGAACCATATTATTGTCCTTGCTTAGGTTGGAATGGGTCTATACCGAGAGTCTTCAATGTTCTCATTTCTTTGTACAAAGAAGAATAAAATTGACGAGACTTGTTCAGACTTAGAGATTTGTTAAGCAAGTCTGTAACTGTTTCCATAGTAATGTATTTGTCGGAAGTTCTAGATAAACCCATATTACAACGTTCACGGTCTGACATAACCCGATAAACATACTCTTTCTCAGCAGGAGAAAGCTTAGTAGTATCTCGATCTACTTTGGGTTTCTTAGGTGGTGTTGGTGGTTCATCTTCAAATCCGAAAGCACTGAGTATAGCGTCACAGATTTGCCTGACCCCGCTTATAAATGACATAAATTTCTCCTAAAGTTCGAGACGACCATTATGAATGTATTCGTCTTTTTGTTGGCAAACAGGAAAAGCAGAGCAGTATTTACACGCCTTTACTTTACCTTTGACTTCTTCAACAACTCCTACAAAGTTGTCATCAGCTAGACGCTTCTGAGCTTCTGCAAGAGTATCAAAGTTTTTAGTTGCCCGAGCTTTTTTAGCAGGATTTTTGTAGTACTTATATACTGGATCATCTACCCAGAGATCTGCATCAGTACACTTAGGCAATTGTTCTTCTGGAGCATTAAATAGTGACTCAATCTGAGCCAATTTACGCTCAACAAAAGCTTGAACAGTGGTAACAGGTTCCAATGTAATGCGTTGAGATACGATTTGATTAGAGGGATAGCCTGGAGTTCTTTTAGCCACACCCATGCTGAAGTCAGTGAAGATGAAATTAATGTGCATATAATCTGCAGTAATTACATCAGGATTAAGCCAACGGTATAGGCTACCTTGTCTCTTGTAGTCATCTACTTTGTTGCCAGAGGTATAGGTAAATGTACTAGTGGACTTGAAATCTTCTACTACACCTTCAACGATGAAGTCATACTTACCACTTACTGTCCATTTGCCCACTTTCTTTTTAACACGATTTTCTAAGTAAACTGGGACACAATCTGGAGTAAGTTCTTCTGGTTTAGGGTTAACTACAACTCGTTTAATTGCGCGAGATTTGTAACCTAATGCTTTTAAAGCAGTAACTAACTTATCTCGGGTTACCCATACCTTTTCAATGCTGTCATGGATTGCAGTACCGATACGTGATTTAACCAGTGAGCTAATATCTACTGGCTTATCTTCTTCGGGTACTCTGGCAGATAAGATAATTTGTTTGAGTGGTTTTAATAAGGTAGTTGCACTGATTGTATATGGGTCATCGTCATGATCGTAATCATCATGAGCCAACCATACGGCAACTGCGATAGGTAAGTTCTCGTTATTAGTGAACTTGGGCATAAAGTACCTTTCTTTGTGAACCGCAATACCCGCCGGATGGCGGGCTCAAAGTGGATTGAATAGCTTACAGAGTTGTAAGCACTAGATCAATTATTTGATGCCTAAGCGCTCACTTAAACGATCAACTGTACGTACAGGTACTGTAATTGCAACATTAGGGTCAGCAATATGAGGAGGGAAGTACGGTACAATTTCAGGCCAGCTTTCACGAATTTGGTTTGTAGTATTGAACTGTGAAAGAGCATCAAATGTTTCTTCTCGCATTTGTGCCACTTCTTTCTTGTACTTAGATACTGCTTGTTTGGCTTCAGATAGAGCTGTTAATTCTGGTGAATCTTCTGGGATATCAACAACAGGTGTATTTTTTGAGTAAAGTAAACAATCATTATCGCTGTCCACTTTAAGAGAATAGTCTGAAATACCAGGAAAATTATCTTCATTAAGACGTTTTCTACTTGAATAAACAGGGTTACTTTTTGAATCTACATGGCGTACTAAAACATCATAATATTTGTGCATGTGATCAAATAAGGCGGGCATTTCAGCATTCACCTTAATGGTACGTGCAAATGCAGGTGTTTTTTGTAGTTTTGTAAGGAATAAAGTGCTATAAGCTTTTAAAGCTGCTTCCATATCAACTTCACACGGGTTTTGTTTTACATACTCTTCCATAATAGAGTCTGTAATATCACGGCGATGTGCTTGATTTAAACGGACTGAACGAGGTGCTGGGGTTGTATTTGACATGGTTTATCTCCAAAAATAAAAAAAAAAAAAAA